>Ga0209863_10000750_pt1 | contig 14436 bp, 11 predicted proteins | sample OrgsoiDNA2013046_FD_185796 | JGI IMG/M metagenome (GOLD analysis project Ga0209863, IMG submission 185796) | Permafrost soil microbial communities from the Arctic, to analyse light accelerated degradation of dissolved organic matter (DOM) -... | ecosystem: Environmental > Terrestrial > Soil >...
CGGCTACCGCCGCCATGCGCGCTGCCGAATCGGCGTCAACGAGCGCCTGAATCACGTCGTCGAGGTCGCCATCGAGAACCTGGTCGAGGTTGTAGGCCTTGAAGTTGACCCGGTGGTCGGAGATCCGGTTCTCGGGGAAGTTATAGGTGCGGATGCGCTCCGACCGGTCGACCGTGCGGATCTGGATGCGCCGCTCGGCACTCGCGACCGCGGCTGCTTCTTCTTGAGCCAGCACCAGCAGCCGCGCGCGCAGGATGCGCAGCGCCGACTCCTTGTTCTGCAGCTGGCTCTTCTCGTTCTGACATGAGACGACCGTGCCGGTAGGCACGTGCGTGATGCGCACCGCGGAGTCAGTGGTGTTGACGCTCTGGCCGCCCGGGCCACTTGAGCGGTAGACGTCGATGCGCAGGTCGCTCGGATCGATCTCGACGTCGACATCTTCGGCTTCGGGAAGCACCAGCACACCGGCCGCGCTGGTGTGAATGCGCCCCTGCGACTCGGTCACGGGCACCCGCTGCACCCGGTGCACGCCGCCCTCGAACTTCAGTCGGCTCCACGCGCCATCGCCGGTACCGGCGCGAACGGCGAGCGTCGCGTCGCGGTAGCCCCCGAGGTCGGATTCGGTCGCGTCGAGAAGTTCGGTCTTCCAGCCCTGGCGCTCGGCGTAGCGCAGGTACATGCGCAGCAAATCACCGGCGAACAACGCCGACTCTTCGCCGCCCTCACCGGCTTTGACCTCGACGATGACGTCCTTGCCGTCGTTGGGGTCGCGCGGGATCAGCAAGGTGCGCAGTTCTTCGGCGGCGGCATCTCGGCCGCGCTCGAGCTCAGGCATCTCAGCGCGAAAAGACGCATCGGTGTCGCCTAGCTCGCGGGCCGCCTCAAGATCCTCGCCGAGCGTTCGCCAGCGCACGTAGGTCTCAACTATCGGAGTGAGCTGGGCATATCGGCGTCCGAGTGATCGGGCAAGACCGGGATTGGCGTGCACGCCGGGATCGGACATCTTCGTCTCGAGGTCGGCATGCTCGAGCATCAACTCGTCGACGGCTTCGAACATCTCGACCTCCTCACGCGAGCACTCGTCCGGACATGGCGACGGCGCCGGTTCCCGAGCTCGATCAAGCCCTGGGACCGGCGCCGTGCGTAGCTACTTGGCGGCAGCCTTGCCGAACCGCTTTTCCCACTTCTCGACGCGACCGCCGATGTCGAGGATCTTCTGCTTGCCCGTATAGAACGGGTGGCAGGCGGAGCAGACGTCGGCGTGGATCGTGCCGCCCTTCGCGGTGCTGCGCGTGGTGAAGGTATTGCCACAGCTACAGGCCACGGCTGTTTCGGTGTACTCGGGGTGGATGTCGGGCTTCACTGGTTCTCCTAGGGCTGTCGCGGTCGCCGGGTCGCCCCTGTGCTTCAGAAGATCGTGCTTCACAAGATCCGAAGCGTTCGGGGCGGGAACCGGAACCGACTTGGACCGACCTTCAGTGTGCCAGACCGGCTTGACACTCGCCTAACGCCGCCCGGCGGGGCGAGATTCCCGGCGGCGTCGATCACGTTCAGGGGGTTTAGCCCCCCGAGGACACCCGTGCAGACCTGTTCTCGGGGGTCTAAGGCGGTCCTCGGCCCGGACATTCGAATTACCGAGCCGTTACGGGCGGCGGGTTGGCTGCAAGCACCGGGCGCACGGTCTCGGTTCGACCGCTTGGAGCAACCATGCGACTGCACACCCTTCCTGCAACCGCCAGCATCGCCGTCCTCGCCGTCCTTGCCGTGAGCGCAGCGGGATAAGAGCAGTTCGCACGCCTCCGCTCCGGCCGCGGCGACGAACGCCCCGGCCACCCAGGCAGCAGCTGACGCGACCCAGCCCGCGTCCAGCTCACCATCAACGGCCGCTAACCCGGCCGGTTCGGCCAGTTCATCGGCGTCGGCGACCGCATCGTCAGCCCCCGCGGCCGCGGCGGGCGGCGAGATCAACGCCTGTTCGCTACTCACGGGCGCTCAGGCTTCGTCGCTGTCGGGTCGCACCTACGCCGACGGCACAGCGTCGACCATCGCCAAGGGGCAAGACCAGTGCGACTACCCCTACTCGGGCGGAGGCATCGATCTGATCGTCATCGTCTACCAGCCCGATAGCGGCGTCTCGTGGCAGACCGCGCAAGCCGTGCTGAACGGCGTCGGAAATGTCCAACAGGTGGCGGGCGTGGGCGACAAAGCGATGTTCGCCGGCATCGAACTCGACGTTGCTACCGGCAAGTGGATCTTCGCCATCGAAGGGGCCGACAAGCTCGGTGCGGACACCGGCTCGATCGCGATCGCGAAAGAAATCGTGGGCGCACCCACCTCGAAGTAACGACGCGATCACACGCCGAGGGTTAGTCGACGGGCATTGCCGTGGTCTTTTGGATCTGGAGCAAGAACTCGGCGTTGCTCTTGGTGTCTTTCATCTTGTTGAGCAGCAACTCCAGTGCTTGCTGGGAATCGAGGGCGTGCAGCACCCGGCGCAGCTTCCAAACGATCTGCAGCTCTTCGGGTGCCATCAGCAATTCTTCCTTGCGGGTACCGGAAGCATCGACGTCGACCGCCGGGAAGATCCGCTTGTCGGCGAACTTGCGGTCGAGCTTCAGTTCCATGTTGCCGGTGCCCTTGAACTCCTCGAAGATCACTTCGTCACCACGCGAGCCGGTCTCGACAAGGGCAGTCGCGAGGATCGTGAGCGAGCCGCCGTTCTCGATGTTGCGCGCTGCTCCGAAGAAGCGCTTCGGCGGGTAGAGCGCTGCCGAGTCGACACCACCGGACAAGATGCGCCCGGACGCCGGTGCCGCGGTGTTGTACGCGCGGCCGAGGCGGGTGATCGAGTCGAGCAGGACGACGACGTCGTGGCCAAGTTCGACCAGCCGCTTCGCCCGCTCGATCGCCAACTCGGCGACCATCGTGTGGTCTTCGGCCGGACGGTCGAAGGTCGAGGCAATGACCTCACCCTTCACCGATCGCTGCATGTCGGTGACTTCTTCAGGCCGCTCGTCGACGAGCACGACGATGAGGTGGCACTCGGGGTTGTTGCGGGTGATCGCGTTCGCGATCGCCTGCAACACCATCGTCTTGCCGGCCTTGGGCGGCGACACGATCAGGCCGCGCTGACCCTTGCCGATCGGCGCCACGAGGTCGATGACCCGCGTGGTGAGCTGGCCGGGGTCGCCTTCGAGACGCAACCGGTCTTGCGGGTAGAGCGGTGTGAGCTTGCCGAACTCCGGACGACCCTTGGCCTTCTCCGGGTCGGTGCCGTTCACCGTGTCGAGGCGAACCATCGCGTTGAACTTCTCGCGCCGTTCGGTGTCTTTCGGCTGCCGGACAACGCCGGTGACCGCGTCGCCCTTGCGCATGCCGTAGCGGCGCACCTGGGCAAGCGACACGTAAATGTCGTTGGCACCGGGCAGGTAACCGGAGGTCCGGACGAACGCGTAGTTGTCGAGGATGTCGAGGATGCCCGCAACGGGCACCAAGATGTCGTCGTCATTGACGACGGGCTCGGCCTCGTTGCCAAAGCGCTCGCGACCCGGGCCGGGGCCCCGGGTGGTGCGGTTGCGCTCGCGGAAGCGGCCACGACGGCGACGGCCATTGCTGTCGAACTCGTCGTCGTCGCGCGGACCGCCCTGGTTCTGCTGGCCACCCTGGTTCTGCTGGCCACCTTGGCGGTTCTGGCCGCCCTGGTTCTGGCCGCCCTGGTTCTGGCCGCGATCGTTTTGTCGCGGTCGGTCGCCCTGGGTGTGCTGGCCGCCCTGGCCGGATTGATTGCCCTGGCCGTTCTGGGCGGCGCGGGTGTTCTGGGTGTTCTGCTCGTTCGACCCACTCTGGGCCGAATCGGTGCGCTCACCACGATCGGTGCGCTCGCCACGCTCCCGGTTGCGGCTCCGGGCCTGGCCGTTCTGGCCGTTCTGCCGGTAGCCACCACCTTGGGCGGGCACCGACGCGCCAGCGTGGCCGTTCTGCTCGGCCTCACCGACCGACGCGGACGGGCCGGCCGTGTCGGCGGTTTCGGCCGCCTCAGGTGCGGGCGGCGCTGCCCGTACCGACGACGCGGCTGTCGACGAGGCAGCCCGGCGAGGGCTGCGGGCCGGCGCGGAAGCAGCGCTGGACTGCTGGCCGTTTTGAATGGCAGCGATCAGGTCGCCCTTGCGCATCGCGCCGGTTCCGCTGATGCCCATCGTGGCGGCAAGCGCCTTCAGTTCGGGTAGCACCATCGCGGTCAGGCCAGTTCCGGCCGATCGGCGCTTGGTGCGTGCGCCACCGTTCTCGGCATCGCCATCAGGCGACGCGGCGAGCCTCGGGGCGTCTGTTGTTTCGGTCACTCGGATCCTTCCGAAGAAGGCTCACAGGGTCGATTAGGTGTCGGTCGTTTAGGCGTCGAGCACCATGATCGGACTGGGAGCCACTTTCAACTCGCCCGGCGGTTGGCCAGGACGGTTTAGGGGCGTTTCTGGTGAGCTAAGGCGAATCGCCTTAGCAGTTATACGGGAGCATCAGCGCTACTCATGAGGTCCACGCGCGAAGGACGACCATCATTCTTAGGGATGCCGGTCATTCCGGCGCGGCGTGGGGAGCAAGCATCCAGACCGAGTAAGGCAACTGGTGCATGACCACCTTAGCACCCTCCGGCCACTCGCGCAGGTGCACGCTACCCCCCGAGCGGCATGACGCGCGCGCCCTCGGTGTCGACCGCCAGCCGGATCACCGTAAACCAGCGCGCCTCGAATGCCGCGACCTCGTCCGCGCGGGCAGCAGTCGTCAATGCGAGCACGGTCGGGCCGGCGCCGGAGATGACGGCCGCAATCCCCGCTGCGCGCAACCGGGCCATCAGCGACGCACTGCGTGCCATCGCGGGAGCGCGGTATTGCTGGTGCAGGGTGTCTTTGGTGGCCACCAACAGCAATTCTGGACGCCGGGTCAGCGCCTGCACCATCAGGGCGGCTCGCGTCGCGTTCGCGACGGCGTCGCCATGGGGCACCGACTCCGGCAACAGCTTGCGCGCCCTGGCGGTGGCCGACTTGGTGTCAGGCACGAACACGACGGGCACGATGCTCTTCTGCACGTCGAGCCGAAGCGACGCGCAGATCTCGTTTTCGGTCCAGGCCATGGTGAACCCGCCTGCCAGGCAGGCCGCAACGTTGTCGGGGTGACCTTCCAACTCCGCGGCCAACCGCAGCATCGCGTCGTCCGGCAAGCGTTCGGCACCACCGAGCACCAATTCGCGAGCCGCCAGTATGCCGGCGACGATCGCGGCCGCCGACGAGCCGAGGCCGCGCCCGTGCGGGATCCGATTCGCGCAGACGATCTCGAGACCCCGCGGGTGGCCGCCGAGCACATCGAAGGTAGCCCGCACCGCGCGCGCGACCAGGTTGCGTTTGTCCCGCCTGACTTCGTCGGCCCCTTCGCCCGCAACGTCGACCACCAACCCTGACTCGGCGACCCGCACGACGACGTCGTCATAGAGCTGCAAGGCCAGCCCGAAGCAGTCGAAGCCCGGACCCAGGTTGGCGCTCGTCGCCGGCACCCGCACGCGGGCCGGTGCGGCCCGGAAAGACACGCTCATCAGTCGTGCAGACCTAGCGCCTTGGCGGCAAGGACGGCATCGGCGGCAATCGTCATAGGGGCCGGCGCTCCGGAGATGGCCCACTCGGGATCCTTCAATCCGTTGCCGGTCACCGTGCACACGACCCGCAATCCGGCCGGCAAGGTGCCCTGCTCATGCGCTTGGAGCAACCCGGCAACGCTGGCGGCCGACGCGGGCTCGACGAACACCGCTTCCTTGCTGGCAAGTAGCCGGTAGGCCGACAAGATCTGCCGATCGGTGACGGATTCGATGGCGCCACCGGAGGCGTCGCGGGCGTCGAGGGCCTTGGTCCAGCTGGCCGGGTTGCCAATCCTGATCGCGGTCGCGATTGTCGAGGGGTGCTCGACCACGTGACCAAGCACGATTGGCGCCGACCCGGCCGCCTGAAACCCGCGCATCATCGGCCGCTTCGTCGACCGGCCGGCGCCGGCATATTCGACGTAACCCTTCCAGTACGCCGTGATGTTGCCGGCGTTGCCGACCGGCAAGCAGTGCACGTCAGGTGCATCACCGAGGGCGTCGACGATCTCGAAGGACGCGGTCTTTTGACCCTCGATCCGATCGGGGTTGACCGAATTGACGAGCGTGACCGGGTAGTCCTGCGCGAGCTTGCTGGCTAAGGCAAGACAGTCATCGAAGTTGCCGTCGACCTGGAGCAGCCGGGCGCCGTGCACCAACGCCTGAGCCAGCTTGCCGAGCGCGATCTTGCCTCCCGGCACAAGCACCGCACACAGAAGTCCGGCCCGCGCGGCATAGGCCGCCGCGCTCGCACTGGTATTACCGGTCGAAGCACAGATGACAGCCTTCGAGCCCTCTTCGACGGCCTTGCTGATCGCCATCGTCATGCCGCGGTCCTTGAAGGATCCGGTCGGGTTGGCGCCTTCCACCTTCAAGAACACGTCGCAGCCGGTGAGCCGCGACAGAACAGGGGCCGGCAGCAGCGGCGTGCCGCCTTCTTGCAAGGTGATCACCGGCGTGGCCTCGGTGACAGGCAACCACTCGCGGTACTCCTCGATCAGCCCGCGCCACCGCGGCCTGGCCATCCGGTCAACCGCCATCAGTCTGTCTCCTCCCCCTCGACCCTCATCACGCTCGCGACGTTGCGCACGATGTCGAGCGCCCGCAACTCGTCGACCGTGGCCGACAAGTCAGCGTCGGATGCCGTGTGGGTGACGATCACCAGGTTGGCGTCGTCGCCGCGACCGGACTGCCGCACGGTCTGGATCGAAACGCCGTGCGCGGAAAACACGGTGGCCACCTGCGCCAGCACGCCGGCCTTGTCGGCGACGTCGAGGCTCACGTGGTAGCGGGTAACGGTCTCGCCCATCGACCGCAGCTCGAGATCGGCATAGGCGGATTCGCCGGCACCGAGTGCGCCCTTCACCTTGTTGCGGGCAACGGCAACGACATCGCCGAGCACCGCGCTTGCGGTAGGGGCGCCGCCAGCGCCGCGGCCGTAGAACATCAACTGTCCGGCGGCCTCGCACTCGACGAAGACCGCGTTGTAGGCCTCCCGAACACCGGCCAACGGGTGCGAGCGCGGGATCATCGCCGGATGCACGCGCACGCTGATGCCGCGGCGATCAGCCGTGCGCTCGCAGATAGCCAGCAACTTCACGACGCACCCCATGTCGCGCGCGCTTGCCACGGCAGTAGCGGTGACGTCGCCGATGCCCTCGCGGTGGACGTCGGCGATGGTGACCCTGGTGTGGAACGCGAGACCCGCCAGGATCGCCGCCTTCGCAGCCGCGTCGAACGCGTCGATGTCGGCGCTCGGGTCGGCTTCGGCGTAGCCGAGGGCGGTCGCTTCGTCCAGGGCCTCAGCGAACCCGGCGCCGGTCTCGTCCATCCGGGTCAAGATGAAGTTCGTGGTGCCATTGACGATGCCGAGCACCCGGTGCACGGTATCGCCGGCCAGTGATTCGCGCAGCGGGCGCAGCAACGGGATGGCGCCGCCCACGCTCGCCTCGAAATACAGGTCGACACCATGCTTGTCGGCCGCGTCGTGCAAGGTCGCGCCGTCCTCTGCCAGCAGCGCTTTGTTCGCCGTGACGATCGACGCACCGTGACTCATCGCGGACAAGATTAACGACCTCGCGGGTTCGATACCCCCGATCACCTCGACCACGATGTCGATGTCGTCGCGCGCGACGAGCGCGGCCGCGTCGGTGGTGAACAAGGTCGAGTCGAGATCGATATTGCGCTTGCGTTGCAACCGACGCACGGCAATACCGGCGAGTTCAAGCGGGACGCCGACCCTGGCCGCCAGGTCGTCGGCCTGCTCGGTCAGCAGCCTCGCCACCTCGGATCCGACGACGCCGCAGCCGAGAAGGGCGATCCGCAACGGTCGCCCTGTCATGGTGGATCTCCGTCCCTCGGCGCTGGATGTCGCGCTCATTCTGCCCTGCCGGCCCCACCGCTCCTGCCCAACAGCGCTCGCGCGCTCACTCCACGTCCAGCTGGAGCAGGTCGTCGACGGTCTCGCGGCGCACGATCAACCGCGCCACGCCATCTCGGACGGCGACCACCGGCGGCCGACCCAGGTGGTTGTAGTTGCTGGCCAGCGACCGGCAGTAGGCCCCTGTTACGGGCACCGCGAGCAGATCGCCGGGCGCGACATCGGCGGGCAGGAAGGTGTCGCGCACGACGATGTCGCCCGATTCGCAGTGCTTGCCGACCACCCGGCACAGCAAAGGCGAGGCTGTGCTCGCTCGGCTCGCGAGCGTGCACGAATAGCTCGCGTCGTAGAGCGCGGTGCGGATGTTGTCGCTCATGCCACCATCGACACTCACGTAGGTGCGGACGACGCCGGCACCGAGGTCGACCGGCTTGACCGTGCCGACCTCATAGAGAGTGAAGGTCGTGGGGCCGCAGATCGCCCGCCCGGGCTCGACGCTCAGCCGTGGCTTTGTGAGAGCAGCTGCAACACATTCGCGTTCGACGATCGAGCGTAATTGTGCTGCCACATAAGAGATTTCGGCAGGGTCGTCATCGGCCAGATAGGCGACCCCCAACCCGCCGCCCAAATCGAGCTCAGGGAGTTCGACGCCGTACTCGTCACGAATCTCTCTCAACAGCCCGACGACGCGGTGCGCCGACACCTCGAAACCGGCCGTGTCGAAGATCTGCGAACCGATGTGCGAATGCAGACCCACCAGCTCAAGGTCGGCACTCTCGATCACCCGCCGCGCGGCCTCCTTAGCATCGCCTCCGGCGAGCGAAAAGCCGAACTTCTGGTCCTCGTGAGCGGTCGCGATGAACTCGTGGGTATGCGCCTCGACACCGACCGTCGTGCGCACCAGCACCCTTTGCCGCACGCCCCGTTCATGGGCGAGCTTCGCCAGTCGGTCGATCTCCTCGAAGGAGTCGATGACGATGCGCGCAACTCCGGCATCGAGCGCCGCCCGTAGCTCGGTCACCGATTTGTTGTTGCCGTGCAAGGCAATTCGGGCAGGATCGAACCCCGCGTGCAACGCGACCGCCAGCTCCCCGCCCGTGCACACGTCGAGGCCGAGCCCTTCGTCGGCAACCCAACGCGCGATCGCGGTCGTGAGAAATGCCTTCCCCGCGTAATAGACGTCGGCCTCGGGGAAGGCTGCGAGCCATGTCCGGCAACGGGCCCGAAAGTCGGCTTCGTCGAGGATGTATGCCGGGGTGCCGAACTCGCGAGCAAGCTCGGTTGCCGCGATGCCGGCGACGGTGAGCACCCCGGCGGGCGACCTCGTGACGTTCGACGACCAGACCGCAGCGGCGAGTGCGTTCACGTCGGCGGGCGGTCGCAACGATTGCGCACCGGCCTCTCGCGCATCGGCGTGCAACGCGCCGGCCTCGTGGGTATGCACGACTACATCCGCACCGGTGCGTTGACGCCGAGCAGGTCGAGTCCGTTCGCCAGCACGATGCGGGTGGCTTCGCACAGCCACAGGCGCGCCCGGGTGAGATCGGTGACCTCGTCGTCGCCCTGCGGAAGTACGCGGCACGCGTCGTAGAAACGGTGATAGACACCAGCGAGCTCTTCGAGATAGCGGGCAACCCGATGTGGCTCGCGCAGTTCGGCGGCACTAGCGATGACGCGAGGGAATTTGCCCAACGCACCGAGCAGATCCCCTTCGCGCTCATGATGGAGCAATGCGGGATCGAGGGCGCCTCGATCGATGCCGAGTTCGGTGGCGTTGCGCAGCAACGATGCGATCCGCGCGTGGGCGTACTGCACGTAGAAGACGGGGTTGTCGTTGCTCTTGCGAGTGAGCAGATCAAGGTCGACGTCGAGCATCGAGTTCGGCGACGAGCGCGTCAGCGCATAACGCGCGGCATCGACGCCCACCGCGCCGACAAGATCCTCCATCGTGAGCACGGCGCCGGCGCGCTTACTCATGCGGACGGGCACACCGTCCTTCACGAGGTTCACCAGTTGGCCGATAAAGATTTCGAGATTCTCGTGCGGCTTGTCGCCAAAGCATTGGCACATCGCCATCAGGCGACCGATATAACCGTGGTGATCGGCACCGAGCATGATGACCACCAGATCGAACCCGCGCTCGCGCTTGTTGAGGTAGTAAGCGAGATCGCCCGAGATGTATGCAGGAACGCCATCGCTCTTGATGACGACCCGATCCTTGTCGTCACCGAAATCAGTGGTGCGCAGCCAGACCGCGCCGTCGGCCTCGTAGATGTGGCCGAGTTGTCGTAGCCGATCGACGGCATGCGCGACCGCGCCGGACTCGTGGAGCGCGTTCTCGTGGAAGAACACATCGAAGTCGACACCGAAATCGTGCAGGCTCTGCTTGATCTCGGCGAACATCATGTCGACGCCCTCGCGCCGAAACACCTCGGTTGCCTCATCGGCCGGCAGCTCGAGAACGCCAGGCACGATCGACACGATCGCGGCAGCGGTCTCACCGATGTAGTCACCGCCGTACCCGTCGTCGGGGGTCTTCTCGCCCTTAGCCCGCGCGAGCAATGACCGGGCGAAGCGATCGATCTGCGCGCCGTGGTCATTGAAGTAGTACTCGCGAGCAACATCTGCACCGCTGGCCTGCAGAATTCGGGCCAGCGAATCACCAGCTGCAGCCCACCTCGTGCCGCCGATGTGGATTGGCCCGGTTGGGTTTGCCGACACGAATTCGAGGTTGATCCGCAGGCCCGCCAAGGAGTCGGAGTGGCCGTATTCGGAACCCGCCGTCACGATCGACGACGCGAGTTCGCCCTGCGCCGCGGCGTCGAGGGTGAGGTTGAGGAAGCCTGGTCCGGCGACGTCGACCTTGGCGATGCCAGGCGCCGAACGAAGTCGGACGGCGATCAGTTCGGCCACCTCGCGGGGCGGCCGACCAGCCGCCTTGGCCAATTGGAGCGCCACGTTGGTCGCGTAGTCGCCATGCTCCCTGCTCTTCGACCTGTCGATCGTCACCGCGTGCGGAGGCTCGACCGTGAGGTCTCCAGCCGTGATCGCGGCCGCGACAGCCGCCAGCACACAGTCGGAGATTTGGGCGGGGGTCACGCGCGCGAGGCTACCGCAGCGGAGCCTGTCGGCTCTGCTCCGTTATCCCGCATGACTCGTGCGTCACCTCGGCGCCGGCCCGTCGGCGTCCGCGGTTGTGGCATCGGCGAGCTCGGAAACCGCCCGGATGAGCACATCAGGATCGAACGGCTTGGTCAGGTAGACATCGACTCCGGCGTCCAGACCCCTCCGGACGTCGGTCTGCTGTGCCCGGGCCGACACCATCACAATCTTGATGCCAGACGTCGCGGGATCGGCGCGTAATCGGGCGGCGGTGACGAGTCCGTCAAGAAGGGGCATCGCAACGTCGAGCACGACCACGTGCGGCTGGAATTCGCGTACTGCCTCAAGGCAGGACTCACCATCGTCGGCATGGGCCACGGCGAAGCCTTCGAGCTGAAGGTTCAGCGTGATCAGGTGCCGAATCATGGGGTCATCGTCGACCACGAGGACCCGCCTGCGCGGCCCCGGCGACTGCTCCGATTCCGTCACCAGTCGGACAGTAGCGCACCCGCGCGCTGCTACCCTCAGCAGTCTTGAGCCCCCGTAGCTCAGGGGATAGAGCACCGCCCTCCGGAGGCGGTGGCGCAGGTTCGAATCCTGCCGGGGGCACCGTGTGATCTCGCAAGACATCGGCGACACCTCCCGCCGCTCGTGCCCCTTCGGGGTCCCCCAAATCTGCTCGCTACGAACAAGTGTCACCGATTCGGCAATCATCGCGCGGCGACGCAGCAAGTCGATTCGTCGAACGCGCAGCGCGGCCATTTCGCCGAACCGCACGCCGGTGTAGGCGAGGAACAGAACAACCAAGCGCCACTCATCATGTTGACGTTCTCGGTGCCGGCGGTGTTTGGACGGATCCGTCGGCATAGCGGTCGCCTCGGCGAGGCAAACACTTGCTCATGCATCAGATAGCGATGCTCGGGGTTAACGAGGCGAGGACGGTGCACGCCTGTGGCCGGGTTTCGCGCGATCCTGCCGTCCTTACTGCCAGCGCGAGAACTAGCGATAGAACGCCGCTTCGACTGGACCGGACAGCCTGCAACCCGTGCAGCGAAATGTCTGTCCCTCATGGAATCTATCTGCGAGACTCGGCGCCAAAGTATGCATGGACCGAGGTGGCGGCGGTGGGCGAGACCAGCGTAGATGCCGGGACGAACTCCGACAGGCTCAGTGCGGACGCTATTCGGGCAGTGACCGCCGCGTTCCTCGGCTGGACGATGGATGCCTTTGACTACTTCATCGTGGTGCTCGTCTACGCCGACATCGCAGCCGACTTCGGCGTCTCACTCACTCGAATGGCGTTTCTGACAACGGTGACGCTCTTGATGCGCCCTGTCGGTGCCGCGATCTTCGGGCTCTGGGCGGACAAGGTCGGCCGTAGGCGCATGCTGATCATCGACGTGAGCTTCTACTCCGTCATCGGGTTCAGCTGTGCGTTCGCGCCGAACTTCACCGTTCTGCTGTTGCTGCGAGCGCTATACGGAATCGGCATGGGCGGCGAGTGGGGTCTGGGTGCCTCACTTGCCATGGAAAAGGTGCCGGCGCGCAAACGCGGACTGGTATCGGGCATTCTCCAGCAGGGCTACGCCATGGGCTACTTGTTGGCCGCGCTTGCCTATCTACTGGTGCGCAACTACACCACCTGGGGCTGGCGCGGCTTATTCGCGCTGTCAATCCTGCCGGCTCTGCTAACGCTGTTCCTGCGCACGAGGGTCACCGAGTCCGAGACCTGGGTGGAAACGAAAGCCAACGTCGATCGGCACAAGACGACCGCCAGGCAGATCTTGTCATCTCCGGCGGTGCTGCGTCGCTTCGGCTACCTCGTCCTGCTGATGACCGCGTTCAACTGGATGAGCCACGGCACTCAAGACATCTATCCGACGTTCCTGAAGAAGGGCCTGGGATTCTCCCCCAACACAGCGCTGTACATCGCGATGTTCTACAACGTCGGCGCCTTGCTCGGTGGGACACTGATGGGGGCGTTCTCTGAGCGCGTCGGCCGCCGCGTGGTCGTGGTCGGCTGCGCCCTGCTTGCGCTGCCGTTATTGCCGCTATTCGCGGCCTCTCACGCCCTCGGCCTGGTTTGCCTCGGCTCGTTCCTGACCCAGTTCCTGGTACAGGGCGCGTGGGGGGTGATCCCGGCCCACCTGACCGAGATGTCCCCGGCCGAGATCCGCGGCTTCTACCCAGGCGTGACCTACCAGCTCGGCAATTGCCTCGCCGCGTTCAACCTGCCGATCGAAGAGCGCCTGGCTGCCAACCACGGCTACACCTTTGCGATCACGGCCACGATGGTGCCGGTATTCATCGCGGTCGCGGTGCTCGCCGCGATCGGCAAGGAGGCACGGGGCAAGCCCCTGGCGACGTCGAGCGTCGAACCGAGACAACCCGCACCGCTCACGACATAGGGCTTGCGGAGAGGTCGTTTAGGCGTTTCCCGAGTGGGTCGTCGTGGCCGTGCAGCGTCGCGGGCGGGGCCTGCTCGGCCACGATCCGCTTCAACCGCGCGTTTTCTTGCTCGAGTGCCTTCAACCGACGCGCCTCGTCTTCCTTCAACGCCCCGTACCTGGTGCGCCACCGGTAGAACGTCTCCTCACTGACCCCAGCTTCTTACACAACCCCCGGGATCGTCGCGCCTTGGCCCTGCAGCTTCTCCGCTTCCCTCAACTTCGCGACGACCTGCTCTGCCGCGAACCTCTTAGCTGCGGCCATCAGGAACCCACACCAGTCCTCTCGCTTGATCTCAGACTCTCAAGCGAAATGGACCGGAAAATGGGGGGCCGCACATCGCGGCGCGCCACCACCTCGGCGGTCCGGTTGATACGCTCGTTTCATCACGTCCAAGCTGGCAGCGTGGCCTCGGTCGGGCAACTAGTTGATCTTCGATCAGTCCGCAAGACGTCCGCAATCCGCCGTCGATCACCATCGACGTGCCGGTCATCAGCGCCGACGCATCGGACGCCAAGAACACAATCGCGCCGGTAAGATCCTCAAGCTGGCCAAGCCGGCCGAGCTTGATGCGGGCAAGCGTATCCTTGCGGAAGACTTCATTCTGAAAGAAGGGCCGCGTCATCGGCGTCTCGATGAACGTGGGCGCCAGCGTGTTGACGCGGATCTTGTGCTCGGCAAGCTCGATCGCCATCGCCTTGGTGAAACCTTCCATTGCGTGCTTGGTCGCGCAATAGACCGTGCGCGTCGGGCCGCCCACATGGCCCATCTGCGACGACATGTTGATGATCGAGCCGGGCGTCTTCGCTTCGACCATCCGGCGCGCCACTGCCTGCGCGACGAAATAGGCCGCGCGCACGTTCAGCCCGAACACGAAGTCGAAATC
>Ga0209863_10000752_pt1 | contig 14428 bp, 21 predicted proteins | sample OrgsoiDNA2013046_FD_185796 | JGI IMG/M metagenome (GOLD analysis project Ga0209863, IMG submission 185796) | Permafrost soil microbial communities from the Arctic, to analyse light accelerated degradation of dissolved organic matter (DOM) -... | ecosystem: Environmental > Terrestrial > Soil >...
GCCGTCTTGTTCATGATGACCGAACGCTGGTTGACGCGAAGCAGGCCGAGTATCGTGGCATCTACCAGCGGTTTGTCGAACTGATCGCCAGCCGGGTTTCCGACGTCGATCTTTCCCCGCTGGTTCACGTCGCCGACGCCTTCATGCTCGGCCGGCGCCGCGAGGTCGAACCCTTCATCGAGGACTGAGCATGGCGCGGTCGGACAAGCCACGGATGCCGAAAGTCATTCGCGAAGCTTTCGGACATCTGCCTGACGGCGCGGCGGGCGAAATGGTCAAGCTGCGGGGCGACAACGGCTTCGAGGTGCGGATCATTACCTATGGCGCGGCGCTGCAGTCGATCTTCACGCCGGATCGCACCGGCCGCGTTGCCGACGTCGTCCTTGGCCGCGATGACCTCGAAGGTTATATCGCGCTTCGGCGCTTCCTCGGCGCGACGATCGGGCGTTATGCCAACCGTGTCGCGAACGGCGCGTTCGAACTGGACGGCCATCGCTTTCAATTGCCGACCAATGACGGCGCCAACGCGCTTCACGGCGGTCTGGAGGGTTTCGATCGCAAGAACTGGGCGGTCACGGCCACGGGCGAGAAGCCCGCGCCTTTCGTCACGCTGTCCTATGTCAGTCTGGACGGTGAGGAAGGCTATCCCGGCAGGCTGCAAACCAGCATCACCTATAGCATTTCCGGCAGCATGGAACTCTCCGCCGCGTTCTCGGCGGAGACCGACAAGCCGACGATCGTCAACCTGACCAATCACAGCTTCTTCAATCTTGCGGGCGTCGAGGCCGGCGGCGGTATTCTGGATCATCACCTCGCCATCGCGGCGGATACTTATTTGCCGGTAAGCAGGGCAGGCATCCCATTGGGCACGCCGGGCCGGGTCGAAGGGACGCCATTCGATTTCCGGATACGGCATCGCGTCGGCGTGCGCCTGCACGATGTGAACGAACAGCTTCAAATCCGGCAGGGCTACGATCACAATTTCTGTCTGCGCGGCGGCGTCACTCCCGTACCGCGACTGGCTGCCCGTCTCGAAGATCCGCGCTCCGGCCGTGTCCTCGAACTCCTGACAAATCAGCCAGGTGTCCAGTTTTATTCAGGCAATTTCCTCGATGGGACCGTGACCGGAAAATACGGCCGGGTTCACCGCCAGTATGACGCGCTATGCCTGGAGCCGCAGGCCTATCCCGACACGCCGAATCGGCCGGACTATCCGTCGGCGCGGCTCGATCCCGGCCAGACCTATCGTCACACGTCGCTGTATCGATTTTCCGCGAATTGACGTCGCGGTGGGGACGACGGAAAATCGCATGGAGGAAGTCGCTACCACGATCCTTTCCGGGCACCATTGCCTCCTGGGCGAGGGCTGCACCTATGATCCGGCGACAGATACCGCCTGGTGGTTCGATATCCTCGAACGAACCTTGTTCAGGGCCGATCTTGCATCGGGCGCGGTCACCTCGCATGCGCTTCCCGTCATGGCCAGCGTGCTCGCTTTCATTGACGACCGGCGCCAGTTGCTCGCGACCGAAAACGGCCTCTATGTCCGCGACGTCACGGATGGCCGCCTTACGCTGCATACTCCGCTCGAGGCCGACAATGTGGCGACGCGCTCGAACGATGGACGAGTCCACTGCTGCGGCGCGCTCTGGATCGGGACCATGGGCCGCAAGGCTGAGAAGGGCGCGGGCGCGATCTATCGCTTTCATGGCGGCGAACTGGTTCGGCTTTATGCCGGCGTGACCATACCGAACGCCATCTGCTTTTCGCCGGATGGCGCAACGGCCTATTTCACAGATAGCAGGGAGGGCATCCTTCATCGCGTCGCCATCAATCCTGCGAATGCCATGCCGATCGGAAATCCTGCGATACTTTATGACCATCGCGGCGGGGTGGGCGGTCTTGACGGCGCGGTGGTCGATGCCGAGGGACTGATCTGGAATGCGCGCTGGGGCGGATCATGTATCGATGTCTACACGCCGGAAGGCAACCGCGCCCGCACCATTCGGGTGCCGGCAACGCAGCCGAGCTGCCCGGTCTTCGTCGGCAGAAATTTCGATCGGTTGCTGGTCACAACCGCCGGTGAGGGAATGGACGAGGCCGCCAAGGCGGCCGATCCGCAGCATGGCATGACTTTCATTTTGGATGTCGGTGCCACCGGTCGTCCTGAACCCCGCGTCAGGCTGACTTGATGAAAAAAATGCGCCCGTCTCTCGCCGGTCTCGATTTCCGCGTGGGCAAAGCGAAGAGAACCCGGCTTGCCGCGCTTTTGGGAGCGCGCAGCATAGGGAATCGGGCGCATGCGCAATGGAACGAAGGTCTTTGCATGCCGTTGATCCGCGGCCAGGGAATGCCACCATGCAACGCATCAAACATCCGCCCATTCGCAATAAGATCAGTTTGGCAGATCCAACCCAGGTTCGTGCCTGGACCCGGCGACTCGCAATTTCGGCTGACTCGCTGAAAGCCGTCATCGACAAGGTCGGTAACTCGGTCGCGGCCGTGACCAAGGAAGTTGAATTGCGGGGGGTAGCTCACTCGACGTCGCCGGCGCCGCCAATCGAGAGCCCGCCTAACGCAGGCGAGCCGGCGGTAAGCTTGCCTTCACGAATCCGGCGCGACACGGCCCGGAGCAGGGCACGTTTGAAGTAATCCCTTGCGACCGCATCCAGGGCGGCCGAGATCAATTCCTCGGATTCCGCCGCATCCCCCCTGTTCTCAGCCTCGAACTGCTCGGCTTCCTGAATATAGTCGATCGCGAGCTGGCGCAGGCTGCGGACCTCGGCATCTTCGGGAATTGGATAAATGGTCGCGAGCAAATCCCTGGCGCGATCGCGGGCGCGTTCACTTCTCAGGCCGGCCATCAGCGCCTCCTTGCGTTATGCGGATTCCTTTGAGAGAGTGCTGCGCCGCCCGGTTTGGCCGAACATGACGCTGGTAGAATTAAGTATTTTAACTATGTCCGGTTCCGGACAAAATGCCTTGTTTTCGGAATTTAATGGGTCTGCCCGGCCCGTTCGATATCAGGGGAACGTGGCGCCGACACATATCCATGGCGGCGAAGAGCTATATGCAATGGCAAGGAGATACCCATGAGCAGCGTTGCCGAGGGTGGTCCGGGACCTCCCCACCATTGTTCCCTCTGTGGAAAGAGTGAGCATTCTGTCCGCAAGCTCGTCGCCGGTCCCCCTGTCTTTGTCTGCGATGAGTGCGTCGAACTCTGCATGGTAATCGCCCGGGGCGACAGCACGTCATTCTACCTGCGCACGCCGGCCGAATACCGCAAACTCGCGGCGGATGATATTCGTGCCGCGGAAGAGGCCGGCATGCCCACCGACAAGGCCGAGCTTGCGGTAGGCCGGACATGGCTGCGCCTTGCAGAAGAATCGGAAAAGGCAGAATCCGAAAAAGCAGCTCAGCTGGGGGCAAAGGAAAGCCCGCTGCCCGGGCCGGCAGAGCTAAGCCAGCCGGAGGGGCAGGCAGAGCAAAGTGAGGCGGCAGCAACGGAAGAGCCAGGCAAGCCGGAAGAGCCGATCGATGCGGGGAAAATCCTGATCTCCCTGGCAAACTTGGCGTCTTATTCGATAGATAAGACCGATTAACAAGCTAATTTGGTTCTGGCCCACGCCGTGAGATGGCCAACGACATGGCGTTGCTGCGCGACCGATATCCCGAACAAGAATGCAACAAACAGGCTCGCGAGCGGCGCTTCCCGTAATGGTGCTGATAATTGAGAGCGGCCTTCCCGGCAGGCGCGCGGCCGCGATCGCCTCGCTTAGCCTGTTCACCGCCGCCTGAAGGCCTGCGGAGACTTCGGTGATGGTGTGCGATGCATCGGTTGCCGTATCGATGGCGCTTTCCTCCATGCCGGGTTGCAGTGTCGGTTCGGTTTCGAAGTTCACTTGCCGATGCTCACTTATCGATGTTTTTGAGGCTCATCGCCTTCTCTCGTTACGTAACGGTGGGGTGCGCGATGAGGCTGTCACCTTTGGCCATCCGCGACAGGCGCCGTATTGAACGGCGGGTGACGGCCTCAGTCTCCGCTTACGATCCGCGTCCCGACGTCAGAAGTCGGCGTGCATGGCGGGTTGTTGAGGAAGCTGGCTCTTAAAGAAAGGCCCGCCGTGAAGCGGGCCTTTCGTTTTTACATTGCGACACCGTAATAATCATTCACAGAGCGGGTTCTGTCAGGGTCGCCCCAGTTCCAGGTATTATCATTGCCGTATTTCGGCGCTCCCTTGAGTTGCGTCTCGGTAATGCCCGTACGATAGCCGCCAAGGTTGGTGTCGTACTTCAACGACTGCCAGGGCAGGGGATAATGGTCGTCACCGATTCCGAGAAAGCCACCAAAGCTCAACACGGCGTACGATACTTTGCCGCTCATCTTGTCGATCATGACGCGCTCGATCGATCCGATCTTGGTGTCGTTGGCGCCGTATACTGCAGTTCCTTCCACCTTGTCGCTGCCGATAAGGGAACCTGTTTCTCTTGTTTCCGTAACCATCGTTGAGCCTCCTTCGGTTGGAGGACGTGCAACAGGCAATGCAAAGAATTGTTCCTGAAATGTAATTCATGCGCTCACCCAGCCCCGTCATTTCAGGGCAGAGCTGGCCCAGTTCAGGCGCGGAACTGGAACCTTGGTGATCGCCGCGATTTGTTTGGTGAGAGGAAATTGTGGGGTCAGGCGCGCGCAATGAACGAAGATCATTCGAAAAGAAGGATCGGCAGTCCGGTGGTGTTCGCGCTGGCAGTCGCGGTGTTCGGTGTGCTGGCAATGCTGATCGTCGACCATGGTCCGTGGAGCAAGCCGCACCTCCAGACAGCGGAAATGGTCGAGTACCCAACAACTTCGGCCGCCGCGAAAGCAGCCGATGCGACGGTCACGCCGACCGCGCCGAGAACCCAGCTCGAACCGATCGCTCCAGGACCGAAGCCCGCCCAACCAGCAATTCCAGCGCCAGGTGCCGGCACGCCTTAGCTTCTAGCTTTTGGCCTTCGCAGCCATCGATCTTCCTCGGGCAGCGCCCGGTTTCGTGTGAGTCTGTCAATACCAGCCGCTCTATCGGATGCTGACAAAGGCGCCCCATACGGCGGCGAGAATGGCACCGACCAAGACGTAGACTGGATTATCGCAGAACATGCTGCCGTATCGGCACATTTCCACGCCAACGGAGCCAATCTCATGGTGGCCGGCGGCATAGAACAGACCGGACAGCACCAACAGCACTGCGGCCACAAAATACATCAAACGGCCTCCATGTCGGGACGGTTCGCCGTACGTCGGCGAGGATCCAATAAATAGCAACGGATCTGCATCAGCGGCAGCAATTGTTTCCGGTCGACAGGTCTTCGAGAATCACGCAATCGCGCGCAGGCCCTCCGGCGCAGCGTTCGGTGCAGGCGGTCGCAAAGTGCGCAAGACCGTCCTCCAATGCTCTCAACTCCGCGAGTTTCCTGCGCACATGGGTTAGTTGCAGCTCCGCTACATCACGAGCCTTGCTGCAGTCCTGTGCGGGATGGTCCATGAGCGAAACGAGTTCGCGGATTTTTTCGATGGGAAGGGCGAAGTCCCGGCAGCGCCGGACGAAGGTAAGCCGCTTGAGGTCGCTCTCATCATAAAGCCGGTGTCCGCCCGGACCCCGCTTCGCCTTCGGAAGCAAACCTATCTCTTCATAGTAGCGAACCGTCGGAACGCTGCTCCCGGTGCGCTGCGCCAGCGCGCCAATAGTTAGCACCCTTGAAGCTGACAATTCCGGCCCCTCGAAAACGTTACTTGAACCTCAAGTTACTTGAGGGCGTAGGCCACAGGCAAGACCACCGCGGAAAATTGCACCGCTAAATCGGTGGAGGACGCCGTCTTTTGCCGGATTGCACCATCCCCGCTTCGTCGCCAACCTGAGGATATCGGACGATGCATCTCAACCTGAAAACCCTTGTCGCGTCCGCGATTTTCGCCGTTTTCATCTCGCCGGCTGCGCACGCAGCTGGCCTCCTGCCGTTCGATGCCGTTCGATTTGAAGAGGCGCGACAGTCGGGAAAGCCCGTCGTTCTGCAGGTAACAGCCAGTTGGTGCGGCCCATGTCAGCGCCTGAGGAAGGTCGTCGGGGGGCTTTTGGAAAACCCCGAGTTCAAGGATCTCGTGATCTTTGATGCGGACTTTGATGCGAACAAGGACGCATTGGTCAAAGTCAAGGCTCACACGGTGACAACTCTGGTGATCTATCGGAATAATTCTGAAGTCCTGCGCAGCTCCGGCGAAACGCGCCCCGATGGGGTTAAAGCCCTGCTCGAGAAGGCGATGTGAGAGCAGCAATGGATTATGCAAACGTAGCGCTTGCTCTGTTCGCAGGATTGCTTTCAATTCTGTCGCCCTGCGTGCTTCCCTTGGTGCCCGTTGTCCTTGGCTCTGCGGTGTCCGAACACAGGCTTGGACCGCTTGCGCTGGCCACCGGACTTGCAACGTCCTTCACGGCCATCGGGCTATTTGTTGCGACGATCGGCTACTCGGTCGGACTCGATGGCGAGTTTTTCAGAGTGACCGGTGCTGTTCTGCTGGTCGCTGCCGGGTTTGCTCTCATGCTGCCGCGCCTTCAAATCCAGTTCGCGCTCGCGGCCGCGCCGCTAGGCAACTGGACCAAACAGAAATTTGGAAGCACGGCAACGGCCGGATTGCGAGGCCAATTCGGTGTTGGATTATTGCTCGGTGCCGTCTGGAGTCCGTGCGTGGGGCCCACCTTGGGCGCCGCCTCCGTTCTCGCGGCTCAGGGCCGGAGCCTGGGTTTGGTCGCACTTACCATGCTGTTCTTTGGTCTCGGCAGTGCCGTTCCCCTGATGGCGTTAGGACTGATATCCCGCGAAGCGATGATGCGCGCACGGCATCGCCTTCTCTCGGCCGGCACAAATGGCAAGGCAGTTCTGGGAGGCATCCTGATCGTCAGCGGCTTGCTCATCCTGTTCGATCTGGATCATGCGCTGCAAGCCTGGCTTGTTCGAGTGGCCCCATCATTCCTGCTCGATTTGAGTGGACGGTACTAGAACGTGCCACGAGGAGGGCCACCCGCCGGCTCCAAAGGCTAGTCCAACCCCGCGCGGCGGAAGGCCTCCAGATAATGGTCGCGGTCCGCCTCCCGCTTCCATGGCAACTGGTTTGCGATCCAGGCGAGTGAGATATTGGGCTGCGCGCGGCGTAGCTCCTGCAGTGCGGCGGTAGCGACTTCGGTTTGTCCGGCCATGCCGGCGGCAACCGTCAGCACCCGGTAAGCGCCGGAGAAGTCGCCACGCAGACGGATCGCCTCGCGTGAAAGGCTTATGGCCTCAGAGTAGTTCTTCCCGACAAACTGGGCGTAGGCGGCGACACCGTAATAAATCGCGGAGAACGGGTCGCGCGGGCTCAACCGCAGCGCACGTTGCGCCGCTTCACTGGCTTCTTGCCAGCGCCCGCAATAACAGAGTGCCAGGCCGAAATAACCCAGAGCCAGCGAGAAATTCGGGTTGAGCTGCAGCGCCCACTCGAACTCGGCCAGCGAATTGTCGAGGCGGCGCGTCGAAAAATAAACGCTGCCCAGCGCGTTGTGCGCCCAGGGGTCCTCGCTATCGGCCAGAATGGCGGCGAGCGCGGCACGCTCGGAGATAGGCGCTGCCGTGGCAATATCCGCCCAACCCATGTGAACGCCGAACATATGACTGGTGGCAAGCACGCCGAGCGCCTGGCCGTAATTCGGATCGATGGCCGTCGCCTTTTCGAGCAGGGCCTGCGCGGCCACGTTGTCTTGCGGGGTGATCCGCCAGTAATGCGACAATGCCCGCATCACCAGATCCCAGGCATCCAGGCTGTTCGGCGGCTTACGTCGAGAGTGAAAGTTTTCAGCGACATAGAGCTGCGGCTCGATCGCGGCGACGATCGCTTCGGTGATCTCGTCCTGCACAGCGAATACGTCGGTGAGGTCTCGGTCGTAGTGTTCCGCCCAGACATGGCTGCCGGTCGCGACGTCGTTGAGCTGCGCCGTGATGCGAACGCGGTCGCCGCTCTTTCGCACACTGCCCTCGACCACGTATCGCACGCCGAGTTCATCGGCGACCTGCTTGATATGAACCGACTTGCCCTTGTAGGTGAAAGAAGAATTGCGCGAGATCACGAAGAACCAGCGCAGCTTGGATAGAGCCGTGATGATGTCCTCGCTGATCCCATCGGAAAAATACTCCTGTTCCGGATCGCCGCTCATATTGTTGAAGGGAAGCACAGCAATCACGGGCCGATCGGGCAACAGCAAAGCGGGGCGTGGCTGGTTATGGGCCTGTTCCGGCGGCATCGCGACCGGTTGGATACTGTCCGGCCGCTCATTCACGACGCCGACGAAGCGAAGGCCCTTTCGTTGAATGGTCCGGATCAGTTTCTGGCTCCCGCCGCTGTCGCCGACAGCCTTCCGTGCGGCATTGATGCGGCTGGTGAGCGTCGAGTCCGACACGAGTCGGCCGCTCCATACCGAAGCGATCAGATCGTCCTTGCTGACGACGCGGTCGCGGTTCTGCACCAGATAGACCAACAGATCGAACACTTGCGGCTGCACGTGGACAGGGCGCCTTGCGCGTCTGAGTTCGCGCCGGTCGAGACTGATCTCGTAGTCGCCGAAGCTGAGGGTCATTCGTGGTCCAGGGACATTGGGAAGAGGGCGGCCACGTTCAGCCACTGACCGCGATGATTTAGCACCCCCTTGGGCCCGACGAATGATACGTGGATCACACAAAATGGAATTGTCTCAAGTGCGTCTCAAGAGGCTGTGGAGAAGAAATCGTAAGTATTTCAAGGGTTTGATGGCCCGCAAACAAGGGGCTGCGGGTGTCCTTGCTGATCGGCATGACGTCGGTCCGAGCCGCGATCCGGCTGCTGGAACATCGGTTGGTACCAGCCGCATCAGCACTGCTGCTTGACATCTCAAGCGCATCTCAAGGGCATTTGGAGAACAAATCGCGGTTCTCTGAAAGTCCTGGAACACAGCAACGTGCATGCTGGTTCCAAGGGCGAAGCGCGGAGCGCAAGCCCCTTCGAGAGGAAAAATCCATGACGATGCTCAACACCACGACACGGTACGCCGCGCCCGTGATCCGCCGAGGAGTCGCCGTTATTCTGGCGCGCCTCGGCCGTTTCGTCGACCGCGTGATCGCACACCGCGAGCGCCAGGCGAACCTTGTCGCATTGCGCCACCTCTGCGATCGGGATCTGAAAGATATCGGCATCTACCGCTGCGAGATTGGTGATGCTCTCGATGAGAGGGCGCAGGCTCGCCAGCGGATACAACGAATTCAGCGACTCTGACGGAAAAAAGCGCGTTATCAAGCAGAGTATTTTTCAAAGATAAATTGCACGGTGCATGCCCCGAGCCGCCAGCCTCTCTCAAGGAATAATCAGGCCCGTCTCACGAAAAAATCAAGCGCCAGACAAGGCGCCATGGCTGCGTTCCCGGCATCCTGATGCACCACCATTTTCAATCTTCATTGCCTGAACCGGAGACGATTATGACCCAGACCCAAACCATTGGCCCAGATACCGCGGGCAATCGAATGTTAAGATTCGTTGGACTCCTCTACGGGCTCGTAGCCTATTTCGCGTTTTTCGGCACGATTCTTTATGCCATCGGCTTCGTAACCGGTCTGGTGGTACCCAAGACCATCGACACCGGCACGGAGTCGTCAGCAACGGAGGCGCTGGTCGTCAACCTCCTGCTGATGTCGCTGTTCGCCGTGCAGCACAGCCTGATGGCGCGCAAGCAGTTCAAGCAATGGTGGGCGCAATACGTGCCGAAATCGGTTGAGCGCAGCACTTATGTGCTGTTCGCCAGCCTGACGCTCATTCTGCTGTTCTGGCAGTGGCGTCCGATGCCGGCCGTTGTCTGGGAGATTTCCGATCCGGACGTCGCCGCGACGATCGCGACCCTGTCGTTTGGCGGCTGGGTGATAGTGTTCACCTCAACATTCCTGATCAATCATTTCGAGCTGTTCGGATTGCACCAGGTCGCCAACAACCTTGCTGGCCGCGAGATGCCTGCGCCGCGTTTCCGGACGCCGCTGTATTACAAGTTTGTGCGGCACCCGATCTATCTCGGCTTCATCATCGCATTCTGGGCGGCACCGACGATGACGGTCGGACATCTTTTGTTCGCGGCGGTGACCACAGCCTACATCTTCCTCGGTATCCTGCTGGAAGAACGGGATCTGGTGGACATGTTCGGGGACGATTACCGCCGCTACAAGAAGCGGGTATCGATGCTGGTACCCTGGCGCAAGTCGGCGTGATCGATCATTTCAATCGGAATTGCATGCGAGAGATATATCATGACTCACTCCGGAACTTGCTTTTGCGGCACAGTCGAAGTTGAGGTCACCGGGTCGCCGGAGGCCATGGGCTACTGTCATTGCCGTTCCTGCCGTTCGTGGTCCGGCGGGCCCGTGAACGCCTTCAGCCTCTGGAAGCCTGACGCCGTGCGGATCAAATCGGGTTCGGAACATCTCACGATGTTTCAGAAGACGAAGTTCAGCCAGCGCCAGTATTGCGCGAAGTGCGGCGGACATCTGATGGTCAATCATCCGACAATTGGCCTTGTGGACGTGTTCGCCGCGACCATCCCGACTCTCACATTTGCCCCTGGTGTTCACATCAACTACGCCGAGACGGTACTGCCGATGCGGGACGGTCTGCCGAAGCTGAAGGATTTTCCGGCTGAGTTTGGCGGTTCCGGCGAGGCAATCGCCGAATAGGATGATTTTTCAATAAGCGCCGGTTGGCAACGCGGCGCATGCACTCGCCGCGTTGCCGGCTGCCACGATGTTTCTCCTGTTTGTCCACAAAATGCGCCAAACTCCGACGTTTTAAGCCACAATCGAGTACAACCATAACGGGCATGAAAACGTTGGCCATTATTTCGCTCCTGGCGCTGCTCACGATTTCGGGCGCAGCTTACACGGACCAGCTTATGACAAGCGGTCAGCCGACCCCACCAACGGCAAATTGAAGCCGGCTTTTGAACCCCCCTTTGGGGGACGAAACCACCCTCTCGGTGGATCAAGCTCCTAGGCTCATAACCCTGCCAGCCGTCGTTGCAGCATTCCCGATCGCTTCGCAGATTTCAGGCTAGCGCTGGCGAGCCAACAGGTGGCGCGATTGCGCGCCGAATCATGATCTCCGCGTAATCTGCTGCGCCGTCCTCGGCGCCGCTGCTCAAAATTGCTTCATCGGAGCTGCAAATTTATCGGAACGATAGAAGCCCGCTGCCTTTACCTCAGGGAAAGAATGCGAGGCTATTTATGAATGCACCACCGGTCGATAGGGCGTTGGCGATCTACAGCACGATCGCGAATCGTTCAGAACTAAAGGGAACCCGCGAGCGGTTGTCGCAGCATCTGTGGAAGGTCTTTCTTGAAGGTGAGCATGATCCGCACCGCCTCACCGTTCATGGGCTCACCTATTTGCAGAGCCTCGATCGGGAACGCGACAGCTAAGTGGCATCTTTAACGGGGCAGCCGGGACATCAACTCTTCTGGGCTGCCCGTTGCTTTCGCAGCGAGTTTCGGCGGGTTATTTTGGCTCGCGCTGCGCGTATGGCGTCGGTCCTCGTTCGCTGTTCTTTTTCTGCGGCCGGGGTTTTGGTTTCGTCCTCCGGTTCCCTCTCCATTCCTCCCTTGGCGCCCCCCATTATCGGGAGCATTTGGGTCGGAGCTGTCGGCCCGTGATCGGCGGGCTGCATCCCCATCGGTCCGGTCTTGTCAGATCGCAGTCGCTTGTTGGGCATGACGGTCAACGCGCAACCGTGATTTTCGTTCGCCTGTCTTCGAAGGCGCGTCGAGGGCGAGGGGAACCCGAGTATCGCATCAACAGCAACGTTTTCGTGGGCGGTGCATTCGATTATTCCAACCCCAAGGCGCGGCTTTTCAACAATGCCGGCACCACGGACGTGAACTCCTATCAGCTCGGCATTTACGGTGCATGGGCTGAAGCGCACTTCTTCGCACAGGGGCTCGCCACATTCGGCTGGCAGAACTTTCGCAACACGCGCCCAGGCGTGGTCGACATCATCTTTTCGGCGGGCCGTCGGATCGGAGTCTCGGCAATGACCTCGCGAAGGCTCAGCCCTGCACGCGTTCCGGCGCCCACTGGTCCTTTGCCTCTTTCTTCCGCCGACAGCTTCTGAAGGATCTCACGTTTGTCAGGTCGCCACAGACGACCGCGTGAGCTTCCAGCTACGGCGGGCTGGCTCGATTGTCGCCTTGGGTTGCAGATGATGCGCTTGATGCCTTGAGTGCGGCATCAATCTTCAATTGAACGCGGCGCGCCGCAAGGGCCGCCAGCCTCGTCTTGGTCTTGCCGGTTTTGACGCTTTCGCCGATCTGGAACTGCCATTGCCAGAGATCCGGTTCGACAGTCGCCGCAACGCTGTATTGGATGCCTTTGTGAATCACGGTAACTCCCCAATCTGAGGTTGGGGAGGGACGATATTTCGTCTCCGTATTCAATCCGGAAAACTACGGGACCCGGCCGGAGCGTCGGCACGGCCTAAATGCGATTGCCTTGAGGCGTGGCAGGCTGAGCCTTCCGATCGGGCTTGGTCGCGTCCTGCTTATTGGCTTCATGATGGCCAATGATGCATCCTGCGACAGCGCCGACCTTGCCGTGCCCTGCCAGATGGCCCGCGACGCCGCCGACGATAGCACCCTTGATGCATCCCTTCGCCTCGGCGGTGGGGCAAGAAAAGGCAACGCCCAGAATGGCGGCACAGATAATGAGCGGCTTCATCGAGGTTCTCCAAAAAATGAGTCCATGCAATAATCGGGCTGCCAGCAATTGGTTCCATAACAGATGTGATCATTCGCGATCAGGTCGCCTGCGGTCCCGGCATGCGTTCGGCGCCGATGCAGACAATCGCACCCGAATGTGCAACATGACTTCCGCGCGAAAAACTCTGATGGATGGGGTTCATTAAGGTCGTGACCGATCATTTGCCGGCTGCGGTCAGAATGCCCGCCGTTCACATTAATGGAGATCATCGCGACCTGCGGGTGGATGCGTGCCGCGGGCTGGCGTTGTGGTTCATCTTCATCGATCATATCCCCGATAACGCGCTCACCTGGCTGACGCTTCGAAACTATGGCTTCAGCGACACCGCCGAAGTGTTTGTGTTCGTGTCCGGCTACACCTGCATGCTCGCCTATGGCGGGGCGTTGCGGGAGCAGGGCTGGCCCACGACGGTGACGCGCGCGCTGCGGCGAGGCTGGGAAATTTATGCCGCGCTCCTGCTTCTGCTGATTGCCTACTTCGGTTTGATTTGGACTTTCGGCGGCGGCAGCCGCTATCTCGACGAAACCAACACGGCATTTTTTTTCAAAAACCCCGGCGCGGCGATCGTCCACGCCGCGATCCTGCAATATTCGCCTGTCAACACCGACATTTTGGCGACCTTTGTGCTGCTGCATCTGGCCTTTCCGGGCCTGCTGTGGCTCATGACCTGCAACGTCACGATCGCACTGACCGCATCGTTTCTGCTCTATCTCATGGTGCAGGTGTTCAGCTGGCACGTTCCGGCGTGGCCGAGCGGCGAGTTGTACTTCAATCCGCTGGCATGGCAGCTATTGTTCGTGATTGGCGCCTGGTATGCGTACGAGGGCGCCGGCCGGCTGCGGACCATCGTGCAGTCGCGCGTCGTGCTGGTGCTGGCGGTGCTCTATCTCGCGTTCAGCCTCGTCGTCACGTTGAGCTGGCAGTTCAAGGCGCTTGAGGGATTGATCCCCGAGGCCGTGTCAAAACTGATCTATCCGATCTACAAGAGCCACCTTGCGCCGGTGCGTCTGGTGCATATTCTCGCGCTGGCCGTCCTAGTCGCACGTCTGATGCCGCGAGACTGGCATGGACTGTCGAAGCCCCTGATCACGGTGCTGATTCGTTGCGGCGAAAACTCGCTGGCGATGTATTGCTTCGGCGTTTTGCTGTCATTCATGGGTTTTGTGGTCCTGACCCAATTTTCGAGCAGCTTCGCCATGCACGCCGCTGTCAGCATTGCAGGGATCGTACTCATGAGCGTGGCAGCGACGCTGCTGACCTGGGAAGCCAAGCTGGACCGCCGCGGGCCAAAGCTGTTCTGAACCATCGCGATGATCGCTGAGATGCGGCAGCTTGGGTTAAATCGTACGGCTGCACAAAGGCCTTGCCCCGTCGGGCAAATGACCTGCATAGGTTCAACGTCGTACGAACCAGGCCCGTGCCGGCAGTCGGTCGCGGGCCGTGAATCGGGCGGCAGCCGGATCGCAACGTACCATCCTCCCGAAGTCGGCGCATTGTCGCGGCGAACAGACCTTCCACGCTAAACATCACAAGCGCCAGTATTGGGCCCGGTTGATGCGCCCCTAGGCGCCGCACAGGAATTCGAACGGCCCTTCCATGATC
>Ga0209863_10000754_pt1 | contig 14414 bp, 12 predicted proteins | sample OrgsoiDNA2013046_FD_185796 | JGI IMG/M metagenome (GOLD analysis project Ga0209863, IMG submission 185796) | Permafrost soil microbial communities from the Arctic, to analyse light accelerated degradation of dissolved organic matter (DOM) -... | ecosystem: Environmental > Terrestrial > Soil >...
AGACCGCCCACAATTCGCATCACTACTTCCTGCAGAGTGTAATCCTGACTCGCGGTTTGCAGGCAGTCGAGCATTTCGCCAAAGACGATGCCTTTTACTCCGTCGAATTTTTCTGCCAGCTTCAATTGCATCAGCATGCGGTCGATCTGAAAAGGTTTGGCGCCGACATCTTCGAGAAAAAGAATGGTGCCGGCAGTTTTGATTTCGTAAGGAGTGCCCAGAGATGCGACCAGCAGCGACAAACATCCACCATACAAGATGCCTTCGGCTTCGCCCGCGATCAAGCCAGCAACGCCGGCATTCAGAGACACATCCCAGGGTGTGTTCCCGTAGAGGGCCGATTGCCAGGACGGCAGATCAACTCCGCCTTCGTGTGCCCAGTCTTTCGCCGCCATCGGTCCGTGAAAAGTGACGAAGCCTGCGGGATGGTTAAAGTAAGCCAAGAGCGTGGTGATGTCGCTATAGCCGACGAAAATCTTAGGGTGCGCTCCGATCTTTTCCAGGTCGAGAGCCCGCAGCAGATAGTTCGCGCCATAGCCGCCACGGGCACAGACGATCGCACGGACATCGTCGCGCAGAAACATTTCTTCCAATTCGCGGGCGCGGCGTTCAACCGATCCTGCGAAGTACATATCTTTTTCCAGGATCGAATCGAAATAAAACGGATTGTATCCGGCGCGGCGCAGGGCCTCACAGCCGGCATCCAGATCTGCGCGCTTGATGTTGCTGGCGGGCGCGACAATACCGACGGTATCGCCGGGGCGAAGCGCCGGAGGCTTAACGAGTTGACGGTTGGACGAAGGCATGGAATTTCGAAGCTCGGTAGTCGAGAAGCGCAAGCGACGGTGTCGCAATACGAACTTTGGAGTCACCCCAGAAAAAATTCTCCCCGGGCCACGATGCGCGCGGGCCCGCGCAAAAAAACTTTGCTGCCTTCGACGCGAACAGTCTGCGTTCCGCCCTGGGCATGCACTTTGACCGGGGACTGCGCGCGCCCCGATGCAATGGCCGCCACGGCGGACGCGCAGGAGCCCGTACCGGAGGAAAGCGTCTCCCCGGCGCCGCGCTCAAAGAAACGCACTCGCATATCGTGTTTCCCCTGGGATGCGACCAGTTCCACGTTCACTCCCTCCGGGAACTGAGGACTGCGCTGAATTTCGGCGGCGCGCGCCTGCCAGTCCGCGGGGAACTCGGATACAAAAACCACGTAGTGCGGATTACCCATCGATACCGGAATTCCGCGCACTTCGGCGCTTGCAATTTTAATCGCAAGTTCAGCCGCGACGGTTGCAGCGCCCATTTCCGTTTCAAATTCGTACTCGGAATCGCGGCGTCCGGTGAACTGGCAGACTTTCATCCCGGCACCGGTCAGAATCGAAACGCGTTCCTTCCCTTTCTGCTCGCAGACGTACGCGGCGACGCAGCGCGTGCCGTTGCCGGAGATTTCGGCCGCCGAGCCGTCGGCATTGATCAACTTGATTTCCACGTCGGCGGTGAAGTGCGGAAACATCCACTCGACGCCGTCGGCGCCTACTCCGTTGTGGCGGTCGCAAATGCGGCGGGTAAAACCAGCGATGTCCTCGGGGGCGAGAGCACCATCGATCAACAGGAAATCGTTGCCGCAGGCGCTGGCCTTGACGAATGGAATCACGCGCTGGTCCGGGGTCACGCGGGCTACACTCATTGCCGGTCCTTCATTCCCCGCATCATTCGCGCTCCACTCGCCCAAGCGATAACGCGCTCCGCAAGACGGTTGAAGCTTTAAGTTGGCGCAGAAGTTCCTGGTGCTCGCGGTTGCGGCCTTCAACGTCGAACTGCAGGCGAATGTGCTGACCCGTATTGCCACTGGCCACGTTTTGCATCAGCTGATGGTGGCTCTCGAGAACTCGGTTGACCTCATTGCTAATTTCTTCGACGCTGGAACCGGTGACTTCGTAGCTGCTCATCAGCAATTTCAGGTTGAACGTTTCTTCCATGTGCCCGAGGAGAAAAAGCGTGAGCAGAACCATGCCCGTGCCAAAAATCGCGGTCAGATAGAGGCCGCCACCTGCGGCCATTCCCACGGACGCGACCACAAATAGCGTTGCCGCCGAGGTCAAGCCGGTGGTCAGGCCGCGATTGTGCAGGATCGAACCAGCGCCGATGAATCCGATGCCCGGGATGATTTGGGCCGCGATGCGAGCCGCGTCGGAAGGAACACCCGCCAGCCGTTCCGAGAGCAGCGTGAACATCGCCGCTCCGAAGCAGATGAAAAGGTTGGTGCGCAGGCCAGCGGCGCGGTGTTTGAACTCGCGCTCCAGGCCGATGAGGCCGCCAAGGATTGCGGCTACAACCAGGCGAGCCAGAGAACTTCCAACGGCTCCGCTGGCCAGTTCCCAATGCAACAACTCGAAAAAGTGACGCCAGGTCATGAGAGTCATCCCCGCGCTCGAAACGGGCGGTAGATGGGCGGATTTTATCATCGCGTTGGCATTGTCCCGCGTTAACGGGGCTGATTACCGCACGCGATAGACGGTGACTGGCGCCTGCCCGCTGGTGTGGATCACAACCAGTGCCGGCAGATGCCGGGATTGCGCTGCCTGCCAGACGGCGTCGCCTTCGGAGGCGACGGCGTAGTCGGTGTACTGTGAGGGATCGGCCAGGGCTCGCTCCCACAGGCCTTCGCGATCGACGGGCTGCTTCCAGGTGCGATGATTTCCTTCGTTGATGGTGTGAGCGAGTGGAATGCCAGCCTGCTGCATTGCGCCGACGTGATCGCCGAGGTACATGAGCAGAGTGGAATCCGCGGGCAACTTTTGCAACCAGGATGCAAGTTGCTTTTCGAGTTCAGTGCGGCTACGCATATTGACCTGGGCCTCTTTCAGAGTGACCGGGCCGGCGGAACAGACGGATGCGTAGCTCGCGATCACAATGGCGAACAGCAACGCAACAATCGCCACACGCAACCTGCGATTCCAGTCATTCGCTTCAATTGTCACATGCACAAGCGGGGCGACTGCGACAGCGAAGGCCGGGAGCAGTTGCAAGCCGTATCGCACGTTGTAATGGCTGAACGGCCACCAGGTCGGCACGAAGATCGGAACTCCGCCGTAGGCAACGGACAGTGTGTAGAACGGCAGTGGGATCAGGAGAAAGAGCAGCGGAAGCCGGTTCCCGAGTGTTAGGGGAGATTCTTGCTCGACTTGACGTCTCAACATGATGGCTGCGATTCCCGCCAGAGCAAGTAGAATCCAGGCCCGCTGCAGCCACGGATTCTCGGCCAGGTTGTCTTCGCTCGATTTCAGAAAGTACTGGGCCGCCAGCACGAGATTTCCGCTGCCGGGATGTCCCATGTTGCCGGCAGTTTGTGTTCTGCGTTCAATCGCCTTGGCGGAGTAAGGGCCATTTTCAAATTCCAGCGGGTTGCGGTAGACGATGCCGTTGTAAGCGAACCACAACAGCGGCGCGGCCGCGGCGATCAGGATGAATCTTGCGAGCGCAGGCCACGGAATCCGCGTCTCGATCGGTGCGCCCCTCGCTCGGAGAAGATGAACGATCACGACCGTTCCTGCCATCGCAATGGTCAGAAACCATCCGTCATAGCGCGTGAGGCAAGCGCCGGCCAGACACAGGCCGCATTTCGTCAGCGCCTTCCAATTGCCCCGCATCGCTTCGCCAAAATAAACAACCGCCCAGATGAAGAGCGCCAGATAGATCGCCTCGCCCATGGCCGTCGACTGCATGTAGATAAGATTTGGGTTCGCGGCATAGACCAGCGCGGCTGCCCAGGCGGCGATGCGAGCCGCGGCCTTGGGCTCCGCGTCGCCAGCTAGAGTTCCGCGAATCAGGCGGAACATTCCGACCACGCCTAGAACATAAGCCGCCATCGACGGGATTGACCCGCCCACGCCGCGTTGCCACATTTCCTTGGAGAGCAGAAAAGGAACCATCAGCAGATGCGGAAGCGGAAGCCACACCGTTCCCAACTGCAACAGGCCGGGGGTTTTCGAATCGAAGACGCGGCGGGCGATGTTAATGTGGGCGATCGCGTCTCCGTAGAGAAGAACCTCGGCGCGCTGGAAATAAAAAAGGAAGGAGAGAACGGAGGCGCAGGTGGCGAGCCAGAGCAGTAGGCGAACCTCGGAATCCCAGGGAGATTTAGGCGGCGGGGTCTTGGTTCGCTTGGGCATGCGGCGATTGGATAAAGAGTGTTTCACAAATGCGGGATTGCGCAAGTGGGATTGCCGAATCCTTCCCAGCCCCGGAAAGGGGCGGGATGTGACGCCCGGCACGGCGGTGCCGGGAGGGCGAACTGGAACAACGAAGTTTTCCTGGAGCTGCGTTGGCGTTTACTCCAAGTGCGTCAACTCGCGGAAAATCTGGAAACGTTCTTCGATTTCTTCCCGGGTAAGATATTGCAGCCGCTCGGTGCCGAAGCGTTCCACTGCGAACGATCCCATGACGCCGCCATAGAACAGGGCGCGCTTCAGTACTTCGCGATTCAATTCTTCCTGCGATGCGAGGTAGCCCATGAAGCCTCCGGCGAAGGAATCGCCGGCGCCGGTGGGGTCCTTGACTTCTTCAATCGGCAATGCGGGCGCGCGGAAGGGATGACGGCCGATGCCGAACGCGCCTTCGCGGAAGAAAATTGTGGCGCCGTATTCACCGTGCTTGATGACCAGGGCCTGCGGCCCCATGGCCATCACTTTTTGCGCGGCGCGGGGCAGGTTGGTTTCGTTAGCCAGCATCTTGGCTTCGGTATCGTTGATCAACAGCACATTGACCAACCTCAAGGTTTCCGCAAGTTCCTTGGGCGCACCCTTGATCCAGTAATTCATAGTGTCGCATCCAGTCAACCGGACGCTGTTCATGTTGCGTCGCACGTTGGCCTGGAGTGTGGGTTGAATATTCGCCAGGAACAAAAACTCGCTGTCCTCATACTCCTTCGGAATCTGCGGATGGAACTTTTCGAAGACGTTCAGGTCGGTGTAGTTGGTCTTTGCCTCGTTGAGGTTGTCGACGTAGGAACCGCCCCAGCGAAAGGTCTTGCCTGGGGCGCGCTCGATGCCGCGTGTATCGATGCCGTGCTGGCGGAAGACGTTCTCTTCCGTGGGGCCGAAGTCTTCTCCGACAACGGCAACGACGCGCACCTTGGTGAAATAACTGGCCGCGAGCGAAAAATATGTTGCCGCGCCGCCGAGAATGTTTTTCACGCTTCCCGAGGGCGAGGTGACGTCATCGAATGCAACCGAACCGACTACCAGAATGCTCATTCCGCGAATTGCTCCTTGGGGCGGGGTTTGGATTGGAAAGCAGTGATCAGGGAACAGTTATCAGTGGTCAGAATCTATTTGCCTTTTACATATTTGCCTAGGATCAGCCTTAGCTTTTTCTTAGTTGCCGAGGGAATTTTCTTGGGATCAGTCAGGATCGCATGCGCCAACGCCGATCCGCATTTGCATTTTCGATCGCTAGGCATGGCCGCGACCGTTGCACGCACGACTTTGGTCGCATTCTCGGCGTTCTTGATCAGCACGGCGACGATTTGATCGACAGTGACGGAGTCGTGATGGGGATGCCAGCAGTCGTAGTCGGTCACCATAGCGACGGTGACGTAGCAAAGTTCAGCTTCGCGGGCTAGTTTCGCTTCCTGCAGGTTGGTCATGCCGATTACGTCCATGCCAAGTCCGCGGTAGACGTTCGATTCGGCCTTGGTCGAGAACTGCGGGCCTTCCATGCAGAGATAGGTTCCGCCGCGTTTGCCTACCACGCCGGCTTTCTTGCAGGCGGACTCGACCACGCCTGCGAGTTCGCCGCAAATGGGATCAGCGAAGGCAATGTGGGCCACCACACCGCCGCCGAAAAATGTATCGACGCGGTGGCGCGTGCGGTCGAAAAACTGGTCGGGGATTACGAAGTCGAGCGGCTTATGCTCTTCCTTCAGCGAGCCGACGGCCGAAATCGAGACGATGCGGTCGACGCCGAGTTGCTTGAATCCGTGAATGTTGGCGCGGAAGTTCAACTCACTGGGCAGGATGCGGTGGCCGCGGGCATGACGCGCAAGGAACGCGACTTTGCGGCCTTCGAGCGTGCCGCAGACGTAGGCGTCAGACGGCGCGCCGAACGGCGTCTTCAGCTTCACTTCTTTCACACGCGTGAGTCCGGGCATGGAGTACAGCCCGCTGCCGCCGATGATTCCGATTTCCGCCTGTGGCAATCAACCCCTCCCGAGCGCATGTACACACAAACCCGTGATTATACAGGAGCGTGCGCTGTGTTCTGGCGCATCTACGCACCGAAGTGCGGCACGCTACAATTCCAGCATGAGGCTTCGTACAGCGGCCTGCGCGGTTATTTTGTCGTGCAGTTTGAGTTGGGCACAGGAGAAATCTGCGCCGCCGAAGTCGGTCACCGTTGCTGCAATGATCGATCACAATCGTGTGGTCATTCATGTGGACGTGCCCCTGCCCGATGGATCGACCGTGCGCGTGCATGCCTGGGTCGACACCGGAGATGCGGAACTGAATATGTCGCGGCATCTGGCCACGCTGCTCGCCTTGCCCGTGACGTGTGACGAGCATGAATGCTCATCGACGCCGCCGAAAGAAATTATTGTCGGAGGCATGGCCATCCCGCTCGGGGCGGCGAAAGTGGCGAAGATTCCGCTGAAACCGGTCAGTGCGGCTTCCGTCCTCGCGACGGGCATGACGGCGGAGATCAATCTGCCGGCGAGCATTTTGCGCCACTACGATGTGCTGGTCGACTTTCCAGGACGCAAGTTTTCGATCGGAGCGCCGGGGACACTTCATTTTCAAGGACCAAGCGCGAAGGTGCAGATCAACGCGGAGAACGGATTGATTCAGGTTCCGAGTCAACTTGAGAACAAGAAATACAATTTCGCGCTCGACCTGGGATCGAACTTCAGTTTTCTGTCGGAGGAAGTGTTCGATAAACTGGCGACTGCCCATGGCGATTGGCCGCACATGACCGGCGCCGTCGGTTCGGCGAACATGTGGGGGAGTGACGACGAGCCCAAGTGGAAGCTGATGCGCGTCGATCGACTGCAATACGGTCCGCTGTTTCTTGCGAATGTTCCGGTCGCCGCATTCCCGAAAGACCGAATGGACTACTTCGCCAAGCGCGCGGGAATTCCGACCGCTGGACTACTGGGATCGAACGCGCTGATCAACTATCGCGTGGGAATGGACTACGCGCACTCAACCGTCTACTTCGATCTGGGACGCACATTCACTTTTCCGGATTTCGACGTCATCGGGCTGATCCTGCGGCCGGAGGATGACGGCCACTACACGATTCTCGGCGTGGCCGACCTCGATGGGAAGCCGTCGGCGCCGCAAGGGGCGGAAGGAGCTCAGCCCGGCGATCACCTGGTCGCGGTCAACGATATTCCGGTGCGCGGATCGACGATGGGGCAAGTGTGGTCCGCACTCGGCGGCACGCCGGGACAGGAGCGCAGGCTGACCATTGAGCGCGAGAGGAAGCAATTCACGGTCGTTGCGACGGTGCAGAACTTTCTGGCAGAAACGCCCGACGATCCGAAATCTAAAAAGAACTAGCTCACTTCGTGGCAGGCAGTGCGGGGAATATTTCCTTCTCGAGAGTAGCCGTAGTAGCAGCGTCCAGACTCTCGCTGACCAGCACCGTGTCGCCTTGCGCTTCGATGACGACTGCGCCGTCCTCCGTGGCCCACGAATGGCGGCCCTTCAGCATATCGGTGCTGGAATCGGCACTGGGCGCGGCTTCTGCTTCTTTCGTGGCTCCCGCTTCTTCCGCTTTTCTGTAACGGTTCTTAAGTGAGTGAGCGTAGATGGCGGCGAACTCGGCGGCCTTGTCGGCGCTGGACCAGCGCGACACATAGAGCAAGCCAAGCGTCGCGGCCGCATCGGCTTTGGGCTTCGCCGCGTAATAGTATCCACCCCGCCATTCGGGATACAGGTGTTTTGACGCCGGCTTCCCGGCGTATTGTTCGATCAGGATGGCCACATCGAACTCGCCCATCGCGCCGATGTCGAACTTCTGATAGTTTGCGAAATCGTGCTTGAAGTCGGGCACACGCATCGGCTCGATCTTCTCGCCGGACAAGTACGTTTCCGGCTGCATGATCTGGCGTGTGGTGTGCGGAGGATTTTTCAGCACGGCGGCGAACGCCTGCTCTTTGCCGCCCTTGCGCATCAACTTCACCACGAATTGCATGCCGTAGCTGTAAGGGAAGGTCAGCGACTCCTGCATGAAGATAGGAGCGGAGTTGAAAACTTTCGTGCCGGGAGTGCCAGTCAGCGTCTCTTCTTGCATGGCGTCAACCAACTCCGGCGAGTTGACGATGGTGTGGCCGGTGGGTGCGATCGCGTATTGGAACATGATGGCCTGCGCCTGGCCTTCGATGACGGCTTCGCGGGCGTTGTCAATTTCGTCGTTTTCAATATCGGCGGGCGTGGGATCTTTTCTGATCTCGGCGAGATCCTTGTCGCCTTTCCGCATCCACTTTTCCATCCCGACAGTCTGGTCCTGCAACGCATGGGTCAACTCGTGCGCCATGACCGGCTCCTGTTCGGCCATCGGCACCCAGTCGAGCAGATTCACGGTTCTGGTTTTCGGATCGTAGTAGCCGGCCACTTCTTCGCGCAGCAGGGCAACCAGAAAAGTTTGTAGATCGAATTCGTGCGGCAGCAGTCCGAACTTTTTCAAGACCAGCTCGGAGCGGCGCAGGCGCTTGGTGTCTTCATCGTCAAGATGCTTGGTCAAATAGGAAACGACTTCATCGCGGCTGGTCAGCTTGCGCTTCACTTCGCGTTTGATGGGCAGCCCGGTCTGCTTGCTGTCGAAGTCGAGTATTTCATCGACCGAATGAAAAAGTTCCTCGGCCTGCCGCGGCGTGATCTTGACCTCGTCTTTCTCATCAGGCGCAGGCTGGTCCTGTGTGGGTTGACCCTGTGTGGGGCGGACACTCTTGTCCGCCTGCTTTTGATCTTCCGGTTGTTGAGCCGGAGATGCAGCTTGATCCTGTGCCCACGCGCCACTCATCCCCAGCAGCACAACTGCGAAAAGCAACCGGAGAATCCCCGCCACTCGCCCTTCAACTGTATTCATTAAGATTGAGTTTATACGTTTCCCTATACTTTCTCTCCATGACCGCGACTAAGCCCGTAAATCTCTGGACGTCACCTGAGCACGCCCGCGAGTATCTCGAACGCGCCGATTCCATTTCGCATCGCACCGAAGGCGAATCGGCGCTGCTGGAATTCATTCCGTCGGGCACGCGGCGTGTTCTCGATCTCGGCACCGGCGACGGGCGCCTGCTGGCGTTGGCCCGGGTGAAGGTTCCTGACTCCGAGGCCGTGGCAGTTGATTTCTCTCCGGCCATGCTGGAGGCTGCGCGCCAGCGGTTTACCGGAGAGCCTTCCGTCAGCATAGTCGCGCACAATATGGACGAACCGCTGCCTGCGCTCGGCACGTTTGATGCGGTGATTTCCAGTTTCGCGATTCATCACCTGGTCCACGAACGCAAGCGGGCCCTTTACGCGGAGATTTACGCGCTGCTGAATCCGGGCGGCGTGTTCTGCAACTTGGAGCATGTGGCGTCGGTCTCGGCAGGGCTGCATCAAGAATTTCTGGAGCGGATCGGATTTACGGTTGAAACAGAGGATCCGTCGAACAAATTATTAGATGTAGAGACGCAGCTTGGGTGGTTGCGCGAGATCGGGTTCGTCGAAGTGGATTGCCATTGGAAGTGGCGGGAGTTGGCGCTGCTAGCGGGACGCCGCGCCTGATTCTTCCCGGATGTCATCCTGAGCGGAGCATCGGCCCTTCTGAAAGAAGGGCCGATCCGGAGTCGAAGGATCCCTAGGACAACGGCGCCGCTCGACCGCTTCAGGGAGTTCTCTTTTACGCTGTTGTCTTCGCCCCGAGCAGTAAGGGGAGAACGCCTCACGGCGTCAGCGGTAACGTTCAAGGATAGGGATCCTTCGACTCCGTGAGCCGATTCGCCTTCGCGAATCGGCTCACTGCGCTCAGGATGACAGTTGCTGTTGATTTCACACGCGGATTATGAAATCTGACACAAACTTTCCCGCTTCGCGCGTCCCGAGCGAACCACCGATATCCTGCGTAGTCTTCTTCTGGCGCACGCCTTCCAGCACGGCGGCTTCGATCTTCGCCGCTTCGTTCGAGAATCCCAGATGCGCCAGCATCATCGCGCTCGTCAGGATCGCGCCGAAAGGATTCGCCAAATTCTTCCCCGCGATCGGCGGCGCGGAACCGTGGACCGGTTCGAACATCGAAGTTTTTTCTGGATGAATGTTGCCGCTGGCAGCCATTCCCAGGCCGCCCTGCAGGCCGGCGGCGAGGTCGGTGATGATGTCGCCGAACATGTTGTTGGTGACGATGACGTCGAACTGCCGCGGATCGCGAACCATCTGCATGCAGAGGGCATCGACGTACATGTGTAGCGCGGCGATCTGCGGATACTCGCCGCTGACTTCTCTGAACGCGCGCTGCCACAGGCCGCCGGCGTGGGTCATGGCGTTGGACTTGTCGCACATCAGAACTTTGTTGCGCGGTGAGCCGTCGAGCTTGGTGTGGCGTTCGCAATATTGGAACGCGTAACGAATGATCCGCTCGACACCTTTGCGCGTATTGATGTCTTCTTGTGTTGCGATCTCGTCCGGCGTGCCTTGCTTGAATACGCCGCCCGCGTCGGTGTAGACGCCCTCGGTATTCTCGCGGAGCACGACGAAGTCCACGTCTTTGGGCTCGACGGCTTTCAGCGGACAGAGCGCAGCGTCGAGCAGCCGGACCGGGCGCACGTTGGCGTAGAGGTCCATTTTGAACCGCATGCCCAGCAGGATTTCCTTGGCATGGATATTCGTCTTAACGCGGGGATCGCCGAAGGCGCCGACCAGAATCGCGTCGAAGTCGCGAGCCAGCATGGCGAAGCCGTCGGGCGGCACGGTAACGCCGTCGCGCAGGTAGCGGTCGGCGCCCCAGTCGAAATCGGTGAGCTCAACATTCGCGCCGGAGGCCTGAATCACCTTTACCGCCTGCGGGATCACTTCCTGGCCGATGCCGTCTCCGGGGATGACGGCGATGCGTTTGCGGATTGCCTTGGCTGAGTCCACGGCAGGAAAGTTAACACAATCGCTATAATCGAACTACCAGTATGGGTCAGACGGCACTTCAAGTTCACGGTGAAGGATTGGGCGTGGCGGGCGTGGCAGAGTATCGCGGCGCGACCACGGCCGCCCGCTTCGGGGATCCGCAGGCGGAATTCGCGACGCTGCGCAACAGTTGCGGTGTATACGATCTCGGATGCAGGGCCAAAATTTCGCTGACCGGCGGCGACCGCACCCGCTGGCTGAACGGGATGGTAACCAACAATATCCGCGATCTGGCCGCGGGGCGCGGTGTGTATGCGTTTCTGCTCAACCCGCAGGGGAAGATCCTTAGCGATCTCTATGCTTACAACCGCGGAGAATCAATCGACATTGATACCGACTACAGTCAGGTAGAGAAGATTCTGGCGACGTTCGATCACTTCATCATCATGGACGATGTTGAGGTTGCGAACCGAAGCGAACAACTGACGGCGCTGGGCATCGCGGGGCCAAAAGCGGCGATGGTTCTGGCTGCGGCAGGATTCACGATCCCTGAGATGCAGCCGTTGCAAGCGCAAGCGGCGACATGGCACGGCATGGAATGCACGCTGGTCCGCGGCGAGGACGAGCAGCACATTTCGTATGAGATTTGGATTGCTCCCCAGAGCGTGCGCCCGTTGTGGGACGCACTGCGAGCGGCAGGAGCTACAGCGGTCGGCTCGGACGCACTGGAGTTGCAACGCATCGTCTCCGGCATTCCGACATACGGCGTGGATATCCGCGAACGCGATTTACCGCAGGAAACCGAGCAGGCGCGCGCATTGAACTTCAGCAAGGGCTGCTACGTGGGACAGGAAATCGTGGAGCGCATCCGTTCGCGAGGAGCCGTGCATCGCAAGTTCACGGGATTTGTGACTGAGGGCGCGGCACAGGTCGCAGCAGGAGCAAAGATTGTTGCTGGCGAGAAAGAAGTCGGTGAAATCACCAGCTCTGGGTACTTACAAGCAGCAGATAAGACCGTCGCGCTAGGCTACATTCGGAGAGAAGTGGGCGTGCCGGGGCGCGAGGTTATGATCGGGACGGCGCGCGCGACCGTGGTCGCGCTACCGGTTGAGAACTCCGTTCCTTCGGCGGAGAGTTCCCTCGTACAGAATCGCGCGTGAAACGATTTCAACCGCTGACTTCGCGAAGACTTCGCCAAGGACGCTGAGAAAAGAATTTAGAGGAAAGAAATTATGCCAGAGAAGAAGCACGAGCAGTCTGGATTCAAAGTAACTGACCGGCGGTTGTTTACTTCCGACGGCGAACTGCGGAGCGATGCGCCGGACGAAGTCGAAGCACCAAAGTCTGCACCCCCGCCTGTTCCGCAGGCAGCATCACCTGCGCCCGCGCCTCCCGCCGAGGCTAGTGCCATACCCGTGGCGGGTGATACACCGGAGCGCGACCTGCCCGTTCCGCCGTCGAGCGCGGAGCAGGAGGCGCAGGCCGCGGCCTACCGGCAGTCAGCGAAAGATCTCGATTCACAGGTGGAACTCAGTGGGCACTCCGCCACAGAATTTGAGATGACATTTGAGCGCTTCCTGGCCTCGCTCTACATGACGGCCATGATGCAGCTCGGGCTGATGCGGCAGCAGGGCGAGCAGCCCCGTGTCGACATCATCGGGGCGCGCCAGAGCATCGACACCTTGAGCCTGATTGGCGAGAAGACCAAAGGCAATCTCACTCCGGTGGAAGAGAATTTTCTGCAGAACAGCCTCTACGAAGTGCGCATGGCGTACGTTGAGGTGACCAACGCCTTGGCGCGTCCGCCGCAGCCGGGGCCCGCCGGAACCGGAACTCGAGGACGATGAAAGCGACCCTGACGGTGTTAGGCAGCGGCACGTCGATGGGCGTGCCAACGCTGGGATGCAGCTGCGCCGTTTGCCGGTCGACCGATCCTCACGACCGGCGCACCCGGCCCTCCATCATGATCGAGTACGGCGGCAAGGTCGTGCTCATCGACACGACTCCCGATTTTTACACGCAGGCGATTCGCGAAAACATTACACGCCTCGACGCCGTGCTTTACACCCACACGCACGCGGATCACATCCTGGGAATCGATGACCTGCGTCCGCTGAGCTATCAGCACAAGCCGGGGAAACTTCCGCTGTATGCGCGGCCAGACTCGGCGGCATTCCTGCGCCGCATGTTCAGCTACATTTTCGACGCGGACTACAAATTCGGCGGGCTGCCTCTGCTTGAATTGAAGCCGATCGACGGGCCGGTCGATATATTGGGAGCGCGCTTCGAGCCCGTGATATTGATTCATGGCGAGACGCAGATCAATGGCTACCGCTTCGGTGCAGCGGCGTATCTCACCGACCACAGCGAGATTCCGGAGTCGTCGATGCATCAGCTCGAAGGCCTGGACGTTTTATTCCTCGACGCGCTACGGCACAAGCCTCATCCGACGCACTCGACGGTGAAGAACTCGATGGCGATCGTCGACCGTCTGAAACCGAAGCGCGCGTTCTTCACTCACATTTGCCACGACCTTCCGCATGAAGCCACCAACGCGACGCTGCCACGGCATGTTCGACTGGCCCATGACGGAATGAAGCTGGAGTTTGAAATCAGTGGATAGTGTGCCAGGGGTCAGTGGCCAGTTGAAATCGAAGACCGCCTTGCAAGTTTTTCATACCCTCGACGACGTTCCCGCTGATTTCGGCCCGGCCCTCGTCAGCGTGGGCAATTTCGATGGCGTGCACCGTGCACACGCGCATGTATTGCGCGAGATTGTGACGCGCGCTCGCGCGAATGGGAACAAATCCGTTGCTGTAACCTTTGAGCCTCATCCCGCGCGAATTCTGCGACCGGAATCTGGATTGAAGCTCCTCGCGCCGACCGCCGAAAAATTGCGCTTGCTCGAAGCCACCGGCGTAGATTCCGTTCTCCTGCTTCCCTTCGGCCGCGATCTTTCTCTGATGACGCCACGACAGTTTGCCGAACGCATTCTGAAGAAAAAGCTGCACGCCCGCGAGGTGCATGAAGGGTTCAACTTCCGCTTCGGTCATAAGGCCTCGGGTGACATGGCGATGCTCGCCGAATTCGGACGCGAGATGGGCTTCGAGGTCAAGGTCTATCCCGAGATGAAGCTGCGCGGCGAGAGCGTCTCCAGCAGCCAGATTCGCAAGCTCCTCGTCAATGGGCGCGTCAGCCGGGCGCGGCATCTTCTGGCGCGTCCATTCAGCATTCTGGGAACGCCGGGACGCGGGCGGGGCTACGGTTCAAAGTACACCGTGCCGACCATCAACCTGGCGCGCTACGAAGAACTGGTCCCCA
>Ga0209863_10000755_pt1 | contig 14408 bp, 8 predicted proteins | sample OrgsoiDNA2013046_FD_185796 | JGI IMG/M metagenome (GOLD analysis project Ga0209863, IMG submission 185796) | Permafrost soil microbial communities from the Arctic, to analyse light accelerated degradation of dissolved organic matter (DOM) -... | ecosystem: Environmental > Terrestrial > Soil >...
TTATGCGAAGAAACAGCGACCCCTTCCATTTATTGATCTTCTTCTTTTTTTTTACTTTTCTTACCATTCCCAAAACGCTTTTCATATATCTGGTAAAGGGTCAGTTTAGTCAGATGAAATGGTTTTTGAAAGCCCTGGTATATAATCTCACTCATTCCAGTAGGTCGGACACATAAAAGTGTGGCAAATGTGGAACTGTGGAGATACAGGAATTCAACTTCCACATCTTTCATTTTCTACATTTACACAATTGCCACACTAATTTCCTGTTTTAGGCTTTGAGCTTTCCTCCGAAATAAACGACTTGGGTGTATGAATATATTCCCTCCGCTTTTTTTTCATTTGCAGAACCGCGCGCATCATAGCGTACATAAGCAGGGGAAGCCGACTCAATGCTCTTATGGTTTTCGCAGAGTAAAAAATGCGCGGAATCGAAATTAAAAGTGTCAGTAAATACAGGCTCATCATCGTTATCCAGACGAGGGGTTCAGGTCGCAACAGGGGCAGATAAAACAAATACTGAACCAGCAGGACTACCGTAACAACACTAAAAACCACCAGGGTCAGAACGCGGGGCAATAATAAATTTTGAAAAAATTTATTGAAGAAGATATTCGTTTTCTGAGCCTTTTTCATATCGGCATCAAAAAACCGCTTTACGTGATTTGCCTGTGCTTCCAGCCATCGTATCCGTTGTTTTTCAAATACCCTCGCAGTGGCTACTTTTTCGTCGTAAATAAGGGCGTCGTCCAGGAATTCCATTTTTATTTTACGCCGCATCAGCTGCATATCAATCTCCCTGTCCTCACCCGGATTATCCAGAATTTCCTTCGATGAAAATATATCCCGGATCAGGGCAGTTTTAAAAGCCATCCCTGAACCGTTGGGTGCAGCTGATAAGCCCGCTAGTGACGGACCCCGCCGGAACAGGTTGATATTGATCTCCTCACTCATGGCATCCAGCAGCGCAACTTCCGTGTTTTTATTTTTTGCTGTACGATGGCATTGCAGAGCCAATATGCCGGCATGAAATGCGGCATTCACTTTTTCAAGACAACCGGGTGCCATAATATTGTCCGCATCCAGGATCATGATGATATCATAATTTGTTATGGCGGGAGATTCAAGCGCTGCATGCAGGGACCGGGACTTCATACTCAGATTCACTTCCATAACATCAACTGGAATCTGCCTTAGTTTTATAATGGTTTCGGGCTTCAGCTTATCTGCGATCACTGTTACTGTAAACCGGGATTCAGGATAATTATGCGCCTTGGCATGTTGCGCCGTGTCTACAATGATCTGGTCTTCCCGGAAACTGGGAATGAGAACGGCAATGCTGAGTTTGTCATCCTGAAATTCATATTTTTTGCCCTTCATCAGTCGGCCGCAAAGCGCCATGACGAAAAGATAAATCGTATTCGCGGCGAAATAAATAAAAACCGCCCAGGAAATAATATGGACTATCAAATAAAAAATCGTCATGTTGTTCTGAATGGCTTATAGAATGATTGGGTTGCCAGAGCCATCATGGGTTTGTCGCCCGGCGAATCACCGTAAGCATAAACAGCTTCATATTCAGACAGGTCCCATCTTTCTTTTATACAGACAGCTTTTTGATCCCCATGGCAATTCCTTCCATCAATTTTCCCTGTGATCAATCCATTTTTAATTTCAAGCCGGGTTGCAATTAATTCGATGGAAAGGCGGTCGGTCCATCTGCGGATCCAGTTTCCTGCAGAGGCCGAAACGACCACCAGTTCAAAACCATTTTTCAGGAGCTTTTCCATTTCGGTTACTGCACCGGGGCGGATCATGGACGGCAGCTCTTGGTCTGCAAACAAATCACATTTCTCCTGAAAAACAGTTTCCCGCATGCCGGAAAAAAAATAAGATAGTATTTTTTGTTTTGCCCGGTCGTTTGGAATAAGTTTTAATTTATAAGCAATCAGCCAGTGTGCATTGAATAGGAACCCTGCATAAAAGGCAGCTTTCCCTTTCTGAAATTTAATAATTTCCAGTAATGTGTCTTTGGTCGTGATCGTGCCGTCAAAATCAAAAAAAGCAATTTTCTTTCCACTCACGTTTCATTTTTTTTAACTGGAATCCAGAAATGTCCGGTACGATATAAAGGACCGGCACTGTTCGCCTTTTCATTTGGCGAAAAACGTTATATCCCGCAAATATAAAATGGCATAGATGCTCAGGGCCCATAAAACAAGAGTAATCTGTATGAAGTAATCTTTATAAAGGATTTCCGTCGGGGATCCTGATTTCTTGAGTACAAAAGTGATCTGCAGGTAACGCATCAGGCCTGCAATGACAAACAGGCTGGAATAATATAAACGGTGGGTACCCAGCCGCAGGACCGTAACCGGCGATACGGTATAATTTATATACGCTACAATAATGATGGCGCAGGATAATCCTAGCATCGTATTTAGAAAATCCAGATTGTATCCCTTCATAGATTTTCGCATTTCGGTTCCCGTTGATACTTTCAGCAGTAGATCATCCCTTCTTTTGGCAATAGCCATAAAAAGGGATAACAGAAATGTCATGATAATCAGCCATTCCGTAGTTTCCACGCCAGAAATAGCACCTCCGCCCTTTACCCGGAGCACAAACCCGGAAGAAAGGATCAGTATATCCAGGATGGCAAAATTTTTCAGACCAAATGAATAGGCCAGGTTGATACAAAAATAGAGGATCAGTATAAACAGGAACAGTAGATGACTGTCTGCCAGCCATCCAAGCAATGACCCAACAACCAGCAGTCCGAAGCAGATCAGAACGGCTATCGGTTTTTTAACCTTGCCGGAAGCCAGCGGCCGGTTGCATTTTACCGGATGCTTGCGGTCGTCTTCAATATCCCGGTAATCATTGATGATGTAAATAGAGGACGCATAAAAACAAAATGCGACAAATCCTTCCAACAAGTGCGGAATATGGGAAGGAACAAAAAACTGACCTGCAAAAAAGGAGGGAACGATTAAAAAAAGATTTTTTGCCCAGTCTTTGGGCCTTAGCAGCTTCAGGTAATATTTCATTCGGGAGAAACTAGCTTCAATATACAACCATAATCTGTTTTCTGCAAGGAAGGTATGTCAGCGGAAACAGGAATTGGTCTAAATTTGTTTTTCCTTCATGAACTGGACTTCCCCGGAGATATTAGCAAGCCCGATCGAGTACCTGAAGGGTGTTGGTCCGCAGCGGGCAATGATTTTACGCAAAGAACTCGGTATTGATACCTTCCGGGACCTGCTTGAACTGTACCCTTACCGTCATCTCGACAAATCCCATATAGCCCGCATTGCCGATATTTCACCAGCAACTGATTTTATTCAGGTGGCAGGATTCCTGGGCTCCCTGCAAATACTTGGAACGGGAAAATCAAAAAGACTGGTCTCAACATTGAAAGACGCATCAGGGGTTCTTCAAATGGTTTGGTTCCAGGGAATTTCCTGGATAGAGAAAAATCTGAATCCGGGATTCAGGTACCGTGCATATGGAAGAATTGGATTTTTTAACGGGGAAGCGCAACTGACCCATCCGGAAATAGAAGGTTTTGACGAAATAAAAGGAGACAGTTCCCCGCTGCAGCCCATTTATCCGAGCACTGAAAAATTAAAGGCCAGATCACTGGGCGGGCGGCAAATTGCAAGGCTGACACAGCAACTACTTTCCCAAATAAAGGAAAAGGATATTCCGGAGTTTATTCCGTTGGAAACCTGTAATAAAACAGGATTGGTTTCTCGTTTCCAGGCTTTTCAATCCATTCATTTCCCAGCCACGGCGCAAGCTTATCAAAAGGCCCTTTTCCGCCTGAAATTTGAAGAATTATTCCTGAACCAGGTCAGAACAGGCATGATTAAAACACAAAGGCAAAAGCAGTCCCGTGCCGTCGTTTTCAGCCAGGTAGGAAGGCTTTTCAATGATTTTTATTCAAAATCACTTCCTTTCGAACTGACGGGCGCCCAAAAAAGGGTTATCAAGGAAATCCGCCAGGATACGGCTACCGGGCACCAGATGAACCGGCTTCTCCAGGGTGATGTGGGCAGCGGAAAAACCATGGTCGCCCTCCTGACCATGTTAATAGCGGCTGACAATGGCTTCCAGAGCTGCCTCGTGGCGCCCACGGAAATACTCAGTAATCAGCACACCGTTAACTTTATTGAAATGCTCAGGGATTTACCGGTTTCAGTGAAAATGCTGACCGGATCCGTTAAATCGGCCGCCCGCCGGAAGATCCTGGAAGAACTCGCCAGCGGTTCAACAAATATCCTGATCGGTACCCATGCCGTCTTTGAAGACCCGGTCATATTTAAAAACCTCGGACTGGCCATTATTGACGAGCAACATCGTTTCGGCGTAGCCCAGCGGGCCAGAATCTGGAAAAAAGCAATTCTGCCACCCCATGTGCTCGTCATGACGGCCACTCCGATTCCCCGTACGCTGGCCATGACAGCCTATAACGACCTCGACTATAGTGTAATTGATGAGTTGCCACCGGGAAGGCAACCCGTCAGAACGGTGCAGCGTTATGAATATGACAGGCCTAAAGTGATGGATTTCATTAAGGAAGAGATAAAAAAGGGCAGACAGGCCTATATCATCTTTCCCCTGATTGAAGAGTCTGAAAAGCTCGACTATGAGAACCTGATGAAGGGCTACGAAAATGTAAAAGCCTATTTTCCCGAACCTGCGTATTATATTAGTATGGTTCATGGAAGGCAAAAAACCGCTGTTAGGGAAACCAACATGAAAAGATTTGTTACCGGCGATACCCAGATCATGGTTGCAACCACCGTTATAGAAGTTGGCGTACATATTTCCAATGCAACCGTAATGGTCGTTGAAAGTGCAGAAAAATTCGGGCTCTCCCAGCTTCACCAGTTACGCGGTCGGGTAGGAAGAGGCGCAGACCAGAGTTTCTGCATTCTTTTGACCGGTAACAGATTGGGGGCCGAGGCAAAAGAAAGAATCCAGATCATGTGTAAAACCACCGATGGATTCCGCATTGCGGAAAAAGATATGGAGCTTAGGGGTCCGGGAGATATTGCAGGCACCCGCCAGAGCGGATTGCTGGATTTTAAACTCGCAGATATTGTTCGTGACCGGGAAATTCTGCAACAGGCGATAGAAGCTGCACAAAAGGTATTGGAGATGGATCCCGATCTGGATCTGCCTGAAAATGCCCGTTTGCGCCAACAGCTGATGCAGGAAAAAGGTAAAACACCTTGGAGCCGGATTTCATGAAATTGTGCAATTATGCAAATCAGGATGTGTGCAAATAAAAAACTGGATTTGATACAAAAGCAACTCATATTTATTTTCCTTTTCACAGGTTTACTTTCTTCGCTTCAGGCACAAAACGAGCTCGGCAACCTTGAGTTTATTGAAAACAAGGGACAATGGGATCATTCGGTGCGTTTCAGGGCGAATATGCCGAATACAAATTTCTATTTACAGCAACACGGGTTTTCTGTTTTAATGCAAAGTCCCTCCGATATGAATGCCCTCAGGAATGCAATGCATGGAATTCCTTCGCCTTCCAAAAACGCTGATGCCGGGGATGCGGGTTCTTCCGTCAATAAAACCGGTGGTACTTCCACACTTGCTGCTTCCCTGCCACCCGTAGTTACAAACCCGGGTGGAAGCGGGGATACAAATCCGAACAATTCATCAGACAACCTGATCATGCACTCCCATTTAGTTCAGGTTGAATTCCTGAACAGTTCTGAACAGGCAGAAATACAGGGAGATAAATCCCTTGACACTTATAATAATTATTTTATCGGGAACGATCCTTCCAGATGGCAATCGAATTGTAAGATCTACCAGGCCGTCGTTTATAAAAATATTTATCCATTTATTGATCTGAGGTATTATACAGAGAACAATCAACTGAAGTATGACCTCGTTGTGCATCCCGGTGGCAATCCGGATAATATTATATTGAAATATAAAGGCGCCGATAAATTGATCATTAAAAATGATCAGATCACGATCCACACTTCTGTAGGTGATATGAAAGAAATGATTCCGCGTACCTACCAGTTTTCTAAAGACGGTACGAAGGACGTGGAATGTATTTACAAGTCAGGCCCCGACAATACCGTCCGGTTTCACGTCAGCAACTATTCTCCTTCTGCCACGCTGATCATAGATCCAACACTTATTTTTTCAACTTTTACCGGTTCCAAATCAGATAATTGGGGTTACACTGCAACCTATGATGAAAGCGGCAGTTTCTATTCCGGAAGTATAACCCTGGATTCCGAACCAATTAATAACGGAAATCTTTTCCTCGTTAGTCCGGGTGCTTTTCAATCCACCTGGAAGGGTGGCGACGCAACCGATGGTTCATACAAATATGATATCACCATTATGAAATTCAGCAGTAATGGGGTGAACCGTTTATACGCTACTTATTTAGGGGGAAAGGGAAATGAACAACCGCATAGCCTGATAACAGATCAGTCAGGCAACCTGGTCATTGCGGGAAGAACCAGTTCACCTGATTTTCCGAATGTAAACAGCACAGGATCGGTAGATGTTCTAAAAGGCGGATATGATATTATTCTGACCAAGCTGAATGCGAGTGGAACCGCACTGATCGGGTCAAGGATTATTGGCGGAAGCGCCAATGATGGTGTAAATATTGCGCCTAAATATTCTAAAAATATTGTTCCGATGGGTCAGAACTCCCTGCGTTTGAATTATGGCGATGATGGCAGAAGCGAAGTGATCATAGATAAAACAGGCAATGTGTACCTGGCCTCCTGTACTTCCTCGACAGATTTTCCGATTACCGGGAATGCTTTTCAAAAAACAAATGCGGGAAAACAGGATGGGATTTTTATTAAGACCTCACCCGATCTCAGCAGCATTCTGGCCAGTTCTTATATCGGGGGAAGTAACGATGATGCTGCTTTTGCAATTGCTTTGAGCCCTACTACAAATAATATTTACATAGTGGGAGGAACTTCCAGTACCAATCTGAAAGGTACCGGTAACGGCACCGTCATATCCAGTACGAGTAAAGGCGGGATTGACGGATTTTTATCTATTGTCAGTAATGATGGCGGTACCCTTATAAAAACATCTTATTTCGGAACCACGGGCACGGAAGTATTGTACGGTGTACAGTTCGACAGTCACGGGTATCCCTATATCATGGGCACCACGACCGGTTTATGGCCCGTCATTAATGCAACTTTTAGCCAGGCAAAGGGAAAACAATTTATCGCCAAACTGCAGCCGGACATTTCAGCCTATATCTATTCCACCACTTTTGGAAAAGGTTCACCTTACCCGGATATTTCTCCCACTGCTTTCCTGGTGGACCGCTGCGAAAATGTTTATGTGGCCGGATGGGGCGGAGGAATTGAAGTGGAGGGAAACGGCGCAGCCGTTTACAACAATTCCAAAACAACCGGACTGACCGTTACCAGCAATGCACTCAAAAAAACAACCGACGGGAATGATTTTTATTTTTTCGTGATGCAAAAAAATGCAGTGAGCCAGCTATATGGAAGTTTTTTCGGACAAACCGGGGGACTGGGTAATCATGTGGACGGTGGAACCAGCCGGTTCGACAAACAGGGAATAATTTATGAAGCCATATGTGCCAATTGCTACGGTATGGGTACTTTTCCTACAACACTGAATGCCTGGTCCCCGAGAAATGGAACCGGCGCAAACGGATGTAACCTGGCCGCCGTTAAAATATCTTTCAATTTTGCCGGCGTGGCAGCAGACCCCAGATCGGTTATTAATGGCCGTTATGATAGTTCCGGCTGTGTGCCGCTGGATGTTTTATTTAAGGACACGGTACATAATGCGAAATTGTATGTCTGGAGTTTTGGTGATGGAACGCCGGATACTACCACGACTGCATTCCAGGTTTTACATACTTATACAACCGTTGGAAATTTTATCGTGCGACTGATTGCCATCGATTCAACGACCTGCAATATCGCAGACACGGCTTACCTGAGAATCCGGGTCCGGACAGATAAAGCAATCCTGAGCTTTGACATTAATAAACTTCCTCCCTGTCAGTCACTCAACTATCTCTTCACGAATACTTCCACACCACCTGTGGGTGGCAAACCTTTTCAGCCCGGTTCTTTTACATGGAATTTCGGAGATGGATCCATTGTGCCAGGCACCAGCCCGGTTACGCATTCTTATGCAGCGTCGGGAGCTTATCTGGTACAATTGATTTTATCGGATACCAATTACTGTAATTATCCTGACACAGCCACTCAGACTTTGCGGGTGTCACCTGTTGTAAAAGCTCAGTTTGAAATATCAGACGGATGTGCGCCTTACAACGCCGTGTTCAATAATACATCACTCGCAGGACTGAGTTTCTTCTGGAATTTCGGAGGCGGTAATACATCGACCGATATCAATCCGGCCTTTACTTTCACAGATACGGGAACATACACCATTACGCTTGTGGCAATAGATTCGAATACATGTAATATCCGCGATTCAACCTCCCGGACCATCCATGTATATCCGAAACCCACAGCTGATTTCACAACCCAGCCCTCGCCGGCGGTATACAATACACCCACTATTTTTTCAAATAGTTCAAGTGGTGCAACGCATTATTTATGGTTGTTCGGGGATGGGGATTCAACTCATAAAAATTCAGCGGATACGGTTATTCACCAATACCAGGAAACTAATACGTTCAATGCATGTCTTGTTGCCATCAATCAGTTTGGATGTGCAGATACCATCTGTCATCCGGTGGAAAGTCTGATTAATCCGTTGCTGGATGTGCCCAATGCGTTTACACCGGGCAGGTTTGGACAAAACAGCGTCATCATGGTAAAGGGATTTGGAATTGCATCGATGGAATGGAGAATTTATAACCGGTGGGGGCAGGTTGTTTTTGAATCAAATAATCCGTTTATTGGATGGGATGGTACATTCAATGGAGCTACCCAACCCATTGGTGTATATGCCTATACGCTCGAAGCCACTTTCTTTGACGGAACGAAAACCCGGAAGAAGGGGGATATTACACTTATCCGTTAAACGGATAAGTGTAAGCCTAAAGCTCAAAGCGTAAAGCGTAAAGCTTTTGGAAAATAAAAAGCGGTTAATCCTAAACGGTAGATAAATTTTGAATTTGTTAAATAAAAATCAATTGATGAATATCAACTAAAAACTTTAACACTAAAAAACTCCCGGCTTTAAGCTTTACGCTTTACGCTTTGAGCATATAAAAGCATCTTTGCATTTCTAAAATATAAAAAACCATCTTGTTGAGGTACCGTTTGCTTTCTCTTATTGTTTTAACATTTGTTTGTCTGCATGCTTCAGCACAAACAGAAAGTCCTAACCTTGAATTCATTGAAAATAAGGGGCAGTGGGATGCTCATGCGATATTGAAAGCGGATATTGGTAACGGTAGTTTATTCTTTCACAAAAAAGGCATCCGGGTCGTCTTGCATAATGAACAGGAAATGGCCATGGTGGTCTCAACACATGCCGGCGCGATACGCTCGGATTCTGCAAATCAAAAATCCGCCCAGAGAAGTTTTACCGGAAGACCTGCTGCGCTTCGTTCCCACGCATATTCGGTAAACTTCCTGAATATGAATGAAGCCACCGAAATTATTCCGGATAAACCTCTTGACACGTACAATAATTATTTCATCGGTAATGATTCATCGAAATGGGGACGTCATTGCCGCGTTTTCCAGGGCGTCACCTACAAAAATATTTACCCGGGAATAGATCTTCGTTATTATACCGATAACGGGAACCTAAAATATGATCTCATCGTTCATCCGGGAGCCAATCCGGAGAATATTGCCATGCAATATGAAGGGTTGGACGGACTAACGGTTAGCAATAACCGCTTAGTGCTGAATACATCAGTTGGCGATGTGAAAGAACTGGAACCTTATTCCTATCAGTCGGGCGATAACGGAAGGGAATCCATAGCGGTTAAATACCGTGTATCGAAGGACAGGGTGGTCCGGTTCGACATCAAACATTTCAACAGCAACCGTGTACTAGTCATAGATCCGACCCTGGTATTTTCCACTTTTACAGGAAGCAAGGCATCCAACTGGGGTTTTACAGCAACACCAGGACCCGACGGAACTTTTTTTGCCGGCGGTATTGTTTTTGGTGACGGGTTCCCCGTAAAAACAGGCGCCTTTCAGGCCAATTTCCAGGGAGGCAACAATGATGTGGGGATCATTAAATTCAGCAGCAATGGCCGCACCAGAATGTATGCAACCTATATCGGTGGTAATAGCGTTGAATGTCCGCATAGTATGTTTAGTGATCCACAGGGAAATTTAGTCGTAATGGGTCGCACTTACTCGGCGGATTTTCCTTTTCTGAATGTCTTCGGCGTCCGGGGTGGTTGCGATATGTTTATAGTCAAACTGAATGCAGCCGGAACGGATATCCTGGGATCCGCCTGCGTATCAGGAAGTAAATACGACGCCGTGAATATGGAAGATCAGTTAAACCAGGAAAACGGTCCTCATGAAGTATCCAATGTTTTGATTAAAAATTATGGTGATGATTCCCGCAGTGAAGTGATACTGGACGCAGGCAATAATGTTTATGTTGCTTCTTGTACACGTTCCAAGGATGATTTTCCTGTTACTCCCGGTGCATTTCAAACAACATTCGGAGGTGGCACTCAGGATGGAGTGATTGTGAAACTTTCACCTGACCTCAAGACTATGATTTTTGCCAGTTTCCTGGGGGGCACGGGTGAAGATGCCTGTTTTGTAATGAAACTGAACCCTGTCACCGGCGATATCTATGTGGCCGGTGCAACAACGAGTACCAATATGAACGGCGATAAAACCGGAGTGATCCAGCCAGCGAATGCGGGTGGTATTTGCGATGGATATATTTCCATTATCAGTAATGATGGAAGTACTTTAAAGAAAACAACTTATCTCGGCACCACCGGGTTCGATGCTATTTACGGAATTGACTTCGATAAAAAAGGATTTCCATACGTGATGGGATCCACAACGGGCGACTGGAAAACAACTTCGAATGTTGGTTTTATTAATGTCGGCGCAAAACAATTTGTAGCCAAACTAAAACCGGATCTTTCTGATTTTGTGTATTCCACTACTTTTGGTTCTGCTGCACCGAATCCGAATATCTCACCCGTTGCATTCCTGGTTGACCGTTGCGAAAACGTATATGTTTCCGGATGGGGCGGAGGCTTGTATCCGGGTGCGGATCCTTACGGACTTGCAGGCACGGCGGGTATGCCGGTTTCTCCCAACGCCATTAAAAAAATTACCGATAACAGAGACTTTTATTTTATAGTCATTCAGAAGAATGCTTCCGCACTTTTGTATGGAACCTATTTTGGGCAGAATGACGGACCCCTAAGCATCAGTGAACATGTGGACGGAGGGACGAGTCGTTATGATCGGAATGGAATTATTTACCAGGCCATTTGCGCAAACTGCGGAGGTCATAGCCTTACCCCTTTCCCAACATCACCCGGAGTCTGGTCCCCCAGAAATGGAACGGGTGGTGCCGGCTGCAACCTGGCGGCCGTTAAAATTGCATTCAATTTTGCTGGTGTGTCAGCAGATCCGCGATCAATTATTAATGGCCGGTACGACAGTTCGGGTTGTGTTCCTTTGCAGGTCCTGTTCACAGATACGGCACATAATGCAAAACAATATATCTGGAATTTCGGGGATGGATCACCGGATACCTCGATTACCGGCTTCCAGGTCTGGCATACTTATAACATTGTCGGAACTTTTCGTGTGCGTCTGATCGCCATCGACTCGAACAGTTGCAACGTGGCGGATACGGGTTATCTGAATATCCGGGTTAGAACAGATCGCGCAATTGTTGATTTTGATGTAAACAAACTGGCCCCCTGCGAGTCGCTCAATTATTTATTTACCAACACATCCACTGCGCCTCCGGCGAAACCATTCCAGCCCGGTGATTTCACCTGGGACTTCGGGGATGGCGTTCGCATTCCGGCAGCCAATCCTCCGGGAACAGTTACCCACGCTTACGCGGGTACAGGAACCTATATGGCCAGACTGATCTTAAATGACACGAGTTACTGTAATTATCCCGACAGCTTAACTGATACCCTGAGGGTATCACCTCTTGTGAAAGCACAGTTTGAGATAAGCAATGGTTGCGCGCCATATACTGCCTCTTTCAATAATACTTCACTGGCTGGTCAACAGTTTTTCTGGGATTTTGGAGACAACAGCAATTCCACTGAAGTCAATCCAACCCATTTATATAGTGATACCGGAACGTATACCGTGCATTTATTGGCGGTGGATCCCGGGACCTGTAATATCAGGGATTCGACAACCCAAACGATCCAGGTACATGCAAAACCTGTTTCGGCCTTCAACACGACCCCGCAGCCGGCAGATTATAATATTCCGACTGTTTTTCATAATAATTCTACCGGGGCCAATCATTTTACCTGGTTCTTCGGGGACAATGATTCGACCGATAAACAGAATGCAGACACGGTTATTCACCAGTATCAGTATACGGGAACCTTTAACGCCTGCCTGATAGCTTATAACCAGTATCAATGTGCAGATACTTCCTGCCAGGATGTACAATCGCTGATCAATCCGCTGCTGGATGTACCGAATGCATTTACGCCCGGCCGTTTCGGAGAAAATAGTATTATTTCCGTAAAGGGCTTTGGAATCATCAGTATGACCTGGAAAATCTATAATCGTTATGGGCAACTCGTATTTCAGTCCAGTTCGCCTTCACAGGGCTGGGACGGAACCTATAATGGAGCAGCACAACCACTCGGAGTTTATGCATACACACTGGAAGCAACCTTCGACAACGGCACGAAAACAACCAAGAAGGGAGATATAACGTTAATAAGGTAAAATGTATCTTTATAGGCAGTTGCCAGAAACTCTGTACCGATGATGAGGATTAGAATAATTTTGATGATTTCAATTTTACAGGTAGCCGGCGGACTTACTCTGAAGGCCCAGGATCTTCATTTTTCACAATGGTTCAACGAACCGCTTTTAACCAATCCTGCAAATACCGGTTTTATTCCTGATGCGGACTATCGCCTGGGGGCCAATTACCGCAATCAATGGTCTTCTGTCATGTCAGAACCCTACAAGACCATGAGCATCTGGGGTGATGCACAGGTATTTCGTAACAAGATTCAGTCGGGCTGGCTCGGTCTTGGTGGTGCGATCCTGCATGATGTGGCCGGCTCCAGCGCACTCAGCACCACAGAAGTGTATGGGTCCATTGCTTATCATCAGATGATCGGATATTCCAGTTTATTATCAGTCGGTTTTAATACCGGATGGGTGAACAAACAGATCAACAATTCCAACCTGAAATTTCCCGATCAGTTCGATGGAAAATTTTTCGATACCAATGTACCAACCTCCGTTGTCATTGATAAACCCAATATTAATTATTTCGATATGCAGGTGGGCGTGAATTATGCCTATTTCCCCGACAAAAATACTTACGTGAATGCCGGTTTTTCCGTGCAGCATATCAATGGTCCGCAGGAAACTTTTTTCAGTTCGGATCCGGTAGGTTATGACAATAAGATTCCACCCCGTTTTATCGGCTTCATCAATGGCAGTTTTAAAACGAGCGATATGGTCATCATTAACCCAATGGCATATTATACGTTGCAGGCTGACGCACACGAACTGGTGGGCGGATTTAACCTGCAGTATAATTTGTCCGGCGACGGTGATCAGCAGCTGGTAGGTGGATTATATTACCGGCCAAACGATGCAATCATTCCGATGGTTGGATTTATTTATAAAAATATCCGGCTCATGTTTACTTACGATGTGACCACTTCATCCCTCAAACAATACAATAACGGGAATGGAGCCTGGGAATTTGCGGTTATACGTCCGGGTTATTATTCAGATTATAACGGGAACGTTAACCAGTCACTTTGCCCGACTTTTAAAAATTAAATCATATTTCTTAAACCTGCGTTAATCCATAAAAACCACGCATTAACCCATATATCTTTTATGAAGAAAGTTTTTGGTCTGATCATCATACTGGCGGCTTTTATTCAATGCGCGACAGCACAGTATTCAGACGGTAAGGGATTTGACAAATCGAAATTATTTGTTGGCGGAAACCTGGGGCTGGCATTTGGTACGTATACGATCGTCAATGTATCACCACTGGTCGGATATCATTTTACCAATGTGCTGGCAGCAGGCGTAGGTCTGAATTATTCTTACTATGGTTATGATGACGGCTTTTATACTTCCAAACAATCCTATGTCGGCATGAGTCTTTTCGGAAGGGTTTATCCGATACCACAGTTATTTATTCAGGTACAGCCGGAATTAAACTATATGTGGGCAAGCCAG
>Ga0209863_10000757_pt1 | contig 14373 bp, 14 predicted proteins | sample OrgsoiDNA2013046_FD_185796 | JGI IMG/M metagenome (GOLD analysis project Ga0209863, IMG submission 185796) | Permafrost soil microbial communities from the Arctic, to analyse light accelerated degradation of dissolved organic matter (DOM) -... | ecosystem: Environmental > Terrestrial > Soil >...
TCACCACCAAGCTCGTCGGATTCGTCGCCCTGGCGCTCGCCAGCTTCGGCGGGACCGGGATCGCCTCGGCACGGAGCGCGGGCAGCGAGCGCGGCACCATCGAGGCACGGGGCCCGGTCGCCAAGGTCGTGGCCGTGGGGCCGGTCGCGCTGCACGCCTACTCGGAGTTCGCTGGCGGCTCGCTCTACACCGCGCCGGCCGTCACGGGCACCGACCGCGATTGCAGAGGGTCGTCCGCCCGCACGACGCCAGTTCAGGCCGATCGCATCGCCACGTTCGCGGTGGGCGAGGGGCAGGTCGCCTGCCTCTCGACGACGACGAAGGGATCTTTCGAGCTGCTCTGGCACGCGGTCAGCCAGCCGGCGCCGGTGATGGTCATCGCGAAGGCGGGCCGCTGAACTCGGCGGCCGGGAGTGTCCGGACCAACGGAAGCGCTATCGTCTGGAGCGGGAACGCCGGTGTCGCGTCAAGATGAGCCGGTGCAGGCGTGCTTTGTGCCCCCCAAGAAACCGGGAGGGAAAACGAGATAGAGCTTCGGCCGTCACCGGCTTGGTTCGCCACCGCTCACCGGTCTGGATGATAGATAGGTGCGCTATGGTGAAGCCCGATGCCGGCTTGGGACGACGCGCAGTATTTGAAGTTCGGGGGCGAGCGGACGCGGGCGGCGCGGGAGCTGCTGGCGCGCGTGCCGCTCGCGCAGGCGGAGCGGGTGGTGGATCTCGGTTGCGGCCCCGGGAACTCGACGGCGCTCCTTCGCGAGCGGTGGCCTACGGCGCGAATCTCGGGCGTCGACAACTCGCCCGAGATGCTGGTCCGGGCGCGTAAGGATCACCCTTCGATCGAATGGATCTGCGCCGACGCGGGAAGCTTCACGCCCGATCAGCCCGCCGATCTTCTCTTCGCCAATGCCGTCCTTCACTGGTTGCCCGATCATGCGGCATTGTTTCCGTTGCTCGTCGGGCGGGTTCGCCCGGGCGGCGTGCTCGCGGTGCAGATGCCCGACAACTTCGAGGAGCCGAGCCACCGCCTGATGCGCGCGACCCGGGCGAAGCTCACCCCCGGGCGCGACGAAGTGAGCACGGTGACGCCGGTCGCCGAGGCGGCCGTCTACTATGACCTCCTGGCGCCGCACGCGACGAGGGTCGACATTTGGCGGACGACTTATGAGCACGTGATGCTCGACGCGGACAGCATCGTCGAATGGGTCAAGGGAACGGGTCTCCGGCCCTTCCTCGACGATCTGGATGGGCCTGAACTGGATGCGTTTCTCCTCGAGTACCGGCGCGCCATCGACGCCGCGTATCCGCCGCGCGTTGACGAGAAACGGCTGTTTTCATTTCCTCGGCTGTTCGTAGTGGCTGTTCGCTGACCGAAGGGCTGAAGGTGGCCCTCTCTGGCACGCGGTCAGCCAGCCGGTACCGGCGGATCGGACAAGTACCGATCGATAAACAGCGACAGCGTAGGAAATTCCGCGAAAGTGCCTTCGGAAAAGATCGAGACGGCACCGTGCTCTTACTGGCAGGTCATCGTGATCGTGTTCGCGACGGGCGGAATGCCCAGCAGGTAGGTCCCAATATCGGTCGCGTCGCTCGTGGTCATGTTGGCCAGCGCGCGCATGCCGCAGATCGTGGCGCCCGTGTTGTCCTTGGCCGTCGTGATCGCCGTGGCCACCTGGGTGGCGGTCCATCCCATGATGCCCGTGGTGTCGGGGGTCAGGTTCGAGCTCTGGACGGTCTTGGCCGTTCCGTTGACCGTGGTGTTGACGAGCTTTCCACCCTGGAACGCCTTGGAGGCGTCGATTTGAAGCGGATTCGCACTCGACACCGTGACGGTGTGGCAGGTCGCGCAGGCCAAGGTCGCCAGATACTTGCCGTTCGCGGCCCCAGCGGCCGTGCCCGCGGCCGGCAGAGCGGTCGGATCGACGGCGGCCCACTCGGGCGCGCTCGGCTGAACGTCGTACGGCGGCGTGTTGGCTTGTACGGTGTGTGAGGTCCCGGGGACCGTCCGCAGGAAGGCGACGATCGCATCGGCGTCGACCGACGAGAGATTCCCGAACTGGTAGTACGGCATCGTCGCGAACAGGTAATGACCGGCCGCGTCCGGGTCCATGCCCTTCGTGAAAGCATCTTTGACCTGCTGATCGGTCAGGTTCTTGATCCCCGTGGCGTCGTTGGTGAGATTGGCACTGCTGAGACAGGGCGTGACACCACCGCCACCCGCTCCACCGCTGCCGCCCCCGGCGCCGGCTGCGCCGCTGCCCCCCGCGCCCCCGGTGGCCGGCGCCGTCTTGACGAAGCAATCGACGCCCGAGAGCGCCGCGCCGCCCTGGGGTGTGTGGCAGCCTGCGCACCCGAGAACGCTGTTCACCAGGTACTGACCTCGCATTTGTTGCGTGGTGAGCACGGTGCCGCCCGCCGCTCCGCCTGCGCCGCCCGAGCTGCCACCGGCCGTGCCACCGCCGCTGCTTCCGCCCCCCGCGTGACCGCCGTTGTTGGTTCCGCCGGCGCCAGCCGCGCCTGCTGCGCCGCCGGTCCCACCGCCCGAGCCGCCACCGGCCGTGCCACCGCCGCTGCTTCCGCCGCCTGCGTGACCGCCGTTGTTGGTTCCGCCGGCGCCAGCCGCTCCCGCCGCGCCGCCGGTCCCACCGGCCGAGCCGCCCGAGCCGCCACCGGCCGTACCGGCCGCGCCGCCACCAGCCGAGCCGCCCGAGCCGCCAGTCCCACCAGCCGTGCCGGTCGAGCCGCCACCGGCCGTACCGCCGCCGCTGCTCCCGCCGCCCGCGTGACCGCCGTTGTTGGTCCCGCCGCTACCACCTGCGTGGCCGGCTCCGCCGCCCGAGCCGCCGGTACCGGTCGTGCTCGAGTTGGAGCTACATGCCGAAACGATCAGTCCGGCCGAAAACAGACCCATCGCCAGGTTCCATCGACTCATCGCCTCTCTCCTCTTTTGGGACCAAGAAACGGACAATTCGTACCCGATCCGAGCACGTCGCGTCAATCGCCCGCGTGCCGACGCCGCGTTCATGTTCATCCTGGCCGGCGCCACCAAGCTGTTCGGGTTCCCAATCGCCGCGCTCCCGGGAGGCAAGACCGTCGCGCTCGGCTCGCAGCTCGCCGAGCTTCGGGTTGCGCCGCGTCAGGGTGCGCGAGGCGGGAAGCGCCGGCGTCCGAGCTCTCCGAGGCCGGCCGCGAGGAGACACACCATGCCACCGATCGCGATTGGCGCGCGCCCACCCGCGAGGTCGGCGATTTGCCCGACGATGGGCCCACCGACGAGCGCCGCGCCGCCAATCAGCGCGGTCTGGAGCGCGAGCACGCGGCCGTGCATGTCTCGCCGGATATCGATCTGCGCGATCGTGGTGGACGCAGTCATGTACACGATGCCCGTTGCGCCCACGAAAAACGCTACGAGCACGGCCGCGTGCACCGACGGCATGACGGACAAGAGCACCATGGCGCAGCCGAGCGCCAGCGCACCGATGACTACGTGCCGGAGCTCCACCAGCCGTTTGTGCGCCACCACGAGCGTGCCGACCACGGCGCCGGAGCTCATGATGGCGCAGAGCACGGCGAACGCGACCCCCGTGCCGTGGAGCGATCGGGTGACGAGCAGCGGCAGCGTCACGCGCAGGTTGAAGAAGAAGAGCCCGACGCAGGCGAACATCGCGAAGCTGATCCAGAGCCGCGGGACCGAGGCGACGTAGGCGAGCCCCTCGCGCACCTCGCGACCGGTCCGCGCTTTGGGCGGCTGCCGGAAGAGCTGGCCCTCGCGCATCATGACGAGACAGGCGATCACCGCGAGGTACGTGACCGCGTCGAGGGCGAAGCACCAGCCGAAGCCGACGGTCGCGACCAGCAGGCCCGCCAGCGCCGGACCCAAAACCTGCGACAAGGCGACGATCGTGCTGTAGAGGACGACCGCGTTCGGCAGGTCGTCCTTCGACACCATCTCTGGGACGAAGGAGCGCCGGAGCGGGTTGTCGAAGGCCAAGAGCACGCCGCCCGCGAGGGCGAGCGCATAGAGCACGATGAGCGACGGATGGGGCAGGAACGCGAGGACGGCGAGCGTCGCGGACTGAGCCATTTCGAGGCTCTGTGTCACGAGCAGCGCTCGACGCTTGTCCGTCCGGTCAGCCACCGCGCCGGCCCACGCCGAGAGCGCGACCAGCGGCCCGAACTGGCAGGCGGCGAGCACGCCGACGGCGAGGCCGCCGTGTCCAAGCTTGAGCACGAACAGGATCAGCGCGACGTTCGTCAGCTGGTTGCCCGTATTCGAGATCAGCTGGCCGATGAAGAAGAGCCGGAAGTTGTAGGTCGCGAGCGACTGGAACGTCTTGCCGAGGGCGGCCCGCGCGCGACCGCGGGCGGAGGAGGAGGCGGAGGTGGACGGAAGCGGGGTCGACGTGGACATGAGCGGCGGTGGACTAGGACTCGAGACGGCCGGCGTCGGCGAGGCGCTCGAGGAGCTCGATCGACTTTCCGAGGGCGGCGCGCTCGCGCGGCGAGACGACACTCTCGATGGCTCGGGCGAGCCACGCGTCGCGCGACGCGATCGCCGACTCGAACAGGCGATTGCCGGTCGGCGTAACGCTGATGACGCTCTTGCGGCCGTCGGCCGGGTCGGCCTCCGAGCGGACGAGCCCTGTGCGCTTCAACGCCGCGAGCGTCTGCGTGATCGCCTGATGCGTGACGTGCTCGGCGGCGGCCAACCCGGACGCCGTGGTAGGCCCGTCGTCGCGGAGCCGTTTGATCACGGCGACGTGCGCGATCGGCAGCGCGACGCTGGCCCAGGCCGCCTCGCGGAAGCGCGCGCGCAAGCGCTTGATCGCGACGGCAAGCCGGACCGCCAGCGGCTCGGCGGCGGCAGGTCGAGCTCGGTTCGCGGCCATGCATCAGCATGATTTATACAAGCTACTTGCGCAAGTGACTTGTGTACTTCAGACTCGGCGCATGCCCGACCAATCCGACCGCGCCGCGTTGCTCGTGATGGACGTCCAGCCTGGAATTATCGACCGCACACCGGACCCCGCCGCCTACCTCGCGCGCGTCACCGAGGCGGTGCGCGCGGCTCGCGCCCACGCCGTTCCGGTGATCCACGTGGTCGTCGGCTTCCGCCCCGGCATGCCCGAGGTGAGCATGCGCAACCAGGCCTTCAGCGGCGCCAAGCAGCAGCGTCCCGCCTACCTCTCCGACCCCCGACCCGCGATCACCCCGGAAGGCAGCGACGTGGTCGTGACCAAGCGCCGCGTGAGCGCGTTCACGGGCAGCGATCTCGAGGTCGTCTTGCGCGCCAGCGAGACCGACCACCTCGTGCTGTGCGGCATCGCGACGAGCGGCGTCGTCCTCTCCACTCTGCGTGAGGCCGCGGACAAGGATTACCGGTGCACGGTGCTCGCCGACCTCTGCGCGGATACGGACGCCGAGGTGCACGCCGTACTCACAGGCAAGGTGTTTCCGCGACAAGCGCGCGTCATGAACGCGGCGGATTGGGTGGCTGCTCTCGGGTAGATCTCCTCGGGCCAAGTTTGGAACATCGCGCGCGAGGCCCAGCGCACCAACGCGAAGGCTGTCACCATCCTGTCAGCGGACTTCGACAACCTATCGGGCAGCGAAAAAGAAGATGTTCAGGCCAAGACCGGTGTGACGGTCCGCCGATCAGCAATCGACGTCGAAGCGGACCTTCTCGCCAGGGACTTGATATTCCAGGGATAGCTGTGGGGCGCAGAGCCTCGGATGGAGTTTCTGCGCCCCACAGTAGGCGGAAGAAGCGCGATTTTGTCGCCCGAGGCCGCCCCTTCGATGTCAACGCAAGGCAGAGATGTCCGGTTCCCTGCAAGGCTGAGATGTCCACTCAGCCCGACGAGCCCCACGGAGCGCATGGCCTGGATCACGCCCGGTTCTGGATACCGTCGGTAGCCTTGACCTTTCACCGGACCATGCGGTGACTCTGCGGCTCGTCGTAACTCCACATCTACCCAGCTTCGATTCGCTCCATGGCGGTCGTTCTCGCTTTCCCGCCGACACTTCAGCCTTTCTTCCAGAAGGAGGTAGCAAAGGAAATGTTGGTCCGAAATCGTCGAGGTGAAGTTCACGAGAGTCGCTAGCACCTCCGCGAGACGCCGCCGCGTCGTGCTCTGCTCGGTGATGATCGACGTTGTCAGGATATGGCTCAGACCTTCCGACCGCGGCTGATCGAGCGTGTCTCGACGTCGGATGTGTTCAGCAAGTCGAAAGAAGGCGCCCGCCGCATACTGCACAGCCATCAGAGAGCGCGAGAGGAGGTACCTTTTTGCCGTGGAAAGGTCGTACGCGAGACCAAAATAGGGGTGCTCGTCGTGGGGCACATGGAGTCTCGCAAGGAGGGCTTCGGTCTCGCGGATCGCCGAAATGCCGTAGAACTCCAGATCAGTCGCGAAATCGCCTCCGGACGAATCCTCAGTAGCGTCGGGTGGTTCCATCAGAGCACCTCAAGGGTTTCGCTTGTCGGTATCTCCTCGCCACCCCCCGTGGTGACAGGCGTCGCAGATCGTGCTGGGCCCGCGCCGGCCTCAGGCCGCGGCTCGCGTGACCGCGACGAGGTCCGCAGGTAGCAGCACCCCGGGCGGAGGGGAAAGGCTCGGGTGGGCTGGCACGCATTTGACAGATCGGAGAATATCGCGCATTCGGAAATGGCGGCATCATGCCAAGAAACCGCGCTTTGTTCTGCCCGTCCCCAGGTAGGTGCGCGCCTCGCCCCCGAGCTCGAGTCCAAGTAGCCACGCCGAGCTGGGAATAGAGCCATCACGAACGTCGTTTGATTGGCCGTGAACCGAATGGCGATGTCGAGCGTGATGTTTCTCACCGCGTGCGCAACCATCCTCGGCTGCGCGACGCCCAACGGGGTCGTGTACTCGCCGGTCAACGCGCCGCCGCGCGCGTTTGTGCGACGCACGTCCGCCAGTGTTGACGTGTTCCTCAGCAAGCCGCCGACTCGTCCTCACGTCGACGTCGGGATGTTCGAGGTCTATCAGGGACGCAACGACGACGGTACCGGCCATTCGACCGAAGACATGCTCACCACGGTACGTTTGCACGCGGCGCTGCGCGGGTGCGATGCGGTGCAGGTGATGGGGGTCGAATTGGCGGGCAGGGAGGAGTCGCGCGTCGTGCGGGGCGTCTGCGAGATGTACACCGACCCGGAGGCGAAAGAGGCGGCCAAGACCCTGACGCCCGAGCGCCTCCCGGGCGAGGGGCGGGCCTGCGCGGTGGTGCAGGCCGACACGGTGCTGCCGCCGAGCACCTCGGTGGCGCCAAGCGACGCGCTCACCGGCTGTCTCTATCCGTTGGTCTGCTCCGCCAAGGGCGTCTGCACGTCGCCGTATCGCTAGCCCTCGGCCGCGGCGCCCCTCTCACCTGAGCTTCTGCGCCGGCCATGCAGGTGTAATATCTTTGGTACACGGTGTTCGTGGCAGGCGGTCGAAAGGGAACGTGAAGAAGCAGGCGAAAGACGGTCTGTCATCGCCGCGCCCCGTCCCGACGAGCGTTTAGGATCGTGCTACGGGCGCCGGATCAGGCGGCAGCCTGCTGAGTGCCGAAATCCGCGGGTAGCAGGACAGCGCCCGGCGATTCTTTGGCGCGGGTCGCGATCTCGGTCAGGTACGCGATCGGATCGATGCCGGATGCCTTGGCCGATTCGACCAGGCTGTAGAGAATCGCCGCGACCTCGGTGCCTCGCGCCGACTTCGATCCGAAGCGATTGCGCCGGCCGAGTACGGGACCACGGATCCCGCGTTCGGTCGGATTGTTGTCGAGCCAGATCTCGGGGTGGTCGAGAAACGGCGTGAGCCGATTCCAGATCCCCAGCGTGTACCTGATCGCTCCGCCGAGGCTGGTCGTCTTTAGCGCAGTCGCGTGCTGCATCCACGTCTTCATCTTCTCGGTCACTGCGCGCGACTCCGTCGCCCGCAGTCTCCCGCGATCGGCCATGTCTTTGGCGCTGGCGTCGATCCGGTAAAGGTCCTGAATCCACGCGAGCATGAATTGAGCCTCTGAGAAATCGACGACGGCTTCACGAAAGCGTCGCAGCACGTGCGCCCAGCAGGCGACCAGCCGGACGCCTCGGCACTCGCGCGCGCCGGCTTGGTGCGTTCTGAGCGCATCAGCCACCACCCATCCTTCGTAGTCGCCGAGCAGGGACTTGAAGGTCCGCGCCGATTTGTCGTCGCAGATTCGGTGATAGACGATCCCCGGCGCGGTCACGCACCACATCTGCCACGGCGGCAGCGAGGCATCTTGGAGGTCCGGCCAGCCAGTCTGGTCGACGCCGACGACCGGACTGGCTCGAAGGCGGGCAAAGATCGCGTCGTAGGTCGGCTCCAGCAGGGCGGTCACCGCCGAGCATCGATCCCAGAGCGTTTGCGACGTGACGTCGAGCCCGTGGTGCGCCATCAGCCGCGTCTGGCGCTCGAGCGGCAGGTGCGCGACGTACTTGTCGAAGGCGACCTTGATTGCGAAGCGCAGCGAGTAGCGGCCTCCCTCGACGGCGCGCGCGGGACCAGGAGCCGTCTCGACGGCGCCGCCGCAGCCGCACACGTACTTCTTCCGCTCGACCTCGACGACCTGGTACTTCAGCTCGACCACGTCGATCATCTCGGAGCGCTCGGCCTCCCCGGCCAGGATCGACGAAGATACGCGGCAGCACTTTGCTGCTCTGTACGCAAGGCCGCATGCAATGCACGATTCCTTCGAGCAGTTTTGGGCAGTCCGTCAGCCCTTCGTGCACGACCGGGCCGCGAGCGACGAAGCCGCTCTGGCGGGCGCCCATCACGCTCGCGACGGTTTCCTCGAGCTCAGTCACTCGCGCCGTCTGCCGGAGCCCATGCGGCCGTCGCTCACAGAGCAGGCCGTTCAGGCGAAGGAGGCAGAGTTTCGCGCCCGCGTTCAAGGTAGCTGAGGAGAGCCCTGACCGTGAGGGCAACGATCGACCTCCCGAGTGCGACTTCGCCGCTCCAGGCGAGGCGATCAGCCTTGTCGGTACATCCCGGCCTATGCCGATGCCCATGAGGGCCGTTGCGTCGTCGTGACCGCGGTCGCTGGCCTCGACGTTCGCGTGGACTAAGGTTAATCTGATTCACGTGCGATCCTCGGCGGCTCTCGGTGGTTGGAGGACGGTTTTCGTGCTGACGGCGATGGCGGGGTGCGACAGCGGCCCGCCTGCGACGACGCCGCCCGCGCTCGAAAGCGCCAAGGACTGCGGTGCTGGCTGGCAGTCCTTCACGGCGCCCCAGCCCTTGGACGGATATTCGCCGCTCGTTTACCAGGCAGGGACGCTCTACTACACGAGCCTCAACTCCCAAGCCCTGTTGGCACTCCCCACGAACGGAGGTCCGCCGGCCACGCTGGCCTCCATCGTCACGAACGAGCTCTGGATCGAAGAGGACCACCTGCTCTTCTCACAGGGTACCCCGGCCAATCAAATCTACAGCGTGCCACTCTCCGGCGGGACGCCCCAACTGGTGCTCGACGGCGGCGTGGGGCGGACGAGCCCGGGGAACGTCCTCGCGCACGCCTTCACGGCCACCGACTTCTACTGGACCGAGATGAGCCCCACTTCCGACGCGATCCCACCGACCGTCTGGCACCAGTCGCGCGCAGGCGGCACCGCAAATCAGATCGGAACGATCACCTTTCAAGCCCCGCCCAACCAGACCACGGCGCTCCCCGGATCCTACCTTACGGCTCCTTATCTCGCCCTGACCCCCGACGCGATCCTGGTGGCGAACGCGTTCGAGCTGGCGGTCGGGCTCCCCCTCGCAGGAGGTGCGCTGTCGCCGCTGGCCCTCCCCGTGCCGTCGCCGGATCTGGCGTCTGAAGCGGAGCTCGCTGGGCTGGACAGCCAGGGCGCGTACTGGTCGATCCCCGGTCTCGGATACGACCCGTCGTCGGTGGTCCTTTCGCCTGCGGACGGCGGCCCGGCCCGGGTGCTCTGGCCCGCGCAGCCCTTCGCCTGCCTTGTCAGCAAGGCGACCGCCGACGGCGCGGGCGGCTGGATCCTGGTCGGCAACCAGATCTTCGACGATCAAATCGACCACATGACGGTCAGGTCGCTCGACGCCGCGGGAGCGTCGGCCCTTCTCGGCTGCTCCCCCGGCTCTCTCTCCAACTCCTTCGTCGAGCAACCGTTCGCAATCGCGCCCGACGCCGTATACGTGGTGGCCATGAATCTCTCGACCGAGACGACGGAGATCGACCGGATCGCGCGATAAAAACACCCCCCATGAGTTAACCGCCGAGGAGGCGCGCTGTTGCCGCCGCAGGCCAGGGGCACGGCGTCGGCGGCACGGAAGTAGCCGGCCGCCGCCCGGTTGACCATGGCTCTGGCATGGGCGTTGAAGAGATTGAGCCTTCGACTTCCACTGTGTGAAGACGATCGAGGGGTCGAATCTCCGTCGGAGAAATGAGCGAGATCAGGGACTTACCGTCACAAGGCGTGTCGGGCCGTCACCCCTGGTCTCGCTCAAGTGGTTACGGAAGTGGTTAACGCTCGGGCGGCGGGCGCAGCTCGGCCGACGTGTCACCGAAACCGGGTGTTCCATCCACTGCCCCTCTCATCGACCCGCTGAAGATCCCGGTTTTACAGCTCCGACTTGCATGTGGTGCAGGTCGGCTAGCCGACGGCTAGCCGGGCAATCTCCCCGGCTGTAGACTTGTTGGCGTGAAGCTGGCCCTCACCCTCCCGCCCGAACTCGAAACGCGTGTGGCCGCCCTTGCGGCAGAGACGCACCGCGAGCCACAGGCCGTGCTGGTGGAGCTGGTTGGCGAGGCGCTCGAGCGCGAGGAGCAACGCGAGGGGAAGCTCGCGGCGCTACGGTCGGCCATCGACGAGGGCGACGCAAGCGGCGTTGCCGAGGACGGCGTTTTCGACCGTGTCCGGGAACGAGCTGGATTACCCGCGCGGTCCCGTTAGCGCGTGGCCAAGGTCCGCTTTTCGCGCCGCGCCGAGGCGGATTTCGACGATATCACCGCCTACACTGCCCGCACCTGGGACGCAGATCAGGCCGACCGATATCTCACCCTACTTGACGACTACTGCCAGCGCCTGGCCGACACGCCGGCGCTCGGTCGAGCGTGCGATCACATACGGCCCGGCTTGCTGCGAGCCGAGCACGCCGGTCACGTCGTTTTCTTCCGCCGCGAGCTGACCTGTGGTTCGCCAAAACCCGGCGTGACAGTCGGGAACCGCGATGTTCTAGCGGTCTACGCTCGGATGGCGCGGGCGGATCTGTTCGAGGGCGTCCGATCGTTGGCGATTGCCCGCGTTGCCACACGTCGGGCAGCCGTTGGCGATGGCGGCGGCAGCCCGACGGCCGAGTTCGGCTGGGACATCTCGCCAGGGTGGCGGTCAGGCGGCGCGCCGCTCGTACCGATGGTGCAGGCCGCCGACCTCGGGCGACTCGATCACCTGACCGGCGTCGGGGGGCGTGACGGCGCGGGGGTGGGGCGCATCTTTCACGAGGGACAGATGGGTCCGCGAGCGGTGGTAGTAAACGAAGTAAGACGCGAGGATTCGGTGCAAATGTCGCTCGCCGAGGACGACTACACGGTCGAGACACTCGCGGCGGATCGATCCGATCAGGCGCTCGACGAAGGGGTTTTGCCACGGGGAACGGGGTGCGCTCACGACCTCGGCGATGCCCATGCCTTTGAGGCGGTGGCGAAAGGCCGCGCCGTAAATGCCGTCGCGATCCCGCAGCAGGTACTTGGGGGCGGTGTCGTCGGGGAATGCTTCGACGATCTGCTGTGCGGTCAAGCGGCAGAGGGGTGCTCGGTGACGTTGAAGTGCAGTACGCGTCGGCGGTTATGGGCGAGGACAAGGAAGACAAAGAGGACGCGGAAGGTGGCGGTCGGGACGGTGAAGAAGTCGATCGAGGCAAGGGTCCCCAGATGATTGTCGAGGAAGGTGCGCCAGGTTTGGGAGGGGGGCTTCCGGGGCTCGCGGGGCATCAAGCGGGAGACGGTTCGTTCACCAATGTCGATGCCGAGCTTGAGGAGCTCGCCGTGGATGCGCGGGGCGCCCCAGGTGGAGTTGGCCGTAGCCATGCGCCGGACGAGATCGCGCACATCTCGGCCGGTTGGCCTGCGTCCTGGGGGACGTCGAGACTTCCAGGTCCAGAAACGCCGGAAGGCCGTGCGGTGCCAGCGCACGACGGTATCCGGCCGCACGAGGGCGAGGGCGTCGCGCCAACGTGACCACGTACACGACAGCGCGATCCAGAAGAGGCGATCCGTCCAGTCCAGGGGAGGGCGGGGACGCCGGCGTCTGAGAACGGCGAGCTGCTGACGAAGGGCGAGGTTCTCTATGGCCAGGTTGACGCGGGAGCGGATGGCCGACCCGGCGGCGGAAATGAGGGCGAGAAGGAGCGCGAGCACCCGCCGATCTTGCGCCCGTTGGCGGCGCGACGGGAACCCTTGTAAAACCCCAAGATCACGCGTGGATCGAATTCTGGCGAAGGACAGGCGGTCACGGTGGAAGCGATCGAGCCAAAGCGCCGGATCTTGATCGTGCCTGGCGCGATCGGAGGACGCGGGATCGCCAAGGGTCTTGGGCACCTCTGCCAATAACCCGCCGCGCTGTCGACGATCGGCGGCTCGCACTTCCGGACGATCGGCTCCAACTTCGAGCCACCAATCGATTCAGGGGTGCGGCGGCGCGGGCAGATTCAGCACCATCCAGTAGAGGCCCAGGTGGCGGGCCGCGGCCACGAACTGATTGTAGTCGACCGGCTTGCGCACGTAGCTGTTGGCATGCTGATCATACGCGGCCAGTCGGTCCTGCTCCTCGGCTGACGACGTCAGGATGACGACCGGCAGGTGCCGTGTGCCCGGGTCGGCGCGGATGGCCGTCAGCACCTCGATGCCGCTCTTGCGGGGCAGCTTGAGATCGAGCAAGACCACCGCCGGCAGGTCCGACGGTACGCGATCGGCGTACCGTCCACTGCGGAAGAGATACTCGAGGGCATCGACCCCGTCCTTGGCGCGTACCAGTCGGTTCGAGACCTTGGCATCCTGGAATGCCTTGATGGTCAGCTCCGCGTCGTCGTCGTTGTCCTCGACGAGCAGGATCGTCTGTCCGCTCATACTCGGGCCCCTTCCAGCGAAAAGAAGAAGGCCGCGCCCTCGTCCACCGCGCCTTCGGCGAAGACGCGACCGTGGTGGCGCGCGATGACGCGCTGGACGGTGGCCAGGCCGATCCCGGTGCCTTCGAATTCCGAGCTGGGGTGCAGGCGCTGGAACGGCGCGAACAGCTTGTCGGCGTAGGCCATGTCGAACCCGGCGCCGTTGTCACGCACGCAGAACCACGATTCGCCACCGCGCTCTTCACGCGCCAAGGCGATGCGCGCCTGCGCGCATTTGGCGGTGAATTTCCACGCGTTGCCGAGCAAGTTCTCTAAGACTACCTCCACCAGCGATCCATCCGCCTCAGCCGACAGACCCTCCGCGATCGCGCAGTCGACAGCGCGTGCCGGCTCGCGCCGGGCTAGCTCGGTCGCGATCTGGCGTGCGAGTGCCGACAGGTTGACCGTCTCGCGGCGCAGCGGCGCCCGGCTGACGCGCGACAGCCCGAGCAGGTCGTCGATCAGCTCCGCCATGCGCCCGGTACCAGCGCGCACCCGCTCCAGGTAGTGCCGCCCCCGATCGTCCAGGATTGCGCCGTATTCCTTAAGCATCAGCTGGCTGAAACCATCGATCGCGCGCAGCGGTGCCCGCAGATCGTGCGACACCGAGTAGCTGAAGGCGTTCAGCTCGGCGTTGGCGCGCTCCAGTTCCGCGATCCAGGCGCGCCGAGCCCGCGCCAGTTCGAGGTGCGTGCGCACGCGCGCGAGCAGCTCGCGCGCCGAGAAGGGCTTGACCAGATAGTCGTCCGCGCCCGCGTCCAGTCCCTCGATGGCCGCCTCCTCGCCGGCGCGTGCCGACAACAGGATCACCGGCACCGACGCGCTAAACGGATCGGCGCGCAGCGCGCGTAGGAGGCCGAAACCGTCGAGGCGCGGCATCATCACGTCGCTGACTACCAGATCGGGCCGGCGCGCGGCCACCGACTCCAGCGCGGCCTGTCCGTCGACCGATACCGAGACGTCGTAGCGGGGCGACAGCAGCGCCGCGACGTACGCACGCAGGTCAGCGTTGTCGTCGACCACCAGAACGTAGGGCTTCGCCCGCCCGACTCCGTCGCCTGACCCGGGGCCCGTGACGCCCGCAGCCGCAATCTCGGCACGCGCCGACTCCGCGCCGAACACTCCCAGCGCCGCGCCGGTCCAGCGTTCGGCCTCGGCGACGTGGGCGGCGGCATCACGCCCGGCGTGCGCGTCGACCGCCTCCTGTGCGACGAGTTCGG
>Ga0209863_10000760_pt1 | contig 14357 bp, 13 predicted proteins | sample OrgsoiDNA2013046_FD_185796 | JGI IMG/M metagenome (GOLD analysis project Ga0209863, IMG submission 185796) | Permafrost soil microbial communities from the Arctic, to analyse light accelerated degradation of dissolved organic matter (DOM) -... | ecosystem: Environmental > Terrestrial > Soil >...
GGCGACCGCCCCCGAAAGGGCGAGTCCCACCAGCGCGATCTTCAAGGTTCGAATCAGCATCGTCTTCTCCTTTGGGGTTCGAAGAAGACGGCGTGACCTTCGACGGAACGACGTTCCGTCTGTTTTCGCACGTGCCCTGAGGTTCAGCGGACGGGTCGAAAGCTACAGTAATTACCGGTCTTTACGTTGCGAGTCAGAAACGCGCCCAGGGCAGGGGCGCTCTCGGCGATCCGCTGGATGGCGTTCTTGAGCCGGCGCTGGACCGCGCTCCGGGCGCGCTCGGCCGCCGTTCCGGCGCGCCGGCTGCGCCCGCCGAGCCCGACCGCGCGCCCCAGCTCCGTGGCGAGAAAATCGATCTCCTCGCGGGCGCGCGCGGCCCGCGCGGCGTCGCCGAACGATTCGGCCTCGGCCAGCGAGTCGCGCAGATCTTCGAGCCGCCGCCGGTAGCTCTCGCGCGCATCGTCGTCCAGCAGCTCACCGGAATCGCCCGCATCCACGGCCTGACCCTCCGGCGCACCACCCGCCGCCGCGCCGACCAGATCCAGAACGTGGATCTCTCGATCGGGTGCCTCCAGCAACCGGGCCAGGTAACGCAGCCCCAGGCTGTCCTTGAGCCGGACCGTCGCGCCGTCGTGCGCGATCGTCCAGTACTCCCCTTCGAGCGTGAGCGAGAGCGCCCCGCGATCCGAGGCACCTGGCGCGGGCGCGAGCTCCGGCGCCCGATCTTTGGAGCCGGCTTTCGAGTCGCCCTGCAGATCGGCCTGTCGCGCGCGGCAGAGCCGGATCAGGCCCGGCATGCCGAGCTCCGTCGCGGTGTGCTCGGCCGAGGCCAGCAAGGAAAGCGCGCGCGGTCGGTCCCCGGCCTCGCCGCGCGCGAGGAGTGTCCGCCCGAGCTCGTACTCCGTGCGGGCCAAGATGGGACGTGCCCCCAGGCGGCGGGCGCGCGCGATGGCGTCCTCGAAGTGGGTGTCCGCCAGGTCCCAGCGTTCGCAGCGCGCGGCCAGCAGCGCCAGCAGCCGGGCAACCGGCCCCAGCCAGCTCATCTGCGTCATGCCCAGCATCATGTATTGGTCGGCGAAGGGGGTCGCGATCTCGAGCATCTTCGCGGCCAGCGCGGGCGATCCGATGAACGCGATCGGCTCGCCCACCGAGAAGATCGCGAACAGATTGTCCGCGGGCGGTCGCATCTCCGCGGGCAGGAGCTCGAAGTGCAGGCGGGCCTTGTCGGCGTCCTCGCGGCGGGTGAAGATCATGGCGGATCCCAGCGCCTGCCAGGCCGGTCCCATGCTGAAGGCAGCGCGCTCGCGCCGCGCGTGCGGATCGAGGTCGAGCATCTCGTCGTGGCGCTCGGCGGCCCGCAGGAAGCTCTCCCGATACAGCATCATCGCCAGCTCGATCTGCGGATCCTGAGCGCTGTGGCCGATCGCGGCGGCGTCGGCCAGCTCGCGCTCCGCGTCGGCGAAGCGTCCCTCGATGGCCGCGCGTACCGACCGAAGCAGGGGCGCCCGCCAGGAGTGCCACGGGGCGCGCATGGCGGCGGCCAGATCGGCCAGCGCGGCGATGCACCCGTCTGCGGCCTGGAACTGACCCAGCGCCAGGTGGTCGATGGCGAGACGGAGGTGTGTCCGCAGGAGGCGCTCCCGATCCCCGAGCCCGCGCGCGAGTTGCTCGCTCTCCAGGTTCAGCGCCAGCCGCTCCCGCGGGTCGACCACGTCCATCAACGCCGACAGCCCGTCGTGCATCGTCTCGAGAAGGACGCGGGGATCGCCGAGCCGCCGGGCGGTCGCGATCGCCTCCCGCGCCACGCGCAAGGGTTCCTCGACCACCAGCGACGGCTGCAGCGCCCCGCCCAGACGCGCCAACAAGCGGGCGCGCAGCGGGCTGTCTTCCGTGGGCAACGCGGCCAGCGCCTCCTCGATCATCCCGACCAGGATCGGATCGACGATCCCAAAGTTGAACACCCGACCGTAGGTCAGCGCGATCCGGCCAACCAGCTCGCCGTCGCCCGCGGCCCGCGCGAGCGTGGCCGCCTCGCAGCAGGCGTTGCGCCCCGCCGTCGCCTCGCCGCGGCGGATCCGCGCCTCACCGAGCGCCAGCAACACCCGCGCGCGCAGCAGCGGGGCCTCGGGAGGCGCGCCCGCGGCATCGACCGCGGCCGCGGCCCGCTCGAGGAGGGCGATCGCTTCGTCGTGGGCAAAAAGATCGAGCGCGCGCGAGGCGGCCCGGGTCGCGAACTCGACCGCCCGACCGAGCCCGGCCGGTGGTCCCTCCAGCAGGTGATACGCCAGCTCCGCCAGCGGCGCGCTCGAGCCGGTCGGGGCGGCATCCGGCCCGTGCAGCGTCTCGATCGCGCGCGCGATCTCCCCGTGCAAAGCCCGGCGCCGCTCGGCGCCGAGATCGCGGTAGAGCACCTCGCGGACCAGCGCGTGGGAAAAGCGCCTGCGAGAAGCCCGCTCGGCGAGCACCCCGACACGCACCGCATCCGTCACGGTCGCGAGAACGGCGGCGCCATCGCGTCCCGATGCCAGCGCGAGCAGCGCGACGTCGATCTCGTCGCCGGCCACCGCGGCCAGATCCAGCAGGGCCCGCGCGTCGGCCGACACCCGATCGAGGCGCTGGCGGATCACGTCGCGCACCCCGCCCGGCACGACGCCGGCCGCGATCGCGTCCGGCCCCTCCTCCTCCAGCAGGCGCACCATCTCCTCGAGGAACAGCGGATTGCCCTGCGTGCTGTCGTAGATCCGCCCCGCGACACCCGGCGCGAGCTCGCCGGTCCGCCGCCGCAACAGATCACCGGAGGCCTCGCGGTCGAGGCGCCGCAACGACAGCGTCACCCCTTCGCGTCCGAGGCGCGAGATGATCTCGCCCGCCTCCGGATCCAGACGGGCCTCGACGTCGCGACAGGTCGCGATCAGGAGCGCGCGCATCGAACGGATCTCCCGCGCCACGAAGTAAAGCAACGAGAGCGACGAGCGATCGGCGGCGTGGAGATCTTCGAAGATCATGACCAGCCCGGCCGGCGCCGCGGCCCGCCGGACCAGCCCCGCCACCGCCCGCCAGAGGCGAAAGCGCGCCTCGTCCGACGGCGGTGCGGCGGTCGGCGGCGGCACGCCGAGCCGGGCCGCGATCTCGGGGACCAGCTCGGCGACCAGCGGCGCCCCCTCGCCGAGCGCCTCGCTGAGCGCGCCATCGTCGATGGCACGCGCGAGCGACGCGAGCGGGTCCAGCCAGGGCCAGAAGGCGGGCGCGCCCCCCGACTCCCAGGAGCGCCCCCAGACGCCAGGCACGCCCCCCCGCGCGATCTGGCCGGCGATCTCGTCCGCCAACCGGGTCTTGCCGATGCCGGGCTCGCCGGTCAGCAGCAAGAACCGTCCGCGTCCAGCCAGCGCGTCGCCCGCCGCTTCCGTCAGCTGACCTAACTCGCGCCCCCGGCCAACGAAAGGACGGGTGGCGGCGACCGAGGACATGCGGCCGCCTATCCGTACCTGAGACGATCGAGATCTTCGCCGAGATCGATCTCCTCGACGATCTCGACCACCAACTCCTGGAAATCCTCGGGGGGCAGGCCGAGCGCGGCGCCGACGCCCCGCAGGTGCTCGTCCTCGGCGAAGTCGATCTCGCCGTCGGCGGCGTGGACGGCTGCGATGAGCTCGAGCAAACGCCGCTTGATCTCGTGGGAATCGGCCACGAATGCGGCCACGGTCGCCGTCCGATCGAAACGCTTCGGATCGAACTCGTCGACGCGGAAGTCGATGTCCATCGGCAAGTTCGGCACGTCCAGGATCTCGCGCAGCAGGCGCTTGACCATCGGTTTCTCTTCGCCCTCCAGGCGCTGGTCGGCGTAGGCGGCGTCCATGAGCAGGTCGGCGACGAGCGGCAGGCGATCTTTCATGGTCATGGCTCCCGCGATCTCCTGCCGCCGGGCCTCGGCTGTCAAGCCCGGGACGCCGGCTCCCCCGGTGAACCGACTACCGGTCAACCGACTTTTCGACTCAAGTCCCGGCTCAGCCGGTCGATAAAAACCTCATGACCCGAACCCTGCTGGCCGCATTGCTCCTGGCGATTCCCTTCGTCATTTCGGTGATCCTGGTGCGACGCGCCGGATTTCCGGGCGCCGGCCAGGCCGACGCGTAACCTCTGCCGCGCTGCGGCCACGGCGCTGCGGCCGGTCGATTGCGCCATTGGCAGGGGAGCGGAAGTGCACTAATGTAGGCGCCGTATGGACCAGGCGCCGAGCCAGAATGGGGGCGACCCTCAGAGCCAGACGTCGGTTCTGACGGCGTCGTGGGCGGCTTGGGAGGAGTACTACCAGCAAGCGTCTCGCCGTCGCCGCGCGCGCGGTGGTCGACACCAGCTCCGGGAAGAGAAACGGCGCCGGCGCGTCCGTGAGCGGGTCGGGCTCGCCATCTCGGCGGTGCTGGTGGGCGGTCTGACGCTGGTTTTCTACTTGGTCCTAACCCACTAGGCCGCGGCCGACCGCGAATTCGAGTCGCAGGGTTTCGGCCAGCGCGCGGAACGCGGCTGCCCTGTGGGAGAGCTGATTTTTTTCCTCGAGCGACAGCTCGGCCATTGTGCGCCCCAGCGCCGGAACGAGAAAGAGCGGGTCGTAGCCGAATCCGCCTTCGCCCCGCGGCGCGCCCAGGATGTCACCCGCGCAGGTGCCGCTGCGGACGATCTCGATGCCGCGCGCCGGATCGACGAAGGCGGCCACGCAGCGAAATCGCGCGGCGCGCGGCCCGCCCGGGAGCACCGCCAGCGCCGCGATCAACTTGGCGTTGTTCCGACCGTCGTCGGTCGGGGACCCGGCGTAGCGCGCCGACAAGACGCCCGGCGCGCCTCCGAGCGCGTCGACCTCCAGACCAGAATCGTCGGCGATGGCGGGCAGACCGGTGGCGCGCGCCGCCTGCCGGGCCTTGGCGAGCGCGTTTTCCTCGAAGGTCACGCCGTCCTCGCGCAGCTCGGCGTCGGGCGCCAGATCGTCGAGGGCGCAAAGCTCCAGACCCAGATCGCCGAGCAGCGGAACGATCTCCCGCAGCTTGCCGCGGTTCCGGGTCGCGACGACGATCTTCACGGGCGACGACGCTTCATGACCGCGCCCGTTCCAGGGCCTCCCGCTGCCGCAGGAAGAGCGTCTTCATCGCCTCCCCGGCCAGCGCGACCAGCGCCCCGTACTGCTCGGCCGAAAAGGCGTCCTTCTCGGCGGTGGCCTGGATCTCGACGAAGCGACCGTCGTCCGTCATCACGAAGTTGCAGTCGACATCCGCCTCCGAATCTTCGATGTAAGGCAGGTCGACCCGCGCCTCGCCGTCGATGATGCCGGCCGAGATCGCCGCCACCGCCTGACGAATGGGATCCTTCGCGATCTTGCCGGCCCGCTGGAGCCGCCGCACCGCCAGCGCCAGCGCCACGAAGCCACCGGTGATCGACGCCGTACGCGTTCCACCGTCGGCCTGGATCACGTCGCAGTCGACCGTGATCTGGCGCGGGCCGAGCGCCTTCGCATCGATCGCCGCGCGCAGCGAGCGACCGACCAGGCGCTGGATCTCCTGCCCGCGGCCGCCGCCGCCCCGACCGGAACGGGTGTGCGTCGCGCGCGGGAGCATCGCGTATTCGGCCGTCACCCAGCCGCGCCCCTTCCCCTCCAAGAACCCGGGAACCTTTTCCTCGACCGATGCCGTGCAGATGACCTGCGTCTCGCCGAAGGCGATCAGCGCCGACCCCTCCGCGTAGCGGTTGCAGTCGGGAGTGATCGAGATGACTCGCAGCTCGTTGGTTTGACGCCCGTCGGGTCGCATGGGGCGGACACTCTACAGGCCGGCAACGGCACCAGAAAGGTGCAAAGCGAGGCGCCCGACAAGCGCGCACATGTCGTGCGATCGGACTACTTGTACCCCGTTGTTTCGCTGGTTCAAAAGCACTAGGAATACATGTGTTGCAAAGGCATGCTTTATCCTGGAAATATTCCCGGCCGTCTTCGTAACCGCGTCCCTTTAGACCTCTAGATCTTGCCGACCTTGCACGCGTGAGCCCTGCTGTGAACAGAGTCATTCCAGCCGACGCCCGAGCCGGTACTACGGTGGGCAAATACAAGCTGCACGAGATCGTGGGGCGCGGCGGAATGGGCGTGGTCTACCGCGCCGAGCACGTCTACATCGGCAAGGAAGTGGCCGTGAAGATCCTGCACGACGGCTACGGCGGGCGCGAAGAATCGATCAAGCGCTTCCTGCGCGAGGCGCGCGCGGCCAGCCTCATCAACCACCCCAACATCGTGGACGTCACCGACTTCGGAAAGTCGAACGACGGAACGGTGTTCTTCGTGATGGAGCTGCTGCACGGGGAGCCGCTGGACGCGCTCATGCAGCGCGAGCACCGGCTGGATCTGCTGCGTTCGATCACCATCGTGAACCAGATCGGCGGGGCGCTGGGTGCCGCGCACGCCAAGGGGATCGTGCACCGCGATCTCAAGCCCGAGAACGTGATGCTGACCCGGCGCGAAGGACGTCGTGAGCTGGTCCGACAGATCAGCGACGAGTCGGGCCTGCACGTGGTCACCGAGCGCGAGAAGGCGTTCGACTTCGTCAAGATCCTGGATTTCGGGGTGGCCAAGGTCCGCGACCCGAACGTCAACGAGGGGCGGGTCACCCAACAGGGGGTGGTCTTCGGAACCCCGGAGTACATGGCGCCCGAGACGGCGCGCATCGGCGTGTCGGATCCGCGCACCGATGTCTACGCGCTGGGCGTGATCTTCTACGAGATGCTCACCGGCACCGTTCCGTTCTCCGGCGAGACCGCGGTCGACGTCATGCTGAAGGTGGTCTCCGAACCGGTGGAGCCGCCGCGCGAGCGCGCCCCGGGCATCGAGATCACCCCCGATGCCGAGCACCTCATCATGAAGGCGCTCTCCAAGGACCCGCAGAGGCGGCAGCAGTCGATGGAGGAGTTTCACGAGGAGCTGCAGCGCTGCTACGGTTCCGTTCGCTACCGCCGGTCGATCGAACGCGAGCGCGAGCGCAGCGCGGCCGCCGACGCGATCCCCGTGCAGCGGCGACCGGGGTCGAACCAGGTCTCGGGCACCATCCTGACGCCGCCCGGTACGCCGCAGCTTCGTTCGGATGGCACCAGCCCCGGCGCCGCCGGCAGCTCGCCGATCCTGCTTACCCGGCGCAAGGAACGCCGCAAGACGCTGCCGATGGAGCTTCGGCCGCTCGAGGATCCGGCCGCGGCCCAGAGCGAAAGCAACGACCTCGGCGGCGCGCCGGTGCAACCCGCACACGACGGTCACGACGGTCACGACGGACACGACGGTCACGACGAATGGTCGGAGCCGGCGCTGCCCGTCGAGGAGACCGAGGGCGCCTGGGCCGAGCTCGATCTGGACGACGCGCCCGACGGCACCGACGGCTAGGAGGGCGTTGCCGTACGGCAACGGTGAGCGGAGCGAACCATGCCCGACACCGTGCCGCCCGGAGGCGGCCTAGGCGTCTTTCGCGCGCCCGAGTCAGATGCGCGGCACACACTGCTTGTAGGGGACGCCGCCGGGCGGTGCGGGGACCTCGCGGCAGGTCTCGTCCTCCGGACAGTCGGGATCGGCGTCGCAAGCCACCGACAGCGCCATCCACCCTCCGGCCGCGACGATCGCCGCCAGCCCAACCCCGACCGAGACGAACCCGCCGCTCACCACCGCGTGCGACGCCGAGGCGTGCCCGCCGCCCTCCAGCCCCTCGCCGGTCGCCCAGGTCGCACTTCCCGCGCCGACCGCCAGGGCCCCGATCACCGCCAGCGTGCGCGGGCCCGCATGCCGCCCCACGCAACCCGCGGTCATCAGGGTCAGCCCCAATGCCAGAGCTCGCCACCGCGAGCAAGAAATTGTACCTGGCGATCGATCTTCCATATCCTCGGCCGAGCTGCAGGCTATGTCGTTAGCACGTACTTTTCCATTCGCCTTCGTGATCGGGGCTCTTGCCGCGCTGTCGTCGACGGCGCGCGCGGACGAGAATCTGCTCCACGGACCGCATCCCTTCCTCAGGGACAACGAGCTTTCGATCCACGTCCTCATCGCCGAGGGCCAAAACGACTCGCTGAGCGGCGCAAAGCTGGCGCTCGACTACGGCTACAAGTTGAGCGCCGGCGCGGCGCCGATCTGGCTCAACCTCGAGATCAACGTCGAGCATGGCGGCTGCGATCCGGCGCCGGGCAACGCCCTTTGCAGCATGAACACCGGCGACGTCGTCGAGACCTTGGCCGGCGTCAAATGGAAATTCGCGACGCCGATGCCGCTGGTGCCGTTCGTCAAGGCGGCGGCGGGCCTGGTGTTCGCCTTCCCGAACGGGGCCAGCGACGCGCCCGGGCTGGCGATCCGCGGCGCGGGGGGCGTCAACTACTTCTTCTTCGACTGGCTGGGGCTCGGCATCGAGGTGGGGGTTTCGCTGGGCCGCATCGACTACGACTCGACCTTCCAGGGCAGCCACGCCTACTCGGTCTTGGACCTGGGCGGCGGCCTCGAGTTTCAGTTTTAGGAGGTCAGCTTCTCGATCTCGGCGACGGACTTGGGCGTGTCGAGGGTGAGGTTTTCGTGGCCGGTGGCGGTGACCAGGATGTCGTCCTCGATGCGTACGCCGAGGCCGCGGTACTCGGCGGGCACCGCGGCGTCCTCGGCGATGTAGAGGCCGGGCTCGATGGTGAGCACCATGCCGGGCACCAGCGCCCGCGCGACGCCCCGCTCGGCGTAGAAGCCGACGTCGTGCACATCCATCCCCAGCCAGTGGCTGGTGCGGTGCATGTAGAACGTCTTGTAAGCCCCCGACGCGATCAGCGCCGGAACCTCGCCGTGGAGGAGGCCCAGCGCCACCAGGTGCCCGGTCAACCGCTCGACCACCGCCTCGTGGATCGCGTCGAGGGTCGCGCCGGGCTTGACCGCTTCGATCGCGGCCTGCTGCGTCTCCAGCACCGCCTCGTAGAGCCGCCGCTGCGGCTCGGTGAAGCGCGCCCCGATCGGGAAGGTGCGGGTCACGTCGGCGGTGTAGCCGTCCACCTCGCAGCCGGCGTCCACCAGCAGCAGCTGCCCCGGCACCAGCGGGCCGTTGTTTTCAACATAGTGGAGGATGGTGGCGTTCGCGCCGCCGCCGACAATCGTCGTATAGCCGGGGCCTGTGCCGCCGCGACGCCGGAAGGTGTAGTCGATGAGCGCCTCGATCTCGCGCTCGCTGCCGCCGGCGCGGGCGGCGGACATCGCGGCGATGTGCGCCTCGGCGGTGATGGCCGCCGCGCGGCGCTGAACGGCCACCTCGTCGGGCGACTTGAGGAGGCGCATCTCGTGCAGCGTGAGGCGCGCTTCGCAGAGCCGCACCGGGGCGCGCCGCCCCCGCCGCTCGCCGGCGCGCAACCGCCCCAGCAATCGCGCGATCGCGAGGTCGAGGGCCGGCTCGCGCCCAAAGGGGTAGTGGATCTCCTCGGCGCCCGCGACGATTTCGGCCAGCTTGTCGTCCAGCTCGTCGACGGAGAACGCCGCGTCGGCTTCGAAATCGCGCACCGCCCCCTCGACGCCGGCGCGCCGGCCCGTCCAGGTCTCCTCGGCCGGATTGCGCGGACGAACGAACAGGACGAAAGGCGTCGTCGGGTGGCCGGGCCGCAGCAGCACCGCCGCGCCGGGCTCCGCAAATCCGGTCAGGTAGAGGATGTCGCTGTCCTGTCGGAACTTGTGGTGCGCGTCGCCGTTCCGCAGCCGCTCGGGCGGTGACATCAGAAGCAGCGCGCCGCCCGGACCGAGTCGCCCGGCAAGCTGTGCCCGGCGATCGGCGAAGATCGATCTCGGCGCGGCGTTCTCGGAGACGGGCGCAACGGCCATGGCTGTGATTTTAGCCTATGATGGCCGCGGACCGATGCGCGACGATTCGGCGACCGCCGTGGTGAGCGCCCGCGGCGCGGCGCGGATCCGAAGTGGCCACCCGTGGGTCTTCCGGACCGATGTCGTGCGCGGCCCCGCCGGAGACGCGGGCGACGGGGGCCCGACGCTGGTGGCCGTGGAGGACGGGCGCGGCAAGCCCCTCGGCGTCGCCACCTGGGCGGCGCGCGCCCGCCTGGCCCTGCGGATGATCGCCCGCGGTCCCGAGGCACGCCCGCGCCCGCTCATCGAGCTGGTCGAGGAGCGGCTGGGCGCCGCGCTGGAACGCCGCCTCGCGCTCGGCCTCGACCGGGACGCCTACCGGATCGTCCACGCCGAAAGCGATGGCCTACCGGGGCTGGTGGTCGACAGGTACGCGGACGCCGCCGTCCTCCAGACCACGTCGGTCGCGATGAACGCCGCGCGCGATGAGATCGCCGCGCTGGTTCGCGCCCGGCTCGATGCGCGGGTGGTGATCGCGCGCGACGATGGCTCGGCCCGCGACTTCGAGGAGCTGCCCCGCTTCGCCGGGATCCTGGCCGGCTCCGGCTCCCGCATCGTCTATCGGCTGGGCGAAAATCGGCTGGAGGCCGATCTGCTGGCCGACGGGAAGACCGGCGGATTTCTCGATCAGGCCGACAACCAGGCGACGGTCGCCGCCCTGGCGCCCCCCGGGGCGCGCGCGCTCGACGCGTTCACCTACCACGGCGGTTTCGCGCTGGCGCTCGCGCGGCGGGGTGGCGAGGTGCTGGCCGTCGACGAAAGCGAAGCCGCCGTGGCGCGTGCCACCGCCAACGCGCACCGCAACGATCTGCCCAACCTCGCCGCCACGCGGGCCAATTCCTTCGATCTGCTGCGGATTCTGGAGAGTCGGGGCGAGCTCTTCGACGTGGTGGTGATCGATCCGCCGGCGCTGGCCAAACGCGGAGGCGCGGCTGCGGTGGAGACGGCGGCGCGCGCCTACAAGGAGCTGATCCTGCGCGGCGCGCGCCTGACCCGCCCCGGCGGCCTGCTCTGCGCCTGCTCTTGCTCCGGCCGGATCACCCGCGTGCACTGGGAAGAGATCTGCGCCGACGCGATCGCGGACGCCGGGCGCGCCGCGCAGGTGCTCGGTCGCGCCGGCGCCGGGCGCGATCACCCCGAGCTCTGCGGCGTGCCGGAGACCGGCCACCTCAAGGCCTGGTTGTTCAGGATGCTCTGAACCCGCCGCGTGGCCACAGACGCGCGAGCCCCGCCGTCATCCCCAGCCAGACCGGCAAGAAGAAAGCGATCAGCGCGCCATTTTCCTGATGGTGCAAAAGACCGATCTTGACCAGGCCGGCCAGAACCGTGGTGACCAATGCCGCCGACGCGACGAGGGAGGCCTTGCGCGTGGCGCCCGGACGCCCCAGCACCACGCCAAAGCCCAGGACAGCCAGCGCCAGCGCGAAGGGCGCGCAGAGCAGGATGTTCTGGTTCCGGTGGGCGACCAGGTGGTCGGTGCCGATCCATATGTAGACCAGGAAACAGCCGATGAAACCCGCCGCCAGGCCGAAGCCGACGACGAGGAGACCGAACACCGCACGAAGTCCGGCGCGCAGGAACGTCGGGCGGGAAGCCCACGAGCCGACCGCCAAGAGGAGAAAGACCAGTCCGACGGCGAGACCGCACAGAAAAAAGCCGCCGCCGCGGGTGGGGGGCGCCGCCAGCGGTGGCGCGCGGCGAGGGTGAAAGACTTCCGTGGCTCGGACCACCAGAGGTTGCTCACCCGTCGGGCCGGGGACGGTCACCTCGGCGAGGGCGTGCTCGAGCTCTTCCGGAATGAACGTCTCCATCCAGCGATCGATCGGGAGATCGACGTCCGGCCCCAGCACCAGATCGAGCGCGACGTAGAGCGGCAGGTAGCCGGCCGTCATGCGCAGCGCCTGGCCGCGCAGGGTGAGCCGGCCCGGTCCCCGCGCGCCGGCGCGCACCCGGCCGCCCACCGCCGCGTCGATCGCGTCCCGCACGCGCGTCGCGCAGTTGTCGCGAAAGTAATCGTATTTGTAGGCGCGGTTCTCCGGACGCGCGTTGTCGTCCAGTCGCACGCGCAGAGCCCGCTTGGCGTCGGGATCGAGCGCCAGCTCCTGCACCACGATCGAGCGGTTTTCGCGCTCATAGATTTCGCGCGTGGCGCGGAGCGACGAGACCGACAGCCAATAGGTCATCCGCCCGTGCAGAAAATCCAGGATCAGGCGGGGCGAATCGAAGGTGAAGGTGCCGAAGTTGTAGACCCGGTCGATCCCGGTCGCGCGGTCGTGGATCCAGATCGCGTCGTGGCCGAATCTGAAGAACGGATGGTCGCCCGGCCCGAAGGTCATCACGCCGACCGTGAGATCGTCGGGCACGTCGGGCGGCGCCGGCCGGGCAAGGTCCGCGGGCGACGCCGGCCGGGCAAGGTCGGTGGGCGAGGCCTGGGCCCACCCCTCCGTCGCCAAGGCGACGCAGGTGGCGAGGGCGGCGGTCAGCGCAGCGACCACAACCGCCGGCGCGCAGGGGCGGGACAGCATTCAACGGTAGCGTATCACCGGACCCGCCGCAGAACCGCCGCGAAGAACCCGTCCGTATCGTGTTTGTGCGGCCCAAGCTGCAAGGTCTGGCCATCGCCCATCCGCTCCGCCCGCTCGCGCCCCCAGATCTCTTTGACGGGAACCGAGACGAAATCGTCGCGCTCGGCCAGGAAGCGCTCGACGACGCGCTCGTTTTCGAGGCGCGCGACCGTGCAGGTCGCGTAGATGAGCCGGCCGCCCACCGCGACCAGCGGCGCGTAGGTCACCAGCAGCCCCAGCTGGCGCGCGGGGAACGCCTCGACCGCCGCGCGTGTCAGCCGCCAGCGCGCCTCGGGGTTGCGGCGCAGCGTCCCAAGGCCGGAACAAGGCGCGTCGACCAAGACGCGGTCGAAGCCACCGACGGCAAGCGCGGCTCCCTTGACGACCGCGCCGCTCGCCTGGACGGCGCGGGCCTCCAGGTTCGTGAGGCCGGCGCGGCGGGCGCGGCGGCGAAGCTCTTCCAGCTTCTTGCCGTCGGTGTCGAGCGCCAGCAGGCGCCCCTTGCCGCCCAGCGACGCCCCGATCGCCAGCGTCTTGCCGCCCGCGCCGGCGCAAGCGTCGACCACCCGGCCGCCCGGCGGCGGCGCCACCAGCTCGGCCACCAGCTGGCTCCCCTCGTCCATCACCTCGAAGAGGCCGTCCCGGAACGCCGACAGCGCGAAGGCGTTCACGCGCGTCTCGAACAACAGGCCCGCCGGCGCCAGCGGCGTCGGTTGCGAGACCACGTGCTCCTCGCCGAGGCGCGCGATCAACGCTTGCCGCGTCGTGCGCAGCGTGTTGGCCCGGATCGCCATCGGTGCGCGCCGGTTCATGGCGTCGGCGAGCACCAGTCCCTCGGCCTCGCCGTAGTCCTCGACGAACATTTCGATGAGCCAGGTCGGATAGGAGAGCCGCACCGCCTCGCGATCGAGGCCGCGCCGACCGCTCAGGCCGGCGTCGTCGCCGGCGGCGCGCGCCAGATCGATCGATCCGCGCACCACGCGCTGCGCCTCCGCGGCGAGGGCCTCAGTGGGGACGCCCGAGCGCGCTTCGTGGACCAGCAGCTTGAGCTCGTCGCGCGCCAGCGGGGAGAGCGCGCCCGACCCCGGCAATTCCTCGACGATCGCGTCGAGGCGCCGGTTCATCCGGATGAGGCCGTAGACCGTCTCGGCGCAGAGCCGCCGATCGCTGCTGGCCAGCTCGCGGTGCGCGCGGAAGCTTCGCGCGATGATGTCGCTGGCGAACCCCCACTCGGCCCGCGCCTCCGCCGCGATCTCGAGCGCCAGCGCGCGCGCAGAGCCCCTTAGTCGCGACGCGCTCACGGGGCTGGTATTCTGCGGCGGATGCCAGAGTCAGAGAAACCGAAGCCGAACCCGTACACGGTCGCGCTCCAGCAGCTCGACCGCGCCGCGCCGGTCGCGGGGATCCCGCCCGCGGTCCGGGAGATCCTGTCACAACCCAAGAACGAGCTCATCGTCAACTTTCCGGTCCGCATGGATAGCGGAGAGTACAAGATGTTCAAGGGCTACCGCGTCCAACACAGCAACATTCTCGGGCCCTACAAGGGCGGCATGCGGTACCACGAGCAGGTCTCCCTCGACGAGGTGAAGGCCCTCGCCTCCTGGATGACCTACAAATCGGCGCTGCACGACATCCCGTTCGGCGGCGGCAAGGGCGGAATCAAGTTCACGCCGCGCGACCACTCGCTGGCCGAGATCGAGCGCATCACCCGGCGCTTCACCCACGCGCTCGGCGCCAACATCGGCCCCGAATACGACATCCCCGCCCCCGACGTCGGCACCAACGGCCAGATCATGGTCTGGATGATGGACACGTACATGAACGTCGTCGGGTTTTCCGACAAGAACGCCAACCGCCGGGTGGTCACCGGCAAGACGCTGGCCTCGGGCGGCTCGTTCGGACGCGAAACC
>Ga0209863_10000761_pt1 | contig 14338 bp, 9 predicted proteins | sample OrgsoiDNA2013046_FD_185796 | JGI IMG/M metagenome (GOLD analysis project Ga0209863, IMG submission 185796) | Permafrost soil microbial communities from the Arctic, to analyse light accelerated degradation of dissolved organic matter (DOM) -... | ecosystem: Environmental > Terrestrial > Soil >...
AAGCGGGTCCTGGCGATCGTCCCCGACCACACCCGCACCGCGCCCATGGATCTGATGTTCCGGGTCCTGCACGAGGAGATCGGCGCGGCCGGGGCGATCGCCTTCGACGTGATCGTCGCGCTCGGCACGCACCCGCCGATGAGCGACGAGGCCATCAACAAGCGGCTCGGGATCACGGCCGCCGAGCGGGCGGGAAAGTACGCGCGCACGAAGCTCTTCAACCACCACTGGAACGATCCGGCGCACCTGGTTTCGATCGGCACGATATCCGAAGAGGAAGTCTCGGCGATCTCGGGTGGTCTCATGCGCGAGCGCGTCGACGTCACGATCAACAAGCTGGTCCTCGACTACGACCTCTTGCTGATCGTCGGGCCGACTTTCCCGCACGAGGTGGTCGGGTTCTCCGGCGGCAACAAGTACCTCTTCCCCGGGATCTCGGGGCGGCAGGTGCTCGACATGTTCCACTGGCTGGGCGCCCTCATCACCAACCCGTCGATCATCGGGACGAAGTACACCCCCGTGCGCGCGGTGGTCGACAAGGCCGCCTCGCTGGTCCCGACCGAGCGCAAATGCATCAGCCTGGTGGTCGAGGGGCAAGACCTCGCAGGGCTGTTCATCGGCTCGCCCGAGGAGGCCTGGGAAGCGGCCTCTGCGCTCTCGAACGAGATCCACATCGTCTACAAGGATCGGCCGTACGACAGCGTGCTTTCCTGCGCTCCCCCGATGTACGACGAGCTGTGGGTGGGCGGCAAGTGCGCCTACAAGCTCGAGCCGGTGGTCGCCGACGGCGGCGAGCTCATCATCTACGCCCCCCACATCCACGAGATCTCGGCGGTGCACGGCGCCCTCATCCGGCAGATCGGTTACCACGTGCGCGACTATTTCCTGAAGCAGGCGGCCCGGTTCACGCACGTCCCGCGCGGCGTGCTCGCGCACTCGACGCACGTCAAGGGGATCGGGAAATTCGAAGAGGGTGTCGAGTCGCCGCGGATCACGGTGACGCTCGCCACCGGGATCGGCCAGGCGGAGTGCCGCGCCGTGAACCTCGGCTACCGAGACCACCGCGAGATCGACGCCGAGGCCTGGAAGGGACGCGAAGCGGAGGGGCGCCTCTACGTGGGGAAGGCGGGCGAGACGCTTTACCGCTTGAAGAACGATCCGTTCACGACTACGAGGAGCAGAGCATGATCGGTCTCGACATGAAGCCCGCCGGCGGACTCGATTTTCTCAGCCTGGGCGCGCTGGTGCACCGCCTGGATACCGGCATCGTCCCCGTTCGCAAGGCGACCCGCTGCGACATCCACGTCAGCGGCGGCGAGTTCAACGTCGCCGCAAACCTGGCCGACTGTTTCGGGATGAAGACCGGCCTGGCGAGCGCCATGGTCGACTACCCGATCGGCGATCTCATCGCGGAGCGGGTGCGGGCCATGGGGGTGAAGCCGTTTTACAAACTCTTCAAGCACAACGGCGTGAACGGTCCGAACATGGCCACGGTCTACAGCGATCGCGGCGTCGGCATACGGGCACCGGTGGTCTTCTACAACCGCGCGAACGAGGCGGCCGCGCAGCTCGGCCCCGGCGATTTCGACTGGAAGGCGATCTTCGGCGCCCAGCAGGGGGTCCGCTGGTTCCACAGCGGCGGCATCTTCGCGGCGCTTTCGGAGACGACCGGGGAGCTCATCGTCGAAGGGATGAAGGCCGCCAAGGCCGCCGGCGCGGTGACCAGCTTCGATCTCAACTTCCGCGAGAAGCTCTGGAACATCTGGGGCGGGCAACAGAAGGCGGTCGACGTCGTCGATCGGATCGTCAAGCACGTCGACGTCTTGGTGGGCAACGAAGAGGATCTGCAGAAGGGGCTGGGGATCGCGGGGCCGGAGGTGGCCGCCAAGTCCAAGCTCGATCCGAGCGCATTCTTCGGCATGATCGACAAGGTCGTCGCCAAGCACCCGCACGTGAAGATCGTCGCGACGACGCTGCGCGAGGTCCACTCGACCAACCGCCACGGCTGGAGCGCAGTCGCCTGGGTGAACGGGAAGACCTTCGCCGCGCCGACCAGCGATCTCGACGTGCACGATCGGGTGGGGGGCGGCGATGGGTTCGCCTCCGGCTTCATCTACGGCCTGCTCTCCGGCGAGACCCCGGAGGAGGCGGTGCGACTCGGCTGGGCGCACGGCGCGCTTCTGACCACCTTCCCGGGCGACACGACGATGGCGACCCTGGAGCAGGTCCGGGCCTTCGCCAAGGGCGGCTCGGCGCGCATCCAGCGCTAAATTCCAAAAACGTACGGACGAAAAGGACAAGACCAAGACATGGACAAGGCGGACATCGGACTCGTTGGCCTCGCCGTGATGGGCGAAAACCTGATCCTCAACATGGAGAGCCGCGGCTACACGGTCGCGGTCTTCAACCGGACGCTCGACAAGGTGGACAAGTTTCTGGCCGGCCGGGCCAAGGGGAAGAAGATCGTCGGCACCCACAAGCTCGCCGAGCTGGTCGCGTCGCTCAAGACGCCGCGCAAGGTGATGTTGATGGTCAAGGCGGGCCAGGCGGTGGACGACCTGATCGGCGAGCTGACGCCCCTGCTCGGCAAAGGCGACATCATCATCGACGGCGGCAACTCGCACTTCCCCGACACGATCCGCCGCACCAAAGCGCTCGAGGAAAAGGGGCTGCTCTACATCGGCACCGGCGTCTCCGGCGGCGAGGAGGGGGCGCTGCTCGGCCCGTCGATCATGCCGGGCGGCTCGCCCGCGGCCTGGCCGGCGGTCAAGCCCATCTTTCAGGCCATCGCCGCCAAGGTCGAAGACGGCACGCCCTGCTGCGACTGGGTGGGCGACAACGGTGCCGGCCACTTCGTCAAGATGGTCCACAACGGGATCGAGTACGGCGACATGCAGCTCATCTGCGAGTCGTACCAGATCATGAAAGAGCTGCTCGGGATGTCGGCCGACGAGATGCACGAGGTCTTCAAGGTCTGGAACAAGGGCGATCTCGACAGCTTCCTGATCGAGATCACCCGCGACATCCTGGCCTTCAAGGACACCGACGGGACGCCGATGGTCGACAAGATCCTCGACACCGCCGGGCAGAAGGGGACCGGCAAGTGGACCAGCGTGACCGCGATGGATCTGGGGATGCCGCTCACGCTGATCAGCGAGGCGGTCTACGCGCGCTGCCTGTCGGCGACCAAGGACGAGCGGGTGGCGGCCTCCAAGATCCTGCGCGGGCCGACGGCGAAATTCACCGGCGAACGCAAAGCGTTCATCGCCGATCTCGAGAAGGCACTCTACGCGTCGAAGGTCATCTCCTACGCGCAGGGCTACGAGATGATGCGGGCCGCCGCAGGCGAGTACAAATGGGACCTCAGCTACGGGGGGATCGCGCTCTTGTGGCGGGGCGGCTGCATCATCCGCTCGACCTTTCTGGGGAAGATCAAGGAGGCCTACGACAAAGATCCGAAGCTCTCCAACCTCCTGCTGGCGCCGTTCTTTCAGGAGAAGATCGAGGCGGCGCAGGAGAGCTGGCGGCGGGTGGTGGCCACGGCTGCGACCCATGGGATCTGGATCCCCGCCCACGCCACCGCGCTCACTTACTACGACGGCTTCCGGAACGGGCGCCTGCCCGCGAATCTGCTCCAGGCGCAGCGCGACTACTTCGGCGCCCACATGTACGAGCGTGTCGATCAGCCGCGCGGGAAGTTCTTCCACACCAACTGGACCGGTCGCGGGGGCACCACCTCGTCGTCCGCTTACGTCGTCTGAGGGCGGACGCCATGCTGATCGACAAATTTTCCATCGGGATCGGGGATCGTTTCGGCAAGGAGGGCCTGGCGCAGCTCGGCGCCATCCAGCAGGCGGAGCGCGCCGGCGTGGTGGTGGCGCCGGTCTGGAACAAGTCGTTCCGGGAGCATTCGCTCATCGGGACCCACCCTGACGATGTCCGGGTCGAGGCCGACGATGCTGTCAAGCGCAGCGGCTGGCGGCACGGCTACTACGTCGACGCCGACCACATCGGCCTCAAGAACGTCGACGGTTTTCTGGCCGCCAGCGATTTTTACACGCTGGACGTGGCCGACTTCATCGGGCAGCCGCCCGACGACGCCGCGCTGGCCGCGTTCGTGCGGGACATGGCGCCGTTTCGCGGCGCCCTGAAGATTCCGGGCATCGACACCGTCTTCGAGGTGACCGACGCGGTCCTGGAGAAGATCGGCCGGACCTACCTCTTTGCGGTCATGGAAGCCGGGCGCACCTACCGCCACGTCCTGGCGGCCAAGGGCCCGGGCCACTTCGTGGCGGAGGTCTCCACCGACGAGGCGATGGAGCCGCAGCTTCCCTTCGAGCTGTACTTCATCCTGGCCGCGCTGGCGCGCGAGAAGATCCCGGTGCAGACCATCGCGCCAAAGTTCTCCGGAAAGTTTCTCAAGGGGATCGACTATGTCGGCGATCTGAAGGTCTTCGCGCGCGAGTTCGAGGCCGACCTGGCGGTCGTCAAGCGCGCCATCGACGTCTTCGGTCTCCCGAAGTCGCTCAAGGTCAGCGTTCACACCGGCAGCGACAAGTTCTCGCTCTATCCGATCATGCGGCGCGCGCTCGAAAAGCAGAACGCGGGGCTGCACCTCAAGACCGCGGGGACGACCTGGCTCGAGGAGGTGATCGGCGTGGCGCTCTCCGGGCCGAGCGGCCTGGCGATCGCCAAGAAAATCTACCTGCAGGCGTTGCCACGCTTCGACGAGCTCTGCAAGCCATACGCGACGGTGGTCGAAATCGACCGGGCCAAGCTGCCGCAGCCTGCCGCGGTGGAAAAGTGGAGCGCCGAGGACTTCGTGACGCGGTTGCGGCACGACCCGTCACACCCGGCGTACGATCTCAACCTGCGCCAGCTGGTCCACGTAGCCTTCCGCCTGGCGGCCGAAATGGGGGTCGAGTGGACGGAGGCGCTGGTCGCCGCGCGCGAGACCGCCGGCCGCTGCGTCCAGGAGAATCTTTTCGACCGGCACATTCGCCCGCTGTTTCTGGGAGCATAGGCGTTACCTTACCGGGATGACTGTGCCGCGTTCGGACGCGTTCGTCTTCTTCGGGGCGAGCGGCGATCTCGCCTACAAGAAGATCTTCCCCGCGCTTTACGCGATGACCCGGCGGGGGCATCTGGGCATGCCGGTCATCGGGGTGGCGCGTTCCGAGTGGACGCTGCAGGAGTTCCACCAGCGGGCCCACGAAAGCATCGAGAAGCACGGTGGCGGCGCCATCGACGAATCGGTGTTCCAGCAGCTGGCGGGCCGGCTGCGCTACGTCCGCGGCGAATATTCGGACGCCTCCACCTACCAGGCGATTCACAAGGAGCTGGCCGGCGCGAAGCGACCGACCCACTACCTGGCGATTCCCCCCAGCGTCTTTGGCGTCGTGGTCGAGGGGCTGGGCGGGTCGGGCTGCGCGCAGAACGCGCGCCTGGTGGTCGAGAAGCCCTTCGGCCGCGATCTCGCCACGGCGCAGGCGCTCAATCAGACGCTGCACAAGATCTTCGACGAGTCGGCCATCTTTCGCATCGATCATTACCTGGGCAAGGAATCGGTGCAAAACCTGTTGATGTTCCGATTCGCCAACACCTTCCTGGAGCCAATCTGGAACCAGAACTACGTCGAGAGCGTCCAGATCACCATGGCCGAGAATTTCGGCGTCCAGGGACGCGGGCGGTTCTACGAAGAATCCGGCGCCATCCGGGACGTGATCCAGAACCACATGCTGCAGGTGGTGGCGATCCTGGCGATGGAGCCGCCGCTATCGACCTACACCGAATCGATCCGCGACGAGCAGGTGAAGGTGTTTCGCGCCATCCGCCCGCTCAGCCCCGAGGATCTGGTGCGCGGACAGTTCCGGGGCTACCGCCAGGAAGAGGGCGTCGCTTCGGATTCGACGGTCGAGACCTTCGCGGCCGTGCGGCTGCACATCGATTCCTGGCGCTGGGACGGGGTGCCGTTCTTCATCCGGGCCGGCAAGTCGCTCCCCATCTCGGTCACGGAGGTTTTGGTCAGCCTCAAGCGCCCGCCGCTCCGCCGGGTGGGGCCCGAGGAGACGAACCACCTCCGTTTCCGGCTCAGCCCCGAGGTGATCATCGCGCTCGGCGCCCGGATCAAGAAGACGGGCGAACAGATGGTCTCGGAGCCGACCGAGCTCAAGATGGTCCATCAGGCCGATGCGGAAGAGATGGACGCCTACGAGCGTCTGCTCGGCGACGCCATGGCCGGGGACGCGACGCTGTTCGCGCGGCAGGACAGCGTCGAAGCGGCCTGGGCGATCGTCGAGCCGATCCTCGGTGGGGGCTCGGGCGGCGCGACGCCGGTGCACGAATACGAGCCCGGAACCTGGGGCCCCGCCGATGCGGTCCGTCTCACGGCCGACGCGGGCGGCTGGCACACGCCACCACCATGAGCGCCGGCGCGACAACGGGTGCGATCGACGCGGGTGTGGCGGCCGCCGCGGCGCGCGCCGCCGAGCTGGTCACGGAAGGGGCCAAGGTCGGCCTCGGATCCGGGCGCGCGGCGTCGGCGTTCATCGCCGAGCTGGGCGCCCGGGTTCAGCGGGGATTCCGGGTGGTGGGGGTGCCGACCTCGGAACCGTCGGCCCGGTTGGCCCGCTCGTTCGGGATTCCCCTCGTCGAGATCGACGAAGACCTCGAGCTGGATCTGACGGTCGACGGCGCCGACGAAGTGGCGCCCAACCTGGACGTCCTCAAGGGACGCGGCGCCGCCTTCGTGCGGGAGCGGATCGTGGCGGCGGCCTCGCGCCGGCAGGTGATCCTGGTCGGACCGGACAAGCTGGTGCCTGTGCTCTGCGCGCGGGAGGGCTTCCCCATCGAGGTGATCCCGCTCGGGCGGGGCCTGGTCATGCGGCGGCTCAAGGCGATCGGCCTCGGTCCGATCGAGCGCCTCGACGCCGCTGGCGCCGCGCCACTGGTCTCCGTGAACGGCAACCTGATCTTCGACTGCGCGGTCGCCGCCCCGCTGCCCGACGGTGGCGCGGCGCGCGCCCTCGAGACCGCCGTGCGCGCAATCCCGGGGGTGGTCGATACGGGTCTGTTCCTGGGCACCGTCGAGCGCGTGCTGGTGGGGCACGCCGACGGTCGCGTCGAGGTTCTCCAGCGTGGGGCGACGAGATGAGCGACAACACGGTCTTCCTGTTCGATGTCGACAACACGCTGCTCGACAACGATCGGGTGATCGTCGACCTCCGGCGCTATCTGACCCGCGAGGTCGGCGCCGAACGCGCCGATCTGTACTTCGAGATTTTCGAAACGCTCCGCACCGAGCTCGGCTACTCCGACTACCTCGGCGCGCTCCAGCGCTACCGGATCCTGCACCCGCGCGACCCGCACCTCCTCGCGGTTTCGTCGTTCCTGATCAACTACCCGTTCGCGAACCGGCTCTTTCCTGGGGCTCTCGACGTCCTCGAGCACGTGGGCGCCTTCGGCCAGACCGTCATCCTCTCGGACGGCGACGTGGTCTTCCAGCCTCGCAAGGTCGAGAGGGCGGGCCTCGGCGACACCGTCTCCGGGCGCGTTCTCATCTACATCCACAAGGAACACGAGCTCGACGACGTCGAGCGCCGCTACCCGGCCGACCACTACGTTCTCGTCGACGACAAGATCCGGATCCTCACCGCCGTCAAAGAGGTGTGGGGCAAGCGACTGACCACCGTCTTCCCCCGCCAGGGGCACTACGCGCTCGCCGCCGACGTGGCCAGTTATCCCCCACCCGACCTGACCATCGAACGGATCGGGCAGCTGTGCGACTACGATCTGCCGGCGCTGCTCGCGCTCGCCCGGTAGCGCTCACCCGGTAGCGCTCACCCGGCAGCGCTCACCCGGACGATCGGGCGCCGCGACCGGCGTGCCGGCGTCCCTCAGCCGACGGTCTGATGACGCCCGGCCAAGGTGTCCAGGTGGGCCTGCAGTTTCTTGGCCAGGACTTCGACGTTCGGATCCATGAGCATGCTGGAGTGGCCGCCGGGGATGTCGTGCACGGCGAGGGCGGTGATGTTCTGCTCCCACCCGAACGCGGGCTCGACGAAAATGTCGACGTAGGGCGTGTCGTCGATGATGGTTCCCTCGATCTTCGTCCCGTCGAGGAGCCCGTTCTTTTTGGTCGCCCGAAAGAGCACCACCTCCCCGCGATAGGGCGAGGGCACCACGTGCTCCTGCTCGGCGATCCAGAGTACCTCGCGAACGGGGATGTTGTGGACCAGCGGCGGCAAGGGCCGATTCTTGTCGAGAAAATATCTCAGTAGCTTCACCCGGACCGTTCGTCGGGTCTCGACGGTCAGCCTGTGCGCCTCGTAGCTGAGGGTGTTCGAGATCTTCTTGGTCGCGTTGCCCAGGATCCGTCGGGCCCGGGCCGACAGGCTCACGTCGAGATCGACCCCCGCGAACGACGCCGAGAAGGCCTGCAAGCGCTTTCGCGCCAGGCTCTTCTTGCGGGCCCGGTTGTGGGGGGTGTCGATGAGCACCACCATTCCCATCGCTTGCCCCGAGCTCTGCAGCTTCTGGGCGATCCCGAGCGCGATCAACCCGCCCGTGCAGAGGCCGCCCACGAAATAGGGGCCTTCCGGTTGGATCTTGCGAATCTCGTCGGTGTAGTAGTCGACCATCTCGGGCAGGCGGGTGTGCAGGATCGGAACCCCGCTCCGATTGAGCGGCCGAATACCATAGATCGGGCGGTCGCCCTTGAGCCGGAGCGCCAGGTTCCGGTAGAGGAGGACCTCGCCGATCCCATCGTGGACGAAGAACATCGGCGGCCCTGAGGCGCCGGCTCTGAGCAGCACGACGGAGGAATGCGTCTCGACCTCCGGCCCCAGCAACGAGGCGAGCTGCTCGATGGTCGGCTCGGTCAGGAGGATGCTGAGGGGGAGGGTCCTGCCGAAGACCTTTTCGATCTCGAGCATCAGGGAGACCGCCTTGAGGGAGGTGCCACCGACGTCGAAGAAGTTGTCCGTGATGCCGATCGGACCGATCTCCAGCAACGATCTCCAGATCTCCACCAGCCTCCGCTGGCGATCGTTCTGCGGCGGATCAATTGTTTTCGGCCGGGCCAAGGTCTCGTCGGTGGGCAGGGGGAGCGCCTTGCGATCGATCTTTCCGTTGGTGTTGAGGGGAAACACGTCGAGCTTCACGTGTCCGGTCGGCCGCATGTAGTTTGGCAACCGGGCGCGGGCGCCCTCGATCAGCTCCGGATGCTCGGCCGAGCCGACCCAGTACGCGATGAGGCGCGGGTCGCCGGGCCCATCCGAACGCGCCATCACCAGCACCTCGCGCACCCCGGGCACCGCGCGGAGCACCGATTCGATCTCGCCCAGCTCGATTCGAAAGCCACGGATCTTGACCTGATGGTCCACCCGCCCCAGGCACTCGAGATCTCCGTCATCGAGGCGGCGCCCGAGATCGCCGGTCCGGTAGAAGCGATCGTTCGGGGCGCCCGGCAACCCGGTGACGAACTTCTCCGCGGTGAGATCCGGGCGCCCGTGGTAGCCGTGTGACAGGCCCCGACCGCCGATCACGATCTCGCCCACGATGCCCGGCGGAACCAGCCCGAGCGAATCGTCGACCACATAGACCTCGGTGTTGTCGATCGGACGCCCGATGGTGATGAGCTCGAAGCCAGGCTCGATCCGCTTGACGGTCGACCAGACCGTGGTTTCGGTCGGTCCGTACATGTTCCACAGCTCGGTTCCGCGCGCCAGCAACTGGGTGGCCAGCGCCGCGCTCACGGCTTCGCCGCCGCACAACATCTTCAGCGGTCGCCCGCCGCGCCAGCCCGCCTCGATCAGCAATCGCCAGGTGGCGGGCGTGGCCTGCAGGACGGAGACGGGCTGCTCCTCGAGGCGCCGGCGCAGAAGCCGGGGATCTTGCGCGGTCTCCCGGTCGGCGATGTCGACAGCGCCGCCCACGTAGAGAGGCAGGAACAGCTCGAGGCCCGAGATGTCGAAGGTCGTCGTGGTGATCGCGAGCAGCCGATCGGCCTCGCCCAGCCCCGGGGTGTGGGCCATCGATCGCAGGAAATTGGCGAACGCACGCCGTCCGACCTCGACCCCTTTGGGCCGCCCGGTCGATCCCGACGTGAACAGGATGTACGCGAGCCGGTCGGCGTCCTCGGGCACCGCGGCCAAGGGTGGCCCGGCTTCGATGGCGGGCCAGGCCTCGTCGAGCAGCAGGAGGGGCGGCGGCGACGCGCCGGCGATCGAAACCAGCTCGCGGCGGGTCACCAGCACTTCGGGGGCCGCGTCCTCCAGGATCAGGCGCACCCGCTCCGGGGGATGGCCGGCATCGATCGGAACGTAGGTCGCGCCGGCCTTGAGGGTCGCCAGCATGGTCAGGATCTCGTCCGCGCCCCTGGGCAGACAAATGGCGACGCGCGAGCCCGGGTTGACCCCGATCGCCCGAAGCTTTCCGGCCAGCCGGTTCGAACGATCTTCGACTTCCCGATAGGTGAGCCGCGTGTCGCCCGCGATCACCGCCAAATGCCCGCCCCGGCGGGCCGACTGATCGGCGATCGCCGCGACCAGATCGGGCGCGGCGCTCTCCGGGCGAGGGCCGCGCCCTTTGCCCAGCAAGCGGGCGCGTGATTCGCTGTCGAGCAGGTCGACGACGCCGATGCGGGTGTCGAGATCGGCCAGGAAGGCGTCGAACAGCCGGATGAAATGTGATCGCGCAGCCGCCCGAAGAGCTGGATCGAAGGTCCCCTTGTGAAAATCGAGTCCCATCACCAGCTCCGGGCCGGGGGGGAACTCGTGAATGTGGACGGAAAAGGTGTTCCGGGTATCGCCCTCGGGCATGTCCCGCGACGCCGATTCGTACGAGGTGGCCTCGCGAAAGTCGACCCGTGTCCGGAGCCCGGTGAACTCGGCCGGCGTGTGCCCGATCAGGTTGAGGAAGGAGAACTCGAGTCCGCGACCGCTCACGCAATACTGCCCGTGGCCGAGCGACGCGGCCAGGTCGGCCCGTACCTTGCGCGCGAGGGAGGCGAACGTCTCGTTGTCTTCGATCTCTACTTTGAGAAAGAGTTGCTCCATCACCAGCCCGCACACCGACGCGAGCGGGTGCGATCGGTTGGCGACCGGCGTGGCCACCACCAATTCGCGGTTGCCGGTGGTTCGGTGCAGGAAGGCGAAGATGATGGTGCTGAGCGCGACCAGGCGGGAAAACCCGGCGCCCAGCAGCGCAACGGCCTTCGACTGCGCCACCAGCGCGAGTCGCTCGGTCCGGTCCACGCCGCAGTCGAAAAACGTGCGCTCGACCGCTAGCGTCCGTTCGCGCAGGGCGCGGCCGTAGTAACGAAGCGGCGGCACGCCACCCGCCAGCTTGCGCTCCCAGAAGGCGGCCGCCCGCACGGCGCGCGGCGATTCGCGGTAGGCGGCTTCGAAGATCACGTAGTCGCGATACGGGGGTCGGGACCGTGCCGCCCGTCCCGAGTAGTGATCCGCCAGCTGATCGGCGATGTTCAGAAAGGATATTCCGTCGGTGACGAGATGGTGCTGGCCGAGATAGAACAGATGTTCATCGGGCGCGAGGCTCACCAGCGCGGCGTCGATCGGTGGCCGCGAGAAATCGAATGGCGTCGCGATGCGGCCCCCGATCCAGCCGGCAAGCGCCTCCGGGCGCGAACGGAGATCGACCCGATCGATGCGGGCCGCGGCGTCGATGTCGGAAAGAACGTGCTGCCGGGGTGTCACGACGTCGATCTGCAAACGCAACTGGTCGATTTCCTCGACCGTGCGTCGATAAGCCGCTGCCAGACGTTCCACGTCGAGCGGGCCGGTCAGCGCAATGGTGTGGGCGACGTTGTGATAGGGCAGCTCCGGAAACAGCCGCTGGTCCATCCACATCAATGTCTGGCGCTGCGTGAGCGGAAAATATTCCGGGTTGGTCAAGACGTCGTTTGTCCGCTGGGCCTCATTCGGGCAACTTGCCGCCGCTTCTGCGAATCCAATCGGCGATCCGACGAACCGAGGCGAAGTCGTCGGGCGTGATCTGATCGATGAGCACGGAGAAACCGAAGACGTCCTCGACCCAGATCACCAGCTCCAGAACCCCGGCGGAATCGAGGATTCCGGTCAAGCTCGCATCGAGCTCGAGCTGGATTTTCCGGTCCAAGACGAGCTCGGTCTCGATGTGTGCCTTGACGCGTGCCTCGATATTCATCTCCCCCATCGAACGACGAGTGAATCAGATTCTTCCTCGGTGCGACATGAAAAATTCCCAACATACTGGCGGCGGCAGCGGTTATCGGTGACGGACGAGATACTCGGAGGTCGTCAGCTCGATCACCCGCCGCTGTGACGAGACGGTCGTGAAGGTGTGGTCCGTGCCGGGGATGTCGACCCGTCCAAAGCGGGGCAGGCCCTCGGCCTCGCGCATCGCCGCCGGCGCATGGCGATCGACGAAATCGATGCCGGGATCGGGCTGGCTCACGATTAGCAGCGCATCGATGCCGTGCTCGGAGATCTGCCGGAAGCCCGCCGTGACCCGCAACGCCTCTTCCTTGGACGCCAGATCGGATTCCAGGGTGCCGACGGCGGGCCCTTCGACCCGGCCCAGATTCAACTCCAAAAAGGTACGCGGGTTCATCATGATGACGCCGGCGAGCCCCCCCTCGCGGCGCGCCACCTGGAAGGCGAAATCCGCACCGGAGCAGAGACCCGCGATGATGAAGCGGGAGGCGTGGAGCTCGCGGGCCGCGAAGTCTCTGGCCGCCGCGATGTCCGTGAGGCCGTCGCGGGGGTAGACCAGACTCTCGGCGGTACCGTGGGCGGCCGGCGTATCGCCTATCCCGGAGAGATCCACCCGCAGGACATTGAAGCCCAGGGCCGCCCAGCGGCGCGCCATGGTCACATAGAGGCGATGGGGCCCGGTGCGGTTCACGGCGCCGGCGTTGAGGAGGATGATCGCCGGACGATCGGGCGGCGGCGGTTGGCCGGGCGGAACCGCGATCCCGAAGGCCCTGCCGTCGTTCCGGAAGCGAACCGGGCGCTCGGCGAAGGAGGTCGCCGCGGGGACCGTCGTCGCCGGCACGACCTTGGCGCCGCCCTCGGGGAGCGCGCGCAGCCAGTCGACGACGGCGTCGATGGACTCGGCGGGGAGTGTCGCCTTGTGGGGCACGGTGAGAAGAAACTTCTGTCCGGAGCCGCGCCGCGACTCGACCTCCGTCCCCAGGCTGGCGAGGCGCTCTGGCAGCGAGACGCCGCCCCGGGGGGCGCCTTCGTCCACCAGCAGGATTCGCGGCGCCGGGCTGCGTGGCAGCGCGAGAAGGTCGATCCGTGCCAGGTCGGCGATGGTCGCCTTCGAAGCAAACGAGCCGAGCAGCTCTTCGCCGTCGGGCTCGGGCGTATCGCTCTGCGGGACGATTCGCAGATAGAGCTTGTGCAGCTTGGCCATCTCGGTGACCCACGCCAATCCGGTCAACGCCGGCATCCAGAGCACCAGGGCGCCGATATCGTCCCGCTGCGCGGCGACGTGGGCCGCCAGGGTGGCGCCGACACGCAGCCCCAACAGCGCCGGCCGCAGCACGCCGCTGCGGCGCTTCAGCTCCTCGACGGCCAGGTTGAGATCGCCGATCCAGGTCGCGACCCGATCGGGTTGCGAGTCGTCGCCCGCCGAGTCGCCGGTCCCGTGCCAGTCGAACCGCAACACGGCGAAGCCGGCCTCGGCCAGTCGTTCTGCCAGGTGGCGATAGCTCCAATGTGCCCTGGTCCCATCGAGGCCAAGCGGATTGCAAAGGACCACGCCATCGCCGCGCGGGATCTCGGGCGCGTGGTACCAACCGAAGATGGGCGCCTCGGCCGGGCCAAAATAGAAGGGTTGGGCCGCTGACATGGGCTCGATCGTGCCCGCGTCAGCCCGCCGCCGCGCCGGGCGACAGGTTCTGTTCGGCCTCGGGCGCCGGTTTCAGCAGGTTGGCGAGGCTGTAGCGGATGAAGTCCCGCCCCACGCCCGGTCTCAGTGCGTGCTTTCGACTCACCAGGTTGACCTTGGCCTTGAGGATCGCATGCCCGCAGATCCAGGCGGCGTCGCAGGCGGCCGCGTAGAAACGTCCGTGGTGCTTGACCAGAAAACGCCGGCGCGAATCGAACCAATATCTCGGCATCGGTCGGGTCTCGTCTCCGAGGCCCGTCGAAAGCCCCCCGATGTGGTCGACGCTGGCCTCTGCCACGAAATAGACCTTCCACCCGGCTTGGCGGACCCGCAGGGCGAGGTCAATCTCCTCGAAATACAGGAAGAAACTCTCGTCGAAGAGCCCGGCGGTCGAGAACACCTCGCTTCGAAACAACATGCTCACCCCCGAGACCCAGTCGAC
>Ga0209863_10000762_pt1 | contig 14321 bp, 10 predicted proteins | sample OrgsoiDNA2013046_FD_185796 | JGI IMG/M metagenome (GOLD analysis project Ga0209863, IMG submission 185796) | Permafrost soil microbial communities from the Arctic, to analyse light accelerated degradation of dissolved organic matter (DOM) -... | ecosystem: Environmental > Terrestrial > Soil >...
AGCGGCACTCGATAACGCGCAAGGCGGAAGTCCAACGCCGGCGCCTCTCTAGGTGGAATGATGGCACCGCAAGCGAGAGCCGTGCTGCTGCTCTTCTTCTTATCTTCCGTGACCGGCGCGGGGAGATCTGCTGCCGCGCCTGCTGCATCAGAATCGATCGACGCAACGGATTCCGCGCTTACTCCAGCGGAATACGCGGCGGAACTGGACCGGCTGGCTTCGGCGGTGCAGAAACTTTCTCGCCCGGAAGATGTTCCAAGTTTGCTGAACAGCATACCGCCTATGCAGAGGGTTCGAACTTCGCAAACCACTTTTGAGATCCCAACGCAATGGCTTCGGGGTCAACTGACGGACTGGCGGTTGAAGCCCGATAAGGGATTGCAGGGGCGCATGGTGGCCGCTCTGCGGACTCTGCGCGCGGAAGCGGTTTCACTCGAGGCACCCGCTTCTGACGGCGCTACGCAACGCTCGGTTTTGAACGGTGTTCTCGCAACCAAGGAATTCCAGAATGTACACGGGCAAACCTGGTTGGATCACCTCAAGCAGCGGATTTTCGATCTACTCGCGAGACTGTTCGGGCGAGTTTTTTCGTCCTCAGCCATTGCGTCGATTAGCAACGTCGTGGTTTATGGGCTCATGGGCCTAGCCGCGGCGGCGCTTTTGTATTGGATGTACCGAACGATTCACGATGGGGTCAAGTTGGGCGAGCTGGCGCTGCAGGCTCCGCCGATTTCGAGCAAGCCATGGACAGTTTGGATGGCAGAGGCGCGGGCTGCCGCTGACCAGGGAAACTGGCGGGATGCCATTCATTTGGGGTACTGGTGCGGAATATCTTTCCTTGAAGGGCAGGGGTTGTGGCGTCCGGATGTTGCTCGCACCCCGCGAGAATATCTGCGACTGTTGCCGTCCGCCGATGCCAACCGTGAGACGCTCCGGTCGCTTACGCGTGGCTTCGAAGTGGTTTGGTATGGGACGCAGGAGGCTGATGCCAATGCGTTTTCGGAAACTTTGACCCAATTGGAGAAAATGGGTTGCCGATCCAACTGAGCCCGGGGGATCGGAAGCTCTTCCTGATTGCGGGAGGGCTGTTTCTGCTCATGGTGGGTGGGACTCTCGTACTAGGGCGAAGCACGGAAGCGACCATTGAAGACGCGAGCACTTACGGCACTGGTTCCAATGGGACGAAGGCCGCATATCTTGTTCTGAAGGCGTCGGGATACCGAGTGGAACGGTGGGAACAGTCACCGAGCGAATTGCCGGAAGGTCAGGGCGCGACTTTGGTTCTTGCGAGTCCGTATGGTTCTCCGACCAAAGAGGAACGCAGCCGGCTGACAAAGTTCGTCAACAGTGGTGGACGCGTGATCGCGGCTGGAACCTTCGTGGGAGTCTTTCTGCCTGAAAACGCATCCGAGCCAGAGCCGCTTGAAGGCATCGTATGGAAAAGGATGCCCGCGTTGTCGCCTTCTTCCATCACCCGCGCCGCGCCGGAAATTACGCTGGCCCCTCGAGCGTATTGGAAATCTGACACGTTTGCGGTGCCCCTATATGGCGATAGTCCCGACAAGCCCAGAGTAGTGAAGTACAGCTACGGCAAGGGCGACGTGATTTGGGGGGCGGCCATGAGTCCTTTCACCAACGCCGGATTGAAGGAACCGGGAAATCTCGAGTTCATGCTGGCGTCGCTTGGCGAAGACCGCGCGAGGCGCATTTTGTGGGATGAATATTTTCACGGTTACCGGCGCTCGCTTGCCGGGAGTGCCGCACGCACGCCTGTGAAATGGATCTTCGTGCAGTTTGGCGTTTTCGCGCTCGCGCTCCTGCTAACGTTTTCCCGGCGAAGCGGGCCGGTCAGTGTTCCGGCGAAGGAAATCCGCCTGTCGCCACTGGAATTTGTCAGAATGCTGGGGTCTCTTTACAAACAGGCGAACGCAGCTTCTGTCGCGGTGGATATTTCTTATCAACGGTTTCGCTACTGGCTTACGCGGCGTTTGGGAATGGCGAGCAACGTCTCGGTTGACGAGTTGGAACGCGCGGTGCGGGAGCGTTGGGGCTTTGAAGATGCGCAATTTAACGCCACTCTGCGAGCATGTCAATCCGCACCCTTTGACTACACGTTAAAGCCTCGCGTTGCCTTACAGTTGGTCCGGTCGCTTTATGAGTATGCGGGACGATTGAAGCTATATCCGATCGCGGCGCCTGGAAAATCCCGAAAAGAGAAATTTGCTGGGAAGTTGTGAAGGAGAAAGCTTAATGGAAGCAGTGCGAACGCTAATTCGTTCTATTCGCGACGAGATGGGCAAGGTGGTCGTCGGCCAGGAAGATCTCAAGACCCAGTGCCTGGTGACTCTGCTTTGCGGCGGCCATGCGCTACTGGAGGGAGTACCAGGCATTGCCAAGACTCTGGCGGTCAAGACGCTTTCGCATTTGTTGCGACTCGAGTTCCAGCGCGTGCAGTGTACCTCGGACCTGATGCCGGCGGACATTGTCGGCACCAATGTACTGAACATGGGGACCAGTACGTTTCAGCTGCACCAAGGGCCGGTGTTCACGCAGTTGCTTCTGGTCGACGAAGTCAATCGCATGCCGCCACGAACTCAAGCAGCGCTGCTGGAGTGCATGGAAGAGCGCCAGGTGACAATTGACGGCACGCCGCATACCCTTTCTCCGCTCTTCACGGTATTTGCTACGCAGAATCCCATTGATTTCGAAGGAACCTATCCTCTGCCTGAAGCCCAACTGGATCGCTTCCTGGCGAAGATTCGCGTTCTCTATCCGACCGCGAAGGAGGAGTTGCAGTTGCTTTCGAACGTTCAGCAGGGGTTTGACGCCCACAATCTGGAAAGCGCGGGCCTGACGCCGATTGATCCCGACCTGCTGCAACAGGCGCGAGCGGAAGTGAAGACGGTCAATGTTCAGGAATCGCTTTTTACGTATCTCGTGCAGCTTGTGCGGCGAACGCGCGAATGGCCTGCGCTTTCGCTGGGGGCGAGCCCGCGGGCGGCGGTAAGTTTGATGATGTTTTCCAAAGCGATCGCTGCCGTGGACGGCCGAGAGTACTTGATCCCGGATGATGTGAAAGAGGCAGTTCTTCCGGTATTGCGCCATCGAATCATGGTTCGGCCCGAGGCAGATCTCGAGGGCATCTCTGCGGATCAGGTCTTGCAGGATATCTTGCGAGCGGTTGAGGTTCCCAAATGAGCGTTGCGGCCGCGAACACGAAGGCCGCGACTCAAGCCGAGGCCGCGAGTACTGGCGGAGGCAATCCTGCGACTCTGGTGCCGTTGGCTGTGGAGGGCCAGGCGCGTCCGTTTAAGAGGATGGGGATTGCATTTGGCAATCGCTTCTTTTTCCTGCTACTGGTGGGGCTGGTTTGGCTGGTGCCGGCGTTCAGCGAGAAGCGGTTTGTTGCGGCGATGATCGCGTGGGACGGACTGCTGATTCTTATTTGGCTTTTGGATCTGGCGCGGTTGCCGCGCGCCAAGCAATTGAGAGTGCGCCGAACCTGGCTAACTCCATCTGCGCTTTCGGTGGAAACGAAAGTCAAGTTGACTGTTATTAACGATTCGAACTCCACCATTCACGCCAAAATTCTGGATGACCTGCCGCACGAACTGCGATTCGAACCGGTGGAACTCGAGATGGCGGTGCGCCGTCGCAGTGAGGCGGAGGCGCAATATACGCTGGTACCGGGCATTCGTGGTCCGGCGCATCTGAAGGATCTCTATCTGCGCTATCAAAGTCCCCTGCGAATTGCGGAACGATGGGCCAGAGTGCCGCTGGCGCAAACCATCGTGACCTATCCGAATCTGGAGGAAGCCAAGAGGCATTCGGTGTTTTTGATCCGCAGCCGACAGATTGAGATCGAGAAGCGCATGGCGCGGCTGCGCGGGGCGGGCCGAGCTTTTGAAAGTCTGAGGGAGTATCGCGGGGGCGATGAGTTCCGCGATATCTGCTGGACGGCCAGCGCGCGGCGCGGAAAGCTCGTAACCCGGCTTTATGAAATTGAGCGGAGCCAGAGCATCTGGATTTTGCTCGATTCCGGGCGCTTGATGCGTACTCGAGTAGCCGGGCTGAGCAAACTCGACTATGCGGTGAATGCGGCTTTAACTCTGGCGCAAGTAGCGCTGTATTCCGGCGACCGAGTGGGGCTGGTTGCCTATGGGCGCGGAATTCGTCAGCGCGTTCCGGCGGCGCGCGGCAGCGCTCACTTGATGCAGATCATGCGGCAGTTGGCGATGGTGAGTGAGGATGAATCGGAAGCAGATCATCTACAAGCGGCCAGCCGTCTGCTCAACGATCAGAAGCGCCGGAGCCTGGTGGTGTGGATTACCGACTTGGCGGAAACGGCGATGACCCCGGAAGTGATCGATGCGGCCATGCAACTGATGCCGCGCCACCTTGTTCTGTTTGTGGTGATTGGACAACCCGATCTCAGTGAGCTTGCGGCAAGGGAGCCGGAAGATGTAGACGCGATGTACGAAACAGCCGCCGCGCAGGAGGTTGTTCATCGCCGGGAACTCCTGCTAGCCCGGCTCCGCGAACGCGGAGCGCTGGCACTGGAAACGAGCTCCAGCAAGCTCTCGACAACGGTTGTCAATTCCTATTTAGAGATTAAGCAGCGGAGTCAGCTCTAGGTGGGGCCTTTGGCTTCCAGAACAAATAGGTCACAAGCAGGGTAAAAAGCGACGCCGCCATACCAAACTTTACCCAAACTGCGATACCGGTGGGAGACACAAAGGCCTCAATAATTCCTGCGAGGAAAAGGAGCGGGATTGTACCCAGAAGAAGCCTGACGGACTCTGCGCCGGCGCGGGCCACGGATTCCCGCCGCGGCAGGAAGCCGGGAAACAACAAGCCGTGGGCCAGTTTCAGGCCTGCGCCTCCGGCGATGAAGATGGCGGGCAATTCCAAAACTCCGTGCGGCGCGACGAAACTCCACAGTTGCAGACTCATCCCGGAGTAAAAACACGCCGTGCCAATGACGCCTATTAGCAGGCCGTTGAAGATCATCATGTAAATTGTGCCCAGGCCCCCAATTATTCCGGATGCAAATGCCATAAAGGTCACACCGAGATTGTTGGTCATGATGGAGCTGGAAGCGACCGGTTTCATTGCCACAACGGATTGTGTCCACATCTGGTGCCGATCGATCGTATCCACCATTTGCGGACCTAGAATCTTTACCTTGAAATCGGGGTCGTGATAGGTGATAGCCGCGCCAACGATGCCTGCGAGAAGGAAAATCAGAAACGCGGACAACGTGTAATTCAGGGTGCGCCGGAAAATTTGCGGATATTCGGAGCGGAAGAAGTCGACGATTGCGGAGGGGCTCGCCCTGTGAGCGGAATAGATGGTATTGTGGGCACGCGCCAGCAATTGGTTCAGGTACAGGGTAAACTGAACCGACGCTCGATCCTCGCGAAGGGCCGCTAAATCCGCGGCCGTTTGGCGATAGAGCAGGCTCAGCTCCTGTAGTTCCGAACGCGAAAGAGATTGGAAGCCCTTAGTCGATGTGCGGCCGAGGAGGGATTCCAGGCGGCTCCAGTGCGGCTTGCGTTTTTCCAACCAGCGGGTGGAGATCACGAGTGCAGTCTTCCGATCAGCTTCACATTCACACTCCCGAGCAAATCGCCCTCGAACTGCCACTGGCGGGGATTGGAAGCCGATTCCTTGGCCTCGCCATCGATACTCTACTGCAAATCGTGTTGTATCTTCTGGGAATTTTAGCGTTTGCGTGGATAGGGATCGCCGGTCTCGCTCGATATATTGAGTGGCTGCCGCCGTCGTGGCTTACCGCGGCCATCATCCTATTTGTCTTCTGCGTGTATTGGGGGTATTTCGCGATTTTCGAAATCCTCTGGAAAGGGCAGACGCCCGGCAAACGGCTGGCGAAAATCCGTGTGATTAAAGAATCCGGTCGCCCGATCAATGCGTACGAGGCGGTTGCGCGGAATTTAATGCGGGCTATTGACGTCCTTCCCACCATGTACGGAGCCGGCATCATCTGCATGATGCTCAATTCGCAAAACCGGCGGATCGGGGATTTCGTCGCAGGAACAGTCGTGGTTCACGACCAGAGAACGGAAGAGGTCCGGCCTGATTGGAACACAGCCGCCGAAGCCGCGGCCGTGAATCCACAACTCGCCCTGCTTACTGCCGACGACCTGGTGCTGATCGAGACTTACCTGCAAAGAAGATTCCAGTTGGAGCGTACCGTGCGGGATAGCGCCGCGTTTCAGATTGGCATCCGCGTCACGAATAAGACTGGTTTGCAGCGCGATCCGTCGCAATCGATGGACGATTTTCTGGAAGCGGTGGCCCGGCAGATTCGGGATACGGCGCGGTTTCGCTAACGCAGGCGCCGGTGCCAAGCCAGCAGCAGGGCGCTCCCAATGATCATCAGGCCAATGCAGAGTCCGGCCCACACGCCTACCACGCCCCAGCCGAGCCTGAAACAGAGAAGGTATCCGAGCGGAAGGCCGAGGAACCAGTAGGCGACGAGGTTGGCCAGCATCGGGGTACGGGTTTCACCTGTGCCGCGAAGGGCGCCAGTGGATACAATTTGCATCCCGTCAAACAATTGGAACGCCGCTGCGACCAGCAGAAGTTGGGTTCCGACTTGAATCACCGCAGGATCGCTGGTAAAAGTTTGGGCGATCGTCCTCGAGAACGCCACAAAAATGGCGCCGGAGATGGCCATGAAGCCCACGCCGATAGCCATGGCGGACCATCCGGCCAGGCGGGCGGCAATCCGATTGCCTCGTCCCATTGCCTGACCAACGCGAACGGCGGCTGCGGAACTGATTCCCAAGGGAACCATAAACGACAGGGCTGCGCAGTTCAACGCGATCTCATGTCCAGAGAGGGGAACGGGACCGAGGCGAGCGCACAGCGCCGTGGCGGCGGCAAAGGCGCCGATTTCAAGTAGGATCTGCGCGGCCGAAGGTCCGCCGAGCCTCAGCAAGCCAAGCACCCTTGCGAGATCGATCCGCGTTCCCGGCCAGGCTGACAATTTCCGCCTGGATTCGACAGCGAACAGAGTGGTCGCGAGCACGACCACCAAATAGACGCGTGAGAAGCACGTGGACCATCCTGACCCGGTAATCCCCATGGACGAAAAGCCCAGATGTCCGTAAATGAGCGCCCAATTGCCAACGGCGTTGACGATGTTCGCGGAAACCAGCGCGAACATGATGGGGTGGACGACATTGACGGCCTGGAGGTACCGGCGGAGGGCGAAGTAGATGAGGAGGGGCAGTGTGCCCCAATTCAGCGCCCTCAAAAACGGGGTCATGGGGCCGACAAGTTCGGTGCTGATGCCGAAAGACCGCATGAGCGCCGGCCAAGAGAGTACCAGGGACATGAGCAAGGGCGCAAGAACGCAGGCCAGGAACAGCCCATTCACCAGCGTCCGGCGTGCGTCGGCCAGATCCTCGCGACCGAAGGCTTGGGCCACGAAGGTGTCCATACCCAGTAAAAGGCCCCCGCCGAAGATGGCCACGCTGTGATAGAGACTCTGGCCCAAGCCTGTTGCGCCGATGGCGACGGCGCTGTTGGGCAGACGCCCCACCATGACCACATCGACAATGCCCATCGTCATCCAGCCAAGCTCGGCGAAGATGAGTGGCAAAGCTAGGCGCAACGTTTCGCGAAAATCGGCGCGCAGAGTGAGGGCTGAAGTGGACTGGTGAAAGGGCATGGAGAGGAAGATGCAGATCGAGAAGTCTTTTTCGGAAACTCTATGGTACGCCAACGGTTCTGCGATAGGTCGGCGCTGTTTTTTCCATGACTCGCGTGCCCGATGTTGAACAGGTCGTATGAAACACTAGAGGTAGAAGGAAAGAGGTAGAGGTTCATGCCAGCTCGAATGAAGGACATTGCCCAGAAACTGGGTGTATCGGTTGTGACGGTATCGAAAGCTTTACGAGGTTTTCCTGGTCCCAGCGAAGAAACTAGAGCGCGAGTGCTGGCCACAGCCAAGGAGATGAACTACGGGCCGAATCTCGCGGCGCGCGCTTTGGTGAGCGGACGTACCTACAGCGTCGGGCTCGTTATCCCCGACCTGGCTCATCCATTTTTTTCGCAAATCGCCAAAAGCATCTCCGCGGTACTTTATGCAAAGGGGTACAGCTTGATTGTCTCGTCCTCAGAGGAGGACCCCGAGATCGAGAGGAAGGCGGTGCAGCAGTTGGTGGCCCGGAGCGTGGACGGCCTGCTTATTGCCTCGACGCAGGGCTCGGCGGAGAGCCTGGAGATGGTGGAAGCGCAGGGTATTCCGTATGTTCTTGTCGATCGCAGGTTCGATGGGCACGATGCCAACTTTGTCGGAGTGGATGATGTTCAGGTGGGGGCTCTCGCCACCGAGCACCTCATAGAGATGGGTTGCCAGAGGATCGCCCACATCGGCCGCGACCGCTTGAGCTCTGCGCTTGGACGTAGGGAAGGTTATGAGCGGACGCTCACCCGGCATGGCTTGCCGCTTTACCAGGAATATCTTGTGGTGGAAGAACACGTTCAGCAACCGGCGCACGGGGTAGGGCATGCGACGGCACGACAGTTATTGGGCCTGAATCCTCGCCCTGATGGAATTTTCTGCTACAACGATCCCACGGCGATGGGGGCGCTGGTAGCTTGCCTGGAAGCTGGGTTGCGCATCCCGGAAGATATGGCGATTGTGGGCTGCGGAAATTCTCATTACGACGACTTCCTGCGCGTGCCGCTGACCAGCGTCGATCAGAAGAGTGACGCGATAGGCCGGAAGGCGGGAGAGCTAGCCCTAACGTTGATTGAGTCGGCGAAACCGCCCGAGGCTCAGACGTTTCTGCTGGCGCCGGAATTGATCGTGAGGAAGTCCAGCCAACGGCGGCTGAGAGCGGCGTAGAAATGCAGCTGGCGGAAGCGTCCGCTCGTTTTTGTGATTGCGACTATCGAAAACTTGATTTGCCCTAAGTCTTTGCAGAGTATAGCGTTAAGTTCGTATGAAACGAATGAGCCTGGGAATGGGTGCGATGAAAGCGCTTCCGATGACATCGGGGACACGAATTAGCATTCCCGTGGCGGAGGGCCTCACTTGAGCTAGGACGGATTCCAGGACGCTCAATCGAACCCACCGCCCGAAAGTCGAACGGCGAGTGGGTTTTGTTTTGCGCGGAACTTTCCGTGGGCCACGATCCAGGAATTATGAATTTCTTAAACCTAAGGCCCCCAAAGACTTAGCATGAGGATGGCAGTGCAATGGTGATCATGAAGTTCGGCGGAACCTCGGTGCAGGACGCGACCGCGATTGGGCGCGTGGCCGAGATTGTGCGTAGCCGGAGGGAGCAGCGTCCCGTCGTAGTGGTGAGCGCTTTTGCCAAGGTGACGGATCAACTAGTTTTGATGGGGCAGCAGGCTTCGTCGGGGGACTCGGAGGCAAGCCTTGCGTTATTGGAGGCGCTGCGCGTCCGGCATTTCCATACCGCGAGAGAGTTGCTTGGAGAGGAAGAGCTAGCGAAGATCGCGGACAAGTTGCAGGCTACTTTCTCGCAAGCTGAGGGGTTCCTCAAGGGACTGGCGGCGATTCAAGAGCTATCCCCTCGAAGCAGCGACCAGATGCTGTCGTTTGGCGAATTGCTTTCCAGCGAAATCGTGGCGGCGGCGCTGGCGGTGCGAGGGTTGGATACGGCTTGGGTGGATTCGCGGAAGTGCGTGGTCACGGACGGGAAGCACACTCGGGCGCTACCATTGGCCGACCAGACACGGGCGCAGGCGCAGAAGCATCTAGCGCCGCTGGTGAAAAAAGGGCGGATTCCCGTAATGGGGGGATTTATTGCGGCCACGTTGGAGGGTACGACTACGACGCTCGGACGTGGTGGGTCCGACTTCTCCGCGGCGATTCTGGGGGCGGCCCTGGATGCGGATTCGATCGAAATCTGGACGGATGTGGAGGGGATGATGACAACGGACCCACGGTTGTGCCCGGATGCTCGGACAATTCGGCATATCAGCTTTAATGAGGCGGCGGAGTTGGCCTACTTCGGCGCGAAGGTGTTGCATCCGGCGACATTGTTGCCAGCCATTCAACAGGACATTCCGGTGTTTGTTCTGAACTCGAGCAATGTCAAAAGCAAAGGCACGCGTATTACCGCGCAAGCGCCACGAGGACGCGACACGTTTCGCGCGATCACGGCGAAGACGGGCGTGAGCCTGGTGAACGTGGTGGCTTCGCGCGGTGTTATGGTTCATGGTTTTTTGCGGTCCGTATTTGAGGCGTTGGACCGTTACGCTGCGTCGGTGGATCTGGTGGCGATTTCCGAGGTGAGCATGTCGTTCACGATGGACTCGAAGCGCCTGCCCGCGGCGTTGCTGGCGGATTTGGAACGGATTGCGGACGTTACGTGTGAGGGGCAGCAAGCGATTATCTGCCTGGTAGGTGAGGATATTCACGGTAAGCCGGGAATTGCCGCGAGTGTCTTCGAGACGGTTGCGAATGCTCAGGTAAATATCCGCATGATTTCGCAAGGGGCGTCGGAAATCAACATCAGTTTCGTCATCCGCGAGAGCGACGTGCCCACGGCGGTTCAGCATTTGCATGCACGATTCTTCACGCAGGCCGGCGACGAGAAGCGGGTGCGAAGGTTGATCCAGAACCAGGAGTTGGTGACGAACAGCCACGGAGCCGGAAAGAACGGCAAACGAGCGCTTGGCATGCTCAGGAAAACGAAGATTGGGAAGGGGAAATAGGCATGGCTTCCGCTTCCAAGAAGAGATCTCCCGGACTTCGGGGAGGGAGTGCCGGAGAGTGCAAGGTCGCGATTCTGGGGTTCGGTACCGTGGGCAGTTCGGTGGCGAAGATCCTCTCGGAACAGGTGCATGCACCACTGCGGCTCACCCATATTTGCAATCGCAACGTGAAGCTCAAGAAAGTGGATTGGGTGCCGGATGATGTTCGCTGGACGGAGGACTTCAATGACGTTTTGGAGTCGGACGTAGATGTGGTGGTAGAGGTCATGGGCGGGTTGACGCCTGCCGGGGACTGGATCAGGAAGGCGTTGAGCGCGGGCAAATCTGTCGTCACGGCCAACAAGCAGCTAATTGCGCGTTCCGGGCAGGAGTTGACGGTGCTGGCGCGGAAAATGAAACGTCACATCGCGTACGGCGCGTCGGTGGCGGGAGGTGTGCCGGTAATTTCTGGGTTGCAGGAAGGCCTTGCGGGCGACGAACTGTTCAAAATCTGCGGGATATTGAATGGCACGTGCAACTTTATCTTGAGCAAGATTGAAGCGACGGGTGCGGACTTCGACAAGACGCTGGCGGAAGCTCAGGCGCTGGGGTTTGCCGAGGCCGATCCGACGGACGACCTGGAAGGGCTCGATGCGCGCGCGAAGCTGGCAATTTTGGCGCGGGTCGGTCTACGCAGCCATGTCCCTCCGGAGTCGATAACGTGCCGGACAATCCGGGGGATTGAGCCCGTAGATTTTGAATATTCCAACCAACTTGGATGTACGATCCGGCAGATTTCCTGGGCGGAAGTGCACGGCGAGCATCTGCTGGCGCAAGTGAAGCCGACCTTGGTGGCCTTGACCTCGCCGCTGGCCCGCGTGCAGGGGAGCCAGAACCTGGTCATGGCGACTGGCAAATTTGGCGGCGAGACAGTTTTCGGAGGGCACGGCGCCGGCGGGCATCCGACGGCTGTGGCGGTGGTTTCCGACATAATTGCTATTACACGAGTGGAACAGGGAGAGGTACGAGATGTGCCTGAACCGGCGGCGGCAACGCCGAGTGTGAGCGCTGAGTTTACCACGCGGCACTATCTGCGGTTTACGGTGAAAGACCGGCCCGGAATTATCGCGGCGCTGTCGGGAATCTTTGAGAAATGCGGGATCAACATCGATTCCTTACTGCAGAGGCCTGGCTATTTGAAGTCCAGCCTTCCTTTTGTGGTTTCGCTGGAGGCTTGCGAGGCCTCAGCGGTGAACAAAGCGATGCGGCAGATTGCGAAGCTGGATTTTCTGGTGAAGCCCTGTATGGATTTGCCGATTTTGGACTAGGGGGAATACTCAATAATTCTCATCCGCCGCATCGAAACTGTGCGTTGTACATATGGGCGGAGGAGAAGTAGAAAGATAATGGGAGATTGTCCGCCCAGGAAGACGGACTGATGTGGATATGACGAAGCCCAAGTTGACCAAGAACGGAATGCCGGCGGCGCAGGGTCTGTATGATCCGGCGCACGAGCATGATGCGTGCGGTATCGGCTTCGTCGCGAACGTCCGCGGAGTTCAGAGTCACGAGCTCATCCGTAAAGGCATTCAGGTTCTGATTAACCTGACGCATCGCGGCGCCTGCGGGTGCGATCCTGAAACAGGAGACGGCGCGGGAATTCTGATCCAGATTCCGCACAAGTTTTTTGTACGGGAGTGCGCCAAGCTGGGGTTTTCGCTGCCCGCGCCGGGCGCGTATGCGGTAGGCATGACGTTTCTTCCCGTGGAGAAGCTGGAGCGTTTGCAATGCGAGGGAATTATCGAGCGGATTTCCCGCGAAGAGGGCTTGTCCGTTCTGGGTTGGCGGGATACTCCCGTGGATGGCACGGCCATTGGGCGCGTGGCGCGCGGGTCTCAGCCCTATATCCAGCAGCTCTTTCTGGCGAAACCGATTGGCATGGATGAAAACGCTTTCGAGCGCAAGCTTTACGTTGTTCGCAAGCGGGCGGAATCGGAGATTGCGGATTCGGAAATCCAGGACAAAGACCTGTTTTACGTTCCGTCGTTGTCAGCGCGGACGATCGTTTATAAGGGGCTGCTGCTAGCACCGCAGATCGCGAACTTTTACGTGGAGTTGGCGGATCGGGATGTGATGAGCGCGCTTTGCCTGGTGCATCAGCGTTTTTCGACAAACACCTTTCCCAGTTGGCAACTGGCTCACCCATACCGCTATGTGGCGCACAACGGCGAAATCAATACTCTCAAGGGCAACGTGAACTGGATGCGGGCGCGGCAGTCGGTGCTGAAGTCTCCATTGTTTGGGGACGACATAAAGAAGTTGAGTCCTATCATTACGCCGGGCGGAAGCGATTCCTCGAGCTTCGACAATGCCGTGGAACTGTTGTTCCAAACCGGACGAGAGCTTCCTCATGTGATGGCTATGATGATTCCGGAAGCCTGGGCTGGGAATCCGCATATGAAGCCCGAGAAGCGCGCGTTTTACGAATATCACGCGTCCCTCATGGAGCCGTGGGATGGGCCGGCGGCGATGGCGTTTACGGATGGGCGTGTGATTGGAGCCATGCTGGACCGCAACGGATTGCGGCCCGGGCGCTACGTTGTGACACAGGATGACACGGTGGTGATGGCCTCGGAAGCAGGAGTTCTGGAAATTCCGGCGGAAGACATCAAGATGAAGGGACGGCTGCAGCCGGGAAAGATGTTTCTGGTGGATACAGTGGAAGGCCGCATCGTCACAGATAAGGAAATCAAGAATCGGCTCAGTTTCCGCAAACCCTATGCTCAGTGGCTGAAAGACAATCAGATTACCCTGGAGCAATTGCCGGAACCGGTTCGCGTTCATGCTTCGGATCATCAGACGATTTTGAGCCGGCAGCGCGCATTTGGGTATACGGATGAAGATTTGAAGATGATTCTGGAACCGATGGCTGGAAAGGGCGAAGAGCCGGTCGGGTCCATGGGAACCGATACACCCTTGGCGTGCTTGTCGGACCGGCCGCAGCCTTTGTTCAACTATTTCAAGCAATTATTTGCACAAGTGACGAATCCACCGATTGATTCCATTCGGGAAGAGCTGGTGATGTCGCTGATCAGCTACATCGGGTCGGAAGGGAACATCCTCGAAGAGACGCCACTAAACTGTCACACGCTAAAACTGGCGCATCCGATTTTGACGAACCGCGACTTGGAAAAACTGCGCCGCGTTTCGCGCGGGGACATGCTGGCTACAACCTTGCCAACGCTGTTCCGTGCCGCGGACGGGGATATGGGATTGAAGTTCGCCTTGGACGAACTTTGTCGCCGGGCGTCTTTATCCGTAAAGTCTGGCTATAGCTTGTTGATTCTGTCCGATCGTGGCGTGGACAAAGACTACGCGCCGATCCCCTGCTTGTTGGCGCTGGCGGCGGTACACAACGTATTGCTGCGGGAAGAGACGCGAACGCAGGTTGCGCTGATCATCGAGTCGGGCGAGCCGCGCGAAGTTATGCACTTCGCGCTGCTGGCCGGATATGGAGCGAGCGCGATCAATCCCTACCTGGCGATGGAGACTTTTGAAGATCTGGCGCGGCGTGGGTATTTGCCGAACGGAGTGACGGCGGAGCTTGCGATCAAGAATTT
>Ga0209863_10000763_pt1 | contig 14319 bp, 12 predicted proteins | sample OrgsoiDNA2013046_FD_185796 | JGI IMG/M metagenome (GOLD analysis project Ga0209863, IMG submission 185796) | Permafrost soil microbial communities from the Arctic, to analyse light accelerated degradation of dissolved organic matter (DOM) -... | ecosystem: Environmental > Terrestrial > Soil >...
TAAAGACTGAGTCTTCCCTCATAATATTCCAGGATCTTCGTACGGAAAATATAATTGTATTGTGCGGCGTTTAGATTGGTATTGGCGCGGTCATAATTATTTTTTGCGATCACATAATCTACGGATGTGATAACACCTGCGTCAAACCGGATCTCCGCGGTACGGAATGATTCCCTGTACGCATTCACCTGGTCCTGATAGCCCTTATATTGTCCATAAGCGGAACGGAGATTCTGCCAGGCCTGTTCCACCATTTGCTGCAACTGATTATGGGACGCGCTGGACACAACTTTCGCGTTTTGATAATTCAGCTTGGCCGTCTTCACATTGTTTCTTGCCGAAAGAAAATTCAGGATTGGAATATTCAGTTGCAGCCAGATGGACTGATACCGGTTGTTATTAAACTGGTCGCTAAAAGATGTTTTTTGGAACGGATAACTGTTAGCCAATACGTCATAGGTCCCCGTGGGGGTCGTTACGAATTCTCCCGTACTACCTGGTGGTTGAATTGGCTGGCCTCCGGGAATGGGATTTGTCGCGATGCTCGAGTAATTGGAATTGAGACTTCCATTCAAAGAAAGTTGTGGAAACATTTTTCCCCTGGCAACTGCAATACTTTTCTGATAAGACTGAACCCGCAGATCATTCGCTTTTATGGTAGGAATCGTTTGCAGGGCAATTTGATAAATACTATCGGAGCTGCTGTTGAGATCGCCAATATCTGCCTGCATGTTTACCATTTCATACGTTGCGTCTTTTTGATAAGGTACATTCAACAGAGAAAATAAATTGATTTTCGAAGTTTCCAAAGCATTGACTGCATTCACAACATTCACCTGATCATTCGCATACTGTCCTTTGAGATCATATAAAGTGGCCGGGGCAATCGCTCCTTCCTTGTTTTGGATTTCCAGACGCTCTACCTGCCGGGCGTCCACCTCAGCCTGTTCGCGTGCAATAACGAGCGCTTCCTGGCTGCTCAGTACAGTGAGGTAATCAAGAATTACATTCAGGGTAATATTGTCCTTTTGTTGTTGCAGATCCATCCGGCTCGCATGATAAAACAATGCCTGCTGTTTAATGGCATTTTGTAACTGGAGCCCGTTGAATAAGAGAAGACTTCCATTGAGCCCATAGCTTCCGGTACCATTTTGTTCATCCACATATCCATTATTCACGTTGCTGATGCTTCTACCAAAATTGATTCCCTGGGAAGCCGAGCCGTTAATTTGCGGAAGTAAATTATCCTTGGCCTGCCGAAACGCAACGCCGTTCGTTTCCATCTGTATCTCGCTTTGCTGTACCAAAAGATTATTCTTGATGGCCAGATCGACACATTGTCTGATGGAAAGGTTTTTGGTGCTGTCCTGGCTAAAACCGGTAACATGAAAAATCAGAATGAAAATAAAGATCCAAGGGCTAAACCGCTTCATCATTTCGTCTTTTAATTGTTTTCCGATTTTTCTATCCGGCCATCAAGCAGGTGGATGATTCGCTTACCGTAACTGGCATTTTTTTCTGAATGTGTCACTTGTATTATAGTCACGCCATCCTGTTTATTCAGTTTGGTAAAGAGTTCCATAATCTCTTCGCCCTGTTTGGAATTCAGGTTCCCGGTGGGTTCATCCGCCAGGATGAGTTTGGGTTTTGCCACCAGCGCACGGGCGATGCCGACGAGTTGTTGCTGACCCCCTGAAAGCTGGGTCGGGAATAAATCTTTTTTACCCACCATCTGGAAACGATCCAGGATATCGGCAACAATGGCCTTACGTTCCGAGCCCTTGATATCCTGATAGATCAGTGGTGTTTCAATGTTTTCGTAGACCGTGAGTTCGTCGATCAGGTGATAGGCCTGGAATACAAAACCGATATGGGTTTTATAGAGACTCGACCGTTGTTTTTCTTTTAGCTTGAAGACTTCTGAATCCAGGAACTGGTAATCCCCTTCGGATGCGGTGTCGAGCATGCCAATGATATTTAGCAGGCTTGATTTACCCGAACCGGAGGGCCCCATCACGGAAATAAATTCGCCTTCCAAAATATGCAGATTGATGTCTTTCAGAATGAAATTCCGGATATTTCCCTGGTTCACCCACTTTGAGATATGTGATAATTTGATCATTTTGTATTGTTCTATTTTCTCTTTTTCGTTCGAATGTTTTAGGGCTTAGATATTATTCGGTCGTTTTTTCGTTTATCGTTTATCGTGTATCGTGTATCGTGTATCGTGAATCGTGTATCGTGTATCGGTTGCCGATGATCCCGTTATTTTCAAATTTCCAAATTTTCAAATTTCCAAATTGCGTTAAGCGTTAAGCTTAACGCTATGAAGGTAGCTGCCACTGCCGCCACAACAAAGATCCACCAGGATATCGGGATCCGGTAAGCAAAATCCAGCAGTCATTTATGCATCGCGAACCAGGCAATCGGTGATGCCAGAGATTTCTGAATGCTATTTTGAAATAATTCTTGAGCATGGTTTTTAAGGCAATTGTGAATTATGGGTTATGGGTTATGAGTCTGACTCGAAAGCACTCATTCATAATCCATAATTCATAACCCATAATTAAATACCAGGCTTACACCAAAATATTTTCAGTTACCGTTTGTCCGTCCAGCATGCGAATAATCCGGTGACTATATCGCGCGTCGTGTTCGGAGTGCGTTACCATGATAATGGTGGTGCCCTGTTCGTTGAGGTCCGTGAGCAGTTCCATCACTTCGTTCCCGTTTGCCGAATCCAGGTTTCCCGTTGGTTCATCCGCCAATATCAGCTTGGGTTTATTGACAACGGCACGCGCCACGGCCACCCTTTGCTGCTGACCACCCGATAATTGCTGCGGATAGTGATTGCGGCGGTGCATAATCTGCATTTTATCAAGCATTTCTTCCACACGTTTTTTCCTTTCATCACTCTTGACTCCCAGATAGATCAGGGGCAGTTCCACATTTTCGAATACGGTGAGTTCATCGATCAGATTGAAACTCTGGAACACGAAACCGATATTCCTTTTTCTCAGGTCGGCTCTTTTCCGTTCGTTAAAGCCGGCGACTTCAATACCATTGAAGAGAAAGCTGCCGCTATCTGGATCATCCAGCAGACCGAGAATATTCAATAAGGTTGACTTGCCGCAGCCGGAAGGTCCCATGACGGCAACAAATTCTCCTTCATTTACCTGGAAGGAAAGTTTATTGAGGGCGATGGTTTCTACTTCTTCTGTCCTGTAGATCTTTTCCAGATCGTGAATCTTTATCATTGTTTTTGCTTTATACTGTGAATGATGGTTATTTTTTAAGAATGAGTTCCTGCATGGTTCCGTAATTTTCATAACTGCTGGTGACCACTTTGTCACCCGGTTTCAGGCCTTGTAATACTTCATAATATTCCGGATTCTGGTTGCCGAGCTGGATGTCGGCCCGGTAGGCGGTTTTGCCGTCGTCACTGACTTTGAAGATCCAGTTGCCCCCCGTCTGCTGGTAGAATCCGCCACGGGGCACCAGTACGGATTGTCTTTCATCACTCAGGGCAAGCAGAATCTGGAGTGTCTGACCCCGGCGGATTCCTTTTGGTACCGTACCCACAAACTGCATATCCACCTGGAAATGACCGCCGGTTGATACGGTATAGACTTTAAATATTTTGAGGACATAGTCGCTGTCGGCAAAGGTAAACTTGCCCCGGAGACCCGAATAAATCCGGGATATATAGTGTTCATCCACGTCCACCCGAACTTTGAATCCGGTCAATACGTCGACCTGCCCCAGTCTTTCCCCTTTGTTTTTATTCTGACCGATTTCAGCGTCCAGGGAAGTGAGTTGTCCGTCAACCGGCGCCCTGACAACCAGGTCGCCCGATTTTTTTCTCAGTACATCCATTGCCATTTGGGCACCGACAACAGACTGTTTTGCCTGACTCACCTGCTGGGCGTTGGATACGGAGTCCTGCGACATGATCTGGTCGGTCAGCTTTTTCTTTTGTACCAGATAGTCGTAATTATTTTTTGCCGACTGGAACTCCTGGGATCCGATGGCCTTTTTTTCATAAAGCGATTTGTCCAGTTCATATAGGCGTTTTGCCTCGCGTAACAGGCTTTCCACATCGGTTACCTGGTTCATTTTGGTGACCGTGTTCTGCTGGGCAGCATTACTGGCAATCTGCATCTGGGTAAGCAGGTTATAGACATTGGTTTGCTGGGTAACCATTTGCAACTGGATATCCGTGTTGGACAGGCGCAAAATGGGCTCACCTTTTTTCATTACGGTCCCGTCTTCCACGTATTTTTCCTCCACCCGGCCTCCTTCTGTGGCATCCAGGTAAATACTGCTGATCGGCAGGACAACCCCGTTCACGGGGATGGTTTCCTGGAAAGGGCCCTTGGTCACCGTGGCGATCGTAATGCGGTCAAGATCCACGTTCAGGCGCGACTTCCCGGAGGTAAAATAATAACTTCCGAAAGCGAGCAGGACCAGGGCGGCTATACCGCCAATCGTAAGCAATCTTTTCGTGGACCACTTCTTCTTCTTTAATACCCTATCTACCATGGGATAAAATGTTTTTTTATAAAGACACCAGGTATAAAAATACCCGGTGATATAATCATAGCTGAAACTTAGAAAATACGGATAGCATAAATGAAACCACGTGCCAGAACTTGATTAAATGATTTACAAGTATTTATAAATGGATGCCGGGCCTCTACGGTCGTTTCCGATACAGGAACTGTACGCTTTCGATACAGGCTTTTCGGACAGGTTTCCCATTAAAAAATTAATTGTCACCATCTTATATTAGAGTAAACTTGTGGCACTGTTTTGTTGCACCTTCGTAGGATTATATTTTTACAGGCATGGTTTTAAAAAACGCGCGAATTCTGGTTATTGATGATGATGTGGACATTCTGACGGCCGTCCGGCTGCTGTTAAAAACAGAAGCTTCGGAGGTTTTGACAGAAAAAAACCCCGAAAATATTCGTTCCATATTATATAAAAATCATTTTGACCTGATCCTGCTGGATATGAATTTTAATAGTGTTATCAATACCGGCAACGAAGGGCTGTATTGGCTACGCAAGATAAGGGAATGGGATGCAGCGGCATCGGTCATTATGATTACGGCTTATGGCGATATCGATCTGGCCGTCAGGTCCCTGAAAGAGGGTGCGATGGATTTTGTAGTGAAGCCCTGGCACAATGAAAAGCTTACGGCGACCATTCGGGAAACGCTACAGAAAAAAGATGGTTCTGCGCCGGCAAAAGCTGCTGAAATGCCTTCGGGTCAGGGACAAACCCCTTTTATCGGACAATCTGTTCCCATGAAGGACATTTTGAGTAAGGTGGAAAAAATCGCACCTACCGACGCCAACATCCTGATCCTGGGGGAAAATGGCACGGGCAAGGACCTTATGGCGCGCATGATCCATGAAAGATCCGGAAGGGCGGCCAAGCAATTTGTGAAGGTGGACGTGGGCGCGTTGACGGAAACTCTGTTCGAAAGTGAATTATTCGGACACAAAAAAGGAGCGTTTACAGATGCCCGTGACGATCGTACCGGACGGTTTGAAATGGCTTCCGGGGGCACTTTATTTTTGGATGAAATCGGAAATATCACGCTGCAACAACAGGCCAAACTCTTATCGGTCATACAAAACCGCCAGGTGTCCCGGCTTGGATCCAACCTGCTCATTTCGGTTGATATCCGCCTGATCTGCGCCACCAACCTGCCACTGTCCGAACTCGCGAATGAGACCCGGTTCAGAAAGGACCTGATCTACCGCATAAATACCGTCGAAATTACCATGCCGCCCCTCCGAAAAAGGCCGGACGATATTCCGCCGCTTGCCAGGGAATTTGCACATATGTACGCAGGTAAGTACCTGAAACGCTCCCTCGAACTGGATAATAAGGCCATTGAAAAACTGCGGGCCTATCATTTCCCGGGAAACGTACGCGAACTGCAGTATAGCATTGAAAGAGCCGTGATCATGTGCGAGGGAGATGAGATCCGGGCGGATGATATCATTTTTTCTCCGTTGGAAACCATTAAGGAACTCGACGATATCGAAGACCGTGATTTCACCCTCAGTACGATCGAAAAAAACACCATTCTGAAAGTGATTGAAAAACACCAGGGCAATATTTCCAGGGCGGCCCGCGAGCTGGGACTTACCCGCACGGCCCTTTACCGCAGGCTCAGCAAATATGACATTTAAACGCTTAACGCGTAACGCTAAACGCCTAACGCTAAACGCCTAACGCCTAACGCCAACCGTCAATTGTCAATCGTCAACCATGTTTAAACAATTCGAACTTCGCATAGTCATCCGGGTTATATTCATGTTCGGGGTACTCTGCGTCGCGGCCGTGACGGTGATCCAGGCCCAGTATATCTATCTGATCATTCTCGTGCCGGTGATCGCCTGGCAAATCGCTGATTTTTACCGGTTCTTCCGCAAAACACAGGACGAGCTCGAACAATTTGTAGAATCCATTCATTACCGGGATTTTTCGCGGCATTTTGACGTGAGCCACGCGCCGGTCGAGCTGAAAACCATGCGCAAAGGTTTCAATGACATTAACAGCACATTCAAAGTGATCAGCCGTGAAAAAGAAACCCAGTATCTCTATCTTCAGAAAATCCTGGAACTGGTGGAGACGGGTATTCTTTCGTATGAGGTACAGAGCGGGGACGTTGTCTGGATGAATGATTCCCTGAAAAAGATCCTGGGCATACCCTACCTGAAATCCCTGAATTCCCTGGAAAAAAGGGACGTTTACCTGTTCCAGGAAATCAATCAGCTGCAGCCCGGCGCGGGCAAGATCCTTTCGATCTCCAAAGACAATGGCATCGTAAAAGTGCTCGCCTCCGCCACGGCGTTTCAGACGGATAATAAAACGTATAAACTCGCCGCTTTTCAGAATGTCAATGAGGCATTGGATGAAACAGAAGCAAAAGCCTGGCAAAAACTACTCAGCGTCATGACCCACGAGATCATGAATTCCGTGGCGCCGATTTCTTCACTGGCCGAAACCATGCTCGACCGGTTAGAGAAAGCGACTGAATTCATGCTGGAGCAGCCGGCGGCGATCGAGGACCTCGAACTCGGGATTGAAACCATACGGAGGAGGAGTGAGGGTCTTTTGAAATTTGCTGAAACCTACCGGAACCTCAATAAGATCGTTTCACCGACCGTAAAAAAAGTCTATCTGCGGGATATGTTCGAGAATTTACACCAGCTTATGCTGCCCACGCTCCAGCAGAAAAATGTGGAGCTGGAAATCATCCTGCAGAATCCGGATCTTTACTATGAACTCGATGCCACACTGATCGAACAGGTACTGATTAATTTACTGGTGAATGCCATTGAAGCGGTTAAAGACAAGACGAATCCCCGTATCCAGTTATCCGCGTTTTCTGCAGCCGGAAGCAGCAAGATCCATGTCAAGGTGGCCGATAACGGTTGTGGTATTCCGCCCTCCCTGATGGACCGCATCTTTATTCCCTTCTTCAGTACACGGAAAAACGGAAGCGGTATCGGGCTCAGTCTCTGCCAGCAGATCCTGTTGTTGCATAAGGGGAGTATCCAGGTCCAGTCGGTCGAAAATGAAGGATCGGTCTTTACCCTGCATTTGTGATTCAAGCCGTTTACAAGCCTAAAGCGTAAAGCCTAAAACTTTTTGATTACGGTCATCCATCATCAATTTTCCGCCAACCGCCAACCGCTAACCGCCAACCGCTAACCGCCAACGACACAAAATGAACAAGCAAATTAAAATTGGAATCACCGATTGTGGCAAATTCGACAACTATCGCCGCTGGTTCGAATCGGAAACGGGGATCGAAGTGGTCAAACTGAGTGTGCATTTGTCAAATTCTTCGGATGTGGATGGCTGTGAGGGTGTCGTCTTCAGCGGGGGAGAGGATCTGCATCCGGGTCTGTATGGCAAACCGGAATTTGTACAGGAACATGGGTTGAAGGAAATCATTCCTGCACGGGACAAATTTGAATACGCGGTGATTGTAAGGGCACTTGAGCAAAAAAAACCGGTGCTGGGAATTTGCCGGGGACTTCAGCTGATCAATGTTTTCCTGGGTGGAACGCTGGTTCCTGATATCCCCGCATGGGTACAATCCACGGCTCATGGTAAAGTGAATGGATTGGATCAGACACATTTTGTCCGGGTTGAAACCGGCTCCCTGTTATACGATATCTGCGGGCAGGAACTGGGATTAGTGAATTCCGCCCATCATCAATCAGCCGCCGAGCCGGCCCAGTCATTAAAAATATCCGCGTTCAGCGAACCATCCATTGTGGAAGCCATGGAATGGAAAGAACCGGGCAACAAATCCTGGTTATTAATGGTTCAATGGCATCCGGAGCGCATGGCCGACCTTTCTTCACCATTTTCAGCCTCCATAAAATCAGCTTTTCTCGAAGCCTGCTGAGGAAGGGAATGACCAATCATTCTTTAATTCTTTCCGCAGCATAGTTGGCAAATAAATTGATGGTATATACAGAGAAGAAAAAAGTAGATAAAATTCCTTTCCTGTCGCTTATAATTCAGTGGAGTATCTTATTTTTGTTCTATATCCTGTTAAATACCGCGTTTTCTAAAATCCCATCCATTTAAAGACCTCCATTCGCTCCCTTCGAAAACGGTTCCATATCTGTTGCATGCCTGTTACTATAAAAATCGTCCCAGAAAGATTTCTGTGTATTAACTGACGAACAGATTAATTAATGATTATGAAAAAATTTTACATTTCGGTTTTCGTGGCGGTTTTTCTTTTAACTTCTTTTTTGTCGCAGGGGCAGGTTTTTAACTCGATTGCTTCCAATCCGAGTCACTGGACTTTAGATGATCCGCGTTTTTGGGGCGCTACGCTTCCCGCCGATATCATAAATCCGGCTTTTGCACCTCCTCCTAATTGCGGATGTGCTCTTACCATAAAAATTTATTCTGATGTAGTAGTGGTTCCATTCCAGGGTGGATTGGCTGCTAACGGAGGTGTTGGCACGACCAGTTTGGTTCCCGGAGCAGATGACCCATCATTAGACCATATTACACTAACCAATAGTACAGTAAATGTCTATGGGACCAGCTCTCTCACAATCAATTCATGGATGACGCTTGTTAATTCTTCCATTACGATAGGAAACGATCCAAGCTCTCCCGAATCCATCGTAATTAATGACCAGGTAAGTCTCGACGGGACTTCGTCCATAGTGCTGGCGAATAATCTGACTGTTGTTAACGCCCAAAATTTTGGTGTTAAGACAACAATCCTGGGACCATTCCAGGAAATCGGTAATCCCGGGACTTTTAACGCCGGAATTTACTCCACAGCATTGGTTGGCGGCTCATATACGCAGACTTTGGAAATAAATGGAATAGGTTCAGTTCTTGGTCAGTATATGGCTTCCGATGGATCTCCATTCTATACATTTAATTGCAGTCCTGAAGTTGTGGGCGCCCCGCACGCTTGTGATTTCGGAGTTGTATACGGACCCGTCGTCACGGGATTTGATGCAACGTTTGGTACTATCTTCGGGCAATCAACCACCCTTCCCGTTTTATTGGCTCAATTCATCGCCAACAGAAACGACGATGGATCCATCAAATTGAGCTGGGCTACTTCCCAGGAACAGAATGCGAATTATTATGACGTGGAAAGAAGTGGAAACCAGACGGCCTGGACAAAAATCGGAACGGTGAAAGCCAAAGGTTATTCTTCAACAACAACCAACTACAGCCTGACCGATAATTTACCACTTGACGGAACCAATTATTACCGGCTGAAAATGGTTGACCTGGACAGTAAGTTCAATTATAGCAAGGCGATTTCTGTAACGCAGGACAACAACGCGACACCTCTGGTAATTTATAACAATCCCTTCAATGATCTGATTCGCCTGAAGGTAAATGTATCCAGGGCGCAGAATTTAACCTTGACGGTTTCTGACATGCTCGGTAAAACTTACATCAGCCAGTCTTATCAGGCCCAGTCAGGGGATAATTTCGTAAATCTGCAGCCAGCCGGCGGCGGAAACGGAATGTATGTTCTGCATATCCATGGAGACAGTTACGATCAGACAGTTAAACTCGAAAAGCAATAAAATAATCTGATAATCACGAATCCTGCATGCCACTGTTTCGGAGTAGATCCGCTGACAGTGGCATTGCCTTTTATAAAACGGATCCATGCATTTTTCTCCCCGGGCACTGATTTTTGACCTCAACGGAACTATGATAAACGATATGGAATTCCATATCCGGGCCTGGACAGAAATTCTGAACGAAGAGCTGAAAGCGGGTCTGAGTCCCGAGCAGGTAAAAAGTCAGATGTATGGAAAGAATTCGGAACTGTTTTCCCGGGTATTTGGAAAAGACAGCTTTTCGGAAGAAGAAATGGAACACTGGTCAATGGAAAAGGAAAAAAGATATCAGGAAGCCTACCGGCCCCATATCCAATTGATCGACGGGCTGGGTGATTTCCTAAAAAAAGCGTTTGAGAAAAACATCCCGATGGCCATAGGCTCGGCGGCCATCCCCTTTAATATTGATTTTATATTGGATCAGCTGGATATCCGCAAATATTTCAGCGCCATTGTCAGTGCCAACGATGTGCGGATCAGCAAACCGGATCCGGAGACTTTTTTGAAGGCTGCGTCCCTGTTGCAGGTAGAACCATCTTCCTGTCTGGTATTTGAAGACGCGCCGAAAGGCGTGGAGGCCGCGCAAAGCGCAGGCATTCCCTGTGTGGTACTAACGACAATGTATAACCGAAATAATTTTCCCGGAATGAACCGGATTCTCGCGTTCATCCAGGATTATACGGATCCTTTTATTCTCTCATTATTGTAATGGGTTCTTTTCAGGAAAAACTCTCCCAAATCCGGAAGAAAAACCGGGTGTGCCAAATTACAATCACTTCATTTTCAAACGTTCGCAGGTTGGTATGGGGATTGAATTCTCAGGGCAAACCTACCAACATGATACAGGATATTCCATTAGCGTTTCTCAGCGAAAAGATCAAGGAATTGGAGAATGCATTATTTATGTCTGAATCCAATGCGCTGATCAGTTTGCCTACGCATATAGTTCGTATTACAGAAGTAGACAGAGAAGGAAATATCTGGTTTATTATTCCAAGACCCACACAGGTTATTGAATCATTCTCAAAGGAAATGCCGGCCAAACTTGACTTTTTTAAAAAAGGCAAGGACTTCTTTCTGAAAATTTCCGGTGTGGCTACTATAATATGTTCTGTTCTGGAGATGAACGGTGCAAGCCTGACAAAACAATTTACTGATTCATTTGAAAAAAATAATATGGTGGCGGTAAAAGTAAAAGTTGAATCATCTGAACTCGTAGAGAAAACACCCCGGCCCAGTACGAACCCGATATATTATGTCGGTAGCCAGGTGTATAACTGGTTGTTGAATCCCCTTTTTAACGCCTAGTAAACCTGAGCAGAGGCGCGAGCCAAAGCTTAAGCGAACGGCAACCCTTACCCTAGCACGGCCAGTGGTATTCTTACCATTGGCCTTTTCTTTTTGCGCCCTCTGCCGATTCTTTTTTTCCGGCGCTTCCGCAAAAAAAACGACTTCCGGAAAGACTGCTTACAATATAGCATGCAGAGATACACGGCTACGCAGAATAATGCATCCCTGGCCGGTTCTGTAATCAGAGTCACAGATACGGATCTGCCCGGTAATACAGGTTCACTGGAGATTTCTGTATAGGCATGTCGGAATGTGATGGTCGCCTAAGGCCGTTCCCTGTTATAGAACCTGGGGCGGAAGTCAAAAAATACATTGAAACAGCGGATGCAAAAGTTGTCAAGATGATGCATGCGATGCTGGAAGTCGATGCGAACAACGGCTGGTGGGATAGTCTCCCTGATGAAATAAAGACGGATGTAGAAGCAGCGCTTGCGGAGTCGGAAAAAGGAGAAGTGATCCCTCATGCGGAAATACAAAAGAGGTATAAGAAATGGCTTGTAAAATAAACTGGACTTCCAGGGCCTGGCTACCTACGAGGCCAATATAGAATACCTGCAAAAAGAATGGACAGGCCAAAGAGATCAACAATTTTGTTGCATCTATAGATAAAAAGATCACCATCCTATCCGGCCAACCGGAAATAGGCAAGTCCCGAAATAAAAAATATCCCCATATACGATTTACCGTTGTCCATAAACGTGTGGCCTTGATATATAAATACAAGCCACAAAAAAATGAAATAGACCTGCTTGTTTTTTGGAACACTTACCGGAATCCCGGTAAATTAAAAGTAAAATAACTGAGAAGTCCCGTTATTTAGCCCTTCAAAACTTATGGCGTTTTTTTTATTACCAGTTCTTTATGATAAGAATTTTGAAATTTACACTCGCGTTTTTATTAATTTCATTTTTACTATTTTCTCAACTAATTTCAATTTCGACAGCTAAACTTAATTATGACTTAAAAAATACAAACCGCTTCATGCCTTACCGGAAAATTAACTGAGTTTGCAATAAAGCAAAAATGATGGGCCTTATCATGAAGGGCGGCCGTTTTTTCAATCATCCATTCTTCCTTTACTTTGACAACCGGATGTAAAATAACTTCTGCAAATTTTCCATTTCCGTCATTTGATTCCATCATCTTCCCGAGGGCTGCATCGGAATATTCGAGAACAACCACGGACGCATCTGAACAGAGATGCAGGAACCAGAGCATATGACAGGATGAAAGAGAGGCGACAAACATTTCTTCAGGATTATATTTTGATTTGTCACCGCGAAATGATGGATCTGAGCTGGCTTCGATCGCGGGTTTTCCTTCAACAGAAATGATATGTGATCTCTCGTAGCCACGATAGTTTTCAGTTCCTTTTCCCGTATTGCCGGTCCATTGGAGGTTGGTGTTGTATGTGTGAGTCTTCATTTCGATGACAGATGACCGATGACAGATGACCGTTAACCCGGTAATGATTAACACATTATCATTTCCCATTCAATTCTCCCATTCTTCATTCACCTTCAATTACATATTCGCCACATTGATTATGGCTTTAATCGAATGATCCCCCCGCCAATAACATCATCGCCTTCATAAAAAACGGCGCTTTGTCCGGGTGCGATGCTTTTCACGGGTTCATAAAAATGCACGCGGATATTATTGCCTTCGGCATAGATATTACTCAGGCATCCTTTATCCTTATACCGGATTTTTGTTATGACTTCCATGCCGTCGGAAACGGTATCATATTTCTGCATATTCAATCCGGAAACGATCATCGATTGTCCAGCCAGGTCTTTTTCCTCGCCCAGCACGACGGTATTATTTTCCGGATGAATAGCGGTAACATATACTGGTTTTCCGAAAGTAATTTCCAGGCCCTTTCGCTGACCGATGGTATAGAACGGATAACCGCGATGTTTACCAATTATATTTCCTTCAGGATCCACAAAATGGCCGCCTTCCACGGCATTTTCCAAACCGGAGATTTTCTTCTTCAGGAATCCGCGATAATCATTGTCCGGCACAAAACAGATCTCGTAACTCTCACTTTTTTTGGCCAGTTCCGGATAACCATAATCAATGGCCATCTGCCGGATCTCCGGTTTTCTATATTTTCCAAGAGGAAGCATGGTACGGCTGAGCAGATCCTGCTGTAGTCCCCAGAGCACATAACTCTGATCTTTTTGTTCGTCCACTCCCTTGCTCAAAAAATAACGGCCGTTTTCATGCTGATGAATAAAAGCATAGTGCCCGGTGGCGATAAATTCGCAATCCAGTGCATCGGCTCTTTTCAACAGAGCGCGCCATTTAATATGCGTGTTACACATCACACAGGGATTGGGCGTGCGGCCCGCCAGGTATTCTTCAACAAAATTGTCAATAACGGCTGTGCCAAACTCATCGCGGATATCGAGAACAAAATGAGGAAACCCGTGCTGAACGGCAGCCGTACGGGCGTCGTTGAAACTATCCAGGTTACAGCAACCGGTTTCTTTTTTTGATGAACCGGCGCTGGCATAGTCCCACGTTTTCATGGTGATGCCAATGACTTCATAACCCTGATCCTTCAGCATGAGGGAGGTGATGGTACTGTCAATACCTCCGCTCATGGCTACCAGCACCTTACCTTTTCTGCTCATACCGGCAAAGATACTTATTCCCGGAAAATAGTATTTTATTGGGCCTTCAAATCCTGTAAATTGCCCTATTAATCATTTTAAGTACGCAGCTAAATTTTAAGTTATGATCAAAATGCAAGTCATCGGAAATCTTGGAAAAGATTGCGTGACCAATCTCGTGAATGGTAAAAATG
>Ga0209863_10000764_pt1 | contig 14316 bp, 12 predicted proteins | sample OrgsoiDNA2013046_FD_185796 | JGI IMG/M metagenome (GOLD analysis project Ga0209863, IMG submission 185796) | Permafrost soil microbial communities from the Arctic, to analyse light accelerated degradation of dissolved organic matter (DOM) -... | ecosystem: Environmental > Terrestrial > Soil >...
GTCATCGTCGAGAAGGTGGCGGCGCTGGCCAACCAGAAGATCGAAGCTGCGATGGCGATCCGCGACAAGCACGAGCGCTACGCGGCGCTGGATTCGGCTGGCGCCGAGACCAAGACCGCCCTCGCGGAGACCTTTCCCGATCGCGGCGGCGAAGTGGGCGAGGCCTACGAGTCGGCCAAGAAGAAACACCTGCGCGAGCTGGTGCTCGACACCGGCCGGCGCATAGACGGCCGCGCCACCACCGAGATCCGCGCCATCACCTGTGAAGTGGGGGTTCTGCCGCGCACGCACGGCTCGTCGCTCTTCACCCGCGGCGAAACGCAGTCGCTGGTGACCACCACGCTCGGCACCAGCCAGGACGCGCAGCACATCGAGGCACTGACCGGTAACATCGACAAGCGGTTCATGCTCCACTACAACTTCCCGCCGTTCTCGACGGGCGAGACCAAGCCGCTGCGCGGCGCGAGCCGCCGCGAAGTCGGACACGGCCACCTGGCCGAGCGCGCCATCGCGCGCGTGTTGCCGACCGAGAAGGAGTTCCCCTACACGATCCGGATCGTCTCCGAGATCCTGGAGTCCAACGGCAGCTCGTCGATGGCGTCGGTCTGCGGCGGCATCCTGTCGCTGATGGACGGCGGCGTCCCGATCAAGACGGCGGTGGCCGGCATCGCGATGGGCCTCATCAAAGAGGGAGAGCGGGTGGCGGTGCTGTCCGACATCCTGGGCGACGAGGATCACCTGGGCGACATGGACTTCAAGATCTGCGGCACCAAGCAGGGTGTCACCGCGGTCCAGATGGACATCAAGATCCAGGGGCTCACTCGCGAGATCCTGGAGAAGGCCTTGAGCCAGGCCCGCGAGGGTCGGCTGCACATCCTGGGCAAGATGGCGGAGGCGCTGGCCGCCCCGCGCGAGGATCTGTCGCAGTTCGCCCCCCGCATTCACACGCTGCAGGTCAAACCGGACCAGATCCGCGAGATCATCGGCCCGGGCGGCAAGACCATTCGCGGCATCACCGCGCAGACCGGCGTCTCCATCGAGGTCGAGGACGACGGCACGGTCCACATCGCCTCGCCCGACGGCATCGCCGTCAAGAAGGCGATCGACATCATCAAGGGTCTGACCACCGAGCCCGAGATGGGTGAGTTCTACATGGGCGTCGTCAAGCGGCTGGCCGACTTCGGGGCCTTCGTCGAGATCCTGCCGGGCACCGACGGTCTGGTGCACATTAGCGAGCTCGACGCCAAGCGCGTGGAAGCCGTGCGCGACATCTGCAAGGAGGGCGACGAGATGGTGGTCAAGGTGATCGGCATCGATCGCGCGACCGGCAAGATTCGCCTTTCACGCCGCGAGGTGCTGGGGAAGACCCCCGACGTGGTCCACAACTTTAGAACCGTCGCCTAAATGGCCGACGCGCCCCGGGTTCGGTTCGTAAAGCTGCGACCGGGGGCGCAGACACCGCGCTACATGTCGAGCGGCTCGGCCGGGATGGATCTGGCTTCGGCGGCGGACGCGTCGATCGAGATCCTGCCCGGCGCGCGGGCCGCCGTACCGACCGGGCTGGCCTTCGAGATCCCGCGGGGCTTCGAGGGGCAGGTCCGGCCGCGCTCCGGCCTGGCGCGCAAGCTCGGCATTACGCTCCCGAATGCCCCCGGAACCATCGACAGCGACTATCGGGGCGAGGTTCTGGTGCTGCTCATGAACCTCGGCGCCGAGCGTTACGTCGTGGAGCCCGGCGATCGGATCGGGCAGCTGGTCATCGCGCCGGTCGTCATCGCCCAGCTGGAGGAGGCGGCCTCCCTCGACGTGACCGAGCGCGGCTCGGGCGGTTTCGGCCACACCGGGTGAAGGGCGCGACCGTCGCCGGCGCGGCCCGGCACCGGCCGGGCGAAATTGTCGCTTGCGCCGCCGCCCGCCAGGTGAATAATATCCTGGATAATGAATAAGGCATCCGGGACCTCGGCTCCCCACGCACTTCGGGTTGGCATCGTCGGCGTCTCCGGCTATTCGGGGATGGAGCTCTGCCGTCTGGTCGCTCGACATCCGTCCTTGAGCCTGGCGGCGGCCGTCAGCGACAAGTGGGCCGGCAGCGAGGTGGGCGACCGGCTCCCTGTCGCTGCCCCATCGGCCTCTGTGCGTATTCGACCTCAGTCCGACGCATCGGACGCCGTCGCGGGACTCGATCTGGTGTTCCTGTGCACGCCCGCCGAGGCGTCGCTCGATCTCGCGCCGCGGGCCCTCGACGCCGGCGCGCGGGTGGTGGATCTGTCGGGGGCGTTTCGTCTCCCGATGAATGAATATCCACGCTGGTACGGCTTCACCCATACCCGCCCCGACCTGCTGGAAGGTGCCTGCTATTCGATGCCGGAGGCCGGGGCCTCGGGCGACATCCGAGTGGCCCGCCTGGTCTCGAACCCGGGCTGCTACGCGACGGCGAGCGCGCTGGCGGTTCTGGCGCTCCTGCGCGGCGGCGTCATCGGACGCGAAGGGATCATCATCGACGCCAAGAGCGGCACCACCGGGGCGGGCCGAAAGTCAGGCGAAGAGTGGTCCTTCTCGGAGATCGACGGCGACTTTCACGCCTACCGGGTGCTCCGCCACCAGCACACCCCCGAGATCGAGCGCGCGCTGGCGATCGCCGATCAGGGGCCGCTGCGGGTCACCTTCACGCCCCACCTGCTTCCCACCCGGCGAGGAATCCTGGCGACCGTCTACGGCCGCCTGCTCGAAGGGCGCGGCGCCGCCGAGGCCGAGGCCGCGATCAAGACCTTCGTCGCGGGCCGACCCTTCTTGCGCGCGACGAAGCCCGACGCCGTGCGCTTGCAGGCGGTGGTCGGAACCAATCGGGTGCTGATGGCCGCCGACGCCGATCCCGAGCGGGGCGTCGCCATCGGGTTTGCCGCCATCGACAACCTGGTCAAGGGCGCCGCCGGCCAGGCCGTTCAAAACGCCAATCTGATGTTCGGTCTTCCCGAGACCGCCGGGCTCGACGGGCTTTCCGGGAGCGCGCCGTGACGGCGGCGGCCAAGAGCTTCGCCCCCCCGATCGGATTCCGCTTCGGCGCGGTCGCCGCAGGTGTCCGGGAGCCGGGTGGCGCGCGGCGCGACGTCGCGCTCATCGCCTCGGACCGGCCCTGCGCAGCGGCTGGGGTGTTCACCGTCAACCGGATGTGCGCGGCGCCGGTTCGCTACGCGGCCGCCCGGCTGCCGGCGGAGGGGATCCGCGCGATCGTCGCCAACAGCGGCAATGCCAACGCGCTGGTTGGCCCCCTGGGCGCCGCCGACGAGCGCGCCATGGCCACAGCGATCGCACGCGCGCTCGGGGTCGAGGCCGACCAGGTGCTGACCGCATCCACCGGCGCGATCGGCATCCGATTGCCGGCCGATCGGATCGCGGCGGCGGCACCGGCCCTGGTGGCCGCGCTCGGCGACGACGTGGCGGGCGCGGCCGAGGCGATCCGGACCACCGATCTACGCAGCAAGCTCTGCTTCCGGGAGATCGAGATCGGCGGCAAGGCGGTCCGCTTCGCCGCGATCGCCAAGGGCTCGGGAATGATTCACCCGCAGATGGCGACGATGCTCTGCTTCATCGCGACCGACGCCCGGATCGCGCCGACGACGCTGCAGGGTGCGCTGGCGGCCGCCGCCGATGAAACCTTCAATACCATCACCGTCGATGGCGACATGTCGACCAACGACGCCGTCATCGCGCTGGCGAACGGCGCCTCGGGTGCGCCCACCGTCGAGCCAAAGAGCGCCGACCTCGGCAAGGTCCAGGCAACGCTCACCGATATGTGCGCCGAGCTGGCCCGCGCCATCGCGGCCGACGGAGAAGGGGCGACCAAGCTCCTGGTGGTCGACGTCGCCGGCGTGCCCGATCGGGCGGTGGCCCGCGAGCTGGCCCGCGCCGTCGCGGGCGGCAGCCTGGTCAAATCGGGAATCTTCGGCGGCGACCCGTCCTGGGGGCGGATCCTGGCCGCGCTCGGTGCGCGGATCGGGGCCCGCGGGCTCCCCATCGATACCGCCGGCGTGACGCTCGACATTCAAGGGGTCCGCGTCTACGAGCAGGGGGGACCGGTCGCCTTCGACAAGGACGATCTCTCGGCCCGCATGCACAAGACGGAGGTCACGGTGCGGCTCGATCTCGGCCTCGGGCCCGCCTCCGGGCGCGCGCTCGGCTGCGATCTGACCTTCGACTACGTGAAGATCAACGCCGAGTACTACAGCGGCCCCGGCGCCGCATCCGCCGGCGCGCCCCGCCGCGCGCCCGGCGGCGTGAACCGGCCGCTCATCGTCGAGTCGCTCAGCTACATCCGGAAGTTCGCCGGCAAGCGCGCCGTGATCAAATACGGCGGCGCCGCGATGATCGATCCGGCGCTCAAGCGCAGCTTCGCCGAAGAGATGGTGCTCTTGCAGTCGGCCGGGTTACGTCCAGTGATCGTCCACGGCGGCGGTCCGGAGATCACCAAGACGCTGGAATCGCTCGGGCGCAAGTCCGAGTTCGCCGACGGCCAGCGGATCACGGGCGCCGAGGAGATCCGCATAGTCGAGATGGTCCTCACCGGGCGGATCAACACCGAGATCGTGGGCCTCATCAACAGCCTGGGCGGCAACGCCATCGGCCTGTCGGGCAAAGACGGGCGCCTGCTGCAGGCCCACAAGCTGGTGCCCGCGCCGGGGAAGCCGGACCTGGGCTTCGTGGGCGAGATCGAGGCGGTCAACGCCGACCTGCTCGACATGTTCCTCGAGCGGGGCTACCTGCCGGTGATCTCGCCGGTCGGGTTCGGCGTCGACGGCGCCAGCTACAACATCAACGCCGATCTGGCCGCCGGCGAGATCGCGGCGGCCTGCGGTGCCGAACGCCTCATCTTTCTCACCGACGTGGCCGGCATCCTCGACGACGAGGGGAACCTGATCTCGCAGATCAAGGCGGCCGATCTCGAGGCGCGCCTCGGCAAGAGCATCAAGGGGGGGATGATGGTCAAGGCCCAGGCGATTTTGGACGCGCTGGCCGACGGCGTGAGCGCCGTGCATGTCATCGACGGCCGGACGCCCCACAGCGTGGTGGCGGAGCTGTTCACCGACCGCGGCGTCGGGACCCTGGTGACCTGATGCAGGCCGAGGGGCGTCGCGATGCGATCCGCGAGATTCTGGCCCAGCGGCCAGCGGTGAAGAATCAGGGTGAGCTCCTGCGGCGCCTCCGCACCCGCGGCATCCGGGCCTCGCAGGCGACGCTGTCGCGCGACATGGCGCTGCTCGGCGTGCGACGCGCGGTCGGCGCCGACGGTCCGCGGTACCTGGTCGAGACCGGCGGCACCCTCCCACTCGATCCGGTGCGGCGCCTGGTCGACGGAATCGACACCAACGGCGCGCTGGTCGTGGTCCGGACCAAGTCCAGCGCCGCTGGCACCGTGGCCCGCGCCCTCGACGAGGCGAACTTCACCGAGGTGATGGGGACTCTGGCGGGCGACGACACGGTATTCGTCGCCCCCCGCCGCCCCCAAGACGGCCGCCGCGTCGCCGTCAAGCTGCGCGCCCTCTTCGGCCTCGCCTGACTTTCCGCGATACGAGCGCAGCGTGGCTTCGCCACGCGTAGCGAGCGGGGGCGCGGGGGACCAAAGCGAGCGCAGCGAGCGACGTCCCCCGATCAGATAGACTCCGCACATGCCGAACGCGATCGTTCTACATGAGGTTGGCGGACCTGAGCAGCTGCGGTTCGAATCGATACCCGAGCCCACCCCCGGACCCGGACAGGTGCGGGTGAGGCAGACCGCGGTCGGGCTCAACTTCATCGACGTCTACCTGCGCACGGGCCTATACAAAGCGCCCGCGTTTCCCTTCATCCCCGGCCAAGAGGGTGCCGGCGTGGTCGAGGCGCTGGGTCCGGGCGTCACGGAGATCGCCGTCGGCGATCGGGTCGCCTACGCGGGCGTGAACGGCGCCTACGCGGAGGTCCGGGTCATCGCCGCCGAGCGCCTGGTGCCCTTGCCGGACGGCATCGACGATCGGACGGCGGCGGCCATGATGCTCAAGGGGATGACCGCGGAGTACCTGCTGCTCCGGTGCGCGCGCGTTCAGGCGGGCGACACGATCTTGTTCCACGCGGCGGCGGGCGGCGTGGGCAGCATCGCGTGCCAGTGGGGGCGGTCGCTCGGGTTGCGCGTGATCGGAACGGCCGGCGGCGCGGACAAAGTCCGGCGGGCCAAACAGAATGGCTGCGACGAGGTGATCGACGCCAAGAGCGAGGACATCGCGGCACGCGTCAAGGCGCTGACCGGCGGCGCGGGCGTCGCGGCGGTGTTCGACTCGGTCGGCAAGGACACCTTCGCGGCGTCGCTGGATTGCCTGCGTCCGCGCGGGCTGGTGGTCCTGTTCGGACAATCATCGGGCGTCGTCCCGCCCCTCGATCTGTCGCAGCTCGCCGCCAAGGGATCGCTCTTCGTCACACGGCCGACGATGGGACACTACGTGGCGACGCGGCCCGAGCTGCTGGCCTCGGCCAGCCGCCTCTTCGAAGTCGTATCGAGCGGCGCCGTCCAGATCGAGATCGGCCAAACCTACCCGCTGCGCGAGGCCGCCCAGGCCCACCGCGACCTGGAAGCCCGTCGGACCACCGGATCGACGCTGCTGCTCCCTTGAACCGCCGACCCGATTTCGTTAGAACCGTTTCCCCCTAGATGATTCCCCGCTACACGCGTCCCGAGCTCACCCGTTTGTGGTCCGACCACCACCGCTACGAAACCTGGCTGCGCGTCGAACTGGCCGCCTGCACGGCAATGGAGGCGGCCGGCACCGTGCCGGCCGGGACCGCGGCGAAGATCAGGGCGAAGGCGGTGGGCAAGCTGGATCCGGCGCGAATCCTGGAGCACGAGGAGCGGACGCGGCACGACGTGATCGCGTTTCTCACCCACGTCGAGGAGCTGGCGGGCGAGCCGGCCCGCTGGCTGCATCTGGGGATGACCTCGTCGGACGTGCTGGACGCGGCGCTCGCGATCAACTTGGTGGAGGCGGCCGACCAGATCCTGGTCGGCGTCGATCTGCTGCGCGCGGCCTGCCGGCGCCGGGCCGAAGAGCACCGCGCGACGGCGGCCATCGGCCGCTCGCACGGCATCCACGCCGAGCCGATCACGGCGGGGTTGGTCTTCGCCGGCTTCTACGCCGAGCTGGGCCGCGCGCGCGCCGCGCTGGTCGGCGCACGCGTCGAGATCGCGGTCGGCAAGATCGCGGGCGCCGTCGGCACCTACGCCAACCTCGATCCCGCCTTCGAAGAAGTGGCCCTCGCGTCGCTCGGCCTGCGCGCCGAGACGGTGCCGACGCAGATCGTGGCGCGCGATCGCCACGCCGGCTATTTCATGGCGCTGGCACGCCTGGGCACGGCGGTCGAGCGGCTGGCGGTCACCGTGCGCCACTGGCAGCGCACCGAAGTGGGCGAGGCGATGGAAGCCTTCGGCAAGGGGCAGAAGGGCTCGTCGGCGATGCCCCACAAGAAGAATCCCATCCTCTCCGAGAACCTCTGCGGGATCGCGCGCCTCCTGCGTTCGTACGCCTCGGCGGCGCTCGAGGACGTGGCGCTCTGGCACGAGCGCGACATCTCGCACTCGTCCGTCGAGCGGGTGATCGGCCCCGACGCCACCGGCCTCGCCGACTTCATGGTCCGGCGCGCGGCGGGCCTGGTCGACGGGCTGGTCGTCAACGCGGCCCGGATGCGCGAGAACCTGGATCGCACGGGCGGCCTCTACTTCAGTGAAGCGGTGCTGCTGTCGCTGGTCCGCAAGGGGATGGCCCGGCAGGCCGGGTACGAGCTGGTCCAGCGCAGCGCGCTCGCCGCCGCTTCCGGCTCGGGGAGCTTCCGCGCCCTGCTGGGGGCCGACCCCGACATCGCCAGCCGCCTCGACGCCGCCGAGATCGATCGCGCGTTCGATCTCGCGCACCACCTGCGCCACGTCGGCGCCGTCATCGATCGCGCCCTCGCCGAAAAGGATGCGCCATGACCGAAAAATCGACCTCGCCCATCGACGAACAGCTTCTGGCCGCACAGCTCGGCAAGACCCTGGATGCCACCGACTTCCCCGAGCTGGGCGAAAAATACGAGGGAAAGGTTCGCGATTGCTACGTCAAGGACGGGCGGCGGACCTTGATCGTGACCGACCGGTTGAGCGCGTTCGACGTCGTACTGGGGACCATTCCGTTCAAGGGGCAGGTCCTGAACCAGATGGCGGCCTTCTGGTTCGAGGCGACCGCCGACCTGGTCCCCAACCATGTCATCAATGTCCCCGACCCGTCGGTGATGGTGGCGCGCGAGTGCCAGCTCCTCCCGGTCGAATTCGTCATGCGCGCCTATATGACCGGCGTGACGTCGACGTCGATCTGGACGCATTACCAAAATGGCGGGCGCACCTTCTGCGGACACGAGCTGCCCGACGGCATGCGCAAGAACCAGGCGCTGCCCAAGGCGATCCTGACGCCGTCGACCAAGGCCGGCAAGGGCGATCACGATCGCTCGGTGTCTCGCGCGGAGATCCTCGAGATGGGCGTCCTGTCGGCGGAGGATTTCGATCGGGCCGCCGAGATGTGCGCGCGGGTGTTCGCGTTCGGCCGCCAGGAGGCGCTGCGGCGGGGCCTGATCCTGGTCGACACCAAGTACGAGATCGGGCGCCGGCCCGACGGTGCGCTCTGCTTCATCGACGAGATCCACACCCCGGACTCGTCGCGCTTCTGGTATGCCGACGACTACGACGCGCGCTTCGGCCGCGGCGAGGAGCCGCGCGGGCTCGACAAGGAGTACGTGCGCCGCACCCTGGCCGAGCAAGGGTACCGCGGCGACGGTCCTGCCCCCAAGCTGACCGACGAAGTCCGGATGGAGGCCGCGCGCCGCTACATCCAGGTCTGTGAGCTCATCACCGGCCGCAAGTTCGTTCCCAACACCGAAGAGCCCATCGCGCGGATCCGCCGGAATTTGAAGCTTCGTTAACGGGCGCGTCGCCAGCGCGTCGCTCAGCGCGGCTCGTCGTCGTTCTTCGGCGGCGTGCCGCCCGGTACCATCTCGCCCAGGGGGCGGAAGGCGCCGCTGCGACGGCGGGCGCCGGGATCGAGCAGGCGGGGCAGCTCGGCCAGCGCCTGCTCGAGACTGACGGCCTCCACCGGCTCCGGCCGCAGCAACGCTTCGAGATCGTCGATCTCGCCCGAGGCGCGATTGCTTCCGAGCCAGTTCCGATCGACGGCGCGCCGCATGCGCGTCTCATCGATACCCATCTCCGCCGCCAGGTCGACGTTGGTGTCGACGCGCGCGACGGCCGGCCCGGCGCCGTTCGAGCCGCTTCGGTGGCCGCCCGAGCCCGCGCCGGACATGGCCATGGGCCCCCGGACAGCGCCCGAATTGCCGGAGGCCTTGCGCGCCAGCATACGATTGAGGGCGTCGCGCGAAGGCGCATCGAGGCGCAGGAACTGCACGCCCATGCCGTGCGGGCGATTGGGGACCGCCGGATCGTAGGCCTTCACCCAGGTTACTTTGCCGTCGCCCGCCAGCGCCACCTCGCCCCCTTCGAGCAGCACCTCGAACGCGAAGATCTCGCCGACAGGGCGGGGGGTGCGGCTCGCCAAGAAGACGCCGCCCCGCGTGACGTTGGGCGCGAATTTTTCGATGAAGGTTTCGAAGGCGGCGTAGCGAAGACGGACCCGGACCGGCGCGGGCGGTGGGGCGCCTGGGAGTTTATCGGCGGAGCTCACGAAGACCCTCTAGTATCTGCCGACCGCTCCGGTTCCGTCAATCGACGCGGGCGACATCAACCGACGCCAGCGTCTTGGGGCAAGCGGAAGAGCTTCCGGGTGTTCTCCGAGGTCGCGCGATCGAGCTCGGCCACAGCGAGGCCACGCAGGCCCGCCAGCGTGCGCAGCGTCTCGACGATGAAGGCGGGCTCGTTGCGCGCCCCGCGGTGGGGGATCGGCGCCAGATAGGGCGCGTCGGTCTCGACCAGGATGCGGTCGAGCGGCGCGAAGGTCGCCGCTTCGCGCACGTTGCCGGCGTTCTTGAAGGTCAGGATCCCCGAGAACGACAGGTGGTGTCCCAGATCCAGGTAGGCGCGCGCCTCGGTGACGCCGCCGGTGAAGCAGTGGATGACGCCGCCGGCGGCCGGCGCTTCGGCGGCCAGGATCGCCGCCGCGTCGAGGTGGGCGTCCCGAACGTGCGATACGACCGGCAGGTTGGTCGCCCGCGCGAGCGCGATCGACCGCCGGTAGGACAGTTGCTGGACGTCGCGCGGGGAATGCTCGTAGTGGTAGTCGAGTCCCGTCTCTCCCACACCGACCACCCGAGGCGCCCGGGAGAGCCGCTCGAGCTCGGTCCAGTCCGCCTCGGTGGTGACGGCCGCGTCGTGGGGGTGAACGCCCACCGTCGCAAAGACATCCGGCTCCCCGGCGGCCAGCGCAACCGCCTCCTGGGCGGCGGCCGTTCCCCGTCCCACCCCGACGCAGACGAAGGCGGTCAGGCCGGCCCGCCGCGCGCGCTCGAGGACGCCGGCCCGCTCCCCCGCGAAGTAGCCGGCATCTAGATGACAATGCGAGTCAATCATGCGCTAAATGTTTGTCACATAGCTTCCGATGTCCACCGGAAGCGGCAGGGCTCGACCCTGCGCAGGACCAATGGCCGTGCTGCCCAAACCCGAAGACTACGACAAGACCCGAGCGCTCGGTCCCAACCAGGGCCAGGTCGGCCTGACCCAGACCGTCGACGCGGACGCGCTGTCGCCCGGAACGGTCTGCGGAGCGTACGTCCTCAAGAAAGAGATCGCCTCGGGCGGGGGCGGAACGGTCTACGAGGCGCAGCACAAGGTGCTCGGGCGCAAGGCGGCGGTCAAGGTGCTGCGGCGTCAGCTGGCGGCGTCGCCGCAGATGGTGACGCGCTTCGTGCGTGAAGCGCAGGCCGTCAACATGATCAAACACCCGGCCATCGTCGACATCTACGAGTTCGACACGCTGCCGGACGGTCGGCCGTTCTACGTCATGGAGCTCCTCGACGGGACCGACGTCCGGTCTATGCTCAATGAACGCGGCCGGTTTTCGCCGGCCGAGGTGCTGGAGATTTTCGAGCCGGTCTGCTCCGCGCTGCAGGTCGCGCACGAGCACGGCATCGTCCACCGGGATCTCAAGGCGAGCAACATCTTGATGTCGATGGTGGGCGACAAGAAGGTCGTCAAGCTGCTGGACTTCGGCATCGCCAAGCTGATGCACCCCGACGCGGCCGAGGCGGGCCTCACCGTCGTCGGAACCCGCCTCGGAACGTCGTACACGATGGCGCCCGAGCAGATTCGTGGCGACGGCGTCGATCCGCGCACGGACATCTACGCGCTCGGCGTGGTGCTCTACCACCTGCTCACCGGGCAGTATCCCTTCCGGGCCGAGACGATGACCGATATCGAGCGCCAGCACCTGGAGGCGCCGCCGCCGCGCCCCAGCCAGGCCGCCCAGGTCTCGCCCAACCTCGACACCATCGTTCTGCGGTGCATGGAGAAGACCGCCGATCGCCGCTACCAGACCGTCAAGGCCTTCATCGAGGCGCTCCGCGAGGCGGTGGGAGCGAAGTCTGCCGACGCCGGCGTCGCGGCGACCGCCGCCGCGATCCACGTCGAGGTCCGGATCGCCGACGACGCGGACGCCGAGAGCGATGAGGTGCTCGACGATACCTCCGCCATCCTGGACGCGGCGGAACAGAGCTTCCGTGGCGCGGGCCTCACCTTGCCGCTCCAGACCGGCAGCGCCATCATCGGCGCGCGGGTCCTGGCCGACGACGACGCGACCCGGGCTGCGGAGCGCGATCGGGTTGTGGCGGTCGCCAATGAATTGGCCGAGGAGCTGGCCGGGCGGCCGTCGGGAAACGCGGGCGTGCACGTCAATATCTCGGTCCACGTCGCTCCGGCGGTCGTCAAAGATTCCTCGGAGGCAGCTGGCGGCAAGGAGATCGTCGGCGGCGACATCATGTCCACGGCCGATTGGGCGCCGGCAGAAAACGTCGCCGGCGTTCACCTGACCGACGCCGCCCGCGCCTGAGCGCTACAGGATTCCGGTCGCGACCAGGATCGCGATGACCACGCCCATCACCGATTCGCCCGCTATCCCGCCGGCCGCCAGCGACATCACGGAGGCCTCGTCGACGCTGGGACGCAGGCGGCGGATGACGTAGACCGCCAGGGCACCGCTCAGCGCCGCCACCGACAAGGAGGCCGGCATGATCATGGCGATCCCCATCGCGGCGGGCGAGGGAACGAAACGCCCCAGCTTCGGACCGCCCGCGCGGCCGAGGAGCGACAACCCGACGCCCACACCCAGCCCCAGGGCGCCGGCCAGCAGGCCGTGCCGGGGCAGCGCGCCCAGGCCTCCCCGCACCGCCTCGGCGGTCGCCCGCCAGGAGATCGCGGAGGGAGAGGGGAGGCTCTCCGTCGCGATGCCATAGGCCTTGACGATGACCAGGTAGACCGGGACGACGATCAGGGCCCCCAGCAGCGTGCCCAGGATCTGGGCGGCGACCTGCGCGCGCGGCGAGGCCCCGACCCGCTGGCCGGCCTTGAAAGCCCACAGCGTCTGCGCGGTCTGCGAGGAGGTCCCCATCGAGATCGAGCCGGCCAGGATCGAAATGATCGGCCCGTAGCCGGCGAACATGATCTGCGTGAGCGTTCCGACTTGGCCGACGGGCGCCAGATCGGTCTCGCCGGTGGCCCGGGCCGAGACGACGGCCAGCACCAAGGCCATCGCCACGGCGAGCAGCACCCCCAACGGGCGGAAACCGAAGACGCCGTAGGCGATGGCGGCGATGGTGACAAGGCTCAGAACGAGCGCCGGCATCCCGATCCGCGGCGCCACCACGGCACGACCGCCGACGCTCTCCACCGCTTGCGCGCCGACGGGCCGCCGGCCGATGAGCCCGCCGAGATCGCGAATTCCACGCGCGAACGAACGCCAGTCGAGCAGGAGCGGCAAGAAGCTTCCCGCCATCAGCAGGCCGAGCCCCGGCCAGACCAACCAGCCGGCGCAGGTGGAGAACCCCGCGGTCGCCACGATCCCGCTGCGAACCAACCACGGCGCCAAGACCACCCAGGAGATCGTGGCCCCCAGCACCATGCTGAAGGCCGCGCGCAGCCCCATCATGATGCCGATCGAGACCAGCAGCGGGCTCCAGTTCATCCCCAGGGTCAGCGCGCCCATCGAGATGCCCGCGATCGCGCCGCCGAAGGCGGTGGTCCCGGGAATCAGCGACGGGCGACCGTCCCGGAACCAGGTCACGGCCATCGCCACCAGCGCGCCCGTCAGGAGAAATCGCGCACGGCGGAGCGCGCTCTGTCGCCCCGCGAACATGGTCTCGATGAGCTCGCCGGTCGCGTTCCCGGTCGGGAACGGCAGCGCGTCCTCGACGACCAGCTTGCGGCGCAGCAGCGTCGCCGCGAAGATCCCGATGATCCCGATCGCCATCCCCCAGATCGCCAGCGCCCACCCGGGAAAGTTGCGACCGAGGAGCGCCATCGCCGGCACCGGCCCGCCAACCCCGGCCACGAAGCCCATGACGGCGGCCGAGGCGGCGGTGGTCTGGGTAATGTTGTTCTCGAGCGCGGTGTACGGCCGCCGGCCGAGCCGCGTGAACGTCGAAAACAGGGTGAATCCGAGCAGCGCGGCGGTGATGCTCCCGCCGTCGATCATCCCGATCTTGAGGCCGGTGTAGACGTTCCCCGCGGCCAGCACGGCGCCGATGAGACAGCCGGTGAAGAGCGCTCGAAAGGTGGTCTCAGCCCGGGTCGACGGATCCATCGGCATGGGGATGGGCGGATCCATCGGCACGGGTATTACCGCACCCTGAGCGGTTTTCGTCACGCGACGTCGTCGGGCTCGCGCATCGACGGCTCGCGCGTCCGCAGGCCGTGCTTCCAGAGCAAGCGGTAGAAATAGATCCGATCCACGCCGGCCGCGCGGGCGGCGGCGCTCACCCGGTTCTCGTGCTGGCGCAGCAGCTCTTCCAGGTAACGTCGTTCGAAGGCCCCCACCCAGGCTTCGCGGGCCTCGCGCAGCGGCAGGGCGAGCAAGTCCTGTTTCACCAAGGGCTCATCCACTGCCAGTTTCACCGCCAATTCGCGCTCGATCTCCTCGAGCCGGATCTCTTCGCCCACACCGAGAATCAGCACGCGTTGCACGAGATTTTTGAGCTCGCCGACATTGCCCGGCCAGGGGTAGTTTCGCAGGCGGTTTTGCGCGGCGACGCTGAAGCGGCGCAGCGGCAGGTGTTGATCATCCACCAGCCGATCCACGTAATAGCGCAGCAGATCGGGTACATCCTCGG
>Ga0209863_10000765_pt1 | contig 14312 bp, 12 predicted proteins | sample OrgsoiDNA2013046_FD_185796 | JGI IMG/M metagenome (GOLD analysis project Ga0209863, IMG submission 185796) | Permafrost soil microbial communities from the Arctic, to analyse light accelerated degradation of dissolved organic matter (DOM) -... | ecosystem: Environmental > Terrestrial > Soil >...
GAAGGAAGAAATGGCTCATGAAAAAATGATTGAAGCGGAACCTGCTTTTTTTACAGCTGATGAAATAGCGACCATCGCTCTATTGGGAGACATCATCATTCCGAAAGATGAAGTGAGCGGCAGCGCTTCAGACGCGAAAGTGCCGGATTTCATAGAATTTATTGTAAAAGATATGCCAGACCATCAAACACCCCTTCGTGGCGGTTTACGTTGGCTGGACATACAATGCCTGAACCGCAATGGCAAAGCATTTAAGGATTGTAATCACAAGCAGCAACTGGAAATGGTCGACAGTATCGCATGGCCCCAAAAAGCAAAACCGGAAATGACACAGGGCGTAGCTTTTTTTACCCTCATGAGAAACCTGGTAGCTACCGGATTCTATACTTCAGAGATTGGTTTGAAAGATGTAGGATATATTGGCAATGCCGCTTTTCAATGGAACGGTGTACCTGCGGATGTATTGAAACAATACAACCTGGCTTATACAGAAAAAGAACTGAAAGAATGCATCAGCTTTTCCTGAACATTAATTTTCGAGAGGATTTACATAGTACCCTTCTTCGCTTAATACAAAACTGTTTGGAACGAATGAAAGGAGTGATTGCGTGATCATGGATGCCGCTTCGCGCAAATACGTTGCTCCGATTTCAGGCGTACGGACGGCAAATTGCCAGCTTTGAATTTTCAAAAATGCAACTTTACTCTCCTGGATAATTTGATTATCCGTTTGACGAAAGATCTCAGCAAGGCGATCCTGCTGATTGTCGATGTTAGGGGACATAGGGATCAGATTTTGGGTTTTCAAAGGTTGAACAGAATATTAACGGTACCAGGCTCAAAAAAATTGTCCCGGAAATCGAATATGATTCCTGAAAACAGCACAGCTTCTGCCTAAAGTCTGAAGCCATTAGACCTGTGATTCAAGACTTTCATGGATTTTTCCGTTCCCCTTTCATTCCGGCAGCCAACTGAATTGCATTGTATGCATTTACGATTCCGCCGGTTACCGACAAGTCATTAAAATTGATCATTTTCCCTGTCGCTGCCCATTTTACCTGATTTTCCGGTAGTTTCATCACTGAGTGGGTGAGAATATACTTTAGCTGGCGGGCACTTAATTCAGGGTAATATTCCAGCAGCAGGGCTGCCACACCTGCAACCATCGGGGTTGACATACTGGTACCACTATAAGATGCGTATTGGTTGGCTGGCAGAGTCGAATAAATTTTCACACCAGGTGCAAATAAATCAACCTGTTTTTTCCCATAATTGGAAAAACGAGCCAATACCAGGCTATCCGGACCACCTGCATTTGCCCCTACCGTAATAAAACAACATTCATTCCTCCCGGAGTAATCATAATCGGGTATCGGAAAATGAGATACAGAATCCAGATTCATGTTTTCATTCCCCGCAGCGTGAATAAGTAATACATCATGATCTGCCGCATATTGTATGGCCTCATCCACCCATTTTTTTCCCGGAGACAAATATTTACCAAAACTCATGTTTACTATTCTTGCCCCATTGTCTACGGCATAGTGGATAGCGAGCGCGACATCCTTATCTCGTTCGTCCCCATCGGGAACAGCCCGGATCGCCATTATGAAAACCTGATCGTCGATGCCGTCCATGCCTTTCCCATTGCCACGGGAAGCCGCAATGATGCCCGATACATGGGTACCATGCGAGGGATATCCGGCCGAGACATTGTTGTTTCCATAATTTCTATCATTGATATTATTAAAATCGTCTCCGATAATATTCCTTCGCTGGGCATCCGGATCGCCGGAAAAATATTTCAATTTAACACGAGAGCTTTGCAGGTACTTTTCTGCTTCATGAATGAATCTGCCCAGAGACATATCTGGTGTAATTCCATATTTACTAAAATATAAAAGAGTATTTTTCTTAACGGGAACAAAAGAAGAATCGGTTGGCAGGTAGTTCATGACGTCCCGGGCATATATGGAATCTTTGCGCAGGTTAATTTTTAAAATGCTGTCTGCGTAACGCATCTGGGGAATCACCTGAGTCAATAAAAATACCGATTGTGCCCATTGTGTCGAATCCTTCAAAAAATATTTCCTTACCTTCTCACGGTACTGAGCATCCGTATATTTACCAATTTGATCATTTCCGTGCTGCCCGTTTTTCAGCCGGTAATATTCCCTGGAGGATTCATAACTTTCTATATCTATGTTCTCCCCTTTCTTGTTGCCGAGGAAATTCCATCCATGTATATCATCCACATACCCGTTATGGTCGTCATCAATGCCATTTCCGGATATTTCCTTCTGATTGGTCCAGATATGACCTACCAGATCCTCATGTGCAGTATCCACACCCATATCGATGACTGCCACAATCACCGGGAGAGCCTTTTTTCCATTCAGTAATTCTTCATACGCACGGTTAACACCTGCGCCAAATACACTGTCTCTGCGGTAATCCAGCAATTGCCAACCATGGGCATTATAAATACTTGACTGCGCCAGCATAATATGAAATGAAGAAAAAAAACAAGCAAGTGATAAAATCAGTATATAAAAAATTCTCTTCTCCCTTTTCATCATTTAATTTTTGGGCTTCCGTATTTTTGCCATCTGGCAATTTATACAAAATTTGATTTACCACATTTCCTGCCGGCCCTAAATTTAGGATGAACCTGCTCAAACCTTTAACAACCACCCGATCGCTTTATAAAAATGCTTATAGCGGACTTTCCCGCTCAACCTGGTTATTGTCGCTTGTTATGTTGATAAACAGGAGCGGTACGATGGTTCTTCCTTTCATGACAATTTACCTGACGGGAATCGGATTTTCACTTTTTAAGGCCGGTATCGTAGTGGGCATGTTTGGTGCTGGTGCCATCGCCGGCGGTTATATCGGCGGAAAACTAACCGACAAGATCGGATTCTACCGAATACAACTGATCACTTTGGTTGGTGGCGGTTTGCTTTTTATTCTATTGGGACAGATAAAAAGTTACCCCCTGATTTGCATTTTTACTTTCATTCTCAGCCTGGTAAATGAATCTTTTCGACCGGCAAACAATACGGCCATCGCAATTTATAGTAAACCTGAAAACAGAACCCGTTCTTACTCGCTGAACAGGCTGGCCATTAACCTGGGCTGGGCTTTCGGTGGAACCCTTGGCGGAATCATCGCTTCCTTCAACTATCATTTATTATTTTGGATTGATGGTTTAACAAATATTATTGCCGCTGTGATGCTTTATTATTTACTTGAGCCTTCAGATCAGTCAGTAAGGGAAACCGTTTCTACCGTTCTGCCATTAGAAAAAACCTCCCCCTTAAAAGATAAAAAATTCAAAATATTTATCGGGCTCGCTATATTATATGCCCTCTGTTTTTACCAACTCTATTCCACCATACCAGTTTATTATAAAAATTCATATCATATGTCAGAATTCTATATTGGCATCCTGATGGGATTGAACGGCCTGATCATTGTTATTATTGAAATGGTGCTCATCTTTCACCTGGAATCAAAAAATAAAGCCATGCATTTCATTTCCTATGGACTTCTGCTTACTTCCCTTTCCTTCCTGATTTATATTTTCCTCCCCATACCTATGTTGACAGCCCTGATTTCTGTCATCCTCGTTACAATGGGTGAAATTTTTGCAATGCCCTTCATGAACAACTATTGGACAAGCAGGGCATCGGTACATAACCGCGGTCAGTATGCAGGATATTATACTATGGCATGGTCACTTGCACAGGTAGTGGGCCCAACCGGCGGAACGTGGATTGCGGGGCATTGGGGCTTTAACAGCTTGTGGTGGATAGCAGCAGTCATTTGCCTGATCACTGGCATATTATTCCGAACAGTAAAATTGCAATAGTCCGTTACTTTCCCCCGAAAACTTTTTTCAACAGATCGGTGACCTGTGCTGCAGGGTCTTTACGGATTAGAATTTCTTCCTGGGCAACATAATAAAAAATCCCATTTATGGCCTTCTGGGTTACGTAAGATGATAGATCAGGATCGACCTTGGAGACCAGGGGGATTTTGTTATAGGTATCAAAAACATCTTTCCAGTATTTTGTGGCACCGGTTTTTTGGAGGGCGGAATCAATTACAGGTGTATACGATTTTGTTAATTCCGGTGTTGCACTTTTGCGGAGATAAGCTGTTGCCGAAGTGTCAGCGCCTCTTAATATATTCAAACCGTCCGTTACGGTCATGGACTTGATTGCATTCACAAAAATCGGAGCCGCTGATTTGGAAGCATCTTCTGCTGCGTGGTTCATGCTAGCAATGGCGTCGTCAACCAATTTCCCCATACCCATGTTCCTCAGAGTCTTTTCAACTTTCTGGGCCTGCTCCGGCATTAGTATCTCAACCGCCTTATTACCCAAAAATCCATTGACCGCCGAAAGACGATCAGCGCTTTTTTGAGCGCCCAACGTAAGGGCCTGTTTCAAACCGGCTGTAATATCCTCAGAACTCAGGGATGAAGAACCACTGCCCCCGGTTACCTTTTTTTTGATATTACTGAAAAGGTCGTTTTGGCCCATGGCGGCTATTCCGGTCACAAGAAACAATACGGTAATTAATTTTTTCATTTGAATTGAATTTTACGGGCGAACTGCCCCACTGCGATTAAACGTTTCATTGCCAACTATATTACAGTTGAACAGGGTAAAAGTATTGACAAAAAGACAAAGAAAATGTTAAGGCCGCGGGCCGGTGAAAAATGAGTGGGTTGCCGGTTGGAGAGTTTCCTTATTTTTGCGGCTTCTAAAAAATATGCATGAAAAAACAAATTCTTTTCTTACTGGTTATCCTGAGTTCTTTAAGCCTGTCCGCCCAGTCTAAGAAAAAATCGGCCTCAAAAACAGCGGCCCCGGTGGTACCCCTTAGTTTGAACAATCAAACCGATTCACTGAGTTACAGCATTGGCATCATGGTAGCCAGTTTTTATAAACAACAGGGTATCACGAATATTAATGATGTTCTGGTGAACAAGGCCATTAAGGATAAAATGAATGGAGACAGCACCCTGCTTACCGAACAACAGTGCAACCAGGTACTGATGGGATTTATTGAAAAAACGAAAGCAGATAAAGCTTCCGTGGCCAAAAAACAGGGAGAAGCATTTCTTGCCGAAAATAAATCCAAACCAGGTGTGGTGACAACAGCATCCGGATTACAATATATTGTACTCAAACAGGGAACCGGTCCCAAACCATTGGCGACCGACAAAGTTAAATGTGACTACGAAGGGAAATTGCTGGATGGTACAGTGTTTGACAGTTCGGTGAAGCAGGGCAAGCCCATTGAATTTGCGGTAACTGGCGTTATTCCCGGCTGGACGGAAGCATTGCAATTGATGAATACAGGCAGTAAATACAGGCTATTTATTCCTTCCGGTCTGGCATATGGTGATCAGCAGATGGGTCCCGATATAAAACCCGGGTCTACTTTAATTTTTGATGTCGACCTCATAGAGATTGTAAAATAATTAGCTGATGGGCAAATATGCAAATGATCCAGATTTAATATTTCAATTATTCAGCAAATCAATAAATGACTTTTTCAATGTGCAAATTTGCCCATCTGCACATTTCCACATTTACTTGTACAGTTTCTCATAATATTCCGTAACCATCCGGCTGGAATCGAACGCAAAACGTACATCCGCCATTCCGTTTTTTACCACCTGCCGCCAGGTATCCTTTTGTTCATAATAAAGGGGCAGAATTTGATTCAGCAGCACATCATAGAGCGAGTTCAGATCCAGTTCATCCTGCTCCGGAACCGTCATGTTGCTATAGTCAGACTTTCCAATCAGGAATCCATTGTTTCCATGGTTAATAAATTCGGGAATCCAGCCATCATTAGTAGAAAAATTCAGGGCTCCGTTCATAGCGGCTGTCATTCCACTGGTTCCGGATGCCTCCCGGGGTACGCGGGGATTATTCAGCCAACAATCCGCAGCTTGCTTCAGTCTTTTGGAGAGACTGAGTTCATATCCTGTTAAAACAGCTACCTGCGGATATTCCTTGCTGAGTTGTACCAGGTAATTAAAATCATTGATAGCCGGGTAATCCATCGGGTAAGGTTTTCCAGCCCAGATAATCTGAACGGGATATTTTTTATTATTGAGGAGTTCAGTAAATCTTTTTTTATCTCTTGCGATCAGGTCGGCTCTTTTATACCCGGCGAAACGCCGTGCCCAAACAATCGTAAAGACATCAGGGTTCATTAATCGTCCTGATTGATCAGCAACGATTTCAAAGGATCTCTTTTTCAAAAAACGCTTGCGGTCATCCCACCAGAAATTATCCCCGTCTTCTAATTTTTTATATAGTTGTTTGTCGGCCCAGTAAGTCCAGTTTTGAGCATTGGTTATATAAATAATCGGGCAGATTCCTTTATACTTGCTCCACATGGCATTCGATACTTCACCATGTAAACGAGAAACTCCGTTGGCCAGATGTGCGAAACGAAGTGCAGCCAGAGAATGATTGAATAAATTATCTTCCATCCCGGTTAAGGCGGCAGCCTCTTCAATGGACAAACCGCAGAAATAACTCATGTCGAAACAAAGTTTCATATCATGTTTTTCATTTCCTGCTTCTTCCGGAGTATGAGTGGTAAATACCAGTCTCTTTTTTACTTCTTCAATATTTTTATTGTATTTCTGGTAGAGATAAAACGCTGCACTGATACCGTGCGCCTCATTCAGGTGATATAGCTCTGGCTTGAAGTTAAGCTGGTCCACCAGTTTGGCCCCCCCAACCCCAAGCAGTATAAACTGTGCTACTTTGGTTGCGAGGTTTGCATCGTACAGGCGATGACAGATAGTTTGGGAAACATAGTCGTTTTCAGTCAGGTCGGTGCTTAATAAAAAAAGCGGCGCCCCGTTAAATGTTTCAGGAGCCAGGTAATAAGCTTTAACCCAAACCGGGTGATCATGAATATTAATCTGGTATTTGATCCCGGTATCCTGTAAAAAAGGGTATTGTTTTTCAACCCAGGTGACCTGCAGGCTTTGATCCTGATTGCGAGCCTGGTCATAATAGCCATACTTCCATAAAATGCCGATGAAAATGGTATTCTGACGTAACTCATATGCGCTGCGTACATGGGATCCTGCAAGAAACCCCAGACCACCGCTATATATTTTCAATGGCTGGTGAACCGCAAACTCCATAGAGAAATAGGCTACTTTTTTAGAAAACTGGGGATCTACTGCGTAGGGAACTGCGAAATTTGTAAAATTCATAATTGATTGAGTAAACGGATACGGGTTTAATTTATTTTATGATACTCTTCGTTTGGGCTTTACTGGTTTGGTATTGGATTCTTTATGTTTGTCATAAACACCTTCGAAATAACATCGTATATCGCGATGATTGCCACAACCTTCCAACTCCTTCATACGAACCGTTTTTTCTGTGAAATTAAACTCCAGTGAACAGGGATCTCCGTTCGCAATATAACGGGCTACTGTCGAAGAAACAAAACGAGCTTCCCCTTTTAGTTCCCCCTTGCAATTACCATTGTCTTTTTCGAAATGCACAAAAAAACGAACCACCGAATTATTCTTTCCGTCACGAAAGGAGATGAAATTTCGTTTATCCTGTGCATAATCGCCGGTAAATTTATGCTTATGTGAGAATGTATCAATCGGATTGTAAATCTGGGTCGATTTTGGCTTGCCCTCATTGGATTCCCTCATGATCAGGGTGAACACACCTTCCGTATTGTATACATAAACCGTTCGTACAAAGAATGTTCGACCGTCCCCGTCTTTTCGCAGGCGGCTAACTGAAATTGCATATTTATTGTCTATGGCTGCTGCATACCGGATTTCAGATTCGTCATCCCGGATGAGCAGCGGCATTCCGACCTGAAATTTTCCGTCTTTATCCAGACAGGCCACATAAAGTATTTTTTTGGACGGACTCAGAGCCTTGATGAATAAATAGATTTCAGCATTTTTAACAACCAGCTTGCCACTTGCGTACAGCCTGGGTTTGATTGTTTTTCCGAAATGCTTCTGGATCAGCGTATCCGCAATAAACTGGCTGAACACCGATTGGGCCAGGGGGGAATCCGTAGATTTTCTGGAAAGGGCACTATCTGCAAAATTTACCGGCAGGTTAAGTACCCGAAACATAGCCCGGAAATCATCCGGGTCTATTTTTTTAATTTCCCCTCCGTTTTCAGAAGCCTTATGCCTGCAGCAAATAAAAATAGTGATCGGTATAAAAACAAGCATCATTTTCAATAATCGCATGCCACCTGATTGAAAATCAAAAGTAAAGATTCAGCAATTACCCGGCCGTCAATTATTTTCCTGCTGACTATTGGGAACAAATTTTAGATTTGTTCCAGCTGGGATTCAGTAAATGCTGGAAAATGCCTGTTCAGACCGATGAAGCATAGTCAATTCAGTGATCTTTCATTAAGTGAGGTACACGGGACTGTTGAAGTAAACCAAACAGGACCCCGCTGGAAACAGATTTTTTCCTTTTTCGGACCCGCTTACCTGGTCAGTGTGGGTTATATGGACCCTGGAAACTGGGCGACCGATATTGCGGGGGGCAGCCAGTTTGGATATCGTCTGCTTTGGGTACTGTTGATGAGTAACCTGATGGCCCTTCTGTTACAGGGATTATCGGCTCGTCTCGGAATCGTACGCGGGCGTGATCTTGCCCAAGCAAACCGGGAGGCATATCCCCGGCTGGTCAATTTCTGCCTGTATATCCTGGCTGAAATAGCGATCACGGCCTGCGATCTCGCAGAAGTGCTGGGAATGGCCATAGGTATCCAGCTGCTTACCGGCCTTCCCCTGATATATGGGGTGGCGATTACTGCCCTGGATACATTTCTACTTTTACTTCTTCAGAAGCTGGGCATGCGCAGAATGGAAGTTTTCATCCTCAGCCTGATTGCCATCGTCGGTATATCCTTTTTTATCGAGATCTTCCTGGCCAAACCCAGTCTGGGGGAAATCAGCCAGGGACTGGTGCCCTCGCTTCCCGGAGCCGCCGCACTGTATGTTGCCATTGGCATTATCGGAGCCACTGTGATGCCTCATAACCTATATCTGCATTCTGCCTTGGTACAAACCAGGAAAATAAAACGGGAAGAGAGTTTTATCAGACAGGCACTAAAACTTAATCTGTGGGATTCAACCATTGCCCTAAACCTGGCATTTTTGGTCAATGCGGCAATCCTTATTCTGGCGGGAGCTGTTTTTTTTAAATCCGGCCGTACCGATGTAGCCTCTATCAAAGAAGCACATCAATTGCTTTCTCCCTTATTGGGTACCCGGATGGCGTCCATTCTTTTCGCTGTTGCCCTGATTGCAGCCGGACAAAGCTCCACCATAACAGGAACCCTTGCCGGTCAAATCGTAATGGAGGGGTATCTGCGTCTGCGGATCAATCCGCTACTGCGAAGGCTGATTACCCGGCTCCTGGCAATCATTCCAGCAGTTATTGTGATTAGCCTTTCCGGCGAATCGAAGGTTGACCAACTCCTTGTATTCAGTCAGGTGATTTTAAGCCTGCAACTTGGATTTGCGGTAATCCCGCTCATACACTTTGTAAGTGATAAAAGGAAGATGGGTGTTTTCCGGATAGGAGTACTTACCCGGTTTTTTGCCTGGACTATCGCAGTGCTCCTGCTTTATCTGAACCTGAAACTGGTAATGGAAGAAGGACAACATTTCTTTGATATTCCCGGATACTTATCCTGGAAAATATTATTTATTGTCATTTTGCTTGGCGCTGTCATTCTGCTAATTTATATTTTAATTCATCCCTGGACGAGTAAAACAGTTGAAAAAGATATTACACTCCATGGCAAGAGTCATACCATTACAAATCTGGAAATTCCGAAGTTCAGAAAAATAGCGGTCGCTTTAGATTTTAGTCCGAAGGACGAAAAGCTTTTAGCTTTCGCGATCGGACAGGGAGGCGCAGAAAGTAGCTACATATTGATCCATGTGGTGGAAAGTGCTTCAGCCCGTATGCTGGGAAAACAGAGTGATGACCTGGAAACGAGAACTGACCAGGAGCGTTTAAATAATTACCAGGCATCGCTGGAAAAAAATGACTGCAAATCGGTTACACGTCTCGGTTATATTCACCGGACCAAGGAAATCGTACGTATTGTAAAAGAAGAAGGAGCTGAAATGCTGGTTATTGGTTCCCATGGACATACAGGGCTAAAAGATTTTATTTACGGGGAAACCGTCAATACCGTCAGACATGAACTTAAGATACCTGTACTGATCGTGAATTTATGATGGCTTTTTCATGAGATGCTTCAACCGACTGAAAGTTTCCGGTTTCATGTTCAGGTATGAAGCCAGGTATTTTTGGGGAACCCTTTGCAGGAGATAACCATTATTCCGGATGAAGTTAATAAAACGCTCCTGAGAAGACAGCCGGACCCGGTTATATTCGAAACTTTCTTTCTTGAGATATTCCTGCGTGGCAATCAGACGACCCAGCCTCTCCATCTTCGGGCTGAATTCATATAGTTTTTCCACGTTTTCATGCGTTATGGATACGACAACCATGTCTTCTACTGCCTCAACAGAAAAATTGGAAGGCTCTCCTGACATAAAGGAATCATAACAGCAGATGATTTCATTTTCCCTGGAAAACTGCATAACCATTTCTTCATTTTTCCTGATAAAAAATTTTCTTGCAAGACCCTGCAGAATAAAATTCAAATATTTTTCAACCTCCCCTTCTTCAATCAACTTTTGTTTTTTTTCAAAACTTCGCAATTCAAACATGCCCGAAAGAAATTTAAATTCCTGTTCGTTCAGTGATACATAATTTGATAGGTAAGATTTTACGATATCAATTAAATCCATAGAATGGAGTTTGGCGACTCAAGGTACCAAGTTGTTGGAGACGTGACAAATTTTTTAAGCCGGATAAGTGTCGGAACGTCATCTGTTATAGGTGAGGTTAAGAGTAAATAACCTATAAAAATTTATTGTTATTTGCTCATTCGCACATTTGCACATTTGCACATTTTATTTAAGTTTAATGCTTCGGGTTTTCCGCTTCAGATGCTTTGTGAATTGCTTCATTTCATGTAGGTTTGCTGACTTTTCTTTAAAGATTATTTTTATGGCTAACAAAATTAAAGTTGTCAATCCCGTTGTTGAACTGGATGGAGATGAAATGACCAGGATTATCTGGAAGTTTATCAAAGACAAGCTGATACTTCCTTATCTTGAACTGGACATAAAATATTATGACCTTGGCATCGAGTCGAGAGATCAGACGAACGACCAGGTTACAGTTGATGCGGCCAATGCCATTAAGCAGATCGGTGTTGGTATTAAATGTGCTACAATTACTCCCGACGAAGCACGCGTGGAAGAATTTCACCTAAAGCAAATGTGGAAAAGTCCGAATGGAACTATTCGAAATATATTGGATGGCACCGTATTCAGGGAACCAATCGTAATCAAAAATATTCCCAGACTGGTTACAAACTGGACGGCACCCATCATTGTGGGAAGACATGCATTCGGCGACCAATACCGCGCTACGGATACAGTTATCAAAGGGAAAGGGAAATTAACAATGACTTTTACACCCGCTGACGGAAGTAAGCCACAGGTATTTGATGTTTATGATTTCAAAGGTGATGGTGTGGCCCTCTCTATGTATAACACAGATGAAAGCATCAGCGGATTTGCCAAGAGCTGTTTTAATATGGCTTTGAGTAAAAAATGGCCGCTCTACCTTTCTACAAAGAATACCATTCTCAAAAAATATGACGGGCGTTTCAAAGATATTTTTGAAGACATCTTTCAGCGGGAATTCAAACAAAAATTTAAGGATGTGAATATAACTTACGAACACAGGCTTATTGATGATATGGTTGCCAGTGCATTAAAATGGAACGGTAATTTCGTCTGGGCCTGTAAGAATTATGACGGTGATGTGCAGAGTGATACAGTTGCTCAGGGTTTTGGCTCTCTGGGCCTGATGACTTCAGTATTGATAACACCAGATGGAAAGATTATGGAAGCGGAAGCTGCCCACGGAACCGTTACAAGGCACTACCGCGATCACCAAGCTGGCAAACCCACTTCAACAAACCCTATTGCATCCATTTTTGCCTGGACTCGGGGGCTCGCCTTCCGGGGTAAATTAGACGGGAATCAGGAACTTATCCGTTTTTGCGAAAACCTGGAACAGGTATGCATTGAAACCGTTGAAAGCGGAAAGATGACAAAAGACTTGGCAGTTTGCCTGCATGGTAACAAAGTAACCGCCGGAAAGGATTATCTGAATACAGAGGATTTTTTGGATGCAATCGACCAGAACCTTAAACGGAAAATCGGGTAAAGAAAAAGCCACCTCTTTTTGCCGTGCCGTTGGCCGGTATGACAAAAAGAGATGGCCTTCCTCTAACGATTGCTTACCTAAGAAGATAATTATTTCTTCACTGAATCAACTTTAGCCTTCAAGCTGTCTTTAGCGGCAGATGCAGCAGAATCAATTACAGTTTTAGCAGAATCAGCAACAGAAGATACACTGTCTTTAGCTACGGTTGCAGTAGAATCCACCTTTGCTTCTGAACTTGCAGAACCGTTACAGGCTGCAAAAGCGCCGATTGCAAAAATGACCAAAAGTTTTTTCATTGTTATTTGTTTGTGTGTGAATGAATTAATGTTAATACACGGATTGAAAAAAAGTAACCTCTCCAGCCTTTTAAAATCTTGAATAATTTTAATATTTCTGCGTAAAATATTGATTATAAACATTTTATTCAATAAATCCAATTGAAAAGACTGTGTTTTACATCATATTAGCGCCTTTTATACATATTTTTTCGGCATTTCCATTTTCGATTGGGTTACGATTCTTTACTTTCAGTATTAAATATTGAACTGCGTGACGACGGACAGTACTGAGCAAGAGCTATTGAGGGGTTTGGCCGCAAACGACCGAAAAGCCATTGAAACCATTTACAGGACTTATTATAGCATGGTTCAGACACTGGTCATCAATAATAGTGGAACATCCGACGACGCGCGAGATATTTTTCAGGAAGCTATCATCGTTTTATACGAAAAGGCCAAGTCAGGGAGTTTTGAACTACATGCGCAGCTGAAAACTTATATATATGCGGTGTGCCGGCGCCTGTGGTTGAAAAAACTGGCTGTTTATAAGCGCTTCTCCGGAGACCTGGCAAATGCTCGGGAAACGATCGCAACTGAAGATGATCTTGAGATATTCGAACACAGAACGAAGGATTTTGAAATGATGGAAGAAGCCCTGCAAAATCTGGGGGAACCATGCAAGGAATTACTGGAAAGTTATTATATCCGAAAAAAAAACATGTCGGAAATTGCGAAAGAATTTGGTTATACGAATGCAGAAAATGCGAAGAATCAAAAATACAAATGCCTGATGCGCTTGAAAAAAATATTCTTCGGTCACTACAATAACAATAACAATTCATAAAAAGAAATGGACGAGCGTTTGATTTTGGAATCGATTGAAAGATATATCCGCGGAGAAATGCTTCCGGAAGAAAGAAAGTTTTTTGAAGATCTCAGAAAATCAAATCCGGGAATCGATCAATTAGTCGTAGAGCATACTGTATTTCTTCATATGATGGAAAAATTTGGTGACCGGAAAAATATAAAATCCACCTTGCAGGATGTGCATAATGAACTTTTTGAAACAGGCCAGATCAAACAATCCAAGGAAACCAAAGTGCGGCGTCTCTGGCTGAAGTACCGAAAAACAGTTGCTGTGGCAGCTTCCATTGCGGCCATTACTGCCCTTGCCATCAGTGGCATCACATCCTACTACGCACCGAGAACGCCAATCAATCAGTTGCAGGCATTGAACAGGCAATATTCAGAATTAGCAAGGGGTCAGAAGTCAATCAACGAACGGTTGAATAATAAATTACCGTTAAAAGGACCTGCACCCGTTGAAACTGAAATTAAAGGGGGTACCGGATTTATGATCGATCCGAAAGGATATATCGTTACGAATGCGCATGTAATCGGCAATTCAACAATTGTGATTGTTCAGAATAATAAGGGACAGGAATTTAGTACGAGAATTGTGTATATCAATGCCGCGGCCGACCTGGCATTTTTGAAAATAGTAGATAGTAGTTTTAAAGCCCCTGCTGTTTTACCTTATGCGATTAACAAGGGTAATATTGAACTGGGAGAGGCTATTTTTACACTTGGTTATCCAAGAGACGAAATTGTTTATGGAGAAGGTTACCTGAGTGCCAAAACGGGTTATCGGGGTGATTCC
>Ga0209863_10000766_pt1 | contig 14272 bp, 10 predicted proteins | sample OrgsoiDNA2013046_FD_185796 | JGI IMG/M metagenome (GOLD analysis project Ga0209863, IMG submission 185796) | Permafrost soil microbial communities from the Arctic, to analyse light accelerated degradation of dissolved organic matter (DOM) -... | ecosystem: Environmental > Terrestrial > Soil >...
GGGGGGGGGCGAAGGGGGAGGGCCGTCATTGTGGACGAAGACGCCGGAACTGCCGCCGACGCTGCCCTCCTTGAGGCTGAGGAGGAGGTTGCGGAAGCCGCCGGGGTCGGTATCGGTGCCCATGACGATGTAGTTGAAACGGGAGCCGTTGAGGAGCGAAGCGATGACGTCGCGGCCGGGGGCGGAGGGGATGTTGACGACTACGCGCTCCTGCTCGGCGCCGGCGGGAATGGCAATGTCGGCTCCGGTGCGACGGTGGATTTCATAGAGCACTTCGGCGAGCGTGGCGCCCTGGGCGCGAATGCTGATGAGATTGGAGCGCACTCCGACGTCGACGGGTGGGCGGGGCGGAGGCGCGGGGCGCTGCGGAACGATGGACGGAGTGCCAACCGTATTCACGACCTGGAGGGCCGGCAGCGAGCTTAGCTTGATGGGGCGAAAGGTAGCAGGAGTGGAAGAGGCGGAAGCGAGTTTCACGGACGCGGCAGGGACGGGTTCGGGTTTGGTGGCAACGGTTGGGCTGGCGGCGGGGGTGTTCCCATCGGGATGGCCGAGTTTGATGACGATGGAATTTCCGGACGGCACGACCTGATAGTCGGTGGGACCGTCGACATCCAGAACGATGCGGGTGATGGGAGGCTGCGATTGGAATAGGCCGGCGCGGACGCGCTCGAGGCCGCCGCGGTGGACGGCAAACTTCTTGAGGGTGCTGGCGGGAAGGGCTCCGGGAAAGTCGATCACGATGCGATCGGGGCCGGTTACGACTTGCGTCGCCGGGGAAACCGGGCCGCTGGTTTTGACTTCGATTTGGGGTTGGCCGGAGCCGCCGAGGAGGGAAACGCTGCGAACGGTGAGGTTCTGGGCGAGGGCGGCGGGCGCACAAAGGGCGAGAGCAAAGAGGGTTCGGCTGGTCGCTTTCAGGTTGAACTTCCGCATTTGTGTGCCCCGCTTGCTTGGATTTTAGCAGCGTTCGAGGGGTGGTAACCCACTCAGTAGAACTCCTGAGGTACACGAAAGGGCATGCTCGGTTTGGGTAACCGGGCTGGGCGGAGATGCCCTCGGTCGAGGGCCAAGAAAATGCTTGCGCGCAGCGCTTTGAGTCGGCTGCCCGAGTAGGATATGGGGGGGTCGATTCGCCGCGGTTCGGCGAATTCGGTTAATTTCCAGCGGGTGGACATGGCCATTTCCTATTACCACGTCGATGTATTCACGAGCGAGCTGTTTGCCGGGAACCCGGCGGGGGTGTGCATCCTTCCGGAGTATCTGGCGGATAGCCTGTTGCAGAAAATCGCGGTGGAAAACCGGCACAGCAACACTGCTTTCGTGGTTGCCCGAGCGGATGGCGATTTCGACCTGCGTTGGTTCACTCCCAAAATCGAGGACGACTTGTGCGGGCACGCGACTCTGGCTTCCGCCTATGTGCTCGCGCTGCGGAGGCAGGGTGAGTGGCCGGTTCGATTTCATACGCGTAGCGGGATATTAACGGTGGGCCGGGATCCAGTCGCTGAGGACAGTTTCGCCATGGACTTTCCCGCGAGGCCTGATGAGCCCTGCGAGATCCCAGTCGGCCTGTTACCGGCCTTGGGATTGAAAACGGGACTGGTCACGAAGTTGCGCGACTACATGGTGGTGGTCGATGGGGCTGAAGAAGTGCGGGGGCTGTCACCCGATATTGAAGCGCTGGCAAAGCTGAACATCGGGACCAGCGGCGCCATCGTAACCGCTCCGGGCGAGGGTGACGTGGATTATGTGTGCCGATTTTTTGCGCCGTCGATCGGCATTCCAGAAGACCCGGCAACGGGCTCGATCCACTGCACACTGGCTCCCTATTGGGCGGGGCGGCTGGGCAAGGACAGGTTGAGCGCGCAACAACTCAGCGCTCGCAGGGGATCGATGGTGTGTACGATCCTGGGGGACAGGGTCAAGATCGCTGGACAAGCGCGCTTGTACCTTAGTGGCACGGTGGAAGTATGAAGCGCGGAGATTTTCGCGAAGGCGGATTGGATTCGTGGCTGGTTTATTCCGTCCGGAGGGCGAGCACCGGGTCGATGGAGGCGGCGCGGCGGGCGGGGATGATGCCCGCGATGCAGGCGGCCGCGGCCAGAGTAACGATGGCGATCGCCATGACGGTGGCACTGGCGCTGGTGACTTCGTAGAGCTGCGCTTTCACGAAGCGGACACAGAGCAGCGCGATGGGGATGCCGATCATCAGGCCGAGGACGGTTTGAAAGACGGCCCCGCACATGACCATGGCGATAACTCCGGCGCGCTCGGCCCCAAGGGCCATACGTATACCGATTTCGGCGGTGCGGCGCACGACGGTGTAAGCGGTGACGCCGTAGAGGCCGATGGTGGCGAGGAGAAGCGCCAGCGCGCCGAAGAGCATGGTGAGGCGGGCGATCAAGCGGTCTTCGTTGAAGAGATCAGCGATCTGCGCGGTGAAGGATTGGAACTTGACGACGGTGAGGTTGGGATTGATCTCGGCGAGGGTGCGGCGGGCAAGCTGTTCCATGTCGTTCGTGGGGCGATCGCTTTGAAGGACGATGGCGCCGGCGTAGAGCGAGATGTCTTCTTCGAGCGGGTCTTTGGCTGAATTCCTCATACGCAAGGGGCGCTGCATCATGGGGACGAAATACATGAGGTGGTTTTTCCAGCGGGCGCTGGTGTAGGCCGTGTCTTCGACTACGCCAACGATCTGGAAGTCCTGGGCGTGGTTCTCGAAGGACGTGCCGAACTGCTGGCCGATGGGATTGGCATCTTTGAAGAACGCTTTGGCGAAGGCCTGATTGATTACGGCAACGGGCGGGGCAGTGGAGGAGTCCTGCGGGGTAATGCCGCGGCCCATGACGAGATGTGTTCCAACGGAATCGAAATAGTCGGCGTTGGCTTTGACAAAGGAGGCGTCGAGGCCCATGTCGGGTTGACCCTGAACCTGAATGCTGTCGCTCCAGTTGTTGTCCTCCATGGCGGTATAAGTGGCGATGCCGACTTTGACGACGCCGGGGAGCGCGTGGAAGCGGTCCTCCATGGTGTGGTAGAGGGTTTCGAGTTGGGTCTGCGAATATCCGGCAGCCTGCGGGTTGATGTGGACGATGTAGCGATTCTCGGTCTGTAGTTTGAGATCTGTGTTCTGAAGTTTGTTCAGGCTTTGGGAAAACAGGCCGGCGCCGACCAGCAGCACGAGAGACAGGGCGGCTTGGAGAACGACGAGGCCACGTTGCAGTAGGGATGTGGCTCTGGCGGTGGTGCGGACGCCGCTGCGGAGAGCGTCCACGGGCTTGGCCTGGGCGGCAATCCACGCAGGCGCAACGCCGAACAGCAGGCCAGTCAAAGCGGACAGGGCGAAGGCGAAGGCCAGGACGGCGAGGGAGGGGCTGGGGTCAATCGGGACTGCCTGCGCTCCGGGAAAGGTGAGGGCGATGAGCATGCGGGTGCCCGCGTAGGCGACTGCGAGGCCGACGAGCCCTCCCATTCCGGCGAGGATAACGCTCTCGGTGAGCAGCTGGCGGATGATTCTTCCGGGCACGGCGCCGAGGGCGGTGCGGACGGACATTTCGGCGCGGCGTCCCATGCCTCGGACCAGCAAGAGGTTGGCGATGTTGGCGCAGGCGATGAGAAGCACCAGGCCGGAGACCCACATCAGCAAGTGCAGATGAGAGGAGAATTGCTCCTGAAGGTTCTGGATGCCGGAGCCGCCCGGAGAGAGCACGACGTGGGCTTTGGCCAAGTCAGGCTTGGTTTTCTCGGAAGAGAAAATCTTACTGGGTGCGAAGGCCTGGCGGAGTTGGGCGCTCAGCTTCTCTTGCAAGGGAATTAGTGCTGTGCCGGGCTTGACGCGGCCGATGAGGTAAAGCCACCGGGCATCGGGGTCGTGGACATAAGGAGAGTTGGCCAGCAGTTCCATGGACTGAACAGGCAAGTAGAACTGCGGCGGGCTACTGGAGAGGCGGTCGCCGAAGAAACCCTGCGGCGCGATGCCCACAATCGTTACTGGTCGGGTGTTCACGAAGAAGGTGCTGCCGATTACGGTTGGATCTCCGGCATAGTCACGCTGCCAGGCTTCGTAGGTCATGACGGCCGTCATGGAAGCGCCCTTGAGGTCATCGGGATCGGTGAGCAGCCGTCCCCATCGCGTCTGGAGTCCGAGGGTGCGAAAGTAGTTGCCGGAGACGAATTCGGCCGATACAGAGCGGGCTTCGGTCTGGGTGCCGTCGCGGCGTACGACGATGGGCCGGAAGCCGAAGCCGGACTCCATGGCGGCGAGTTCTTCGAACTCGGGCGTGTTCTTGCGCATCTGCTGGTAGGTATCGGTGGAAAAGAGGCTGTAGTCGCCGCTGTCCCGGGTCCCGGTGCTGACACAGCAATCGTCGGTGTCGCCGACACGGACTAATGTTTTGGGATCGGCGACGGGAAGATTCTTGAGGAGGACTGCGTTCACGAGGGTGAACATGGCGGCGTTGGCGCCGATGCCGAGGGCGAGGGTGAGCAGGACGGTTGCGGTGAAGCCGGGGGTTTTTCGCAATTGGCGCAGGGCGTAGCGTGCATCCTGGATCAGCGTCGTCATCTTCGGGTGCCTCCCGGTCGGGGTTGAGAGTTCTGTTCTTGGTGCCAGTTCCCCGGTTGGGATTGGCATTTCGGCTTCCAAACCAGAGTAAGGGTTTTCCTTATTTTTCTGCGATTTGTTGGGGGCAGTGAGAGGGAGGACTGTCCGCCTGCGATGGACGGCGTCCGAAAGCGGACAGTGCGGTGTAGGAAACAGGCGGAAGTTTTCCAAAGGCCTGTTAGCTGTGCTCGGAGTCTCCTCCGTGGGAGGCAGCGCCGACATCGGCTGCGCGGGCGCGTTGGCGGGAGGGTTCGTGCATGCGGTAGAGGTGATGCACTGGGCCGTGCCCCTTCCCGAGAGGGTGGGCGTTGGCGATGGCTGCGGCGACGTAGGCTTTGGTGAGCAGGACCGCTTCCGGCAGGCTGCGTCCGTGAGCGAGGTGGCAGGCCAGGGCGGTGGCGAAAGCGCAGCCGGTGCCGTGAGTGGAGGTTGTTGTCAGGCGCGGGGACTGGAAGACCTCAAACTCGAAGTCTCCCGCCGGGGTGGTGAAACCCAGGACGTCGATGGCGCGGTCGAGATGGCCTCCGGTGACGACGACGTTGGGGACGCCCATGCCGTGCAGGTGCTGGGCGGCGGCGCGCATTTCGGCTGGATTCGTGACGGTCAGTCCGGTCAAATGGGCGGCCTCGTCGATATTGGGGGTAACGGCCGTGGCCAGCGGCAGAAGGCGTTCGAGGAGAATTGCGGCGCCTTGGGGCTCCAGGAGCACTGCGCCTGAGGATGAACACAGGACCGGATCGAGGACGACATTCGGGGGGCGCTGGGATTCGAGGAACTCGGCGACCGCGGCCGCGACCTTATGGTCCGCCAGCATGCCGATGTGGACGGCTGCAATGGAGATATCCCGCGCCAGCTCCGCCAGGGTCTCGGCAACCAGGGAGGCCGCAACCGCTTCGGTCCGGTGCACGCCGCTTGTGGACTGGACGGTGAGAGCCGTGATGCAGGCCACGCCATAGCACCCCTGGGCCGCGATCGTCTTTATATCCGCCGTTACTCCGGCCCCGGAGGAGGGGTCAAAGCCGGCGATAGTCAGCACGACGGGGGGCGAAGGCGAGGCGATGGGCGGCATGATTCTCGGAACCTAATGAGAATGTATCGCAATTTTCCTCATCGGCAAGTGGCTTGCTTGGCGATTACGCGGGCGGTACGAAAGTACTGTTCCTGGAAATTTGGGGTGGGCATCAGTACTCACTAGTAATCTCCAAAGCGGTGGAAAACGGGGTCAAGTTGCTGATTCGACTCTTGTTATGGAGATTTCTCAAGTAAACACCTTATAATCAATTAGATAAGGGCTGAGATGCAAGTTTTACAGGAGATTGAAAATGTATTTAACATGTTTATTATATTAAATATACACATATTATATAAACCATTACATTAAGTAACATATTACTGATTGTTGAAAAGTAATGCATACAGCCGTTACGATCCAGCCTTGACTTCATCAGCGCAACCCCTTTACCATTTGAGAATACTAAGTAAACGAAACCAGTCGGGACACGAAGTCGGCTGCTGACTCTGAACCACGAGGTGAATGCATGCGAAGACTTATAGCTTACGGACTGGCGCTGTTGTTAGGATTGACCAGCCTGGGGGCCGCGCATCGACCGGATCCAGCGGAAGACATTATTACGAAGGGGAACCTGAGCGGACAGCAAAAACAAGTTCCGGCTGGGACCCGGGGCATGTCTGGGCGTAACGGACATCCTTATGAGGTGGGCACGGCGTCCTGGTATGGGGACTACTTTCAGGGAAAAACCACGGCGAGCGGGGAGCCCTACGATATGAATGAGCTGACGGCGGCGCATCCGTGGCTGCCGTTAGGCACCCGGGTGCGGGTTACCAATCTCCGCAATGGGCGGGCCGTGATCCTGCGGGTGAATGACCGCGGGCCGGTCGTGGACGGCAGGATTATCGACGTTTCTTATGGGGCGGCGCAGATCCTGGGCATGAGCGGTACGGGAATCCAGCGGGTACGGTTGGACCTGGCACCGGAGCGGCGCACGAAGACGGCTCAGGCGGCCATTCAGCATCCGGTTATCAGCCCTGCCCTGCAACGGCAGATCCTGGCGCGTAGTTTGAGGACGGGTCAGAAGACGATACCGCAGACTTTGGCCATGTTGCGGCAGTAGAGCTTTGTTCGGACTTCAAAAGCCCGTCTCTTCGAGACGGGCTTTTTTTGTGCGCGTGGAGGGAGGCCCTTGCCTTCGGGCGAGGGTAACAATGCCCGTTGCGGAGAAGCAACCTGTTTGTGGGCGCGCCGTGCGTAAGGAGCAGGGGTCCCTCCACTGCGCAGTTGCTTCACTTCGCGAAGCAACTACTCCGGTCGGGATGACAGGGCTTTTTTGCGGATAGATTCACAGCCGGACAATCACTACAATTCAGGCATGCAGGAAACACTTCGGGCGACGGCGAGGGAGCGGCGCGGCGGGTGCGGGTCGGATCGGCTCATCATTGCGCTCGATGTATCTACTGCTGCGGAGGCCAGGAAACTGGTTGCGGCGGTGGGTGAGGCTGGGGTCTTCTATAAGGTGGGAAAGCAGCTTTTCACGGCGGAAGGGCCGCAGGTGGTCCGCGACCTGACCGGGGCGGGCAAGAAGGTTTTCCTGGACCTGAAATATCACGACATTCCTAATACCGTCGCCGGGGCGGTGGCGGAAGCGGCGAAACTCGGGGTAGATATGTTGACGGTGCACGCTTCGGGCGGGGGCAAGATGCTGCGCGCGGCGGTCGAAGCAGCGAAAGCGCGGCCGGGAATGGCCGTCCTGGCGGTCACGGTCTTGACCAGCCTGGACGACGAGGATCTCGGAAAGATTGGCGTGCGAGGACACGTTCTCGAGCAGGTGATGCGGCTGGCGGCGATTGCCTTGGCCGACGCCTGCCAGGGGTTGGTGGCGTCGGCGCGGGAGGCGAAGCCGCTGCGGGATGAGTTCAGGCCCATCTACGGGAACGACTTTCTTCTGGTGACGCCGGGGGTTCGGCCTAAAGGGGCTTCGGTTGGAGATCAGGCACGCGTCGTGACGCCTGCCGAGGCGCTGGCTGCGGGGGCATCGCACATCGTGGTGGGGCGGCCGATTACGGGCGCGAGCGATCCGGCGGCGGCGGTGCGGGAGATCGTGGCGGAGATTGGGTAGGTCTTCGTGTCACGAGATCTTTTTTTAACGAGATGTTTTTAGCGAGATCCTTTTGACGTAGTTCAACCGACCGGTCGTATTGTTCTTTCTGCTCAATCTAACCTGTTCCGAAGTACGCGCATCGGTTCGCGGAGTGTGAAAAATTTCGCATCTTGACACGCATCACGCGGCCTGTCAGCATGCGTTGTGCAGTGTGAGTGTTTAGTCCCCGCAAACTGGCGCGAAACGCCACTCCTGGCTCGTTTCGCCTATTCCGATCAGCCCCGGGGTTCTCACATCGCTACTCTCCTGGAGGTTCTTCGATGCGCAGCAAATCGCTTGTACTGGTCTCGGCTCTCGTCCTCACCCCCACCCTACTGTTAGCCAACCCGAACACCGGCAAGAAACATCACCACGCGGTTGTCACACACGCTGCGCTGAAATCAACCTCGACATCGACAACGCGGACATCCGCTCCAACATCTTTAGCTCAGACCTCGGCCGAGAGAACATTGGCGGCGCGTCGTTTGCGGATGATGCGCGAAGAATCGCTTCCCGGCCGCTTGAAGAATGGCGGCGAACCCTCGGGCGGACCGGTCAGCTACGAAATGGAAAAACTGGCGAACCGGGCATATCCGGGTAAGGATATTCCACTTTCGTTCATGCAAACGGCGAAGCAGCATTTCGCTACAGTCCGCGCGGAGTCCGCGGCGGGCCTGCGCGGGGCGCAGATCGCAACAGGATGGACCTCTCTAGGACCGACGACGGCGCTGTATCCCGCGGTACTCGGGCGGACGGGCGCGGCGTATGTCGCGTCGGGCCGCATATCGGCTCTCGCAATTGAAAACACCTGCACCACGGTGCGTTGCCGGATGTATGTCGGCGCAGCGGGTGGCGGAGTGTGGAGAACCGCTCGAGCGCTGGACAAGGCGCCGATCTGGACGAATATTTCGGATTCGTTTTCGACGAACGCAATCGGCGCGATCACCGTGGATCCGACGGACGCGACCGGAAACACGATTTACGTGGGCACGGGCGAGCCCAATGCCAGTGCCGATTCCGGAGCAGGACAGGGGATTTACAAGTCCACCGATGGCGGAGATTCCTGGTCGCTTCTGCCGGGCAGCGATTTCGCTGTGAACCGTTCCATCAGCGATGTAGTCATCGACCCGAGCAACGCCAAGATAATGTACGTTGGGACGACGCGCGGAATCCGCGGCTACAGCGCGGTTCTCGGCGGCGGAACCGGCAACCCGCCACCACCCACCGGGCAGCCCGTCGGACTTTACAAGTCCGTCGATGGCGGCGCGACGTTTACGCTGGTCTTTTCCCCGATCGACTTGATCGGCTTCAGCGAAGGCGTGAGCCAGGTGGCGCTCGATCCCACCAATCCCCATGTGGTTTATGCCTCAGCTTTTGGGTTGGGCATCTTCCGCAGCGCTCCGTACGATCACGCTGGAGCTTATGAGCTGGTTTTCGTTTCGCTCGGCTTCGTGCCGACGCAGGGCGATTTCTTCTCGCGCTCCTCTTTTGCCCTTACGTATAAGGGTGGACACACGCGCATGTACGTGGGCGATGGCGGCGGCAATGGCGGGCCTCCAGCACAGCCGGCGGCCGGCGTCTGGCGCAATGACAATATGAAACAACTGGCATCGGCACTCGTGGTTGCCGATGCGAACGGACCGAGCTGGAAGTCGCTGAGCAGCACGACCGTGGCCGATCCCGGCTATGCGACCTCGAACTTCTGCACCGGCCAGTGCTGGTACGACAACTCCATCTACACGCCGAAGGGTCAACCGGATACGGTGTTCGTGATTGGATCGTTCGTGTACGGCGAAGCGGGATCCCTGTCCAACGCGCGCGCGGTTCTGCGCTCGACCACCGCTGGCGATCCAGATCCGAAGAACAATAACCGCACCTTTACGGATCTGACGTTTGACGCGACTTCGGCGTCGACGCCAAATTCGATTCACCCGGACCAGCACGCATTGGTCTTCAAGCCGGGCAATCCGAACATCTGGTTTGAAGGTTCCGACGGCGGCCTGGTTCGCGCCAGCGGCGTTTATACCGACGCCTCGAGCCAGTGCGCTGCCCGCGGCCTCAGTGCGGATGGCACGCTCGCTTGCCAGCGGTTGCTGTCGGCGATCCCGACCAAGCTGTTCAGCCTGAACACAGGGCTGAATACACTTCAGTTCCAGAGCCTCTCGATCAACCCGAAGAATCCGACGGGCGAGTTGATGGGCGGCACGCAGGATAACGGCACGTGGCGCTACCAGGGCACCAAGAAATGGTTGATGACGATTGGCGGCGATGGCGGCCAGTCCGGATTCAATGCTCTGGCGCCAAGCACGCGCTTCCACACTTACTACGCGCCTCAGGTTGACATCAACTTCCACGGTCAGAATCCGCTGGGCTGGGATTGGATTGCGGACCGGTTCTTTGCCGCACCGGCGGAAGGATGGGCGTTCTATATTCCGATCATCGCCGATCCGAACCCTGCCAAGGCCGGCAGTATGTTTGCCGGGCTCCAGGGCGTATGGCGTACTCGTGACAATGGCGGCCAGCAGCCTTCGCTGGATCTCCACTGCAACGAGTTCTTTGGCGATTTCACGATCACGTGCGGCGACTGGGTCGAGATGGGCAGCGCCACGGGCTTGTCGGATCCGAACGGTGACCTGACTTCGGCCACCTACGGCGCCGATCGGGGCGGCGGGACGGTTGCGAACATTACCCGCGCGAACAACGACAAGAACACGCTCTGGACTGCGACCAGCACCGGGCGCGTGTTCGTGACGAAGAATGCCGACGCTGTCTCCAATGTTGCAGGAGCCGACGCCAGCAGCGTGGTCATGAAGCGCATTGACTCGCTCTCGACGGCAGCGCCGGGACGTTTCGTGAGCGGCATCGCAGTCGATCCTGATAATGCCAATCACGCCTGGATTTCCTACTCAGGCTACACGGCGAGGACGCCGGCCACACCCGGCCACGTTTTCGACGTGACCTATGACCCGGTTGCCGGCACGGCAACCTGGACCAGCATCGACGATAACCTTGGGGATATTCCTGTGACCGCTCTGGTTCGCGACGATGCCACGGGCGATCTCTACACGTCGAACGACTTTGGCGTCCTGCGTTTGGCCAGCGGATCTTCCACTTGGAATACCGCGGCGGCTGGACTGCCCAATGTCGAAGTACCGGGCCTGGTGCTTTCGAACTCGGCCCGGGTGCTTTACGCCGCTACTCACGGACGCGGCGCTTATGCCCTCAACCTTCCAGCTGCGCCCACGGCGACGGCTCGGAAGTAGGCTCCGACCGGCCCAAGCCGGATGCCCCGTTCTGTCGCGTGAGCGATGGGACGGGGCTTTTTTTGTGTTGATGGGGCCGAGGAACACACCCTTGAAACAATAACCCCAGGGAACGCCGACGCGCCGAAAATGGAACGCAATGTCGCGCGGGACGGGAATAGCGGTTCAAGATTTGCGAGCTCGTGCCTTCTGCAACAGCCTCGACGGCGTGCTTTCCAGGGCATGCTTGAGCACGTCTGAACGACAATCGGAGAGATCCTTGCGCTCGGCTCTTGACAACGCTCCCCGCGTTGGGCAGAATCGTTGCCGAGGAGCCTAACCCCCTGGCTTCGGTGTTACTGGGCCCGAACGCAAGCGCATTTCCCGTTTTGACCGAGAGAAAATCAGAACAAGAGAGTATCCCGAAGAGACTACTGTTAACCCTGTAGATACAAGCCTTTCGATTCTAGGGTTCAGCTCTAAGGTGTTGATATACTTAGCCCAAACAGGGCAGATTGGAAATGAACACGTGCCCGCTGGAATTGCATCTAATCGATTGCCAATGACTTCCGAGTCTCAACTCGCTGAACTGCTAGCTGGAGCGCCTCGAGGAAAGTGGGTCGCGGTATCCCTCGACGAGACGCGGATTGTTGCGGTCGGGGATACCTTCAACGCGGCGGCTCAAGCCGCGGAATTGGAAGGGGAAACCGAGCCTGTTATCTGGGCAATCCCGATTACCGGTTGGCAACCGATGTCTCTCTTCAATCAGAAGTGAGGTTTCCGTACAAAGACCTCCCCTGTGACGATGGCGACCCCCAGAGATTCGTTCCCATACTGCGGGTTCGTCTGGGACCTCCTGGAATTGTCCTGGGTCGCGGTCCCTCCACGGCTGCGCTCTTGGATACTGGCGCCACATGGTCCTGTTCCCAATGGACTACGGTCGTGATCTCGGTATCGACATTGAACAAGGCCGGGCCGAAGAAACCCGCTGCTCCAACGGCAATCCCATGAAGATCTTTTTGCACCGGATGCGGGTGGCCTTCGGGGGCGGGCAGGTCGACCTCAATGTTGGATTCGGAGACGGTGTCTTTTTCCCTGTGATAGGACGCAGCGGTTTCTTCGAGAGGTTCAGGGTCAGCTTCGATCACAGTTTCAGTCCGCCGGGCTTTGAGATCACAGCTCTTCCGCCGGAGTCGGGCCGCCGTTCCAGCGCCGGCCCTGGGCCGCGGCGGCGGTTAGTTATCCCGGCTCATTTCGTTTCGATGAAGGAGCGCACGCGGCAATCTTCCAGCCTCATCTGCTGCTGGGATTTGGCGGACCGACCTGCGCGACTTTTCGGGTTAGTTTGTCGACTGGGCGAAACTCCACAAGTCCAGCTTTTTGGCAGACCATTTCCCACATTTCGCCGGTCTCTTGATTGAGCAGAAAAATATGCGAGTGGGCCGGCTTGCCCGCGACGTAAGTCAAGGTGCTATCGATCACGTAGATAGCGGGGTGCGGCGTGGGTGGGTCGGGAGTTTTGCAGTCCGGGCAGTCGAACAAAACCAGGTAGAAAACGCCAATCGATAAAAGGCTCGCGACGACAAACGTGCCGAAGGTAGCGTCATGGAATCGATGCACTTTGGCGTTGGCGTCGGACACTTTAACTTTTGCAGAGCTGATTTCGGAGGATCGAGCGGCTTCATCCTTCTTTTCAGGATTGGCTGGGTTGGACAGGTCCGCCAGAGATTCTTTGCGCTGCGCAAGGGCGAACAATTCGAACGCATAGAACACTCCGAAGGCGATGGATGCCAGAAAGCAGGTGGCGGCGAGCAGGAATACCCATTTCGCCACCGCGGGGAATTTCAAGACCCAGTCCAGCCTCAGCAAGGCACTTCCCACTGCGCCGCCGGAGAGCCCAACCAGCCAGTTCACGCCCTGGCGTGCTTGCCCTACCGGGGTTTCGGGATCGGCCGCCATTTCAGCTCTTCTTTTTCCTGGAGGAGCGGGCCGCCTTTTTCCGCTTCGCGGTGGCCCCAGTCGCTGCCATCAACTTGTGCCCTGACGCCATCAGCTTGGCAAAATCGGCGGCCGGGAGCTGTTCGGCAAGCGCCACCAAACTGCCGGGGTAAGGCGAGACTCTCTGGACCGGATCCGGCCACCACTTTTCCAGCCACTTCCAAATGTCAAATTCGGAGATTGCGCTCCCGCTTCTCTTGAGTAGCACCGAGTCCCACTCCGCCATACCAACAGAGTCAAGCCGATGCCGTATTTCTTTGATTTGGCGGGCATCCCCTGCTTTTTTCCAAAACTCACTGAGCAGGTTCCAGAACGCTTCTTCCGAAATTAACACCCGCTTTTCGACGGCTCTGGCGACGACGGTGTCCATGGCGGCAAGGACCTGTTGAATGTTTCGGGAGGAAACCACCATGCGAAGCTCCTGAGGGGGGACTGAAAGTGGAACGGCAGCACACTATCACTGTTGACCCGTTCGTGCAACTGTTTCATTCCCGCCTCTAATCTGAGTTCTCCGCTGCTGGTTTTGCAGCGAATCGCCATACCCGTGTAGAGAATGCAGCGTGGAAAGGTGAGCCGCCGAAAGTTGGACGAGACAATGTTCTGAAGGGTGAGGGCTGTCTGATATCTGCCTGTAATGTTTTGTAAACCGCGCAACCTGTTACCGAGGCCCGGAATCGAAGCCACGGATCTGGCTAGGTGGACCCAACTATAGGTGGATCCAACGTGAACGGCAAATTTCTGCCCACGTCCGAGCCGTTAACTTGTTCGAGGAGGCACCTTTGAATACAAAGTACGGAAAACTCACGATCGCCAGCACTGCATTGAGCGCGATTTTAATGTTTGCCAGCGCCGCTTCGGCGCGGGCTGACGACGAGCGCGCCGAATGTCAACGTCACATTGAGAAAGCCGAACAGAAGCTGGACCGCGCCGTTTCCCGTCACGGCGAGCGCAGTCCCCAAGCGCGCGGCGCCCGCGAAAAACTTAATGCCGAGCGGCGGACCTGCTGGGGACGCCACCATGCCTGGTACGACGCCCACGAACGCCGCTGGCACACCGAGCAGGATTGGGATCACGACGACCACCACTAAACTTCAGATTGCTCCCCCCAAAAGGCCTCCCTTCGAGATTGCAGAGCTGGAAACAGTTCTACGACTCGGGTGGAGGCTTTTTCGTTTGGAATGGAAAACCCCCAGGGCAAAATAGCCGGCTTGAGAGAAACAAAAAAACCAGGGGACAAACAAATGTCCCCTGGCCCAAGTGTTACCCCATTGAAA
>Ga0209863_10000767_pt1 | contig 14269 bp, 12 predicted proteins | sample OrgsoiDNA2013046_FD_185796 | JGI IMG/M metagenome (GOLD analysis project Ga0209863, IMG submission 185796) | Permafrost soil microbial communities from the Arctic, to analyse light accelerated degradation of dissolved organic matter (DOM) -... | ecosystem: Environmental > Terrestrial > Soil >...
AACCGGCTTCCGTATAATGCGGAAGGCTCCTGTTAGACCAGGCTTGTACTTGTAGTCACGTTGGGCGCGTTCGCCGGTCACGACGATGACGGGCATTCGTCCGTCCTCCTGGTGAATCCTGACCAGGAACTGCCTGCCGTCCATGACCGGCATCTCCACGTCGGTGATCACCACCAGGGGGTTGGTCTGCGATAGCTTTTTTAGCCCGACCAGGCCGTTTGGAGCTGCCGTGACCGAATATCCCTCCTCCACGAGGAAGTCGGTCAAGGAGTCGATCCAAGCTTGATCGTCGTCCACGATGAGGACTCTGCCGCGGCTGGGAGCCATACCCACACCCAACGCAACGATCGTGCCGAACGCTACAACCCGCCAAGAGGCCTCACCTCGGTCCATCGGTGATCTGGAGGGGTCGTCACCGTTACTGAACCCGCCCGGCGTTACCTTTTGCGCCGACGGCGGTGGCAAAAAAAGCTCGGAAGCGGGCCCCGGCCCTTGCGCGAGCAAGCAATCGGACCTACGGATTTCCTTTGAGGGCACCCGCTCTGGGTGAAGATCTGGCCATCTCTGAGAAAAGCCGCATGGGAGGCGAGGGCTAGTGGCGTCGGCACAACGAGCGCCGGTCGCGGCACGTCAGGCCACGATCGAGAGCGAGGAGCGCTTTCGCCTCCTGGTGGCCAGCGTCTCGGACTACGCCATCTTCATGCTGGACCCGAGCGGCCACATCGTGAGCTGGAACGTCGGCGCGGAGCGTATCAAGGGATACAAGGCGGCGGAAATCATCGGGAAGAACTTTTCGGTGTTCTACCCGCCGAAGGATGTCGCTGCGGGCAAGACGGAGCGCGAGCTGGAGATCGCGGCCGGCACCGGGCGCTTCGAAGAGGAAGGCTGGCGGGTCCGAAAGGACGGCTCCCGCTTCTGGGCCAATGTGACCATCACGGCGTTGCGCAACACCGATGGAACCTTGGTCGGGTTCGCGAAGGTCACGAGAGATCTCACCGAGCGCCGGAAAGCGGAAGAGACGCAGCGGGCGCTCGCCGCCGAGAGAGCCAAGCTGGAAGAACAGTCGCGCATCCAGGAGTTTCAGGAGCGGTTCTTGGCGATCCTGGGACACGATCTCCGGAACCCTCTGGCTTCCATCGACATGGGTGCCGGTATTCTTCGTCAGATCTCCAAGGACCCGGCAACGATCCGGATCCTCGACCGAATGCGTTCCAGCTCGCTGCGCATGTCCCGCATGATCGAACAGATCCTGGATCTGACCCGCACCCGTCTCGGGGGCGGCCTCGAGGTCCAGCCGGGGCCGATGGACCTACGCGAGCTCATCGCGCATATCGTCGACGAATTGCGGGGCGCCCACCCTTCCCAGACGATCGAGCTGCGTTCTGGTCCTCTGCCGGGCATTTGGGACGCGGATCGTCTCGAGCAGGTGTTCTCGAACCTCATCGGAAACGCGCTTCTTCATGGCGACCCCGCCACGCCCGTCACCATCGACGGGCGCATCGAGGGTCGCTTCGTATCGGTAGAGATCCACAACGACGGCGCGCCCATCCCGGACCAGATGCAGCCCGTGATTTTCAGCCCATTTCGAAGAGGAGAGCGAGACAGCCGCTCCTCGAAAACGGAGGGTCTGGGCCTCGGCCTCTACATCTCGCACGAGGTGATCGTCGCGCACGGCGGGGACATCGAGGTGCGTTCGAGCGTCGCCGAGGGAACGACGTTTCGAGTCAGCCTGCCGGCACCCTAACCGATGCCCTCCCACACGACGGAAGGCAGGCCGATGGCTCACACGGTGCTGGTGGTCGAGGACGAGCTGGAACTGCGTGAGATGATGCGTGACGCGCTCGAGCTGAACGGGTACGCGGTCGTCACCGCCGAGGACGGGCAAGATGCGCTCGACAAGATCGGCGACATCGAGCACCTCTGCCTGGTCATCCTGGACCTGCTCATGCCGGTCATGAACGGCTGGGATTTCGTCGAGAAGATGCGCCAGCGTGCCGAGTGGGCCGCGATCCCCATCGTCGTGCATTCCTCGGCGCCGGCCCCGCCGTCCGCGGGTGTCACGCGCGTCATTCAGAAGCCGATGCTCTTCGAACGCCTCATTTCCATCGCCCGGGAATACTGCGGCGGGTAGCGACCGGGGGCGCCGGCGGTGGCGAGACACCCGTCGCGCTCGACGGCCCCGAGACACCGCTCAGCGGGACATCATGCGGACCGCTAGGTCGAGCAGCTTGCTGGAATAGCCCCACTCGTTGTCGTACCAGGCGATCAGCTTCACGAAGGTCGGGTCGAGCGACATGCCCGCCTTGGCGTCGAAGACGGACGTGCACGATTCGCCGCGCATGTCGGTCGACACCACCTCCTCGTCCGTGTAGCCGAGCACGCCCTCGAGCGATCCCTCGGAGGCCCGCTTCATCGCCGCGCAGATGTCACCGTAGCTCGCCCCGCGGACGAGCTCGCATGTCAGGTCTACGACGGAGACGTCGGAGGTGGGGATGCGGAACGACATGCCGGTGAGCTTCCCCTTCAGCGTCGGGAGCACCCGCGTGACGGCCTCGGCAGCGCCGGTCGACGCCGGAATGATGTTCTCCAGAATTCCCCGCCCGAAGCGCCAGTCCTTGCCGGAAACCCCGTCGACGACCTTTTGGGTCGCGGTGGTCGCATGGATGGTCGTCATGAGGCCGCGCTTGATGCCGAAGGCGTCGTCGACCACCTTGGCGAGGGGCGCCAGGCAGTTGGTGGTGCAGGACGCCGCCGAGACGATCGGCTCGCCCGCGTACCCGTCGGTGTTGACGCCGTAGACGAAGATCGGCGTGTCGTCCTTGGACGGCGCCGACATGATGACGCGCTTGGCCCCGGCGCGCAGATGGGCCTCCGTCTTCTCCTTGGTCAGGAAGATCCCGGTCGACTCGATCACGACATCGACGCCCACCTCGCCCCAGCGCGATGCCGCCGGATCCTTCACCGCGGTCGCGCGGATGGGCCGTCCGTCCACCACGAGGAAGTTGTCCTTGACCTCTACGTCGTGCCCGAGCCGGCCGTGAACGGAGTCGTGCTTGAGGAGGTAAGCCAGGTGCGGAAGCTCGAGGAGATCGTTGACCGCCACGATCTCGACGTCGTCGCGCCCCATCGCCGCGCGGAATGCCACCCGGCCGATTCGCCCAAATCCGTTGATGCCGATCTTGATCATCGCTGAGATCTCCTTTGGCGGGTCCTTCGTTCGGTCTCCCTCCTACAGATTGCGCCAGCCCCGGGTCGGCCTAAAGGACAATAAGCTTGCATTTTAGGCCACCGGGCCCGGGCCCGCCGTGGCAAGCTGCGATGGTGGGCCGTCGGGTAAAGCGCGTCTGGTTTCTCGTCTGCCCCGGCACCGGCGTTCTGGACATCGCCGGTCCGTGGGAGGTGCTGGGCCACGCGAACGACGTGCTTGGCCGCGCCGCCTACGAGCTCGAGCTGGTCGGTCCTTGCGCGCCGGCCGTGCAGACGCGGCACGGGCTGGTCGTGGGCGGCGTCCGCAACTTGCCTCGGGCGGGCAGTCGGCTTCCGGATATTGCGATCGTCGCCGGGGGATCGCCCCGCACGCCCCTGCCCGACGGGGAAGCGCGCCTCGTTCCGTGGCTGCGTCGACATCACCGGCGGATCCCCACGGTCATTTCCATCTGCACGGGCGCCTTCGTCCTGGGGGAAGCGGGTCTCCTCGACGGGCGGCGCGCCACCACCCACTGGCTCTATCTCGCCGAGCTGCGCACGCGGTTTCCCGCGGCCCACGTTATCGACGAAGGCATCTTCGTCCGAGACGAAGGGGTGTGGACGTCGGGCGGACTCACCGCCGGGATCGACCTCACCCTCGCGCTGGTCGAAGAGGAACACGGGCACGGCGTGGCGATGGCCGTCGCGAAGAGGCTGGTCCTGTTTCTGCGGCGATCCGGGAACCAGGCGCAGTTCAGCTCGACGCTCGAGCGGCAGGAAAAGGAGCCGCCCAGGTTGCGCGACATCTCGACCTTCGTCCTCGAGCACGTCGACGAGGCGCTGCCCGTGGACCGCCTCGCGGCGGGGATCGGCATGAGCCCACGCACGCTGAGCCGCTGGTGCCGCCAGCATTTCGACGAATCGCCCGCGGAGCTGGTGCGCCGCCTCCGGATCGACGAAGCGCGCCGCCTCTTGGAAGAGACGCCCCTTGCCCTGAAGGACATCACGGCGCGAACCGGCTTTGGCGACGCGAGCACCATGTGGCGCGCCTTCACGCAACGCCTCGGCGTCACCCCGGCCGCCTACCGACAGCGTTTCGCGTCTGCGTCCCAGTACTAGGTCCGGCTGGTCTTCTCGAGGCGCCAGGCAGTGAGCGCGAGCGCGACGATCCACAGCACAACCTGCACCAGCAGTCCGCCATACATACCTCCATTGTAGGCGGAAACGACGGTGACGGACACTGCGACAATTGCCGCGGGGTGGCGAGCCTGCTGTCTCTGCAGCTTGAGAGATGAGCGCCTACTCCTCAGGCAAGCTCTGCGAACACTCTTCGAACACCTGGGCGAGCCCGGCCTTGTCCAAGGTCTTCGAGGACAGCGCGATCATCGCGGTGTAAAGGCGATCGTCGCGCTCGATCAGGTCATAGCCGTTCATGGCCAGGAACGCTGTGGCGGCGGCCAAACCGGCACGCTTGTTCCCGTCGACGAACCCTTGGTTCTCGGCGAGGTGGAACGCGTAGGCCGCCGCCATCTCGAAGAGGCTGGTGTGCAGGTACTCACCGCCGAAGGACTGCCGTGGCACGGCGACCGCGGACTCGATGAGTCCTCGGTCGCGGGCACCCGCGTCGCCCCCATAACGCTCGATGCTTTCTGCGTGCAACTCGAAGACGTCCTCGACCTCGAGAAATTCGGGGTCGGGGACTGTCACCGAGCGAGCTTCTGCAGGGCCGTGCCGACGTTCGCATGCACCCGCGCCTTGGCCTTTGCGAACTTCGTCCGGTGGCGCGCAGATCGAGCCGCCGCGTCGAGCGGTCCGATGACGAGACGGTGATCTTCGATCTCGAGCTGGACCTCGTCTCCCCGCGAAAAACCCAGAAGGTCCAGGATGGGTTTGTCGATCACAAGGCCCGTGCTATCGCCGATCTTGGTCAACCGCTTGGTCAGCATGGGTATGATATTAGTATAAAATATCTACCCGGGCAACCGGTCGGACGCTGGGCGAACTCTGGCGTTCTGGCGCCCGACCGCGGCCCTACCCCGCGAGCACTTCGCGGGTGTGCTCGGTGTCTTCGGAGATGCGGACCCCGACGATGCGGCCGTCGAGGAGCTTGAACTTGTGCACGACGTCCGGCATCACCAGCACCTTTCCGTTCGCCCGCACTTTGTACTCCATGTGGACCGTCGCGTAGACGATGTCGCCGGCGGCGGCTAAGAGGCTCGGCTCGAACCGCAGTGGCTCCATCGCGCCGAGCACGGCTTCGAAATACTTCTGCACCTCTTGCCGGCTCGTCGCCTGCTGGTGCCACGGCGCGCGCCAGGCGCCGTCGGCCACCACGCCCCACCGTTCGAACTGCACCGGCGAGACCCGCTCCAGAATGAACGGGAGGTCACCCCGCCCGAACGCCTGGTAGCAGTCCTTGATGACCTGGATGTTCTTCTGTTCTTTTTCTTTCTGGTCCATTTCCTCGTCTCCTTTTCGACACCAGCGTCGATGTCGATGAAGACGAATCTACGGATCTGGCCGAGCGCCCACATCGGCAAGATTGCCCAGGCTGTGCGATTTGCCGAAGCCGGCCTCAGACCAGGCCCTTTTCGATCGCGAACAGGGCCGCGGCACCCCGTGTACTGACGCCGATCTTTCCGAAGATGCTCTGATTGTGGTGGTGCACCGTGCGGTGCGAGATGCCCAGCTGCGCCGCGATCTCCTTGTCGACCAACCCGCGCGCGAGCCGCTGCAGGATCTCGGTCTCGCGCGCTGTCAGATCGTTGGGCGCCGCCACGCGCCGGACATGCCCGGCCGCCTCCAGCACCGCGCTCACGGCCGCGCGATCGATCCGTCCGGCGGCGGCCTCCTCCGCCAGCATGGTTGCCGCCCGCTCTGGCGAATGGGCGGGCCGGTGCGGCCTCGGCTCGACGAGCGCCTGGTACATGTCCGCGGCGGCCAGGATGCGCGCCGCAATGCCCGCGTTGGTGGGCGCCGCGCCTCGCGGATAGCCGCTGCCGTCGAGCCGTTCGTGATCCGAGGCGGCCAGCCGGGCCAGCGCGCGCCACGGCTCCGCCACCGAGAGCACCCGCTCCGTCACCTGCGGGTGCGCCCGAATCTTGTCCCACTCGCCGACATCGAGCCGCCCCGGTTTGTCCCAGATCGCGTTCGAGACGCTGACCCTTCCCAGCTCGTGGAGGAGCCCGGCCAGCTCGATGAGGTCGAGATCGGCGTCCGGAAGTCCCAGGATCGCCGCCGCCCGGCGCGCCACCGCCGCGACCCGCCGCGAATGTCCCAGCGTGAAGGTGGACTTCAGATCGACGAAGTCGGCCAGCACCAGCGCCACCTCGCGCACATGATCGGCGGCGACCGTGCGGATCGGCTTTGGCTCGGCGTCGAGCACCCCGCCCAAGAGCGCGTCGGCGCGCGCGGGCCCGGTGATCGCCTCCGCCCCGGCGAGGAATCGCTGGACGACCGCCGGATCGAGCTGGCCCCCGGAGCGCTCCGAAAGGATGCGGCCCGCCAGCGCCTCGCCGCCGGGCAGCCTCATGAACATCGCCACCATCTCTGCCACCGCGAGCACGCGCGACACCATCGACAGCGATTCGCCCGCTTTCCGCCTGGGAACCCCCTTGCCGTCGAATCGCTCGTACGTCTCGTCGAGCGCGCGCACGGCGCCATCGCCCAGCCCGAGCCGCCGCCCGAGCTGGGTGGCCGCCTCGCAGCGGGTCGCGAAGATCCCGGGTACCTCGAACGGCGCGCGCGCCATGAAGCGCGCCACCGTGGCCACCCGCGTAAGCCGGCTCTTTCCCCGCGCGAACCCGGCGGCCGCGCCTCTGAGCATTTGCGCCGGCGAGGCCGAATCGACGGTGGCCATGGAGGTGCGGAGCTCGAGCTCGTCCCCCATGAGGCGCGTCTCCTCGTGCGCGGTGGCGCTGCAACCGAGGTGCCGCAAGAGGCCCGCGTAGTAGACCGCCCCCAGGCCCGCTGCGTCGAGGCCGCAGGCCCGTCCCAGTGAGACGCCGATGAGCGCGGTGCGCAGCGCCGTCTCGGGTGGCAGCCCCGCGGCTCCGTCGGCGGCGACCGCCAGCGGTGCAATCAACTCGGCCAGGCGCAGCGTCGGGTCCATCGGGCGCGACGAACGTCCGGTCGTCAGCAGAGGCGTTGCACTTCGCTCATCACCTTGTTGAGGTCGAGCGGCTTTTCGAATACCGGCATTCCCGAGGGCGCCTTGTAGGCGGCCGACGTGATGATCACGATCTTCGTCGCCGCGAGCCGACCGTCCGCGCGCAGCCGGTCGATCACCTGCCATCCATCCACGACGGGCATGAACAGGTCGAGCAGCACGATGCAGATCTCGTCACCGCGCGCGGTCAAGATGTCCAGCGCCTCCTGGCCGTTAGTCGCCGTTCGCACTTGATAGCCCTCGAGCTCCAGGAGCTCGCGGAGGGTGTCGCGGGACTCCTTCTCGTCCTCGACGACCAGGACGGTCGACTTGGAGGTTCCCATCGACATCAGACTACGAATTGTCCCACGGCAGACGCCACTTTCCCAGCCGCTGACAGGCGAGGCAAGCCCACCGTGAACGTCGTCCCCCCGGTATCCGTGGAAGAGACATCGATGGTCCCCCCGTGGGCGACGACAATCTGGTGGCTGATGAAGAGGCCTAGACCCAATCCCCTCGATCGCTCGTCCCGCGCCGCCGTGCGCCGAAACGGGTCGAAGATGACCGGCAGCAGATGGCCCGGGATGGGAGGTCCGTCGTTGTGGACGGCCAGGGACATGGTGCTCCCGCCCGCGGTGAGCGTGACGGTGACCGGCTTGCCCGGATCGCCGTGCAGCACGGCGTTGCCCACCAGGTTCGAGACCACCTGGGCCAGACGATCCTGATCGACCAGGCCGTGGGCGTCGCCGCGTCTTTCCCAGCGGATGTCCCGATCCGGGTTGGCGCGTCTCAGTTCGTCGACGACATCGGAGATGACCATTCCAAGATCAATCGGCTTCCTCTCGAGGGCGATGCCGCCGGCCAGACGGCTGCGGGTCAGATCGAGGAGCTGCCCCACCATGTTCGACATCCGCTGCGCGCTCGACAAGATGCGCTCGAGCGCGCCACCTTCGACGATCCCCTTTCGCTGCAGCAGCGTCGCCGTCATGGTGACGGCGTTGAGCGGGTTGCGCAGATCGTGACCGAGGATCCCGATGAACATCTCCGCGAAGCGTGAAGCCTCCTCGGCCTGCCGGCGGCGCTCCCCCTCGGCGGCGAGCTCGAGCGCCGTGGCCGCGCGCGCCCGCTCGACCTCCCGAAAGAGGCGCGCGTTCTCGATCGCCAGCGCGGCCCGATCGGCCAGGTCCTGCGCAAAAGCCAGATCCTTCGCGGTATAGATGCGCTTCGATTCCGCGGTCGCCAGCGTGATGGCGCCCATCGTCTTGCCACGCGCCTTGAGCGGAACCCCGATGTACGAACGCAGGTCGAGCTCGTCGATGAGCTTGAGGTGCTCCGCATCGAGCGCCGCCGCCAGCAAGAGCTCCCGCGGGATGACGGCCAGCAGCTGGGCTTTGCCGGAACGGATGATCTCGGCCACCCCGGTCGTCGCCTGCGGGTCGGGTGGGTTGCGGCGCTCGAGCGTTTCGGCGGTGGCGATCTTGGCGGGATCGACGTGGGCCGTCGCCAGCCGCTTCACGCCGCCACCGTCCACGATGTCGACGGCGCACCAATCGGCCAGGACCGGTACGGCCAGCCGGGCGACCGCCGCGAGCGTCACCTCATAGTCGAGAGACGAGCTGAGCTCGTCGCCCGCGCGCAGGAGGAACTTCCGGCGCTCCTCCGCTTGCTGCTCGGCCGTGACGTCGCGGAAGACGTTGATGGCCTGGACGATCTGGCCCGACGCATCGACGACCGGATAGGCCCGCAGGTTGGACCACCGCTCCTCGCCGGATCCGGTCTGTCGGTGGCGCAAGAGGACGGCCGCCTCGTGCGTGCTCCCCTTTAGTACGGCCCGGGCAGGCAACTTCTCGGGCGGGAACCGCCGGCCCTCATCGTCGTACAGCTCGAAGCGCTGCATGATCTCCGGAACCGACGCCGCCAGCAGCTCTTGCGGCGACGCGAAGCCGATCAACCTGGCGCCGCTCGCGTTGGCGAAGATCAGCTTGCCGGTTCGATCCTGCAGGGTGATTCCGTCGTCGATACCCGCCAGCACCGCTTCCAGCAGACGCCGCTCGCCATCGATCGCCTCGCGGCGGGCTTCGGCGGCCCCCTGCTGCCTCCAGGCCCCCACCACCACCAGAAGGAACGCGAACGCCCCGGCCACGAACAGGACGACCGTCCACTGCCAGCGGCGCGTCACTTCCGCCTGCCGGATACCGTCGAGCCGAACCTCCTCCTGCTCCATCTCTCCGATGAGCGCGCGCACGGCATCCATCGGGATCTTGCCCTGCAGCATCACCGGCGTGAGATCCTGGCCGCGGGCACCCGCGTCGTAGGTGTCGCGCAAGCGGGTGAGCCACTCGAGGCGTTGTCCGACCAACTGATCCAAGCGGCCCAGCCGCCGCTGCTGGTCCGGATTGTCTGTCGTGAGCGCGCGGACACGATCGACGTCGGCGCGCCAATCGGCCTGGGCCCGATCGTAGGGCGCCAGGAACGCCCGCTCGCCGGCCACCGCGTAGCCCCGAGCGCCGGTCTCGGCGTCGAGAAGCGTCGACCGCAGATGGCCCACCGCCACGCGCACGTCGTCGGTGTGGCGCACCCACGTCGTCGCCCGCGCCAAGCTCGACAGCGAATAGACCGCACCCAGCAACAGCAGGACCACGATGACGAAAGACAAACGCAGAATTGGGGCCTTTTTCGCGACCGACACCGTCGTGACCTCGTTCCTCCTCGGATGGGGATCAAACCTAACGCCCACATTCTCATCGCGCAAGAGACCAAGCGCGTGGCGGGCGGCGAGGTCACCGTCTCGTCGATCGAGACCCTCGCCCAGACGAAGGTGTCGAACGATCCCTCATGCGGCCTCGCGCCGGAGATCCTCGCCGAAGAGGGTCTGCATGAGATCGGCCGTCTCGGATCTCGCGTGGCGGACGTAGGGGGCCAGCGCCTGCGCGAATTCGGCCGCGCTCTGGAAGCGATCGTTTCGGTCTACCGCCAACGCGCGCGTGAGGATCTCGGGCGCGGGTTGCGGCAACTTGCGGATCTCCTCCCAATCCTTTTCGGTTGGACCGGAGGCCGCGAGGTGGATCAGCTCCAGATCGTTGTCGCCGTGATAGAGGAGCCGCCCCGCCAGGCAGTAATAGAGCACCAGCCCCAGCGAGAACAGATCGCTCCGCCAATCGACCTCCTGCCCGCGCGCCTGTTCGGGGGACATGAAGTTGGCGTTTCCTTTGACCATCCCGAACTGCGTCTGCGAGATGCGGCTGTTGGACTTCATGATCCCGAAGTCGAACAGCTTCACGTCGCCCGCCAGCGACACCATGATGTTGCCCGGCGAGACGTCGCGGTGAACGATCGCCAGCGGACGCCCCTCCTTGTCCTGCCGGGTGTGCGCGTAGTCGAGGGCCTGCAGCGTCTCGCGCGCGACATAGAACGCCAGGCGGGGATCGAACGGCTGCATGGTCTGCTCCGCATGCCGCTCGGTCAGGCGCGCCAGATCGCGGCCAAGGACATACTCCTCCGTCATGAAATATTCGCCGTCGACGATCCCGAAATCGAAGACCGGGACGATGTTCGAGTGAACCAACCCCGCCTGCAGGCAAGCCTCGTCGACAAAGTGGGCCACCGCCGCCTTGTCCTGGGACAGCTCCGGCCGAATCCGCTTGAGGACGAAGGTCCGCCGAAATCCCTGGGCGCCGTAGGAGGCGGCGATATAGACGTCCGCCATCCCGCCCCGACCCAGGTGCTCGAGGAGCGTGTAGCGGCCGAGGACCCTGGGCAGCTTGGTTCCACTGGTGCTGATGGCGTGCGCCTCCGACGGGCGCAACTTAGCCGCCGGTGGGGTACGCGGCCGCGGGGTCGGGGTCTGCGGCAGGCCCGCGGCCGGCCGCTCGGGCGGCGTGGCGCCGAACGGGAGCGTGGTCTCCCCTTTGATCACCCCACTGACGATTCCGCCCGGCCATCCGCCGAGCAGCACGAACAAGCCCAGCGCGCCGAGCGCGGCCGCCAGAATCAGGACGCTCAGTTTACCGGTCTCACCGGAACGATCCGCGGGCGGCGCAGATGAAGCGGCGTCGCCCGGGATCGCCAGCACCAGCACCGGGAACGAGCCCGTGGGCGGGGGGATGCGCACCGCCGCCACCAGCAGCGGATCCCCATTTATCGACAGCGCCGACGAAGCGGACCCGTGGAGGCGCGCCGCGGCCACCAGATCTCGATCCGCGGTACCCAGATCGATCGCCCCCTGCACCGCTATCACCTTGGCGCCGGAGATCACCCGGACTGCCTTGAATTCGCCCCCGACCGGCTTCCACCAATCCGCCCCGTCCAGCACCTGTTGAAGCGGCGCGCCCCCTTGGCCCTCGCGCAGCGCAGCTTGCAGCGGTTGCATCGTCGCGATGCCCGCGGCCCGTTGCTCCAAGCGAAGCCGATCCGCCTGACCCCGCGCCTCCGCCCGCTGCGCCGCACCGGCCGCTGCGGCGACGCGGTCGGCGTCCGCGCGCCGCGCGCGAAACCCGACCGCCCCGGCGGCACCCGCCGCCAGGACCAGCACGATGCCAGCGGTGCGCCTGGTCCTGTTGGACATGGTCCTCCGAGCGTTCTGCCGGGTCGCGGTCAGCCCGCACCCGGAACGATGCCATTGGTGGAATCCCAGATGAACGGGACGGTGAAGGTCCCGTTGGTGCCGATGCGGCTTCCCCAGACCGTGTGGCAAGCCTGGTGACTGGTCGACGAAAAATCGAGCAGCGTGCCGATGCCGACGTCGACGTCGGTCATGTCGGCCTGCAGCGTCGCGACCAGATTCAGATCGTTGATGGTGTGCCCGTTGCGGTTCAGCCCTTCCACGAACAGCTTGGCCGCGACGTAGCCCTCCAGCGACGTGAACGAGTAGACGCCGCTGTCGAATTTGCCGATGTCGTTGCGGTAGGCGGTGATCCCCGGCGCCTGCGATTGATAGTAGGGAACCACCTGGGTGACCATCACGCCGTCGCCGTAGAACTTGGTGGTCTGGCCGGTCGCATCGGTCCCGTCGACGTAGGTCGCTGGGGGGCTGCCGAGGGCCTGCGCCAGGGCGTCGCTCCCCACGAACGAGACGTGGATGAAGAGGACGTCGAGCTTGGTCGCCCGCCCCAGATCGGCGTTGATCCAGTCCTTGATGCCGCGGGTGAAGCTGTCCCCCGGCTGGTAGGTGTCGATCATCACGATCGCGACCGAGACCTTGGGCGTGGTCTCCAGCATGAGATTCGACAGGAAGGCCTCCGCGCTGACGACGGCGGGATCGACGCTGCTGACGTCGTCCCGCACGTACTGAATCCGGGTGATCGACGGATTGGGCATGGTCGAATCGGGCTGCGGCAAGGCCCCCACCCGGGAGTTGAAGGCGCTGACCAGCCCGCCGTATCCGGCGTCGCCGTAGGTGTCGTTCTGGGTGAAGGCCAGGATGTGGTTGTAGGAGGTCGGGCCGGTGATGATGCGCGGCGCCCGGAAGCTCTGCATGTAGTCGACCATGGCGGCCGTCTCTTCGTAATAACCGGCGCGATAGTTGAAGACGTACGGCGAGTCGGTGCCGTCGCGCAGGTACTTCTGCGCACCGGTGAAGGGCGCAAAGAAGACCACGCCGTTCTTGTTGGCCACCGGCGCGGTCACCAGCATGGTGGGCGTTCCGACGTTGCCCAGCAGGGCCAGCACGCTGCTCGGGCCCCGCACGTCGGGCATGTCGGGATCGGCGACCGTCTGCTGGATGTCGAGCATCTGCTGCACGTTCGCCAGCGCCGTGGCGGGATCGTAGTTGTCGTTCATCGAGGTTAGCTGGAGTTGGCGGCCGAAGACGCCGCCCGCGTCGTTGACGTTCTTGAACAGCGCCTGGATCCCGCGCCGCATCTCGATGCCGAGGTTCTGGCTCGGCCCCTGCAGCGGCGCGCTCAGGCCGATGGAGATGGGGCTCTCATCTGGTGAGACGCACCCCATCTCGCCGTTCACCACCCCGCAGACCTTGCCGCCGACGCAGTCCGCGTCGGTGGAACAGGCGAAGGTCGTCCCCCCCAGCCCAGGCGCCGAGCAGGCCGACAGGCCCGCCAGAATCAACCCGATCGTGCCCACCACCGCCGTCCCCGTATTGGTTGCCATGGCTAGAATCTCCCTTCGAGAAGGACTCGGGCGCCGCTCGTCGAGGGCGCGAATTGAAACGCGACCGATCTGGTCTCTTTGTCGGGGCCACCGTGCGGCGACCGCACGACGAAGAGAACCGCCGACGTCACCAGCAGCGCACCGCCGACGCCGATCGCGATCTCCCCGGCGAGCTGCTTCGAGTTGCCCGAATCCACCAGCGCCTGCGCCTGCGTCTGCGTCAGCGGGTCGACTTGCATCGGGTTCCCATATCCGGCGCTGTTCGTCACCTTGTCGTGGTCGGCCGAGCCGAGCGCCATCGCGATCACGCCGGCCGCGGTCACCAGCACGCCGGCGCTCAGCGTGACCACGGCTGCAGTCAGAAGCGGCCTTCCCCCGTCATCACCGGGATTGACGCCACCCGATCCCGCGTCGAGGTTCCGGCCGATCGCGAAGGTTGGCGCGGCCTGCGGCGCCACCACCGGCGGCGCGGCGGCCGCGGCGGCGCTGCGCGCCTTGGCGTCGCGGAGCACCCGGATCGCTTCGTTGGCCCGTACTTTTCCCTGAGAGTCGGCGTCGGGCTTGGCCAGGAAGGCCTCGTACTTCTCGATGGCCGCGTCGCGGTCGCCCAGCATCTCGTAGCAGCGGGCAATATTGAACAGGAGGTTCGAGTCCTGGTCGATGGTGGCCGCCTGCAGAAATCTTTCCAGGGCATGCCGGTAGTCGGCGGCCCGGAAGAGGGTCATCCCCTCGTTGGTCAGCTTGGCCACCGCGGCGACACCTCCGCCCGGATCGGCGGGGGTCGCTTCATCCGCGCGCGACAAGCGGGACACCAGCAAGCAGAGCGACAGC
>Ga0209863_10000768_pt1 | contig 14266 bp, 11 predicted proteins | sample OrgsoiDNA2013046_FD_185796 | JGI IMG/M metagenome (GOLD analysis project Ga0209863, IMG submission 185796) | Permafrost soil microbial communities from the Arctic, to analyse light accelerated degradation of dissolved organic matter (DOM) -... | ecosystem: Environmental > Terrestrial > Soil >...
CGATCGAAGGGGTCGTCGCCCTGCTGGTAACCTGGTTGAGCACGCGGCGGCTTCTTGGGCCGCGTCAAGCGCTGATCGCCCTGGTGACACTGGGGTTGGCGCCGCTGTTTGCCTTCCAGGCCGCCTCATTTTACACGCATACCGCGGCCACCATGTTTCTGGCGATAGGGTTCGCGGGGATCGGTGCCTGGTTTCGTACCCATCGCTCCGCCTGGATGGTGCTGGTGGGCGCAGCGATCGGCTGTACGTTTCTGACTCGACCCATCGACGCACTGTTGTTTGGGGCCGCCATGATGTCCTTGAGATCGGCGCGGGCCACTTTCATTGCGGCGCTGAGCGCGACCCCGTTCGTTCTGGTGAATTGTCTCTATCAAAACGCACAATTCGGATCGCCGTTTCTCGACGGGTACCACGTCTACCGGCCGACCCTCGCGGCGCTCTACGGTTCCACGACGGCCGCCAACCCCATCTTGCTCTCGCATTTATGGAACCCCGTACAGCTCTGGAACCACATCGACGTCTACCGAGCCTTCGTGGTGGACTGGACCGTGCCAGGAACCGCTCTGGTCGCCCTGGTGGGTGCATTTGCGATTGGGCGCGAGCACCGCGCGCGCCCAATGCGAACGTTTTCCATCGCCCTGATCGCGACCTACCTGGCCGCACTGCTGCTGACGATCGACGACGTCGACGACGGCGCTCGAGCGCGCTACCTGTCGAGTGTGCTGATTCCGGCGGCCTTTCTGACCGCGGCGGGGTTCGCTGCGGCGTCAGCGGCATTGGCGAACCGATTCGGTCCGCGCGTCCGGACGACGTTGGTCGTCATCGCGCTCGTGTTCGCGCCGACACAGCTGGCGGCCTTTCTGGTGACCCGCGTGCCGCTGGTCTGGAAGCGTGAAGGATTGTACCGCGCGGTCGAGCGGGCAGGCATCCACGACGCGATCGTGGTCGTGCGTGCCACGCATCCATCCCGCTACGCGCGCAACGGCGGTCTCTTCGACCGGCCGGTTCTGTACCTCTCGGCGCCCGCGACGACCAGCGCCGAGACGATAGCAACCGCGTTCCCGGGCCGCCCGGTCTGGGAGGCCCATGAAGGCGAGCCCTGGACACTCAGTCGTACGCGTTGAGGTGCGCGATCGGGCGGCCGAGGGCCTCATTTGCCACGCAACGCCAGCACCTGAGCCCCGGCGATCTCACCGATGGAGACATAGTCACGGTCGAGGATGGCCTTCAGACGGGGGTACTTCGCGGGGAGAAACTTACCGTAGGAGCCGATGTTCCCCGGCGACGTATCAACGAACAACTGGGGCCGACGGGCTTCCAGGTCCCGCTCGAACATGTCCCAGCTTTCACCGACAACGTTGGCGGAAGAATCGGCCTTGGGGTCGGACTGCGTTCGTGTCGCTGGAGACAGTCCAGTGAGATAGTTGGAGAACACGAACCGGCTTCCCAGAGGACGACCGGCTTCGAAATAAAGCACCGGGGCGTTGCCCCAGATGACCAGACGGTCTTCCGGACGCGAGTGGGCGTCAATAAAGGCCGCCATCGCCGGGTAGTCTGGATCCGCCTGGCCAACCGCGGCCATCACGCGGGCATGGAAAACGCCAATGAGGAAGAACGCCCCAGCGGGAACCGCCATTGCGCTCAGGACCAGAGCGCGTCGCGACACCCACAGGCGCCGCGCGGCCGGTGCAGCGAGGACCGCCAGCGGCGCGATGACCTGATAAAAGTAGTGACCAAAGAACCGCCCGCCCGCGGTGGTGGCCAGCGCGCTCACTAAGAACCAACCCGCCGAAAACTGGTCGAGTCTTCCCGGGCTCAGCCGATCGGTGCGGCGAAAGAGCGTTCGGGCGACCGCACGTGCGCCGAGCCACCAGAGCAACAGCGCCGGAATGATGGCGTACGAGAGGCGGCCGCCCGCCCGCCCGGCAACCTCGGATAGCTTGAGACCCTCTCGAATGTACGCAAAGTTGAACCGGAACCAGAACCAGGCGTCCCGCAGATCGCCCGCGATGTGCATCACGCCGACGCAGGCTCCGATCACCAGGATCGTGCCGCCAACCAGGAGAAGCCACCCCTGAAAGATCTGCCCTGGACGGCGACGGTGGACCAGCGCGAGATGGATGAAGTACAGCGGAAGCTGGACGCCCGCTTGGTACTTGTACAGCATGGCGATTCCGACCAAGGCGCCGGCGCCGAACAAGCTTGCCCGGCCGATCTCGGGCAGCGCGGAGCGAAGATAGACCAGGACCGATCCGGTCAGCGGGAGCAACATGAAGAGCTCGCAGTTTGCGGCGAGGGAGTCGAAATCGAATAAGGTCGTTGAAAATACGACATACAAGAACGCCGCAGCGAGCGCCTCGGGATCACCGAGACCCCTTTCGCCCCGATCGATGGCCAGGCGGCGCGCAATGCGACCTAGCAGAAGTCCCGTGGCGAACACGACGAGGATGCTCAGCAGGTGAAGCAGGCGCATGCCGCCCACCGGCCCGCCCAGTTCTTGGGTGGCCGCATAGGTCAAGTAGATGAGGGGTGGTTTGTGGTCGACCACGTCTCGATAGAGAACGCGTCCGGCAAGCATCTCCCGCCCCACGACGCAGTAGGTGGCCTCGTCGTCCGAGAGGCAGGGCCTAACCAGCGCCACGGCGCGCAGGCCCAGACAAGCGGTGAGCAACAGAAGAACGCCGCGGTACTTGGCCAATCGATTTTACGCCGCGCCTACGCGCCAACCACCAGGATGAACTGCCAATTCCTGGCTTCGATCCCGTAGCCCGCGTCGAATCCGACCAGCGGAACCGCGACCGAACGGAGGAAGAAACGGAGACCGGCCCCCACGTCATCGTGAACGCTCTGGCCGAACGAGAAACCTTGTTGCAGCGTGGTCGGAAAGGCCCGCTGGTCGGGGGTATCTCGGACGTTGTACGAATAGCCGCCGGCGTCGGGCCCGATCGGGCCGCTCGCAGGCAGGGTCCGGAACCAGATGGCCTGCATGTCGTAGAAGCCGAGCGCGCGGAAATCGAGTGAGCCGATCGAGAACAACGGAAAATGGTACTCGGCCTTGCCCCAAACCTGGGTGTCGCCTCGAAACTGCTGACCCAGATACCCCCGCAGGTTCGAACCGCCGGCCGTATTTTCAGTCCAGAACGGGAGGTTGTACCCCACCGTCGTGCCGGCACCATAGATGAAATTGTGGGAACGAAAAATCTTGATTCCCTGTTCCCAGCCCACGCCAGCACGCCAGTAGGTGAAGTCACTGCCAAACTGTCGGCCAGCATAGTCGAGCGATGCCCCCAGAGAACCTCCCGTCATGACCGCGAACTCGCGCGCGCGAAAGTCGAACATCAGCGCCGCGCGGCCCACACCGATCGTTCCGGGCGCAGTCGCCTGCGTGAGCGGCACACTCGGCGGGCTCATGTTGGGATCGTCGGAACCGCTATCGAAGTATCCGAATTTTTCCAGATGCCAGGCGACCTGGGTCTTCACCCTGCGAAACCAGGCGATGCCGATCGCCGGCTCGAACCCGTAAGAGAGCAGCCGGGTCTCGCGGAGCTCGAAGGGACTGGCCAGGGTAACGGTGTCGCCATTCGGCGTCATCCCATAGCTTTGGTACTCCGGAATCACCTGTCGCTGCACGAGGCCCTGAAGTTGCCAGTAGATCCAGGTCCCGAACAACGACGGATCGCGATATGCAACCACCGCACCGGAATCAATGGTGGCCAGGCGGGCGCCGAGAAGGAGCTGTTTGCCGCGGCCAAATAGGTTCCCATGGACGAAGATCAGACCGATGGCCTTGTTATTTGAGGACCACGATCCTGTGGGGACGGGGGCCCAGGGAAACTTGTCCGTCACAGAGATGTTGATCCGAACACCCGACCCGTGCGGCTCCCACCAAACGTTGACGTCCGCGAAGAGACCAGCGGTGTTCAGCCTTTCCCGGACCACATCCAGCGTGTCCTCGGCCAGCGTGTCGCCGATCGCGATGCCGGCGATCGACCGGACGGTTGATTCCTCCGTGCGCTGGTTGTCGAGCACCCGGACGTCGGTGATCTTCTCTCCGACCGCGAAGGCGGGTCGGGGCGTCAGCGCCGACGTCAACGCCACCAAAACCGCCAGGGGGGGGCACCGCCCAACCAAGCGTCGAGTCGACATTCTCGAAGGATATCGATTCGCGTGTGGAGCGTAAACAGAGAACGCTCATTCGGTGGGCTATGCGGTACTCTGGTCACACATGTGTGTGCGGCGGTGCTGGGGGCGGTCTCGCCGTGTCGCTGGGACACGCGCGCCACGCGATCGCAAGGACCGGCGGTCACAGGTCCCCGGGTCGACAAGATGACGCCCACGCTTCGCCGCGCCGCCCTGGTCGCGCTGCGGGTGGTGGTCATCGGTGCGGCGCTTCTGTTCTTGCTGCGGGGGGTAGACTGGACAGAGGTAAGAGGGACACTCCGTTCGACGAACCTGCTCCTACTTGCGTCCGTCGTCGCGCTCAACGGCGGCATGATGGCGCTCAAGGCCAGTCGTCTTCGACTGCTGCTCGGGCAGGCGCCGTCGTTCACGTCCTGCTTTCTTGCGACGCTGACCACCTCCGCCATCAACAACGTCGTGCCGCTTCGGGGCGGTGACATGGCTCGGGTCTGGATGCTGGAACGCCACGCCAGGATAACGAAATCGGCGGCAGCGGCTGTCGCCGTCGTCGAGGCACTCTTCGATCTGATTTCCCTGGCCGTCGTAGCTTTCGTGGGCGGGCTGGCGCTGCACGAGCAACGGTGGGCCGTGGGGACCACATCGATTCTCTTGGGTGCAGCGGTCGTGCTGATGTGGCTCATGAAACGAATGAACGGGAATCGGGCTTTCGAATCCGCCGATAAACCCGTGGCGAATGGTGTGCTCGGACGAATCCGTCGATTGGTCGAGCGGGCGGAGCCAGGGATGCGGGCCCTGCGCAAGCCCGAAACGATTGCGGTCGCGATGGCGCTGTCGCTCATCGTCTGGGTGTTCGAAATGGGCATGGTGATGTTGAGCGCTCGGGCTATCCACCTGTCGGTAGGTCCCGCGCTTGCGATCGTCACACTCTTGGGGATCAACCTCGCGATGGCTCTTCCATCAATGCCGGCGAGCGCGGGCGCGTTCGAGAGTGGCGCCACCCTGGTGCTGGTGCTTTCGGGAATTCCAAAGGCCCAAGCCATCGCATTTGCACTGCTCTATCACGTCATCCAGGTCGTTCCCGTGACCATCGCGGGCTTGGCCGTCGTGTCCAGGGCCGGTCTCACCCTCGATAGGCTTCCCGCGCCCGAATCGGCGGAATGACGCCTCCGCAAGCTCGTGGGCAAGGTTCGCTTTTCCCGAGGCTCGCGCGGAGTGGGGCTACGCGAGCGACATCATCGCGCGCGGTTTTCGTGCCCACCGGCAGCTGCTTCGGCGTTAGCGGGAACTATCGAAGTGTCCTGAGGCCGCGTCCGCCGGCCTCGCCGCGCGAAGGCGACCGCCAGGCCGAGGGCGCAGAGGATCGCCGGCAGTGGTAACGGCGATGGCCCGTTGGCGGCGAGGGCGCAGGAACAGCCACTCCCTCCGCTCTTGCCTGAGCCACCCACGGCGGCCGTGCCCGGGGCGCCACCGCCGCTCGTGCCCGTTTTGCCGGCGCTACCGGCGCTCGAGCCGCCGCTGCCATTGCCTGCGCTGCCCGTTTGCGCGCCGGCACCAGTTTGCCCCCCGCTGCCGATTTGCCCCCCGCTGCCGATTTGCCCGCCACCGCCCGTTTGGCCACTGCCACCAGCTACCGCGCCGCCGCTCGCGCCGCCACCACCCCCGTTGCCGCCCGAGCTCGCGGGAACATCTGGAGCTCCACTGTCGACCATCCCGGTGGATCCGTCGGTGACGGCGGCGCTCGGGCTGATCGTGAGGAGCGATACACCGAACCGCGGAACGTCGAAGGTCAAGCTCACGGAGCCGCCGCTGACCGCGAGCGACTGCGGAGGATTCAGGGGTACCGGATCCATTCCCTGCTGTAACGCGAGGATCTGCGCGGCCGAAGGCGCGGCCGGGCTTCCTTGCGAGGTCCACACGGTGTACGCGTCGCCGTGGGTGTCGTCGGCGCGCAAGTGGGCGACCGTCACGGACGAGCCGAAATCGGCCGGGACCTTGACGGTGAGCGAGACCGGCGTCGCCGGGACCGTCACCAGATCGTCGTGATAGTTCCAGACCAGAACCTGGATGCTGTGTCCGTTCAAGGTGGCCATCGCGTCGACGTCGGCATTGCCGCGGACGCCGTTCGCCAGGATCGCCGCCAGCGTCGCGGCCCCGCTGCTGACGACGGGCAGCCGCGTGCCGGCCAGGCTTCCGAGCAGCTTGAAGGCGCCGAGCACGGGCAGGTGGATGCCCCGGGTCGCGAGCGCCCGATAACCGGCGAAGTAGGGCGTGCCCGGGAACGTGAACGCCCAGGTCGTGAGCCCGCCGACCTTGACGCCCATGCTCGCCTCGAGCTCGAGGGTGTGCTTCATCGTGGCGATCTCGTAAGCGCCGTAGGCGGGCGAATTTCTGTACGCGTCCGCCGGCGTCATGCTGATGGGGCAGGCGGCGCAGCCGTCGGGATCGGCCTCGGTGATGTAGATGGGCGTCTGCTTGTATGCCGGCACCGAAGCCACGGCGGTGAACCCGGTGCGGTGCAAGCGAAGCTGGTTGCCCAGGTTCATCTCGACGTGTCCGCCCGTGATGCTGCTGCCACCCTTGGCGTGGAAGCTGATCAGATCGAGGCGCGTCCCCACCTTGCCGGTGACGGCGTTGACGCCCGTCGCGCAATGCTGCAGGAGCTGCGGCAGGAACGAGCTGCCCGCCGACGCCACGGCCGGTCCGCCGATTTGCGCCGTCGGCAAGACGCCGTGCAGCGCGGCCTCCGTGTAGTCGTAAAGCTTGGCGTACTCCGCGAACGTCCCGTGCCAGTAATCGTTGTCGGGCTCGTTCCAAAGCTCCCACAGCCACGACGCCGCGACGTTCGGGTAGCGACCGTTCACGTGGGTCGCCCACGCGGTGATGAGGGCGCCCCACTTCGTGTAGTCCTTGGGCGGGTAAAAACAGCCCCCGTCGAGGGTGTAGACCCCCGTGTTCATGTAAGGCGTCGGGTGCGTCGACAGCGCCTCCGGCATGAACCCGATCTCGGTGAGCGGGAACGCGCCGGCTCCCGTGATCGCGTCCATGATCCCGTCCATGAGCGTCCAGCTGTAGACGGGGTTGCCGCCGGCGTCCTCGGTGTAGACGTTGGTCGATCCCCATTTGAGCGATGGGGTTCCATCCCCGGTGTTGAGCAGGAAGTGCGTGCGGATGCGGACCGGCGCCGTGTGGATCGCGGCGAGCGTCTTCAGCAGCGCTTGCCCCTCCGGGGTGGTCGAGTAGTTGACCTCGTCGTACCCGTGAAACGGCCAGACGCGCTCGAGCGGCGTGCCGGCCGCCGTACCGTCCACCGAGATGTTGACCGCGGTGGGCGTCTGGGCGCGCGCGCGCATCGGCAGCGCCACCACGCCCGCGCAGGAGGCCAGCGCGACCGCCGCCCAGCTACCAAAGCGACGAGCGTGCCGCGGACCTGAAGCTCGACTCTCTGCGGCAACGGGTAACACTGTCTTGTAAGGGTACGCGAGGCCCGAACTGGCACCAAGGCCCCCCTTCATGGCTTCGGAGGTCGCCAAGGCGCCCCTCGACCCGCCCAGATGCCGCTGTCACGGGGTAAAATGGACCACTTTCAACCTAGAGTGGACCACTTTCAGCCTAGAGAGGAACTCTAGGTTTGGGGTGCTGCACCCGTCTATCAACCTACCTGTGGGCGGGCTGCTTTCGGCTGGACCAATCTCCTATCGATAAGGGGCTATAAAAAATGCGATTGTCAATCCACCGGAGCGGACGCGCGTCGTGCTTTAGGGCTCTCCTGTTCAGCGTCGGCCTGATCGCCGGGTGCGCTCAGAGCCAGCCTGTCACCACCTCGAGCGGCTCCGGAGGCGCGATCGGGGGGACGGCGACTGGGACGGGCGGAAGCGGCTCGGGTGGCTTCCAGGACGTCGGGTCCGGCGGCATCGTGGCATCGGGGGGATCGAGCGGGGCCGCGGGCGTGAACGGCTCGGGCGGGATCGTGGGCAGCGGCGGTTCAGTCATCACCGGTACCACCGGCACCGGTGGTACCGGGGTCGGTGGCTCCACCGGCGGTTCAGGTGCCGGTGGTTCAGGTGCCGGCGGTTCCGCTCCTGGAACTGGCGGTTCCTCTCGCGGCGGCGCAACGGGCGGTAGAGCGGGAACTACGGGTGCCGGGGGAACGGGAGTGACCGGCGGGGCTGGAGCCGGCGGCGGCGCACCGTCGGCGTCCGGGTGCGCCGGAAAAACCTACAAGCTCTGCGAGGACTTCGAGACGGGCACGGTGGGCGGCTTTCCAACGGGATGGACCAAGTTCGCCGGCTACGGCGCCGCTGGCCCCACCGATGTCGCCCTCGCGACCGATGCGCCCCATTCGGGCACGATGTCGCTCAAGAGCGACTCGATGAATCGAGGCCAGCAACGCGCACAGAGGAGTCTGACGGCGCTCGGCGCGACGGCCTACCTCCACTGGGGCAGGATCTTTTACAAAGTCCAGCAACCGTCGCCGGTGGTGCAAAAGACGGCGACCAATACCGTTATGCACATGACCTGGACGTCAATGGTCGGCCCCAAAGGCGAGAATCGCATCGTCGATATCGTCGAAAACATGGCTGGCTCCCACCAGTGGCTCTTCAACCTTCCCAGCGACGGCTGTTGCACGTCTTCTGCATACAATTGGAAGTTCGACGCCAATTGGCACTGCGCGGAATGGTGGGTCGACGTCGCGAACAACGCCTACCGTTTCTTCTCGGATTCCACGGAGGTGACTGCGCTCGCGTTTAGCGGAAAGACGAATTCGACGATGTCGGATTACACGTCGGTCGTCGTCGGGGCCACGTATTACCAGGACAATGGGACCATCTTGAGCCCGTTCGTGATCTGGTTCGACGACCTGGCGATCGACGATAATCGAATCGGCTGCAATTAGATTTTGGGCTCGGCCGGCGGCGCGGCCGGCGTGGCTGTCTCGACGGGCGGCGGCGTGACCGGCGGCGCCGTCTCGGCAACAACCACCGCCGCCGCTTCGGTGGCCTGCGCCGCCGCGCGCCGCTGCGACTCGGCCAGCTCTTCCAGCGACTTCCTGATCTGATCGCGCCGCTTGAGCTCGTCCGGATGCAGCGTCACCGCATCGCGCAGCTCCTCGAAGGGCTTCCGAATCGACTCGTGCAGCGTGATCTCTTTCTTGATGTCGGAGGTCGCCTTGCGGAATTCGCGGATCAGCTTTCCGAGACCCGACGCCAGGTCCGGGAGCTTCGCGGGACCGATGAAGATGAGGGCGAGCAGCAGGATCACGGTGATTTCGCCCATTCCGAGGTTGAACACGTCTGAGACCTACTCCATGGGCGCCCAAGTCGCCGTGGGAAAACAAGCCAGGCCGTGGACGCCCGCCGCGCTAAGTTAGTGCGTGTCGGGGAATTCCTGTGACTTCATCGAGAAACACGTAGGCCCCGGCCCGGCTGGCGTGCTTGGTCGGCGGGGGATCGCAGCGTGGCCGATGGCGCGACAACTGCCTGAGGGCAGAATTAGCAGATAGGGGATCGACAGCGCGCTGTAAAACTGATCAATGGAGGCGTGGCCTTGGAGGGCGCATTCCTGATGAAGATCGCGAAAGGCGGCAATCGCCAGCGAGAGCTTATTCCGCGTGCGCGGAAAGCAACCATCCCGCTGTCGGAGCAGCATCCAATGGTGGTCCTGACCGACGCGTTGGATTGGACGGAGATGGAGGTCCGAGCGGAGAAGATCCGCGCGAAGAAGCTGAAGAACGCGGCTGGGCGACTGCCGCATCTACGAGCGTTGCTGGGGGCGCTGACGGTGATGGCGGTGCGTCGGCTGCCCTACCGCGAGACGGAGGAGCAGATTCGCTACTACGCGTCGGCTCGCTATCTGTGCGGGCTGACCGAAACGGAATGGACGCCGGACTTCACGACGATTCAGGACTTTTCCCAGTTAGTGGGACAAGACGGCGTCAAGCTAATCAACGAATACGTGGTCGAGCTGGCCGTGGAGCTCGGGCTTGCGGATCCGAAGCGCGCGGTCGCGGGTTCGTGGCGCCACCTCGAATGGCGGATGCGTTCATACGGCGACGCCCTTGGACGTATTCTGGCTTGTCGCCCTGTTGAGCGCCGAGAAATGGGACGCAAGGGGCACGAGCGAGTTCGTCGCCTTTTCGACCCTGCCCGCGTGCGGGCCGAATTCGTCGCCATCTACCGGGCCGTCCTGGAAGACCGAGGGCTGCCGGGAGAGCCCGCTTGGACAGGGCGACGAAAGCACCATTGGGGCTAACCCAAGCGAAGGACCGGTCAAGGACGCCCGTTGTCAGTTTGCGCACTGTCCCGCGGCGTTCCGATCGATGCAGATCGTCTGGCCGGCGCAGGCGTAGTAAAATTGGAAGTTGGAGTACGTGCCGTTTTGGAGGTTCGTGCAGGCCGTTCCGTTTAGAATGACGTTCGCCTTGGTGGCGTCATAGGACCAACCGTTCGTCGGATCCGGCTGAATCACGACCGTATTGCCGCCCGCGTCGGTCGCTGAGATCGCGACGTTGTCAAAGCCCTTGGGCGCCGTCGCGAGGGATACCGTGCACGAAGCCACGATGCCCACGATCTTGTTGAGCGCCGCCACGAGAGAAGCTGTGTCGGTGACGGAATAGTAGGAAGTTGCGGCGCCGGTCTGCGCCTGGCCGCCGTTCGTCGCCATCGTGTTGAGCGTGGCGGTCGCCACCAGGTCGGTGGCGGTCGCAATCCCGACGACGAACGTCTGGAAACCCGCGGTCAGCGCGTCCGCGACCGCCTGCTCCGCGCCCGCCGAATCGTCCGCCGTGTTGTTCTTGTTGCCCACCGCGCAGTTCGGAAGGCCGTCGGTCGCCAGCAAGAGGTACTTCGGGTTTGGGTCGATCAGGGTCGTGAGGTACGCAACACCGGCAGTGACCGCCTTCGCCGTGGGGGTACGGCTACCGGTGGTCACGCCGCCGTTCGCGGAGGTCGCGCCGGTGATCGCGGTCGCGATCGCGGCTGAGCTCATCGGGGCTATCGGGACCGCAACGCCGGGGCTGTTGACGCCGCAGGTGTTGTCCGCATCGGCAAAGAATTTGAGGCCCCAGTTGACGGTAGTATCGGTAGAAACGACCTGATTGATGGCCGCCGTGACCAGCGCCCATTTCGACGTCGCGCCACAGCCTCCGTTACCACAGGCTTGGTCGTTTTGATCGTTGTCCATGGATCCCGACCGATCCTCGATGATCAGAATATCCGGGGGCAGCGGCATGATCCCGACGTTCATCTGGCCGCAGCTCATGCCGGCTGCGCCCCCGGCGCCCGTGAGAATGACGTCGCCGCCCGGCGTGCCGGCGGATCCCCCCCCGGAGGTACCGGCGCTACCCGACAGCGACGCCCCCCCGGCGCCCGCGATGGGGGAGGTCCCCAAGGGAGTTGCGGGCGCGAAGCTGCAGCCGACCATCGAGAGCAACAGGACTCGAAGAACATGCTTAGGCGACCGACGCATAGGAACCTCTGAAAATGGCCACTCGGACGTGCTGGCGGACCCAACCAACGCCACCACCGACATGTACCCTCTGACCGGACGAATCAGGCAGCCCGACCGAACATCTGCCGATCCGGCTCTCTCAGCTCATGCCGGCTACTGGTAGGCCGGTGCGCCATCCCCGTTCGGAGCACCGCAGGGTAAGTGCCTCAGGTTGCTGCCTGTTTCGGGGAGCCTCGGGGTACTTTTCGTTTGATAGATTAATGGCCACCTTCCGTTTCCCCCGTCGTCCAGCCCTAACCGTGGTGCCCGGGGTGCGTCAAACATCCGCGCCGCAGCGTGCGTCCCGTAGCGACGATGAGATTCTCGCGGGCCTCCGCCGGGGTGACGATGGTATTGCGGCGGACCTCTATTGGCGGGTCAAACCGGTCGTCGATCGGACTGTTCGTCGGTTGCTGGGACGGCTCGACACCGACGGCGAGGATATTGTCCAGGTCGCGTTGGTGCAGCTCATCGAATCGCTGCCCAGTTACCGCGGGGAGTGTCCTCTCGATGCCTGGGTCTCCGCCGTATCGGCGAACGTCGTCTACAAGCACATCCGGCGGCGGCGGTTGGAGCGCAATATTTTCGTCGACACCTTGCTAGACGAAGACCTCATCGAGGCGTGTCAGATCAACGCACCCACGGTGACGGCCCAGTTTCGGGACGCGCTCAGGCGGATCTCCGGACACTTGGCGGCGATGAACGCGGATCGCGCCTGGGCATTCGTTCTGCACGACGTCTGCGGCTATTCATTGGAGGAGGTTTCTCACATCTGCCGGATATCGGCCGTTGCCGCCCAGAGTCGTTTGGTGCGGGGCAGACGCGAACTTCACGGGCGAGTCGCGGACGACGCAACGCTGACCGGGATCTTCGATCGGGGCGATCTGTGAACGAGCATCACTACGCCCACCTGACGGCGCGACTGCTGCGCGCGGCTCGAGCACGCATCGGGCCGCATCCGTCGGCGCTGCCCGCAGACGCGGTAGCTGAGCTTGCGAGCGTCATTCGCAGCACCGCGGGAAGGCGAGATCGCCGTCGGCTCGCCATATCGATCGCCGCGGCGGCGACGGTCGTTTGTATTGCGGTCACGGTCGGGTGGACCCCGATCCGCTCGAATCGGCCCACGACAACAACCTCGATCGCCGTTGCGGCCACAGACCGGAGGCCGATTTCGGTCGCCGAGGGGACTGCCGGCGCCACCGTCGTGGCGGCTGGTGGCATCTTCCAGCCGCTTGTGGCCGGGCATGAATGGCGATCGGGCGAGGAACTGCGAACGGCCGAGCGGTCGGTGGCTTTGTCCATGCAAGGCGATGGCGCCATCGAGGTGGAGCCCCACTCGGATCTGCAGCTCGTGCGGGCCGACGTCGAGCGCTGGCTGCGGCTCGGCCGCGGCGCCGTCGAGGTGCATGTCGCCAAGCTGAAATCCGGCGAACGCTTCGTTATCGCGACGCCCGACGCGGAGGTGGAGGTGCGCGGGACTCGTTTTCGCGTCGCCGTCGTTCCATCCGTTGCCGAATGCGGCCAAGGCACCGTCACCCGGGTATCGGTGACCGAAGGGGTGGTCGTGGTCCGTTCGCTTGGAGGGCAGTCGCGGGTGGAGGCGGGGCGCGGCTGGCCTACCGATTGTGCCGAGCGGTCAAGCTCTGTCGCTCCCCGTCAATTGACCACTCTTCGGGGCGAGCCGAAGCGGCAGGTATCGCTCCGCACTCCGGCGACGCGGAGCTCCACTGTCGACGGTGCTTCGGGTGTCTCGGTCTCTACGCTCGCAACGGAAAACGATCTCTTCGGTGCGGCCCTCAAGGCCGAGAGTGCGGGTGACAGGCGCTCAGCCGTGCAGCTGCTCAATGTGCTGCTGGACAGGTTCCCGGCGAGCCCGCTCAAGGAGACCGCCACGGTCGAGCGCGCGAGACTGATCGGTTCGACTCAGTCAGCACCGTGATCCGTCGGCGGCGCGATCGTCGCCGATCCGGGCGAGCGGACGAGGCCGTCGCGGCCACCGAGATCGCCGCGGCACGCGCCGGCCCCGAGTGGGCGGAGACGCTCGCGATTCGGGCGGGACCGATCGAGGCCCGCATCCGTGCGCGGCCGCGCGGAACGCGGTCCTCGATCCCGATCGAGGCCGCCATGCTCCTGGCCGCTTCGTTTGGGCTCAAGGTCACGTGGCGGCATGCCAGGCGGCCGCGGCTTTCAGCGCCCCGCCTTCGCGATGACCATCACCGGCGCCGGCTGGCTGACCGCGTGCCAGAGCAGCTCGAACGATCCCTTCGTCGTCGTCGAGAGGCAGGCCACCTGCCCCTCGCCCACCGCGAACGTGGCGATGCGATCCGCCTGCACAGGCGTCGTGCCGGCGGACGACCCCTTGCAATCGCGGTCGGTGCCGGTGACGGCCGGCGCGGTGTAGAGCGAGCCGCCCGCGAACTCGGAGTAAGCGTGGAACGCGACCGGCCCCACGGCCACGACCTTGGCGACCGGGCCCCGCGCCTCGACGGTGCCGCGCTCGCTGCTCGCGCTCCGCGCCGAGGCGATCCCGGTCCCGCCGAAGCTGGCGAGCGCCAGGGCGACGAATCCGACGAGCTTGGTGGTGAGGGGCGAGAGGCGCTTGGTGGAGGTCATGGTGGCTGTCCTTTCAGTTCCGTTTGTC
>Ga0209863_10000770_pt1 | contig 14221 bp, 18 predicted proteins | sample OrgsoiDNA2013046_FD_185796 | JGI IMG/M metagenome (GOLD analysis project Ga0209863, IMG submission 185796) | Permafrost soil microbial communities from the Arctic, to analyse light accelerated degradation of dissolved organic matter (DOM) -... | ecosystem: Environmental > Terrestrial > Soil >...
CCGCGCTTGCTCGACGACCGCACGCATGATCGGCGAGAAACGCGCGATCGCGCCGCAACGCAAATAGTCGCCGTAGGAAAATCCGCCCGGCAGCACGATTGCGTCGAAATCGCCGAGCCCCGTTTCCTTATGCCAGACATAATCTGCCTTGAGACCCGCGATCCCGCGCAGCGCGGCGAGACAATCCTGGTCGCAATTGGAGCCGGGAAACTGAATGATCGCGAATTTCATGACTTCGTTAGGCACTCGTTAGGCATTTCGAGCCGATAATCCTCGATCACCGGATTGGAAAGCAGATCGCGGCACAGCTCGCGCAGTTTTGGTTCCTGCTCCGTTGCGTCGCCCTCGACCTCGATCTCGAGATAACGCCCGATCCGCACGTCGCGCGCGGCCGTAAAACCCAGATGCTGCATCGCTTCAAGAACCGCCGCGCCCTGGGGATCGAGCACCGCCTCCTTGGGTGTCACGATCACTTTCACCTTCATCCAAGAATATTACCCGCGTCGCGGAAGGTCGGAAGGAAAAAGATAAGCGCCCGCAGCGGTGGCGTTTTGGGGACAGTCTCCTAAACTCTCCCCGTTATGGCGGAACAAATTCTCGCGGGCAAAAACGGCGTCGTCTTCGGCGTCGCCAACAAACGAAGCATCGCCTGGGCGATCGCGAAAGCGTGGGCGGCGGCCGGCGCGCGGCTGATCTTCAACTATCAAGGCGCGCGCTTGAAGGAAAACGTCGAAGAACTGGTCGGCGAGTTTGGCGAAACGACGCCGCTGTTCCCGTGCGACGTCTCGAGCGACACGGAAATCGGGGAATTTTTCACCAATGTTCGCAGCCTGACTGAGCGGCTCGATTTGCTGCTTCACTCCGTCGCGTTTGCGCCGAAGGAGGCGCTCGAAGGCGACTTCGTCAGCACGACGCGCGAAGCTTTTCGCACCGCGCACGACATCAGCGCCTATTCGTTAGTCGCGCTCGCGCGTGAAGCTGCGCCGCTGATGACCAACGGCGGAAGCATCCTCGCGATGACCTATTACGGCGCCGAAAAAGTGGTGCCGCACTACAACGTGATGGGCGTGGCGAAAGCCAGTCTTGAAGCGAGCACCCGTTATCTTGCCTATGATCTCGGCCCGAAAAAAATTCGGGTGAACTGCATTTCCGCCGGACCTGTCAACACGCTGGCCGCGCGCGGGATCAGCGGCTTCTCCTCGATGCTGAAACATTATCAGGAGCGCGCGCCGCTGAAACGCAGTTGCGAGCCCGTAGAGCTGGGTCAAACCGGATTATTCCTGGCGAGCGACGGCGCAGCGGCCATTACCGGACAGGTGATCTATGTAGACGGCGGTTACCAGATCATCGGGATGTGACACGGCGAATTCCGCGCATGATCCAAACGATCCAATAAATCGGACTAACGATGTAAATCAGAACCAGTAATTGATGAAAAATAAAGCTGAGTTGCATGACGCTCGAGATCGAGAGGTGAAATGCGACGAAGCTGCACCCGAGCACCAGGCCCCACCAACGGCCAAGCAACATTAAGGGCGCCAACAGTTCCAAAATCAAACCCATCCCGGCGATTAGAGCGACGAGCGTCCCATGTGAGGCGGCGAATTGTGCGATCGCTAACTGTTGTTCCAGACCCGCGGCGTCCAGATGGTCATAATAGGCTTGGTACGCGGTTTTGAAAATCTGCACTCCGATAAAGCGAGCGCGGAAAATCCAGGCTCCGTGGGTTTCGATCAGCTTCGTTAGGCCAGCGACGAAATAAGCGGCCGCGATCGTCTGCTGCGACCACGAAATCTGACGCTCTTCGAGCGCGCCAGTCGCCGGCGGGTCACGCCGGCGCAGCCACAATTCATAATAACAGGCCGCGGTCTGGACGAGCAGGACGAGCGAAACAATCTGCACCGCGTGATGAATCGCGCCTTGCGAATTAATAACCGCGTTCACAGAGACGTTGACGAAAAGCGCGACCGGCAGCGCAACCCAGAGGAGGACGCGCATGATATAAAATGCCAGCGCGATCAGGAGCATGGCGTGACATGCAGTCAACCAGCTGGCGTCAGTGAGAAATGTGAGATCGACAATCCGGGCGAAACCATTCGGCGCGGGGAGCGAGCGAACATTTAGTGTCGGCGGCGTGGAGATGAGAACGACCCAGGCGAAGCTCACCCGCATGAACAGGCGCTCGTAGATAGGATGCCTTTCAGGGAGCGCCGCGGTTTTCATGGGTGCCGCGCGATCGATTTGCTGTCGGCTTCAATCCGGCCAGATTTCCAGAGCAGGTTAACGCGCTGCACCTGCAAACCGTGCAGCAGACCTGGCGATTGCTGCTGCACCACCGGCAACTCTTCGAGATAACGCAGGAGCGCAGCTCCCGCCACCGAATCCGCGTCTATTGGTCCGGTCTTGCCCTTGAATTCCGCCCGCCGCTTCGATTCGAAAATTTTCTTTAATCCGGGCGTAGTTAGGCCAAAACGAGTCGTCGCCAACGGCTGTCCCGTGTTATCCGAGAGATAAATGTAGTACGAGTTTTTCGCGAACGAGGAGTACATGGGAAAATTGGAAAATGGATAATTTTCCCCGGCGACGAGGCACAAGATCGTTAGGGCATAAAGCACCGGCCGACGGGCCGGATGAAGCGACATCCCAAGACGCTGTAAGCTCGCCCGGATCTGCACTCGATCGAAGCAGCAGTCGCTGAGTTACCCGGGCGGCCAGCCTAACGAGCGTTTGCCTAACAAGTGGACGTGCAGATGCGGCACGCTCTCGCCGGCGTCAGGACCGCTGTTGATCACGACGCGATAACCACTTGTGCTGACACCCAATTCGCGGGCGATCTGCGTTGCGGTCAAAATCAACTTGCCGAGGAGCGGCTGATCGGACGCGTGGGCTTTGTCGAGTCTTGGGATGACGCGCTTGGGCACGATCAGCACATGCAGCGGTGCCTGCGGATTGACGTCGTGAAAGGCGAGCACGTCGTCATCCTCAAAGACGATCCTAGCCGGGATTTCGCGCGCGACGATCTTCTCGAAGATCGTCATCGAATCGAGCAGGTCAGTTCCGCGACAGCGGGTCCGCTCGAAATCTTGTCGCGGATGAAACAAGCGACTTCTTCTTGCAACGCATCGCACGATCGCGTCCAGGTCTTGGCGCCGCGCAAATGCTTGATCGCGGGGTGAAGTCCGAAAAAGTGCAGGCTGGTCGCGCCCATCGAGATGATCGCGGCGACGCGTTTCTCGAGCAGATCGAAAAAGGCGAGCTCGTAACCCGCGCCCGCTGCTTCCGCGACTTCGAAAAGCGAAATTGAAATCGGCGGCGGAGCCGGGCGAAAATGCGGGACGATTTCCTTGTAGCCAATCACTTTCAAAACGTAGCGGACGGTTTGGTTGAGCTGACTGAAGGCGACGACCGGCTCGTCATTCCGCAGTCGCAAATAAAACGCGATGCTTTCGGTGACGTGCTCGGTGAGCCACCAACTCGGATAGCCGGCGCGGTCGGCGGCCTGTGTGATTGCAGCGTGCAGCCACTGGCGATTGAATTCGAAGAGCTGTCCCGAATCGGAACGCAAATAGGGAAATTCTTCTTTAAATGCAACCATTGTTAGGCTTGTCCGGAAACAATTCTGGTTGAAGTTCGTTAGGCTTGGGGTGCCGGCCGAGAGCATGAATTTCATCGACGAACCGCGTGACGTCTTCAAAGCGCCGATGCACGGACGCGTAACGCAAATAGGCCACCTCGTCGATTTCGCGCAGTCGCTCGAGCACTTTGCCTCCGATCTCCGCGGAAGTGATTTCGCTTCCGTTGATTTCGATCTCGTTCGCAATCTCCTCGACGGCTTGGGCCAAGCGAACGAGACCGATCGAGCGCTTTTCGCACGCCTTCGCGAGGCTGCTGGCAAGTTTGCGCCGGTCAAACGCCTCATGCGTGCGGTCGCGTTTGATCACCCTCATTCCAGAGCGCTCGATCTGCTCATAGGTGGTAAAGCGAAAAGTGCACGCAAGACAGACGCGACGTCGGCGGATACTGGAACTGTCGCGCGATTGCCGTGAATCGATGACTTTGTCGTCGCGATTTCCGCACTTGGGGCAACGCATGATGTGGCCGAGAACCAAGTTTACACTACACGTTGTAGCCGCACCCAACGCAAGCTAATTCCGATGAGCTTTGCGCGAAAAGTTTTGCAGCGCGATTATGGCTTCGCTTTCGCTTTTCGCGGTTCGAATTCGAACACGACTTTTCCGTTTTCGAGTTTCAAGCGTGCGGAAAACGGCCGACCTTTTTTCGAAATGAATTTCGGCAACAGATCGGTTTTGCCGGTCGTGATCAATTTCACCGCCTGGTCTTTTGCGATCTCGCGTTGCAAAATCATTTTTCCCATCCGGAAGTCACAGCCCTTCGGCAAACGGACCGAGTGTTCGCACGCGTAAGCGTTTTCCAGCACATAGACCTGGCCTTTGTGGCAGACCGGGCAGAGGCCGATCGCTTCGTGCTTTGCTGGATCGATCGTCTGCGCCTCGCTCGGCGCGCGATCCGCAAAAACGAATTGCGGCTTTTTATCCTCGCCAAGAACTACGGTCGCTTCGAACGTGCGACCCACTTTGCTGCGGAAACCTTGCAGCGGACCAACGCGACCCTCGCTCACCAGTGTGCTCACTTCCTCGGGAGTAAATTGCCGCGAAGCCATTGTTTTCCAGATCAGCCAGTCGCAGTTCTGGCAGCGGAACGTTTTGTAGTCCTCCTTGATCGGGCCGCGGCCGCAGTTCGAGCAGGGAACCTCGAGCGTCGCATATTCGCCTTCGATCGTTTCGCCGCGAAAACTGCGCACCTTGTCCACGATCTCACTCGTTAGGCCACGAATCTCTTTCATAAAATCATCACGGTCGAGCTTGCCGTGCTCCATCTGCTTGAGGCGGAATTCCCACTCGCCCGTCAGCTCTGGTTTGCAGAGCACGTCCGTCTCCAGATTGCGCAAGAGCGTGATGAGTGATGATCCTCTCGCGGTCACGATTAGCTCGCGGCCTTTGCGTTCGACGTAGCCATCGAGAATCAACCCTTCGATGACTTGCGCACGAGTCGCCGGCGTCCCGAGGCCGCGTTCGCTCATCGCCGCGCGCAGTTCCTCGTCTTCGACGAGTTTGCCGGCACCTTCCATCGCGGCGAGGAGGGTTGCTTCATTAAAACGAGCGGGCGGTTTCGTTTCGTTTTCCTTGATCTCGATCGCCAACACTTTGGCGCGTTCGTTAGGCCGAATCGGTACGATTGATTGTTCGTCTTCGCCTGCGGCTTCCTTTCCGTAAACCGCGAGCCAGCCCGGATCGATGATGATCTTGCCATCGGTGCGGAAGGCTTCGCCCCCGACGCGAGTGATCCGCGTTGTCACTTCGAACTGCGCCGCCGGATAAAAAACTGCGATCGTTCGGCGAGCGACCATGTCGAAAATCTTGCGCTCCAAATCATCGAGCCGCGCAGACGATGCGCCGGTCGGGATGATGGCGTGGTGATCGCTCACCTTCGCATTATCGAAAACACGCCTGGTCGGTTTCACCCAATCGCTGCGCAATGCTTTCTCCGCGTGCTTCGAGAGCGTCGCATCCTCGAAACTATCCATCACTTTGCGCACTTGCCCGAGGTTGTCCTCGGGGAGATAGCGCGAGTCGGTCCGCGGATAGGTGAGCACTTTATGACGCTCGTAAAGTGCCTGCGCGATTTGCAGCGTGCGGCGCGCACTAAGACCAAAGCGCCCATTTGCTTCGCGTTGCAGCGTCGTTAGGTCGTAGAGCAATGGGGAGGCTTGCGTCGTCGGTTTTTTTTCTTCGGTGACGTCGCCAATTTTTCCATCGCAAGCCGCTTTGATTTTCTCCGCGGTCTGGCGCTCCCAAATTCGCTCCGCGCGCGCGTCTTCGTCGCCGTCTTTCTTAAAATTTTGGTCGAACCAGCGTCCGCGGTAGCTACCCGCCTCCACGCCGAAATCGCCGAACACCTCGAAATATTGACGCGATTTGAATCTCCGGATTTTTTCTTCGCGTTCCGCGAGAATCGCGAGCGTCGGCGTTTGCACGCGGCCCGCCGCGGTTTTCTGGAAACCGCCGTTGCGCGAATTGAACGAGGTCAGAGCGCGCGTCGCATTGATGCCGACGAGCCAGTCGCTTTCCGCGCGGGAGATTGCCGCATCGGCGAGCGGCCTCATTTCCTGCTCGGAACGCAGGCTGCGAAAGCCGGTGCGAATTGCATCCGGCGTCATCGATTGCAGCCAGAGTCGCCGCGTCGGCTTTTTGGAACCTGACCAGCGCACCGTGTTGCGAAAAATCAGCTCGCCCTCGCGGCCGGCGTCGCACGCATTGATGATCTCGCTCACGTCGGGACGCTTGATCAGGCGTTTGAGCACCTGGAGACGCCCTTTGTTTCGTTCGATCGGCTCGAGATCAAAATGATCCGGAAGCACGGGCAGATTCTCGAGGTTCCATTTCCCGCGTTTCACTTCCACGCCTTCCGGCGGAACGATTTCGACCAAATGCCCGACGGCTGACGAGATGATGTACTGATCGTTCTCGAAGAAATCTTTCTCGCGTTTGAACTTTCCAAGGACGCGCGCGAGGTCGGCGGCGACGCTTGGTTTTTCCGCGATGATCAGCGTTTTGGGCATGAAGGGATGCCAACTAGACCTCGTTGGCAAAGTTTGCAAGTAGCAGAAGCACGAACCGCGCGCGCTACGATAGCTTGACGAAATATTTTCCGGGCGACTGTTTCACCAGCCGCTTTGACTCGAGCCGGAGCAAGACAGACGCGACGGTTGAGCTCGCCAACATTGACCGCTCAGGTCGAAAATGGCCTAACGCCCCATGGACTTGATGGACAAGACAATCATCCGAAAGATCAGTTTAGCGGTTTTTTCGGCACTGGCCTGTGGAGCGGTCAACGCGAATGTTGCACGCGGCGCGGCGCCCGATCCAACAATCCCAACTTCACCAAACCCGACCCGGCGCTGGTCGATCTCCAGGCCGCAGCCGGTTCGCTCAACCAGGCCATGACCATAGCGCCGGGCCAGGCGCGCGACGAAGCGGTCGCCGCCCAACGCCGGGCGGTCGAACAGATGCTGGAAGATCTGGTAGATAACCTCGAAAAGACGGCGCTCAACGATCCGGTAAAACTGGCCACCACCGGCTTCGATTTGAAGAAGACAACGAGCCAAACCGGGGAAGCGCCGCCCATTCCGCAAAACGTGCGGCTGCGGCTGACCGGCACGAGCGCTGGAACTCCGCGCTTCCATCAATGATTTTGAGTCATGCATCACTCCGCGCGGCCGGGGTCACCGACCCCGGCTACAAGGCAGAGAGCGCTAGGAGAGCTTGACGAAATATTTTCCCGGCAATTGTTTCACCAGCCGCTTGAGCTCCAGCCGGAGTAACACTGACGAAACCGTTGCACTCGGTAATTCGCAGGTCGTCGCAATGGAGTCGATCGGTGTTTCGGTCGGATTGATCGCGTCGTAAACGCGCCGCTCGTCGCTCGAAAGTTCGGGCACCAAACGCGCCGCCGCTTCGGGCCATTTCTCTTTTTCGGGGAGGAGAATTTGCAGATCATCAAGGATGTCGCTCGCGTCCATCACCAGTTTCGCGCCCTGTTGGATGAGCCGATTCGAGCCGTGCGCAGTTGGAGCGTTGATGTGACCCGGCACAGCGTAAACCGAGCGTCCCTGCTCAATCGCCTGCGACGCAGTGATGAGCGCGCCGCTGTTCAAGCCGGCTTCGACGACCAGGACGCCGTGACTCCAGCCGCTGATAATGCGATTTCGCATGGGGAACGTCTGGCGATCCGGCTCGATTTCCATCGAGAACTCCGAAACGATTGCACCGTTTCCATCGCGGATTTTGTCGGCGAGAGCGGCATTTTCCGCCGGATAAAGTTTCGTTAGGCCAGAACCGATCACGGCGATGGTGCGACCTTTCGCCGCCAGTGCACCTTGATGCGCGGCGGTATCGATCCCGCGCGCGAGTCCGCTAATGACAGTCAGGCCGGAGTAAGCGAGTTGGTAGGAAAGCTTCTTCGCGCTTTCCGCACCGTAGTGGCTGGTGCGGCGCGAGCCGATCACCGCGATCGCATGCTGATCGCGCTCGGTCAGTTCACCCCAGACGTAGAGAACAATTGGCGGCGCGTGAATTTCGCGAAGTTGCCGCGGGTAGGTGGGCGATTCGGCGGTGATAACTTCCGCGCCGAACTCGCGAATCCGCTCAAGTTCTGCGGAAAGATCGACTGCCTTTTCCCAGTTCGTAATCTGCTCGGCAACTTCATTGCCAATGCCGTCGATCGCCCGAAGCGCGCCCGATTTCGCGGCGAGAATGCGCTCCGGCGTCTCGAAAAATTCGAGCAACTTGCGCAGTCGCACCGGCCCCATCATCGGGAGCATGTTGAGCGCGATGCAGGCTTCGGTGCTATTCATCTCGCAACTTAGCGAACAAGGGGTTCGTTAGGCATGAAGGCACTGAACAACGCCGAGCAGAGAGATCCGGCCCACCCGGCCCGCCGCCGTGCTAGAACGGAATCTCGTCGTCGTCCGGCTCGGGAGGCGGTGCATTCTTCGGCGGAGGCGTGCTCCGGGAGCTGCCGCTCGTTCGCGATCGCGGGGCTTCCTCGCCTCCTTCGTCACCGCCGCCGCCAGCGCCGGGACGGCTGCCCAGCATCTGCATCATTTCGCCGATCACTTTTAGTTTGCTCCGTTTCTGACCGGATTGCTTGTCATCCCAAGTATCGAGTTGAAGCCGGCCTTCGATGAAAACGGAACGGCCCTTCTTCAAATATTCGCCGGCCACTTCGGCGGTGCGACCCCAGAAAGTCACATCAACGTAAGTGACCTCTTCGCGCTTCTCCCCCGTATCGAGGGTGTATTGCCGATTGACCGCAATCCCGAGATCAGCGACCGCGCTCCCCTTCGGCGTGTAGCGCACTTCAGGGTCGCGCGTCAGGTTTCCAAGCAGGAGAACTTTGTTGAAGCTGGCCATGCGACTCTTCTAACGAAGTTATTTCGCCGCGGCCATCTTCTTTTTTGCCGGCTGCTCCTTTTTCTCGCGCAAGCGCTGGTAATGTTGGCGATAGACTTCCGGATCGAGCTTGAACTTCGCGCGTAGTTTCGTGATCAACTGCGAATCAGCGTGAAAAATGAAGTTCACAAAATAGCCGGCATCGAGCTCACCAGCTACGTAGGAAAATGGCCGCCTGTCCATCTTCTGAACTTGTTCGATCTCCGCGCCTTCTTTTTGAAACTCGGACTCGAGACGCTCCACGATATCTTTGACGGCATCATCCTTGCCCTGCGTATTGAGCACGAGCAACGCTTCGTAACGGTTTTTCATCATTCGGGTTTTTGGTTGAAAAGATTCATCGCAGCAAACACGCCTTTGTCGATGGCACACTTGGCCGCTTCCGCCGCGCGATTGATCGCCTCGTCCACGAGCGGTTTTTCTTCTTCAAAAAATCTGCCGAGCACGTAATCGACCGCGCCTTGTGACGGCGCGGCGCCGATACCGACGCGCAACCTTGGGACCAAATCAGTCCCGAAATGTTCGAAGACCGACTCGAGACCATTGTGTCCGCCAGAGCTGCCTTGCGCGCGCACGCGCAGCCGGCCTAACGACAACGCCAGGTCATCGACCACAACGAGGATTTCTGAGGCAGCGATCTTGTAAAAACCCGCGATAGCGGCGAGCGCTTCGCCGCTGCGATTCATGAAAGTTGCGGGTTTCACCAGAATCACGTCGCGCTTCGCCCAGCCGGCGCGCCATTTTTCGGAATATTCCCACGGGAGCTGCCAATCCGCGGCCAACCGGTCGAGCACCATGAACCCGATGTTGTGGCGCGTCCGTTGGTGCTCGCGGCCGGGATTTCCGAGTCCAGCCACCAGGCGAATCGACGCGGGTGTTTCGGGCGCGGCAGTTATTTCTTCGCTTCCTTGGTCGGCGTCACTGTTGCTGCCGGCTCTTCCTTCTTCGCTGTAATCACCTCCGGCGCGGTCGGTGCTTCGGTCACTTCCGCCGGCACCTCTTCCACGGTCGGCGCGAGAACTGAGAACGCGGTCAGATCGGCCGGCACCCGTGTCGTTACGCCTGTCGGCAGTGGAATCTGGCGAACGTGAATCGAATCGCCGATGTTCAGGTTTGAGACATCCACCGTGATCACATCGGGCAGATCGCGCGGCAGACATTCGATCGCGAGCGAACGCAAATTCTGCTCGAGCAAACCGCCGAAAGTTTTCACACCACTGGGAATTCCACTCGGCTCCAGCGGGACATCGGCCTCAATCATCTCGTCCATCGAAATGGCGTGGAAATCGACGTGCAAGATGTCGCCACCAACCGGTGAATGTTGCACTTCCTGCACAAGTGCGAGACGGCCCGATTTTTCGCCATCAATCTCCAGCTCGACGAGAATGTTTTCACCGGAAGCGTGGCTCAGCATCGTCGCGATGTCACGCTTCGCGACTTGCAACGGCTCGGCCTTGGTCTTCGCACCATAAATGACCGCAGGGACTCCGCCTCGCGCCTTGATTTTTCGGACTGCGGAACGCCCAATTTCCGTCCGCCGGGTGGCGGTGAGTTTTACTTGTTTAGCCATGGTTTCAGTTGTTAGTGCGCGCCGTTATCGATTTTGAAGAGTGACGAAACGGACTCGTCATTGTGAATCCGTTTGATGCTTTCGCCGAGCAGCTCAGAGACGCAAAGCACCGTGGTCGTAAATCCTTCCACGGCGCGAACCGGCACGCTGTTGGTCGTTATTAATTCCTTAATCTGGGAATTTTGCAACCGCGGGATCGCTACATCCGTCAAGACCGCGTGGGCGACGCCGGCGTAAATGTCGAGCGCGCCGTTTTTCTTAAGGAGAGTCGCCGCGGAAGTCAAGGTGCCGGCCGTTTCAGTCAGATCATCGACCAGCAGCACATCGCAATCTTCGACCTCGCCGATCAAATAGAGCGCCTCGGTTTCGGTCGCGCTCTTGCGCTGCTTCGCGACAATCGCCAGATTCGCGCCGAGCGCTTGCGAATAAGCCGACGCCATTTTCAAGCCTCCGACATCGGGTGAGACAACCGCTGTCTTGCGCTTCAAACGCTCGCGCAGATGACGCATCAAGACCGGCAGCGAATACAAATGGTCAACCGGAATGTCGAAAAAGCCCTGCACCTGTTGCGCGTGCAGATCCATCGTCAGAACCCGGCTCACACCCGCGGCGCAAAGCAAATTCGCCACCAGCTTCGCCGTAATCGGAACGCGCGGCTGATCTTTCCGATCCTGCCGCGCATAACCAAAAAAAGGAATTACGGCCGTGATGCGATCGGCGCTGGCGCGGCGCGCCGCATCCACCATGATGAGCAGCTCCATGAGGTGCTCGTTAGTCGGCGGGCAGGTTGGCTGAACGATGAACACGTCGCGACCGCGAATGTTCTCGTCGATCTTGATATAGGTCTCGCCGTCGGGGAAGGAACTGATTGTGGCCTGGCCGAGCGGCACACCGATGCAATCGCAGATCCGCTGCGCGAGCGGGCGATTAGCGGATCCGGAGAAAACTTTGAGCTCGGGTTGGAGAGCAAACATGGTCGGAGGGGCGCTAACTTAGGCGCGACTGATCGCCGTTAGCAAAGAGAATCCCAGGACGCGAACTTATTTCGCGAACGAAGCGCGCAGCTTCGCCTTTTTCTCCTCACAATCTTCGCGCAAACGCCGCGTCTCTATCGCCAGTTGAGTCGCCAACTTTTCGGCCTCTTCAAATTCTCCTGCCTCGCGCGCGTCACGGATTTTCCTCTGCAAAAAAAGCTCCTTCTCCGCGATCCGCGCCTTGAAGGTCGAGTCAATCTCCGCGATTTCGGCCTTCTGGGCGTCAGTCAGAGTGACGGTGGGCGCGCTCTTTTCGAGGCGCTCCATGGCTAGTTCGTATGCTGACTTCATGTTTTGGGAGTTTCGCCTTTCCGTCCAACGGTTGCGCGTTGCGTTTGCGAAATCAATTTCTAAGTTCCCTGCCATGCCTGGCAAAATCCAGCTCCTCAGCACTGATTTCGATGGCACGCTCGTTTCGCACGCGAGCGATCCAGTCTTCGATCGCGATTGCATGGAGCTGATCGGCGAACTGCAACGCGAGGGCGCGCTCTGGGCGATCAATACCGGCCGCTCGGTCGGCCTGCTCGAAGAAGGTCTTGAGGATTTTTCCTTTCCGTTTCAGCCCGATTTTATCCTAACGAGTGAGCGCGATGTTTTTCGTCCCTCGGAACGCGGCTGGGAACCGTTTGGCGATTGGAACGAGCGCTGCGCCCAGGCGCATGCGGAGTTGTACGACTCCGCCTCGTCCGTGCTCGCGGAGGTGGTTGACTTTGTCGGCCGGAAAACGAAAGCGCGGGTTATTTACGAAGCGGAAGGCCCGGCCGGTTTGATCGCGACGAGCGAGGAAGAAATGGATCGCCTGACGGAATTCATCGATCGCGCAAAGGAGAAGGAACCGAAGTTCCATTACCAGCGCAACACGGTTTATCTGCGCTTTTGCCACGCCGATTATCACAAGGGGGCAGCGCTCGCCGAGCTTTCGCGCCTAACGAAAATCCCACGCGCCGGCATCTTCGCGGTGGGCGACCATCACAACGATCTCTCGATGCTGGATGGTCGTTATGCGGCGTTCCCGGCCTGCCCCGCAAACGCGATCGCGGAAGTGAAAGAGGCAGTCCGGCGCGCCGGCGGCTGGGTCGCTGAGCAGGAATTCGGCGCCGGCGTGCACGAAGCGCTGCGGCATTTCCTGGCCTAACGAGACGTCCTGGGAAGTAAAGCTTGTTGCGCGCATCTCAATTTACGATCGCAGACTACTGTAGCGGCGGTCTATTGACCGCCGGGCTCGGCTACGGCATGACGCCGGGGTCGGCGCTCACAGAGCGCCGCTACAGCTATGGCACGACCGTGAGGGTGAGATGCCGCTCCGGATAAGCGCAATCGGGTAAAAACCGCGCGTTAAATCCCAAGCTATTGGTGACGAGTGGATTAAACGAAGCCTTGTTCACCACGGACGCTCCTTATCCGCCCGTAAACCGAGCCTGGTTTCCCGCAAACTAAGCTTAGTTTGCCGCAAACGAAGCTTAGTCGGCAAGAGACGGAGCCTGGTTTCCAACCGACGGAGGTTGGTTTGACTCGAACCAAGCCTGGTCCCCCACAAACGAAGCCTGGTTCCTCAGAAACGGGCGTCGTATCGACGGCGACGGTGCCGTAAAAGTGGCCCTAGCGCGCTCCCAGCCGCAAGCGCTCCTCTTCTTCCAACACTTCGCCTAAGGGTGGCCAGCTCACGCTGTCGTCCATGTCGTGAAAGGCGTGCAAGTAAACTGCCACGGCTTCGGTCGGATATTTTGCCAGCAACTGCGTGATGCTTTCGTGGAGTTTCTCTTTCGGCGGCGACTCCGGCAGCTTTTCCACCGTGCCGTCGGCATCACGGGCAATGCCGAGCCCGTCGAGGAAATCGCAGAGCATCGCCTTCTGCGCGTCGAGCAGCCAGCTTTGGAGCAGATGCGCCGCCAGCGTGTCGCTGATCTTGCGACTGAGCGCCAACTGCATCCAGGCATAACGTTCGTGAAGCGGTTTTCGTTCGATGAAGACGGGCCGGAGATTGCGCTGGTTCGCGAGACCCTGGATGGCGGTTTTCAAAACGGGCTTCTGCTCATTCTGAAGGTAAGCGAAAATCTCCGCGGCCAATGCCGGAGACATTCGGTGGAAGATTTCGTGCGACTTCATCGGATCGATTCGGCAACCGCAGCCGAAACAACACGGGAAGCGCTTTCGGCGCGACTCTTTTTTGTGGCAAAGCTGTTCGTCATGTAAGTAAGGAGGAGCACCCAGAACGTCAGCGCGAGGCTGAAAAGCGGAAACTGCAAGGCGAGCGGGAGCGAGTAAATGATCGCCATCAGCGGGATCCAGACCGCCCAGGTGGCGAGCAGCGTCGGCACGATCTTTTCGCGGTAATGCCGCCAACTGAAGGCCCGGCCTAACGAGCCTAAGCTGAAACCGCTATTCTTCCATTCATAAGTCAGCACCCCGAAAGGCGCGGCAAAAAAAGGATTGTAGCCGAATTGATCGACGCAAATTTTCGCCAGCACGACCGGGAGCGTAACGACGTCGCCAAACCAGGCTGCTTCACTCCGATAAAGCAGATCAACCAACGAACCGTCGATCCCCCAGATCGGAACCGTGAAAAGCAAATTGCGCAGGTTCCG
>Ga0209863_10000772_pt1 | contig 14150 bp, 13 predicted proteins | sample OrgsoiDNA2013046_FD_185796 | JGI IMG/M metagenome (GOLD analysis project Ga0209863, IMG submission 185796) | Permafrost soil microbial communities from the Arctic, to analyse light accelerated degradation of dissolved organic matter (DOM) -... | ecosystem: Environmental > Terrestrial > Soil >...
TGGATTTTTTAATGGCCACCTCATTTGCTTGTTCCTTTTTTACTTCGCAAACGACCTTATCACCAATGTCAGAAGATTCAAGGGTGGGGCAGAAGGTCGCTTTCACAAAAGCACCTCTTTCTTTCATCCCTTCTTTCACAGCATGGTAAATGAGGTCCTGCGCAACCCGTAGCTGGCGGGTTAATTCTTCATTCAATAAAAAAGAATTGCCGTATTCAGATGGAAGTCTGTCAGAAATCTTCAGTTGTTTCTCCATCCAAAATCCTGGAGGAATGGCAATTCCGGTGTTTAAAAGTGTGCGATGTCGCTGGCTATAACAGTACTGAAGAAAGATAAAACTAGTGCCGTTTATTCGCACTTTTAAGGCTGGACAAATGGGCTTGATGGGTAACAGCATAATTAGTCGATTTTTAGTCGATGAATGAAAACTGTAACCTGATATAAATGTCAGAAAAGGAGATCGAATTAAGTGTTATGAAAGACTGAAAATCAAATACCTGAAAGTAAGAATGGGTATAATAAAAAAAGGACTGCAAAAATTTGCAATCCTTCCTTTGCGGACCGGACGGGATAAGTCCTAATCGCTCATATAGTTGAAATACAACTTCTTAACTTTTCAGGTCGAGTTCCAGGTCGAGTAAAAGAGCAAAATCAACCAATTTTACCTGTTTTTACGCAGCTTGACGTTGACCTGTTAAAGATAATTCAAAATGTTTTATTTCACTCTGTCAAGATCGTAACTTTAAGAAAAGGAAAAGTGATGAAAGATTTTGTGAATAGGGTGAGGGCGTTCATAACCTTCGATTATCCGATTGAGATCGCCAGTATCAGTAAACAGTTTACCGAATTGCATCGGCAGTTGCAAGCAGAAACTCCAGGTTGGAGTACCGTCGCAACAAAACAAAAACTTATTTCAAAATACTGGAATATTTATGTTGCAGGACATTATGCTCTAATTTTCATTTTACCTATTGTTGTTATTATTCTTTTCAAAGGTTCTATTGAGAAGGGCTATTTATTGAGCATTGTAATGGCTGGTGTAGTTAGCTTCCCTATTTTATATTTGTTTCACTACAGACCATCGTTTGGTTCTTTTTATTTGCCACGGCTGGAGACCGTTAAGGAAATGTACGAAAGAAAGGCTTTGGAACAACTTGAGAAATGTCGGCAATCCCAGTTATCAAATTTTGCACTTGCGCTGATCTTTTATGTTTTAGATAAAACCAGCGGAATAAATTCTTTACAATGCAATGACCGGTTTGCTGCTTTATTGACGCAACTTTATGGGGTAGATGCAGGAAGCCTTAAAAAGAATCTGGAGTTAATTATCGGTAAAAGGCAAAACTTATCTGCCCGGAAAGTCACCGAAATACAGAACAGATTTGGCGAAGCTTACGAATTCTTTAATGAATTGCATTTTAAAGAAGGGGTGAGGATATTAATTGAATTGGAATCGAAATTCAAATAATAGACATCAAGTGAGCTGTAGCAATTACTGATTTTATTTTTTTAGAGTGATTAGCTGATCTATCAGCCAGGCAACAATCGAAATAGCAGCAAAAATAGTAGCCCATTTTGCCCAAATCAATGTTTTTCGTTCCCTGCTTTCTCTTTTTTTTCGGTTTAATTCTTTTGTTTCATAGCCCTCAATTTCTGGATTTGTCATTATAAACCAGCCTTTTCTAGACAAACAAAGCATTGTTGGAGTTTCAAGCTTTTCCTGAATTGAACCATCGCCTATCAAAAAATTTAGATGATTTTCTACCACAAAATAATCAGAACTGATGCTTTCATAGAAGTCTTTATTGTGGACGTCGTCCCATGAAAAAGATTTATTTCCCTGAAATTTTCTCAATATTCTGTCGAAGATTTCTGGACTTTCCATATCTAAAATTAAAAAATCACAACGTTATTACGGGATAAACTCTGACTACAAACTTCAAAATTGGTTTGTTAGACATTTTCTCAATATTTAAGTATACTTAGCTTCATTCCTTTTCCTTTTCAATTTACGTTGCCTCCTTAAAACGAAAAGTGATGAAAGAATCTACAACTATTGGTAACCTGGTTACCCCCATCCTGTTCCCCTATGATCCGGAACAGTTTTGGCAATCCATCCGGCAGATTGTCCGGGAAGAAGTCAGTTCAATTGAAAAACAGAGGCCTGTTACCCCAATTTACGAAACACCAGGCCTCACCTACAAACCCCTTTACAAGATCGCCGAGGTTTGTTCCTTATTCCACGTAACGAAACCCACTATCTATGATTGGGTGAGGCATGGAAAGTTAAAACCCTTCAAAATCAGGTCTAGGGTCTATTTTCTCTGGCAGGACATCGAGCGCCTCATGCACCCGGACCAATAACCCGGAACAACAGTTATTACCCTTTTCACCAGCAAGCAGAGAAGGGCAATCCCATCAATTTTATCATAATTAAATGAAGAAGTCATGGCAGATTTTAAGAGAAGGACGCTCTATTTGAGCTCCGGAAAGCAAATTAAGCTCTATGGAAGCAGCATCGCTATCGGCAAAAGCCTGGAGTTCGGGGAGGGGTATGCCCCTAATATATTCTCTCTTTCAGGGCAACAACCCGAGGAAAATGAGACCCCAAATTCTGAAAAAGACAAATTATCCCTGCAGAAAAATGCTGAAAAAACTTCATCTAAAGTATCTAACCCGTACAAGTTAACTCCGGATGAAATCCTGGAAATAGCAGATTTCAATATTCGTCTCTGGATGGATTTGAAAGACCGGATCCGGGAATTTGGAACTGGCAGTCCGAAAATATTTGGCGGAGGCGAATAGCAAGGCATTCTGAAAGTAGAGATGTCCTTACCCAGTTGTCGGATTATTCAAAAGCATTGAAGCTTTTGAATAATCCAAATCTAGCCGTAAACGAACCAGAATTCAGGCAATTTAAGCGAAGATCCCGGCCAATAATGGCAGACCAGAAATATAGGCCACATTACGCTCTAATGAGAGCGGGTGAGAAAGGAAGGCTCTTGGAAGATCAGTAGCCAGCTATGTTTTGGTAATACCAAAACGCTGGCCTTTAATGCTGACGCATTCAAGGGCGATTTTTCTCATGCTAGCGCATTCAAAAAATCAGGAGGAAAGAGATATGGAAGAGCTGGATAAAAAAATTAAAAATAAGGGAGGAAGGCCGGTAAAGGCCGTTAAAAAAAGCCGTGTTCTAACTCTGAAATGTTCAAATTATGAGCGGATGATTATAATCGCAAAGGCGAAGAAAGTGAATATTTCACTGTCTGAATATCTCAGGGAAATGGCTCTTTCCGGGAAAGTAAACCTTCAAGAAAGAGCGCTTCCGAAAGAAGTATTGGAGCTGACAGGAACGCTTAATCACATGGCGGCTAACCTGAATCAGTTGGCCAAGAAAAGTAATAGCATAACAGAAGTCTTGACAAAAACAGATTTCCTGGTGATGAAATGGCTCGCTGATGACTTGAAAGGAATTGCATTGAAAATTAAAAAATCGCTGTCATGATAGGTACCATATCTCTTGGGAAATCTTTTTATCACTGTATCAGCTACTGTCTGGAAGACAAAAGACAATTGACAGAAGACGAGAAACTATCGCAGGCTCAAAATGAAGGATTGCAGCACAGGCACCGGGCTGAAGTGTTGGAATACAACAAGTGTTTCGGGGATAAATATGAATTATCTGAACAATTTAAAGACGTCCGAAAACTCAGCAAACGGGTTGAAAAACCAGTATTACATCTTTCACTTCGCTTGGCGCCAGGTGAAATACTTTCCAGAGAACAGTTAATCGAAATGGGCAGACAATTGGCAAAGGAATTTGATGTTTTTAACAATCAATATCTAACCATCCTGCACAAAGACACCCGGGAGCAACATATTCACCTGGTGGCAAATCGTGTAAGCTATAACGGTAAAGCTGCCAACACCAGCAACAATTTTCTCAAAATGGACAGACTTTGCCGGCGGCTAGAAAAAGAATACAAGCTAAAAGAAGTATTGAGCGCCAGAAGGTTTCTTTCCAGGGAGCAACGATTAATTCCCCGTCACGATAGCCGGAAGGAGCAACTAAGAAGCCATATCCGGGAAACACTTGAAAATGTCAGCGATCTCAATTCCTTTCAAAAACAAATGCAAAACCTCGGGTATAAAGTTTTAAAAGGCAGGGGTATATCATTTATTGATAATCAAAAAGTGAAAATTAAGGGAAGTGAAGTCGGTTTTTCTTTAGCTACTATTGATCGGGTACTTCATTTGAAGCATCAACTGAAAATCAAGCAATCTGACGGGGCGGAACAGGAAAATACCCAAACCTCAACTCTTTATAAATCTGGTTTAATTCAAAAACATACTAAAGCCGAATATGAAAGGTCGCCTTCTAGTCAAATAGAAAAAGAACTTTCAGGATTGTTATACCAACTTTTTAAACCTGAACAGGTCGAGCAATTAAGTAATCATGAATTACTTGAAGAAGTCAAAAAGAAAAAGCATCGTCTTAAAATTCGTAGATAAAAGCGTTCATTAATATATTAATATATCAAAATGGAATCCAAAAGAGTTTCAGAAAGTAATGAAATTACCAATCTTGAACTGGCGCTGGAAGAATTTACTAAAGAGCAAAAGTCGCAAACCAAAACTATACAGGACCTAGTAATATCTGTGGAAACACTTTCCGGCAGATACACCGACTTTGAAAAAGAATTACTAAAACCTATTGCGGTTTCCAATTCTACAAATACCCAACCAATTCAGGAGATTGTGAAAAAAGGAATTTCCGATATAAAAATGATTGTTTCAAATCAACCCAAGTCCGTGGTAAAGAAATTTCAAATTTTGATGTTCCCTGAACAAGACGCGAAATTATTCTATAAAATTGTTTTTGGAAGGTGGTTTCTTTGGCTGATAATAATGCTTGTACTAACTGATTTCTATAAAGTGATTATCCATTGGAGCGACAATCAGAAAGAAATAAAATTGCACTTATTACAAAATGACAGAATTAAAAAGTCCTGGAATTTTCTTTATTTTCACCACAGCAAAGGATTTAAAAAGCTAATGGATAGCACCTATAACGCAAATACAATTGAAGGGAACTAAAAGAATTTTTTATTATTGCCGCAAAACCATAGGCTGATCTTATTACCGGCAGCTTGATTTTTGCTGAAACCCATTTTATTTCGTTAGGATAATAACACAAAAATAAAACGAACAGATACATATGCTAAAGTATGAGAACGAAGATTTTAAATGTTTTCCCCCGACTACGAAAAATGTATTGAAAGGCTTCAAAAACTTACTGCTGAATCCTGGTGGGGTTAAATCTACGCTTGACTTAATACCTGGAAATTAAGTTTGAAGGCGAACAAGAGGTGCTGAAACACCTTTTTCTGGGATTGTAGAACTGATCATATATTTACTAGGCATTAATCATTCTATTTACTAATTAAACCAATTCTTTTATGAAAGTTTTTCCTTTGCTATCCATTCTGATTATTGGTGCGCTGGGTTTGACCAATGCGTTCGCTCAGACTGCACCTAAAATGAAAATGACAACCGCTATCCCCGCTGATATTACCACGCCGGATGAAGTTGAATCAAGACTAGGGAAGTTGAAATTTGTTGATGGCTTTCCGGATGACGAAACAACACAGAAGGTCTACGACAACCTCGACTTTATGAACGGTGTAAATGCATTTCTCAATGCAATGCCTGGCGGCTCGACGGAAGCTATTAAAGCGGGGTTTGCCAGTGAGGGAGCCGACAATAACCAAACGGTTCTCATTATGGAAAGCCTGATGGATTCAAAGTCCTTGTTCCTGACGCCCAATACAGAGAGCGTATATAATCTGATGTGGGTGGACACCAAAGAGGGACCGCTGGTAATCGAAACACCGCCGAACGTTTTAGGTGTGATTGATGACCATTGGTTCCAATATGTGACCGATTTCGGCCGCGTTGGTCCTGACAAAAATAAGGGTGGTAAATTCCTTCTTCTCCCACCTGGTTATAATGGCGAGATTCCGGATGGGTATTTCGTTCTCCGTTCCAAGACGTATGGAAATCTTGTCTTCTGGCGGGGATTTGTAGAGAACGGCAGTACTACACCGGCTGTTGAAAGTTCTAAGAAATTTGCCAAAGTTTACCGGTTAGCAGATGTTAAAAATCCTCCTGCGATGAAATTCATTAATGTTTCCGGTAAAAGTTTCAATACCATTGGAGCCAATACTTTTCAATTTTATGAAGATGTGAACAAGGTTGTTCAGTACGAACCCAATGAGGCGTACAGTCCCGAAATCCTGGGGCAGCTTGCTTCTATTGGAATAGAAAAGGGAAAGACTTTTGCACCCGATGCCAGAATGAAAAAGATTTTAACCGAAGCCGTTGCAGTAGGTAATGCCACGGCTCGTGCTATTGTTTTTAAATCCCGCCAAAAAGAAGCCTACCTCTATCCGAATAGCGCATGGTTCACTTGTTTTATTGGAGGGAGCTACGAATTTCTTTCCGAGCCTGGTGTACGCGATCCCGATGCACGCGTTCATTTTATTTATTATGCGACCGGAGTTACCCCGGCCATGGCATTAAAGATTGTTGGTCTGGGCTCGCAATATGCTGCTGCGACAACAGATTCAGAAGGTAAGCCTCTTGATGGTGCAAAGACTTACAAAATCCACCTGCCACCAAATATACCGGCAAAAGATTTCTGGTCCTTCATCGCTTATGATAACCAGACCCGTTCCATGCTGCAGACTGATCAACAATTCCCGAGTATCGGCAGTCAGAAAAAAGATTTAGTAGTGAACCCTGATACGTCGGTGGATGTCTGGTTCGGACCTGCAGCGCCTAAGGGGCATGAATCCAATTGGGTACAGACCGTTCCGGGTAAAGGATGGAATGTTCTGATCCGGCTTTACGGTCCCTTGCAGCCCTGGTTCGATAAAACCTGGAAGCCTGGAGAGTTTGAGATTATAAAATGAGTTAACACGATATGGCTTAATTGACGGCACTATATACTTAACGATTTAATTTTCTAACCATAACAACTTAACCTACTATGAAATGGATTAAAAAAACCAGCATTTTCCATGTCCTGATATTTGCCGGCACATTGGGCTACGCTCAGGTTCAAACAACAGGTAAACCTGGATCTCCCAGTTCAACCACTACGTTGGACGGACGTTACCTGCCGAATCCCCCTGCCAAATTTGAAGGTAAAATTAATCTGGATGCACCAACCTCAACGCCATACTGGGATCCAACGATTGTTCCGCCAAAGGGCGCGCCGAATGTATTGCTGATATTGACCGATGATTGCGGCTTCGGAGCACCCAGTACTTTCGGTGGTCTGATTCCAACACCAACGATGGAAAAGATTGCGAAGGCCGGTTTGCGGTTTACTCAATTCAATACAACCGCGTTATGTTCACCTACGCGCGCGGCATTAATAACGGGGCGAAATCACCATTCTGTTGGCTTTGGGGTAATCACTGAAATTTCAACAGGATATCCCGGTTACAATAGCGTAATCACCAAAGACAAGGCAACGATTGGTACGATACTTAAAAATAACGGGTACGCTACCTCCTGGTTTGGAAAAAATCATAATACCCCCGCATTCCAAACCACACAGCTGGGACCATTTGATCAGTGGCCGATCGGAATGGGCTTCGATTATTTTTATGGATTCATGGGTGGCGAAACCAGTCAGTGGGAACCGGGAAACCTAGTACGAAATACCACACCTATTCATCCCAATGTTGGCCATCCGGGATGGAATCTGATCACCGCTATGGCAGATGATGCCATTGGATACCTCAATGAAACCAATGCACTGGATCCGAACAAACCATTCTTTCTTTATTATGCGCCGGGCGGAACCCATGCACCGCATCACCCTACGCCGGAGTGGATCGCCAAATTCAAAGGAAAATTTGATATGGGATGGAATGTTGCCCGCGACTCCATATTTGCGAACCAGAAAAGACTAGGAATTATTCCGTCGGATGCCAAACTCACTCCATGGCCTGATAGCATTTTAAAAAGATGGGATGTTCTGCCCGCAGAAGAGAAAAAACTATACGCCCGCCAGATGGAAGTTTACGCAGCCTATCTCGCTTATACAGATTACGAAATCGGAAGGGTTGTTCAGGCGATCCAGGATGAAGGCAAGCTCGATAACACACTGATCATTTATATCAGTGGTGATAATGGTTCCAGTGCGGAAGGAACACCGAATGGAACGCCAAACGAAATGACAACCTTCAACGGAATCAATGTTCCTGTTGCAGATCAGATGAAATATTATGATGAATGGGGCTCTGATAAAACCTATCCTCATATGGCTGTGGGCTGGACCTGGGCCATGGATTGTCCTTTCAAATGGACAAAACAGGTGGCATCACATTTCGGAGGCACGCGGAATGGAATGGTTATTTCCTGGCCGAACAGAATAAAAGATGTTGGTGGTATCCGGCCTCAGTTTCATCACGTAATAGATATTGTACCAACCATCCTTGAAGCAACAGGGGTCACGGCACCCGTTCAGGTGAACGGAATTGCACAAAGTCCGATTGAAGGTGTTAGCATGGCATACCTGTTTGACAAATCAAATGCAAAAGCGCCATCAACAAGGACCACGCAGTATTTCGAGATGGTAGGAATGCGCGCTCTTTATCATGATGGCTGGATTGCGTCTACTACGCCCTACCGTGTGCCATGGGACATTACAGCAGTACCTCCCAAGGATATCGTAAACGGTGTAAAATGGGAATTGTATGATATGACGAAGGACTGGACACAGAATGATGATATAGCCGCTGCAAATCCCGTAAAGCTGAAAGAATTGCAGGATATGTTTTGGATTGAAGCAAACAAGTACCAGGTTTTACCCCTGGACGCATCCGGATTTACAAGAGTTGTTTCACCAAGACCCAGCTTAATCGCGGGACGAACAGAATTCAATTATGTACATCCAATGACCGGTGTGCTTCCGGGAACGGAACCGAATATCCTGGATAAATCCTACAATATTACAGCAGATATCACGGTGCCTCAAAACGGGGGTGAAGGAATTTTGGTTACCGACGGTGGACGCTTTGGCGGTTATGCACTTTATCTTCTTAAAGGCAAACCTGTATTTAATTATAATCTGGAAGGCGTGGCCCGGTTCCGTTGGGAAGGGAAAACGGCCTTGGCTCCGGGTAAGCATATTATAAGCTTCGACTTTAAATATAGTGGACCCGGATTTGGAAAGGGAGGAACAGGTGTACTTTCTGTTGACGGTAAAGAAGTCGCAACACAAAATATTCCATCCACTACACCGTTTGCATTTGGCGTGGACGAAAGTTTCGATATAGGTTCAGATACAGCCACACCGGTAGACGACAAGGATTACCAATGCCCATTTGCGTTTAATGGTACATTAAATAAACTCACTATTAAACTGGAACCTCAACAAATGGCGTTGGCCGATAAGAAAACGGTGCAGGATAAGAATGGAAATAAAGATTAGAAACATAAATCCATTAGCACCCGTATTATATTAGAAACAGGGGCCACCAAGATGGTGGCCCCTGTTTTCATTTCACTAACTCAATGTCTCCCGGCCGCCAGGCCTTGTTGATCCAAGGTTCAAGTGGTCCATACATGCGCAGGATCGTGAACCAGCTTTTTCCAGGAACTGTCTGCAACCAGTTATTCTCTTTACCAGCTGGTGCTTTCGGAGCGAAATAGATATCATACGAACCGTCCGCACTTTTCGCTATTCCCTTGGATTGACTTCCAACTGTCGGGAATTGCTGTCCGGTCTGTAACTGCGAGCGCGTTTGTGCATCATACATTGTAACGGCCCAAAAGTTATTTACCGGTACATTGGGCGGTAGATGCAGTTTGTAAGTTTTGGAACCGTCAAACGGATCGTTCTTTGAGTCGAGATAAGCCATCGCATAATCGGATCCGGCTCCCGGTATGGTCATGGCCATAGCCGGTGTAACACCGCCCGCGTTGAAGTAGAACATCACACGTGCATCAAGACCCATTGTACCATCCGTTTCGAAAGAGGTATTCTTGTTCGCATATGCCATAGACCAGGCACTGGTAGTGCCAGGATAGATCGCTACACCGTCAATGCGTGGGTGATAGGTAATTACACGGGCGGTTGCATTGCCCAGTGTTGCTCCCTCGATCAGCAGTTTCTTCATACGATCATCGGGTTTGAAGGGTTGACCCTTTACAATACCTATCGAAGCGATAGCACCACGCATTTCGGGTCCGATCGCATCAATCGGTTCTTCCTGTATGATGGCATTCAACTGCTCAAAATAGCTAAAATCATTTGGGAAAACCGTATTAAAGGATTTGCCGGACATATTGACGAATTGAGTCGGCGCAGGATTCGCGGAATTCTTCAGCGGATATATTTTCAGTTTGGAACTGATGTTTTCAACCGCAGGTTTCAGACCGTCTTTGATCGAGCCACGAAGAAATAGAAAGTTTTTGTTGGTCATGGGTTTCAACAGAAAATACCCTTCGGGTACGTTGCCGGTATAACCCGGAGGCAGCACGAGATACTTTCCACCTGCACCCTTATCCGGACCGGTAACACCGATATTTCCAACAAACCTTTGCCAACCGTCGTCGAGAAAACCCAGCATGCCCGGTGGAATTTCCATCACCGTCGGACCATCATTGGTCAGGTCGGTACCGGAGTATGCATATAGCGTTGATGTGTTGGCAGTCACAACCAGCGTCTTTGAATCCATCAGTTGTTCAAAGAGGGCGACCTTGTTCGTCGCGTTAGCGCCCTGCTGCGCCAGGCCTTCGAGCACACTATAAATCGATACTGCACCAAGATTGTCGAGATAGACGCCGAGCGCTCGCGACCGGTCCAGATTGTCATATACCTTTTCTACCGTGTTTCCCGTTGGTACACCGTCAAAGAAATCCAATGTACCGATGCTCGTACTGACTTTGTCGGGAATCGAGATTGACTTCAAAGTTTCCGGCGAAACGCCGGACGCAGTATTCGAACTTTTATCCTGCGCTTGAATAGCGGTTGCTGCATACACGCAAAATAAAAGTATGATCGAAATTCTTCTAAGTGTCATCGGAATGTTGTTTTAATATTTAAAAGTGATTTTATTTTTCCAATAGTAAAAAAATATCTGACTCAAGTTAATCATATCGGACTTAAATCTTCTTGTTCAGGGGGACAAAAAGTGTGATAACGCCTATTTTTAACTGGCGCAGTTAAGAATAAACGATTGATTCTCATTTTTTTGGTCCAGTTTAAACCAGTGTTTGACTTTGAAAAGCATTTTTTACATTTGTTATTATATTCGAAATTTTTAAAACGAACAATAGGAAAAAGATTTCATGAGGCTTTAGATGGCCAGTGGAAGGCATCAGTAATGCTTTTTGTAGAATAATGGCGGTCCAATCGAGCGTTTTTCAGCGAATCAATTTGACAACATGCGTGCATTATACAGGTGTCTGATTGTGGCAATTGCAACGTCAGGCTTTCATTCAGATGTATTTGGCCAGCTTCAGGATACCTCAAAAAAAATGACCGTAGATGAAGTGAATAAAGCTAAACAAAACCCGGTCAGCGGACTTAAAAGTATTTATCTGCAGGACGTGGTATTGCCTGTAGGCTCAGGGAATGCCAATTCATTTTCACTGCAGCCGGTTTATCCCTTTCGTATAAATGACAAGTGGAAGCTTATAACATATACGATCATACCCATTCAATCTATCCCACAGGTGGAACCTGGAACCGCAACTGGCTCCGGATTGGGTAATATACTTTTTAACGGTTATTTTAGTCCGGTTTATAAAGAAAAAAGGGCACTTGTGTGGGGATTTGGACCTGCCATTCAGTTTCCCACCAGAACGAATGCTGCTTTGGGAAGTAACCGATTGAGCGCAGGTCCGGCAGCGCTTCTCTATTTGAGTGGTGCGTCATTGTCGGGCGGTGTTGTTGCACAAAATTTTTGGTCATTCGGCGGCACGGGTGCCAATCAGGTAAATTTATTCAGCCTCCAGTATATTCTTTTTTACAATTTTCCAAGGGGGTGGTATCTGGAAAGTAATGCATCTGTCACTGCAAACTGGCTTGCCACTTCATCCGATACCTGGACCGTCCCTGTAGGGGGCGGACCCGGCAAAACATTTCAGATTGGTAAGGGCAAATATTTTTATAGTGCTGCATTGCAGGGATTTTATAATGCAGTTCGGCCTGACTTTGTTGGAAACTGGATGATTATTGCCCAGTTTCAGATCATTTTTTCTATGTGACAAGTTTTTCAATCCAAACAGCTCACAACACAAAAAAAGTACGGCGCCTTGCTCTTTTTAATTGAGCCGCCGCCGTTCTTTTTTAACTTGAGATATAATATAGATTTTACCGCTTAACCTAGCTATTCAAGAATATTGATGTGTTAAATGATAATTCCTAATTTATCTCTTTCTGGCTTAACTAATTTCATGTCATCTCTTGTCTGCCACAATTCTTTTATTTTATTGGCAGCCTCTTCGGGAGAAATACGTATATATTTATAAAAATCTTTCGTCCTTTTATGGCCGCTGATTTTCATAATTAGCTCGACCGGTGTACCTGCTAAAAATTCATTAGTACAAAATGAGCGACGAGCTGTGTGGGAAGTAATCCACTCGTATTTTGGTTTGGTTAGAACTGATGTTCCATTTCCTCTTTTGTATGAGAACTTTATTTGTTGGTCAATATTCGCCAGGTTTCCAATCGTTTTAATATGTCTATTAAATTCCGGATTAGTTAAATATGCAATCTTATTGCTGAACTGACGGGTGAAAATTAGTTTTGCCTCATGACGTAAGGGAATAATAACCCAATGATCAGATTTTTGTTGTTTTTTATATAGCATATCCCGCTGAAGGTCCTCTGACTTTAAAGTTGAAAAGTCGGAAAATCGAAGTCCTGTCAAGCACGCAAGGACAAATAAATCCCGGTAATCTACGAGATAGGGGTGAGCTGATAAATCAGCTTGATAAATCTTGATTATTTCTGCATGCGTCAAATAAATCGCGTCACTTTCTTCTTCAGGAATCTTAAAATCTGATAAATCTACTGGTGGTATAATCTTTCTTTTAATTCTGTCTTTTACAAATCCTCTTAAATGTTTAATCGTTTTTCCAATTGTATTTAGCTTTACGCCGGTTAAAACCACTTTACGACGCAGGTGAATGTGGTCAAAAGTGAGATAATCCACAAAATCCTCGTAAAAACTGTAATCAAGGCTATCAAAACTTATTTTTTCTTTTCGGAAGACCTCAAATGCCTGAAGGTGCGATTTGACGTTATTGTATACGGTCAGGGTTGCTTTACTGACTTTTCGTTCTTTACTCTTAATATATTCATCGAACTGAAAATAAATGTCTGACTTATTATGTTTTTTTGCTTCCCTTGGACTCAATATTTTCTTTAATGAAATTGGTTTCTCTAAATTGGGTGAAAAAGAATTTTTTACAAATGCTCCTTTATCAGGGTTTTTCATCTGAATCGCCTGGATAACCAAATCTTCGGCAACTCGTTTGACCCTTGTCAGTTCAAGGTTCAGCGCTTCATGATTTCCAAAAGATGAGGGAAGGTGTTTAGTTATTAAACCTTGCTTTTTATTCCAATAACTGGGAGGGACACTAACACCCGTATGAAGCAATGTTTTTTTAGTTGCACTGTAGCAGTATTGAATAAATACTGAGGCGGTGCCGTCTTCATGCACTCTGTTGGTGCGGCAAATCAGCTTGATTGGGAGTAACATAATATGCTCAATTTGTTGAGAGAAACTCTAGGTCGAGTTCCAGGTCGAGTTATTAATGTATCAAGCTGAAATAAAGGTCGGAAGAAAAAGTTGACAATTTTGTTACCGTAAACTGAAAATCAACTACTTGAAAGTAAAGATGTATAAAATAAAAAAAGGATTACAATTGTTGTAATCCTTTATCAGCGGACCGGACGGGACTCGAACCCGCGACCTCTGCCGTGACAGGGCAGCATTCTAACCAACTGAACTACCGATCCTTTTTGTAAGTGTTACTGCGGTTTTAAGGCAGTTGCCATAATCTGGCCCATTTACCCTCATTTTTTCATCCGAGGGACGGCAAAGATAATAGTTTCCACT
>Ga0209863_10000773_pt1 | contig 14125 bp, 12 predicted proteins | sample OrgsoiDNA2013046_FD_185796 | JGI IMG/M metagenome (GOLD analysis project Ga0209863, IMG submission 185796) | Permafrost soil microbial communities from the Arctic, to analyse light accelerated degradation of dissolved organic matter (DOM) -... | ecosystem: Environmental > Terrestrial > Soil >...
GCGTCGAATGTCCCGGCGGGTCGCGTCGCGCGTCGCCGCGCCGCTCATTTCTTGCGGCCCGCTTTTTCGTCGATCCCGGAGGTGCCAAAGCGGCGTTGCAGCTCCGCGAAAACCAGCTCCAACGGAACCTCGGCCGCTTCCAGCCCGACCAGCGCATGGAAAAGCAGATCCGCCGCTTCGTGGGCGGTGTGCGCGGCGTCGCCCTCCGGCAGCGCTTCCGCCAGCTCGCGCGATTCCTCCGCGATCTTGGCGTTGATCTTCTCGAACCCGGCATCCAGCAGCGACACGACGTACGATTTGTCGGGGCGCTCGCGCCGCCGTGCCGCGATCACGTCGGCCACGCGCCCCAGGACCAGCGCCGGCGGCCCGGGCGGTCCGTCGTCGGTTTCGAGCGCGCCATCGGGGCCGACCCGCCGAAAGAAGCAGGAGGTCGCCCCGGTGTGGCACGACGGGCCCAGCGCGTCGACCAGGTAGAGGACCGCGTCGCCGTCGCAATCGATCCGGACCTCGCGCACGGCCAGCGTGTGTCCCGAGCTTTCGCCCTTGCGCCAGAGCGCCTGGCGCGATCGGCTCCAGAAGTGCGCGGCGCCGGTGGCGAGCGTCGCCGTCAGCGCTTCCTCGTTCGCCCAGGCCACCATCCGCACCGTCCCCGTGCTGGCATCCTGCGCGATCACCGGGACCAACCCGGCGCCGTCGAAGGCGATCGCGGCCAGCAGTGGGTCGGGCGCCGGCATCACTCCACCTTATCTCTGACGGCCACGCCGCGCGCGCGCAAGTAATCGTGCGCGGCCCCCACGGTCGACTCGCCGAAGTGGAAGATCGACGCGGCCAGCACCGCATCGGCGTGACCGTCGACGATCCCCTGGTAGAGGTGTTCCAGGTTGCCGACGCCCCCCGAGGCGATCACCGGCACCGGCACCCGGTCGGCGACCGCGCGGGTCAGCTCCAGGTCGAACCCGTCGCGGGTGCCGTCGCGGTCCATGCTGGTGAGCAGAATCTCGCCCGCGCCGTTTTTCGCCATGCGCTCGCACCAGGCGAGGGCGTCGATGCCGGTCGGTCGCCGGCCGCCGTGGGTGTAGACCTCCCAGCGCAGCGGTTGTGAGCCCGGTTCGCGGCGCGCGTCGACCGCCACGACGATCGCCTGGTTGCCGAACGCGTCGGCGGCGCGGCGGACCAGATCCGGATCGGCGACCGCGGCGGTATTGATGCCGACTTTGTCCGCCCCGGCCAGCAGCAGCGCCCGCACGTCGTCGACCGACCGGACGCCGCCGCCGACGGTGAGCGGCAGGAACACCCGCTCGGCCGTCGCGCGCACCACGTCGAGCATGGTGTTTCGCCCGTCGGACGAGGCGGTGATGTCGAGGAAGCAGATCTCGTCGGCGCCCTGTGCGTCGTAGGCGGCGGCGACCAGCACCGGATCGCCCGCGTCGCGCAGCTCCTTGAACCGGACCCCCTTCTTTACCCGGCCACCGTCGACGTCCAGGCAGGGGATGACCCGCTTGCAGAGCATGTTCGCTACTGGCTCCGCTGGCGGGCGCGCGCCAGGGCCTCTTCGACGGTGAAGGCGCCTTCATAGAGCGCCTTGCCCACCACCACCGCAAAGGAACCTGTCGGGACCAGCGCGTCGAGATCGTCGAGCCGCGCGACGCCGCCCGAGGCGATCACCGGGCAGGGGCGGAGCCGCTCCGCGAGTCGCGCGGTCGCTTCGAAGTTGGGGCCCGACCGCATCCCGTCGCGCCCGATATCGGTGTAAAGGACCGCGCCGGCGCCCGCGCCCGCCACATCAAGCCCGATGTCGATGGCGTCGGCCTTGGTGTCTTCGGTCCAGCCCTCCACGGCGACCTTACCTTCACGCGCGTCGACGGCGACCACGATCCCGCCCAGCCAGCGGCCGCAAGCCGCCTCGACGAAGGCCGGGTCCTTGACCGCCGCCGTGCCGAGGATGACGTATTTGACGCCCAGGTCGAACAACCTCGCGCAGTCGTCGAGCGATCGCACGCCACCGCCGGTCTCGACCTCGATTCCGGCGGCGTCGACGATTCGTTTCAACGTGGCGTGGTTGTCGATCCGCGCGGCGCTCGCGCGTGTGAAGGCGGCGTCGAGATCGACGACATGGATCCGCGGCGCACCCGCCGCGGCGAAGCGCGCCGCCACCTCCCAGGGCGCGCGGTCGTAGATCTTGGCGCTCTCGCGGCGCCCCTGTTCCAGACGCACGGCGGCGCCGCCCAGGAGATCGATGGCGGGGAAAATCAACATGGCGGGTCAGGCGCTCGCGAACCGGCGGAGGAGCGCCAGCCCGGCCGCCTGGCTCTTCTCGGGGTGAAACTGGGTAGCGAACACGTTGTCGCGCGCGACCGCCGCGCAGAACGGCGCGCCGTAGTCGGTGGTGAGTGCGACGTCCTCGGCCCGCGTCGGCTCCGGGTAGTAGCTGTGCACGAAATAGAAGAAGGCGCCGTCTGCGACGCCGACACCCACATTGGCCGCCGGGCCGCGCTCTGTCCTGTTCCAGCCCATGTGCGGGATCTTGAGCCCGGGGCGATCGGCGAATCGGCGCACCCGCCCCGGTAGGATCCCCAGGCCCGACGCTTCCGGGTTCTCCTCGCTGTTGCCGAACAGCAGCTGCATGCCGATGCAGATCCCGAAGAAGGGACGCCCGGCGCCGATGAAGTCCAGCACCGCTTGGCGGAGCGCGCCGCCCCCGCGGTCGAGCCCCGCAGCGCACGCGCCGAAAGCGCCCTGTCCCGGCACCACCAGCTTGTCGGCCCGCGCGACGACGTCGGCGTCGGCGCTGACCACCACTTCGGCGCCGACCGCGGTCAGCGCCTTGGCGACGCTGCGCAGGTTTCCGCTCCCCAGGTCGGCGACGGCGATCCGGGCCGTGCTCACCTGGTGAGCGTCCCCTTCGTCGACGGGACGCCGACCACCCGCGGATCGAGCCGCGCCGCCGCCGAGGTGGCCCGCGCGAACGCCTTGAACAGCGCCTCGATCATGTGGTGCGCGTTCTCTCCGTAACGCACCTCCAGGTGCAGGTTGCAGAGTGCGGCGCTGGCGAACCCGCCGAAGAACTCCCGTCCCAGCTCGACGTCGAACGTCCCCACCCGGCGCCCCTTGAGCGAATCGGCGCGGTAGACGAAGGCCGCGCGCCCGCTGAAATCGACCGCCGCCGCGACCAGCGTCTCGTCCATCGGGATGGTCGCCTCGCCGAAACGGGTGATGCCGCTCCGATCGCCGAGCGCTTCGCGGAAGGCCTGGCCGAGACAGATACCCACGTCCTCGACCGTGTGGTGCGGATCTACCTCGACATCGCCGCTGGCCCGCACCTCCAGATCGTACAGCCCGTGGCGGGCGACCGACTCGAGCATGTGGTTGAAAAAGGGGACCGGCGTTTCGATTCGCCGCTGGCCGCTGCCGTCGAGGCTCAGGCTGAGCTCGATGGCCGTCTCCGAGGTCTTTCGCTCTATTTTTGCTTGTCGCGTCATGGGTCTTGCCGTCTCCGAGAAGCGCGAAATCTTAACCCGCTCCACGACCGGCGCCAATGCGCGCGCGTGAGATCTTCAAGGAATCTCCGAACTCTAGCGATATAATCGATAGCCGCCTCGATGTCGCTCCGACGCTCGCCCAGCCCGATCCTCGGGTACAACCACAATCTCCGTCACGGCGGGCGCGTATTCCACGTCCAGACCGAGGACTCGGGGCCCGGGTACGCGCGTCTTTACACGCATCTGTTCTACGAGGGGACCATCCTCTCTTCGAAGAAACAGGAGTACGACGCCGAGTCGCACGAGAGCGTGGTGCGCGCGGCGATGCAGAAGCTCCACAAGCTGATGATCATGGAGTTGACGCACGCCGAGCACGACGCGCGCATCGCCGCGTTCTTCGCCGCGCGCGGCGAGCAGGCGGTGCTCGCCGACCCGGCGCCCGTCCCGATCGTCGAGGCGCCGATCGTCGAGGCGCCGGCGGCGCCGCCGGTCATGGCGGCCGCTCCCGCGCCCGCGGTGGTCACCATCAGCGCCGCGCCCGCGCGTCCCGCGCCGCCGAAGGTGACGCCGAAGCCGGTGGTCGTCGTGCAGCCGGCGGCCGTCCGACGGCCCTCGGTCGTGCTTGCCAATGCGGCCGACGGCGTGGTCGTCCGGCGCAACGTGGTCATCAATGTCGGGGCCGGCCAACCTCCCGTCCAGGGGACGATCGCGGGCGCGACGCCGCCGCCGGCCGCCTGGCCCGCGCGTGCGCGCGCGGGCGGTCACTACGCCGTTCGCGACGGCTCGTCGGGTTACGTCGCGGGCAACCGCGCCCGTGCATCGGCGAAGGGTCCGGAAGATCAACCGCAACCTCTCTCCTCGGCGCGCGACATCCGCATGCCCTGGGAGACGCCTGGGCCAATCCGGATCGCGACGGTGACGCAGTCGGCCGTCCAGACCGTCGGCGCAGAGGGGGGTGGGGTGGTCGGCACCTCGGGTAAGATCCGCATGCCCTGGGACGCGCAGGCGCCCGCGGCACCGGAAGCCTTCGCCGGCGATCTCGTGTCCGACAAGAGCCTGGACGAAGTCATCCTCGAGTATCTCGCCGACGACGGCGAAACCGACGAGCGCTGATCCGCATCCAACCGCCGTGAGGGAAGTGGCGGACAGCGAAGTGGCCGAAGGCGGCGCTCGGGTACGGCTGTACGGCACGACCAATTGCGGCTCTTGCCGACGGGCAGAGGCGTTGCTCGTGAAGGAAGGAATCCCGTTCGATAAAATCGACGTGACCGGCGACCATGATGCGCGCATGGCGCTCATCGAGGCCGCCGGTGGGCGTCGGACGGTTCCGGTGATCTTCGTCGACGGGCGCGCCATCGGGGGCTACGAGGATCTGATTCGCCTGATCGCCACCCGCGCGATCTGATCAGCTCTCCCCCAGCTTCACGACCAACCCCGCGTCGCCGTCGACCAGGACCCGATCGCCGTCGCGCAGACGCAGGCAGGCGCCGGCGGCGCCGACCACCGCCGGAATCCCGCGCTCGCGTGCCTGCGCGGCCACATGGTCGAGGGGGCCCCCTGTCTCGACCACCAGCGCCGCCGCCGCGATGAGCGGGATTTCCGTCGGAAGGATCGTCCGGGCCACCACGATCTCGTCGTCGGATGTCGCTGCCGCCAGATCTTCGCCCGGCCAGATTCGGACCCGTCCGACGCAAGCGCCGCCCGCGCCCGATCGTCCGCGGATCACGTCGGACGCTTCCGGCAGTACATCGGCGCTGGAGATCGGCGGTGGGTTTGCGCGCGCCTCGACGTCGGCGGATCGGGCGTCGCGCACCAGCTTGCCGGCCTGGTCGCGCGAGAGCTTGGCGGCGCCGCCCGCGTCGCGCCGAACGACCTCCAGCGGCAGCCAAAAGATGTCTTCCACATTTTCGAGGACGCCGCTCGCGCGGAGCCGGGCCCCCTCGCGAAGCAGCGCGTGTCGCACCTGGGCGGCGGCGCGCGCGTAGAGAGCGTCGTCGTCTTCGCCCACCGCCGCGCCCGCCCGCGCCGCCGCCAGATGGGCCGCCCAGTCCTCCCGCGCTGTGGACGGCAGCCGGTCGACAATCGTGGCGACCGCCGCCTGCACAGCGGCGTTCTCCGTCCCGCGCCCGACCTCACGACGCGCGCCGAGCAAACGCCTTTCGAGGGCTGCGGGCGCTTCGCGCCAGGTGGGGGCGACAACGTCCCAGCAGGGCGACTCGTCGCCGAAGGCCTCGAGATAGGCGGCGCGCGCGGTGGCCCGTGCCGCCGCGTCGGGCGCTTCGATGAAAGCGCGCGCGTGGCACGCTCGCTCGCTGGCGGCCGACGGGATCGCCCCCAAAAGGGCGGGGAGGTGGAGTCCGGGATCGATCCCGTGACCCCACAGGAAGGTCGTCAGCGCCGCGCGTGCCGCACGTGCGGCCGGCTGCACGACGCCGAAGAGCGGCCGGTAGATCGAGGTAAAATTCTCCAGCGCCTCTTCCAGCGTCGGTGCGGACATCGCGAGGCGCGGCTCGGCGACGGCGCGGAGGGCGCCGAGCGCGGCGGTCGCGGTCGGCGCATCCTTACCGGTCGTCGCTTGGGGGGACGCGGCCTCAGCACAAAACAGATACCCATCCGCGACGCGCTGCCGAAAGCCGGTCGTGCAGGTCCGGTCGACGAGCGCGACCAGCCCCGCCTGCGACGGTGAAAGCGGAAGGGGATTGTGGGCGGCGTCCCAGCGCCACGCCGTGACGGGATCGGGATCGCCCGCGCGCCGAGCTCGCCGCGTCGGTTGATACGGGCGCAGCTGCAGGAAGGTCACCTCGCTGCCCGTCGCGACCCATTCGACCTCGACCGCGCCGTGCGCCGCCGCCAAGCTGGAGAGCGCGGCGTCGAGGCCATCGCGGCAGGCGCGGGCGTCGCCCATGTGGATTTGGGTTTCGATCGCCGGGATCTCTGACGAGGCCGGTGAGGTGGGATCGAAGGCGGCCGTTCCCGCCGCGTCACCGGCGATGAAGCGGTGAATGAGCACGGAGACGCCGAGAGCGCCTTTCGAGAGGCCGCGCTGCGCGAGATACGCGATGACGCCCGGTCCGAGGGCGGACAGGAGCACGGCGCGGACCGCATCCGGGACGCCGTCGCCCGGCACGTCGAGCCGCGAAAGAAACAGTCCGGCCGCCAGGGTTCCGGCACCGTCCTCGATCGAAGCCGACGAGCGGACCGCGAACCGCGCGTCCGGCTCGGGCGCCAGCGTCCGGAGCATCGCCGTGAGCGTCTCGATGAACCCATCGGGCCACGGTCGTGCCGCGAGCGCCCGGGATGCCTGCGCGATCGCGGCCAGCGCGCCGGGCACCTTGGGCGTGCCGGGGAGCGCCGGACCGCCCGCGCGCAGCGACGCGAACAGATCCGAAGTGACGACGACCGCCTCCGGAACGCGCAACCCAGCCGCGCCGAGCCGCAAGAGCGATCGCGCCTTTCCGCCCAGCTTGGCGGCGTCCGCGCCCGGTTCGAGCCGCACGCAGAACCTCATGATCGCGCGCGCCGCCGTGATAGTTTGCGCCGGCATATGCGCGGTCCGTTGCTTTCAGGCCCTCTGGGGAGCCAGCCGACGCTGGAGGCGCTCTTGCGCTGGACGGCGGAGCGCGCGCCGGTGATCGTGCTGGGACCGCCGTGGCTGGGCGCCGCGGTGGCGCGCGGCGGCCGAACGTTGGTCCTCGTCGAAGCGGAGCAACGGACCCCGGCGCTGCGCGCGCGAAAACGGGCGCAAAAGGAGGGGCGACCGCTCGACGTCACGCTGGCCGCCGCCGAGCTCCCCCTTCGCCGGGGTTCTCTCTCCGCGCTGGTCGTCGAGAACGTCGCCGGCCTCTCAGACGAGGAAGCCGCGCGCTGGATCGCCGCGCTCTGCCCCTGCCTGCGCCCGGGCGGTCGCTTGATTGCCGCCGACGCCACCTCCAGCGACGCCGCGGCCGCCCGCGTGGCGGGCGCCTTTCTCTCCGCGGCGCTCGTCGAGATCGTCCAAGAATGGCCCCGCGACGGCGCCCTCCTCACCGTCGGCGTCGCCCCCGCCGCCCCGATCATCGCCGCCCGCTTCAACCTCCGCTGACGATCGCGCACGGCACGAGCGTAGCGCGGCTTCCTTGCCGCACACAGGAAACCTGTGCGGGGGCCTGTTTAAGCCATAATGATTCGGCATGCGGCGGTGGAGCTGGGCGCTCGCGATCTCGGTGCTGGCGCATCTCGCGTTGGTCGGGGTCGGGCTCGGTTTCGGTGCGCGTGGGGGTTTTGGCGGTCGGGTCGACATCGAGATCACCGGCATGCGGCTCGACCAGGTCAAGGATCTCCCGCTCGGAGGTCCTGTCGGCGGCGGCGATGCGAAGGGCCAAGCGCAGCGCCGCGCGCGCAGCCGCGCCGTCCCTCCCGCCAGCGGCACGCTGGCCACCCGCGCCGACGATCGTGAGCGCGCGGGCGGCGCGGCTCCCTCCGACGACGAGAACGCCCCCGCGCCGACCAGCGATCTGAACGCGTACGGCCCGCGCGGGTCGCGCCTCACGGCGCTTCTGCGGCTCGACCGCTTGCGGGGGACCGACTACGCGGCCGCGGTCGACGCGCTGCTGATGCGGCTCCCCGACCGGCGCGATCTGCTGGAAGGGACCGGCCTCGACCTGTTCGGCGCCTTCGACGCGCTGCTGATCGCGACGCCGCACCCGTTGGATCCGAGCGTGACCTTCCTGGCCGTGCGCCACCACGTCGAGGAGGCCGCGCTGCGCGCAGCGCTGGGGCGGGGTGCGCGGGCCACCGATCGGGTGCTCGCCTGGCGGAACGAAGCGGGGCGCCTCGTCGGCGAACGGCGCGCGCGCCGCGGGGCGCCCGCGAGCGGGCTCTTCACGCGCGACGATCGGATCATCGTCCTGCCGGCGCCCGGTCTGGCGGTGGTGACGCCGCCCGCGTATCGCGCGATGCTGCTGGCCCCGCCGCCCGGAAGATCGGCCGGGGCCGATGCGGGCTCCCCGCCGGACGGGGGCGCCGCCGACGGCGGTGCCAGCGAAGTCGAGGCCCTGGGTTGGGCCCCCTTGCTATCGCGCATCGGTGCGGAAGAGGGGCTCATGCCGCAGGGCGGTGACCTGATGGTGAGCGCGGTCGACATCTTCAAGACCACCGGCGTCGCGGGCGAAGGGCCGCACCTGCTCTACGGGATGGAAGTTCCTCCGGCGGTCAGCGGCGTGGTCGGCGTCGACGACAGTCCATTCGTCGATGTCGAAGGCGAGTTCCAGAGCGAGGAGCCGGCGCAGCACTGGGAAACACAATGGCCGATCATCGTGCGCAAGCTGCGGTCCAATCCCCTGGTGTTGCTCAGCGGCTTCTCGCAGCTGCTCTCCCGCGCGACGCTGACCCGGCAGGGGCGGATCGTGCGACTGCACCTCAGCGCCACGCGCGACGAGACGTTGCGTCTGCTGGAGTTCGCGCTGCACCTGCAGGGCGGCTGATCGCGGCTTTCAGGGTTGCGGTGGTTTCGCGGCCGTCGCCGTTCCCGGTGCGGCCGCCGCTTTGGGCGCGGTCGTCGGTTTGGGCGCGGTCGTCGGTTTGGGCGCGGTCGGTGATTTGCGCGGCGGCTTGTGCGGGCCGGCGGTCTCCCCCTGACCGTCGGCCAGCACCTCCTCCATCGTGGTGCGCAACTTTCCGCCGGTGTCGTCCGACTTGACGCCGGCCGGCCGCTCCCACGGGACGTCGACCAGCGGCAGCCCCGCTGTCACCTCGGTCATGTAACGCGCGAACATCGGCACCGTCAGCATGAACGCGGCGTCCTTCTGGCCGAGCGGCCGTTCGTGCTGATCGTCGCCGATCCAGGTGGAGGTCATCCAGCGCGAGGTGTAGCCGATGAACCAGGTGTCCATGGTGGCGCTGGAGGTACCGGTCTTGCCCGCGGCGAAGAGGTTCGCGGTTCGGATCGCCGGGGCGTGCCCGCGCGTGACCACGTGGCGAAGCAGCGTCGAGGTCAGCCAGGCCGTGCGCGGCGGGATCACGGGCGAGGGCGGCGTCGCGGCGGCCAGGGCGACCAGTCGATCCAAGCGCTCGCCCGGCGCGCCGAACGGATCGCCGACGGCCGTATGGTCCTCGAGGATTGCGCCGCTGCGATCGCGGATGCGGCGGACGTAGACCGGATCGACCAGTGTGCCGTTCTTCGCGAAGGCCGAAAAGGCGCGGGTCAGCTCGTCGATGCGGGTACAGGACGCGCCCAGCGCCAGCGCCTGGTCGGCGATGATCGGCGTCGTGATGCCGAGACGGCGCGCCCAGGCCTCGACATCCTTGCCACCCATCAGCTTGAAGAGCTGCACCGACGGCACGTTCTTCGACCAGATGAGCGCGTATTCCAGCGTCACCTGGTAGTCGATGGTGTTGTTGAGGTTGGTCGGCGTCCAGATCTCGCCGGTCACCGGGTCGACCTCGGCGCGCGGGACGTCGTTGAGCAGCGACGCGAACCCGTAGCCCCGGTCGAGCGCCAGCGAGTAATACATCGGCTTGTAGACCGATCCCGGCTGGCGGCAGGCCTGCGAGACGCGGTTGAACTCGGAGCGGTCGTAGTCGTCGCCGCCCACCATCGCCAGCACGTAGCCCGATCCGTGATCGTAGGAGAAGACGGTCCCCTGCACCCGCGGCGTCTGCTCCAGCTGTAGCTCGATCGGGCGCGCGCGCTTGGGCGCCTTGCCGGGCAAGGTTTCATCGTAGGCGGGCAGCCAGCTCACCTCGCTCTTGTTGTCGTAGGTCCAGTCCGAAAAGCGCGCCCGTTTCGATTGGTGCGCGTTTCTGACCCACACCACGTCGCCCGCGCGCAGCAGGCCCACCGCCGATTCGAGCTTCTTGTCGTTGACCGCGTCCTTCACGGTGAACGGAAACGCCCACAGCAGGCTGGCGGCCGGCAGCGGGTAGATCCCGGTGCCCAACCGCACCCGCGCCGTGCCGTCGGCGGTCGTGCCCTCGACCAGGCCCAGAAAGAGTCGACCTTCCGCCGGTGGGTCGGTGCCGTATCGGGCGGCGAGGCGCCGCCGGAATTCGTCCGCCGCCGCGCCGGTGAGGTGGGTGACCGGCCCGCGCCACCCCTGGCGCTTGTCGACCTTGCGCAGCGAGAAGTCGACGTTCTCCTGCGCGGCCAGATCGATCCAGGGGACGGCGGCGGTCTCGATCTCGAGGCCGCCTTCGTAGAGCTTCTTGTCGCCGTAGCGGCGCGCGACGTCGCGGCGGACGTGCTCCGCGAAGTAGGGGGAGACGGTCCGAAAGAAGTCCGGGCGCTGGCGGACGATCACGGGCCGGGCGCGCCAGTGGTTCGATTCGACCTCGGTGAGGTAGCCGGCCGCCACCATGGCGGACAGAACCTGATCGCGGCGCGCGCGCGCGGCATCGAGGCTGGCGAGCGGCGAGAAGCGAGACGGCGCGCGGACCAGGCCCGCCAAGAGCGCCATCTCGCCGAGATCGAGATCGCCGACCGCCTTGTCGAAGTAACGTCGCGCCGCCGCCGCCACACCATAGGCGCTGTGGCCGAGGAAGACCTGATTCAGGTAGAGCGTCAGGATGTCGCGCTTGGCGTAACGGGTCTCGAGGCGCCGCGCCAGGATCGCCTCGCGGATCTTGCGCTGGATGGTCCGCTCGGAAGACAGGAACGACTTCGCGACTTGCTGGGTGATGGTCGAGCCGCCCTGCGCGACCTCACCCGCGCGGAAGTTGGCGCCGACCGCGCGCGCGATGCCGCGGTAGTCGAGGCCGTGGTGCTCGTAGAACCGGCGATCCTCGGCGGCCAGAAAGGCGTGCACCAGCTGTGGCGGGAAGCCTTCGAACGGCAGGATCTCGCGCCGCTCGGTCGCCAGCTCCGCCAGCGGCGTTCCGTCCCAGCCGCGCATCATGGTGGTCGTCGCCGCGACCTGGTGGTAGGTGGCCAGATCGGGCAGCGCCGGCAGCGTCGCCGCGAAGTAGAGGTAGGCGCCGAGGCCGCCGAGGACGATCAGCCCCAGCTCGCAGCAGAGCCCGAAGGCGTAGAGCTTGAACAGCCAAAAGAAAAAGCCGCCATCTGAAGGGTTCACCACCTCGACGCGCAGCGAAGCCAGCGCCGTGGGCGGCGGTCTCGGCGGATCCGGTGGGGGCGGCGGAGGACCGAGCACGGGCCCTGGTGGCCCGAGCGGCGGCAGGGGCGGACCCAGCGCGGGCCTGGGAAGCGCCGGCGGGGCCGGCGGTCGCGGTGGGCGCTTGCGGGCGTCGGGCGGCAGGGGCGGCGGCGACGCCATGTGCCGTCAAAACTAGCACGGGCGCCGTTGAAGCCGACATCCGGTCGTGCTCCCATCCCCCACGTGGATCTGTTCGATCGCGCCGGTGCGACGCCGCGCGCCGGCCAGGACGAAACCTTGGTGGGGACCGTCGAGCGGCTGGTCTATTCGGGCGGCGACGGCGCTTTCACGGTGGCGCGCCTCAAGCTCGACGCCGGCGAGCGGGTCGTGACGGTGGTCGGCAGCCTGGTCGGTGTGCCGGCCGGCGCGGCGTTGCGGGTGGTCGGGCGGTTCGAGCAGAGCACGCGCTTCGGCGAGCAGTTCCGCGTCGCCAGCTACACCGAGGTGGCGCCCGCGACGCTGGAAGGGCTGCGGCGCTATCTCGGCTCGGGGCTCATCAAGGGGATCGGGCCGGAGTTCGCGACGCGCATCGTGGCGCGCTTCGGGATCGAGACCCTGGAGGTGCTCGACCGCGATCCCGGCCGTATCGGCGAGGTCCCCGGCATCGGCCCGTCGCGCGCGCGCGCCGTGCGCGACGCCTGGAGCGCGCAGCGGCAGGTGCGCGAGGTGATGGTCTTCCTGCAAGGGTACGGCGTCTCGCCCGCGTTCGCCGCGCGCATCTACAAACGCTACGGCACGGCGTCCATCGCGCGCGTGCGCGAGAACCCGTATCGGCTGGCGTTCGACGTCTGGGGCATCGGGTTCCTGTCGGCCGACAAGCTGGCGGCGGCGCTGGGCGTCGCGCGGGACGCGCCGGCGCGCATCGAGGCCGGTGTACGGCATGCGCTCGACGACGAGGCCAGCGGCGGCCACGTCTTCGTGGCGCGCGCGCGGCTGATGCAGAAGGCGGCCGCGCTGCTGGACGTCCCCGAGGAATCGACCGGTTTTGCGATCGATCGTCTGGCGCGCACCGGAGAGGTCGCAATAGATGCGTCGATCGTCGAGGACGCGCGAGATCCGGCCGTCTACGAAGCCGATCTCTATCGCGCCGAGAGCGCGCTTGCCGCGGGATTGCAGCGGCTGCTCGCCGCGTCCGCGCCGGCTGCCCTCGGAAACGAGGACAAGGCGATCGCCTGGTACGAGCGGGAGGCGGGCATCTCGCTGGCGCGCCAGCAGGTGGAGGCCGTCAAGCTGGCGCTGCACGCCAAGGTCGCCGTCATCACCGGCGGGCCGGGGGTCGGCAAGACCACCATCGTGCGCGGCATCGTCTCGATCTTGAAGCGCAAGGGGCTGACGGTCGCGCTGGCGGCGCCCACCGGACGCGCGGCCAAACGCCTCGCCGATGCCACGGGCGAGCCCGCCTCGACGCTCCACCGCCTGCTCGAATGGCGCCCGGCGAACGCGACCTTCGCGCGCTGCGCCGCGCGGCCGCTGGAGGGCGATATCCTCATTGTCGATGAAGCTTCCATGATCGACGTTCGCCTCGGCGCGGATCTGGTCGCCGCGCTGGCGCCGACCGCGCGGCTGATTCTGGTGGGCGACATCGATCAGCTCCCCTCGGTCGGACCGGGGACCGTCCTCGCCGATGTCATCGGCAGCGGCGCGGTTCCCACCGTCCGCTTGACCGAGATCTTCCGCCAGGCGGCGCAGAGCCTGATCGTGATCAACGCCCACCGGATCCAGGAAGGCGAGCTGCCGGACCTGGGTGCGGCGCCCGCCGTCGGCCAGAAGCGCGAAGGCGAGCCCGATCGACGGGATTTCTTTTTTCTCGAGGAGGAAGATCCGGTCAAGGCGGCGCTGCTGATCCGCGATCTGGTCACGGTGCGCCTCCCGCGCCGCTACGGATTTTCACCCAACGACGTGCAGGTGCTCTCGCCAATGCATCGTGGCGAGCTGGGGGCGGGGAACCTGAACCAGCTGCTGCAAGAGGCGCTCACCTCGGGCGCCGCCGGCATCGAGCGCGGCGCGCGCGTGTTGCGGGTCGGCGACAAGGTCATGCAGGTGCGCAACGACTACGACAAAGAGGTCTGGAACGGCGACAGCGGCGTCGTCGAGAGCGCCTCCGCCGAGGCGCTGGCGGTCCGCTTCGACGATCGGGTGGTGGAATACGCGCTCGACGAGCTGGACGCTCTGGTGCTGGCCTACGCGGCCACCGTCCACAAATCGCAGGGCTCCGAGTACCCCGCCGTGGTCGTGCCGGTGCACACCCAGCACTACGTGATGCTGCAGCGCAACCTGCTCTATACGGCCGTCACGCGCGGCAAGCGCCTCGTGGTGCTGGTGGGCACCCGCAAGGCGCTTGCGCTGGCGGTGCGCAACGCGGATGTGGGCGCGCGGGCGTCGGGCCTGGCGGCGCGGCTCAGAACCAGCCGCCGATGACGAAGTCGACCCCAAAGTCCTTCTGCTGATTGTTGTTGAACGAGATATCGAACGACGGGCCCAGGCCCGCGAAAAAATGCGACGCCAGGTGGTACAGGA
>Ga0209863_10000775_pt1 | contig 14041 bp, 12 predicted proteins | sample OrgsoiDNA2013046_FD_185796 | JGI IMG/M metagenome (GOLD analysis project Ga0209863, IMG submission 185796) | Permafrost soil microbial communities from the Arctic, to analyse light accelerated degradation of dissolved organic matter (DOM) -... | ecosystem: Environmental > Terrestrial > Soil >...
CCGAAGTTACCGTAATACATGCGCACGCGCCCCACAGACTGCGGCCGGTCATAGTCAAAGCCCAGCGTGCCGTCCTTCTTTTCAATAACCAGCGGCTTGGGGAGAAACGGTTCCAGAATTTTCTTGCATGCCACGGGGCCGGAACCTGGTCCGCCACCACCGTGTGGCGTGGAGAACGTTTTGTGCAGGTTCAGGTGCATCACATCCACGCCAAAATCGCCGGGGCGCGTTTTGCCAACAAGAGCGTTCATGTTGGCGCCGTCCATGTAAAGCAGTCCACCTTTTTTGTGCAGGATGTCCGCAATCTTATGGATCTCCTGCTCAAAGATTCCCAGCGTGTTGGGATTGGTGAGCATCAGGCCGGCGATGTCTTCATTCATCTGCGCTTCCAGCGCGCCGATGTCCACCATGCCGTTGGCGTTTGACTTGAGGTTCTCCACTGCGTAACCGCAGATGGCTGCCGTGGCCGGGTTGGTGCCGTGCGCGGAATCAGGAATCAGGATTTTCTTGCGCGGATTGCCCTTGGACTTGAGATACGCGTGCATCAAGAGAATGCCGGTCATTTCACCGTGTGCGCCGGCAGCGGGTTGCAGCGTGATGGCGTCCATGCCCGTGATATCGAGCAGGCAGTCAGCCAGAGTCTTCATCACGCGCAACGCGCCCTGGGAAATCTTTTCCGGCTGGTAAGGGTGTGCTTCCGCCAAGCCGCCCAGCCGCGCCACCACTTCGTTCACTCGGGCGTTGTACTTCATGGTGCACGAACCCAGCGGATACATGCCCAGGTCAATGGCATAGTTCCAGGTTGATATACGCGTGAAATGGCGAATGATTTCCATTTCGCTCACTTCCGGCATCAGGCCCAGGTCGGCGCGTGCGGCACTGCCCAGTACCTTGGCGGGATCCACTTCCGGAACATCGAGCGGAGCCAGCTTGTAGCCTTTCTTCCCCGGTGATGAGCGCTCAAAGATCAGCCCTTCATTCTGGTTTACGTGCCGTGTGGCTTTCTTGATGTCTTTATCGCTCACTGGCCCACCGCCTTTACCGCTGCATCGATCTGTTCTTTGGTGTTTAGTTCCGTGCAGCACCATAGCGCCGCATTGCCCAGTTCAGGGTAAAACTTCTTCAGCGGGAAGCCGCCGATGGTCTTTTTCTCCAGCAGACGGTCGTTGATGGCAAGCGAGTCTTCCGTTGTCTGGACCACAAATTCATTGAAGCGCGGCGCGCCTTGAAAAAGAATCTTGCCTTTTTTGGCGAACTCGCCGGCAGCGTAGTTGGCCTTGGCCAGGTTCTGGATGGCCAGTTCCTTGAGGCCTTCACGGCCATAGATGGTCATATAAATGGTGGCCATGGTGGCGATCAGCGCCTGGTTGGTGCAGATGTTCGATGTGGCTTTCTCCCGGCGAATATGCTGCTCACGCGTGGAGAGCGTGAGAACGAATCCGCGTTTGCCATTCGTGTCTTTGGTCTCGCCCACAAGGCGTCCTGGGATCTGGCGGACAAACTTTTCTTTCGTCGCCAGCACTCCGGCGTACGGTCCGCCGAAGCCGAGAGGCACACCGAACGACTGTGATTCCATCGCCACGATATCGGCCTCAACCGGAGGCTTCACGATTCCGAGCGATAACGCTTCTGAAATCGCCACGGCAAGCAGTGCGCCTTTCTTGTGCGCCAGATCAGCCACGGCTGCTACATCCTCAATGGTGCCGAAGAAGTTGGGCGACTGAATGAGGACGCAGGCGGTATCATCCGTGATTTTCTTTTCCAGGTCCGCCAGATCAACGCGGCCATTTTCCAGATAGCCAAACTCCGCGATGGGAATGCCTTGATGCTGCGTGTAGGTGGAGATCACCTCGCGATATTCCGGATGCACGCTCCGCGCCACCAGCGCGCTGTTGCGTCCGGTGAGACGTACGGCCATCATCAACGCTTCAGCCGAGCCGGTGGATGCGTCATACATGGAGGCGTTGGCTACTTCCATGCCGGTCAGTTCGCAGATCATGGTCTGAAATTCAAAGATTGCCTGCAAAGTTCCCTGCGCGATTTCCGGCTGGTACGGCGTATAGGCGGTAAAAAACTCGCCGCGCGAAATCAGCGAATCAATCACCACCGGGCGGTAATGATGATAGGCGCCGGCGCCAAGGAACACGGCATAGTCGGCGGCGTTGGTCGCCGCACGTTCACGGAAATAGTCAATCACTTCGGACTCGGCCATCTGCCGTGGCACTTTCAAATCACGGTTCAAGCGATATTCCGCGGGTATGGGAGAAAAAAGATCGTCAATGGACTTGCAGCCGATCTCACGCAGCATATGCTGGCGGTCAGCGGGGGACTTGGGAAGATAGCGCATGGATTTGAGTGTTGCCCCTCCGGGCTGTTGCCTGTTGTTTTTGCCTGCTCAACGTTTATGCGGTAAGCCGATGTATTGCTGTAGCTGATCTTGGGGATCAGCCGGGCGTGTATGCCTGATTGGATTCTGCCCGCCCCTGCCCTGGTGCTTTATTTCTCTTCCGCTACATATTTTTCGTAGTCGTCCACGGAAAGCAATCCGTTGGTCTCACTGGGATTGGTCAACTCCAGCTTGATCATCCAGGCTTTGTGCGCATCCTTATTTACGTCTTCGGGTGTCTGGTTCAACGCATCATTGATGGCAACCACTTTGCCGGATGCCGGCGCGTATAGCTCAGAAACGGCCTTGACTGATTCCACGGTGCCAAAGCTCTTGCCCGCTTCCAGTTGAGCGCCGACCTTGGGAAGTTCCACAAACACGATGTCACCCAGAGACTCCTGGGCATGGTCCGTGATGCCCACGGTGGCCGTGTTGCCGCTCACCTGGATCCATTCGTGTTCCTTGGTGTATTTGTAATCTTTCGGATATGCCATTCTGTGGTGTCCTCTGTCCTTATTGTCTGAAGTGGCTTACGCTTTCTTGGCGCGCTTGTAAAACGGAGTGGGCACTACCTTGCATTTCACTTTCTGGCCGCGAATCTCAACGTAAAGCTCATGCCCCAGTTCTGACTTTTCCGGTGGCACGTAAGCCAGCGCGATATTCTTCTTGAGAAACGGCGCGTACGACCCGCTGGTGACATAGCCGATTTCCCTGCCGCTTTCGTCAAAAACCTTGTAATCGTCGCGGGGAATGCCGCGATCAACGGCTTCCAATCCGACCAGTGTGCGCGTGAGTCCCGCCGCTTTGGCTTTTTCAAGAGCCGCACGACCGACAAAGTCACCCTTGTCCATCTTGCAGAAACGGTCCAGCCCGGCTTCCCAGACATTGATCTTGTCAGATATCTCGTGGCCATAAAGGGCCATGCGGCCTTCCAGCCTCAACGTGTTGCGCGCGCCCAGACCACACGGCACAATGCCAAACTCATGGCCCGCGTCGGTCACTTCTTTCCAGACGCGTTCACTCGTTGGAACATCGGAAGGAACGTAGATTTCAAAGCCATCTTCCGCGGTATAGCCCGTGCGGGCGATCATGGTATTCGCCAGTCCGCAAACGGTGCCGTGTTTGAACCAGTAGTTCTTGATCTGCGACAGGTCCACGTTGGTCAGCTTCTGCAGCGTGGCTTCTGCTTTCGGTCCCTGGATCGCGATCTGCGTGTAGTAATCGCCTACGTCATCCGCATGGCAGTGGAACTTGTTTACGTTCTTGCGGACCCAGCTATGGTCCTTCTCACGCGTGCCGGCGTTGATCACCAGCAAATAATCATTCTGGCCAAGCTTGTGAACGATTACATCGTCCACAAAAGTTCCTTCCGGATACAGCAGGGCCGAATAGTGTGCCTGGTTTTCCTGCAGTTTGGAAGCATCATTCATGCTGATCCACTGGGTGGCCGCCAGGGCCTCCGGTCCTCGCATCAGGATGTCACCCATATGGGAGACGTCAAACATGCCTACACCGGTGCGTACGGCGAGATGCTCCTTCATGATTCCGCCGCTGGGAGGGTACTCAACCGGCATGTCCCAACCGCCGAAATCGACCATTTTCGCCCCAAGCTGCCGGTGCATGGCATTGAGCGACGTTTTTCTGAGTGTCTGGCTTTCAGCTATTGAAGACAAAGCTACTTCCCTTCCGAATCTGCTTGACTGGGACAGATCCCTCCACGGAGGCGTGGGGAACCTTCAAGGTTAACATCCGCATTTTGCAGGGTCAATGCGGGGCAGACGTTCGTCGCGCAGCGATGAAATACTTTACCTGCTTTGGCGGCCTCGGCTCGGGCCTCACCGGGCGAAAGCTCGGATTTTCCATCGAAAAGGGATCTGGCGCCCCATTCCGGCGAAGCTGCTGAAGTAAATGGTCACATGTACGAAGTAGTCCGTCGGAACCAAGCGTGCAAGTACGTACCGGCACCAACGCGCGCAGCGCCCCACCTTAGATATTGGTACGCCTGAGGGTGCTGGGACGTTCGCGTATTGATCTGGGGCGCAAATCGGGATAATCTCCGCTTATGCCCAAGGACTATATATGCGGACTGTGCGAGCAGGTTGAACGCCGCTGCTCCTGCATCAAGTACTGCTGGCTTTGCCGCGGGATGTTCGATGTGCGCCTGTGCGAAGATGGCCAGTATTATTGCCGCGCCTGCCGCGAATCCTGTGACATGCTGGCACAGTATCACGAAGTGTCCAACTAAACCGCACGCTTCACCGGTGTTTCCGTCTCACTTATGATGACAGTGAGGCAGCGCCATTCCCAGACAATCCAAAATCCCAAAAACAGCTTCATCTGCTGGAACCATTGCGGCGGAAAACACTTCAACGACCATCGTCGATTACTACATGGCCATGCTGCGCCAGTGGGGACCGCAGAACTGGTGGCCGGCGCAGTCTCGTTTTGAAGTGATTGTTGGCGCTTATCTCACGCAGAACACAAACTGGTTGAATGTGGAAAGGGCGCTGGCGAACCTGCGTAAGGGCCGGGCAATGAGCCCGAGGGCGCTCCGTGAGATGCCGCTGGATCGATTGCAGGAACTGATTCGCCCTTCCGGCTATTTTCGCCAAAAAGCCATCAAGCTGAAAATTTTCATGGAATATCTGGATCGCGAATATGCAGGGTCACTGGATGGCATGTTTGCCCAGCCGACATCGCAACTTCGCAGCGAGTTGCTCGCGCTGCACGGGGTTGGTCCGGAGACTGCCGATTCCATCCTTCTTTATGCCGGGAACCATCCCGTGTTTGTGGTGGACGCGTATACGCGGCGTATTCTGGAACGGCACGGACTGATCACGCCGGCAACAAAGTATGAGGAGATTCGCGCCATGATGGAGCTGGCCGTAAACTCCGCAAAACCAGAGTCGCTGGCCATGGCCGCAGAAGGAGACTTGGCGCCGGGTACTCCCATCAATGTCCCGGAGCCCAGACATCCCCCATCTCGCATGAGCCGCATGTCACGGACGGCATTGGCCCAGCACTACAACGAACTGCATGCCTTGATTGTTCGCGTTGGCAACCAGCTGTGCCGAGGCCTGCCTCGATGCGAGAGTTGCCCGCTACAGAGGTTTTTAAGTTCGCCGGTAAAGCAACAGACCTCAACGGTTAAGAATCGTAGTAAGTGAGACTGATTCTGTTTGGGGGTTGAAAATGCTTCTAGTTATTGCCTTGGTATTGTTTCTGATGTGGATCCTTGGTTTTACGGCTTTCCACGTCACCACTGGTTTGATTCACCTTCTTCTGGTGCTTGCTGTGATTTCGCTGGTATGGCACCTGGTCGCGGGACGTCGCGCGGCAATCTGACACAGCCTGAAATACGTCAGGCTCTCTCCTTCATGGGGACGCAGTCCGTACTGCGTCTCTTTATTGCTTTATTCTTATTGCGGCCATACCTCAAGTGCAGTCCTGCTCAGGATTTGCTCCTTCATTTCCGCCGTCAAAGCCAGTGCCTGAAACTGGTCAATATTCTTCCTGATGTCAGGAATGCCGGGACTCGGCCAGTCAGTTCCAAACAATGTTTTCGTGGCGATCTCTTCCAGCTTAGGAAAGTAGTTGAGAAGCACCTTGGGTGGAATGCCGCTTATATCCAGATACAGGTTGCGATGCCGGCGTAGCAGGAAGAACGCTGTCTGCATCCAGATGGGGCGGCCGCCGTGGGCCATGAGGATCTTCAGTTTCGGGAAATCCATGGCCACGTCATCCAGGTGCATGGGATCGCCATACTTATTACGCGCTGCCGGAAAGATTGACGTCCCGGTATGGACCATCACGGGGATGCCGTTGGCTTCCGCCGCGCGGTAGATCGTCTCCAGTTCTTTCACGCCGTTCAGGTAATCATTGGCGTAAATCAGTTGATGCGGCGGATGGATCTTGATCAGCCGGATGCCCAGCCGCACAATCTCATCCATATCTTTCTGGACATTCAAGCTGTGTTTGGGATGGACACTACCGCACGGAATCAGCCGCTTGGGATTTTCCTTGCAGTAATTGGTTACCCACGCATTCACCTCATGCGTGAAGCCCATGGTGTCCGGCGCGACATAATTGATGAGCACTGCCCGTTCCAGTCCGATGGAATCCATGTACTTGAGGAGCGCCTTTGGCGACCGGCAGTATTCCAGGATGTCGTCATAGTGGCCGCGGGCCTTCTTCATCACTTCAAGCGGCCCGGCCTTGAACATCTCAACGGGTTGAATGTGGATATGGCAGTCAGTGATGATCATGATTTTACTGTTTTGTCTTCAATCCCGAGCTTTTGTTTTTTAACCCGAACGAAGTGAGGGATCTCTATGGTGCCGACGATTTCAATGTCACTGGTTTTACTAAGAGCTAATGGCTAAGTGCTAATGGCTAAGGGCCACTCACTCAATGCTTCGGTGCGATAGGGATCTCTCGCTTCGCTCGAGATTTCACAAAGAACAAGCCATCACCGCCCGCCTCGCAAACACTTTGATAATCTCGCGGCGATATTCCGGCGTCATGGCCGAGGTAGTCAGCGGCTTTGCGACTTTGGCCGCGAGTTCGCCCATCACGTTGGCCAGGTGCTCGTCCATGCGCTTGCCGATGACAGCATGTTCCGCGCCGGGTACCAGCAGCGGCGCTGGATTGACGGCGGTGATTGCCATACGTGCAGCTTCAATCGGGCCGCCATTCTGTTTCAGCGCTACAGCAACTCCGGCCAGAGGATAATCGATTGATCCGCGCAGGCGCAGCTTCTGGTAACTTCCTTTCCATCCCGCAGAGCTTTGCGGCAGGAACACTCGTGCGACCATCTCATGCGGTTCCAGTCGCATGCGCGCGTCGCCCACGTTGGTATAGAAATCTTTCAGCGCCATGCGACGCATGCCCACCGGTCCCACGATCTCCAGTTCCGCGCCCAGACAGAGCAACGCAGGTGGCGTATCGCCGGAGAAAGTAGCCCAGCATTTTTGGCCACCGGGAGCGACGTGGCAAAGGTCGCCATCTTTCTTGATGCAGAATCCGCATGACCGCCGCCATTGTAGTGACTGGTTGTACCAGACGCAGCGCGTATCCAGACAGATGTTGCCACCCAGAGTTCCCATGTTGCGCAGGATAGGCGACGCCACGGTCTTGACCGCTTCATGCAGCACGCGATAGTTGCGACGAAGATATTCTGAGTCTTCAATGGCTGAAAGCGGAGTGAGCGCGCCGATCTCCACACCAACCCCAGGACGCACCTGTATACCGTGCAACTCATCAATGCCACGAATGTCCATAACGTATTCAGGCGTGAAGAGCTTCTGCTTCATGGAAGGGAGCAGATCCGTGCCGCCCGCCAGGATCTGAACATGCGCGCTGTACTCCAGCATGAAGGCCACGGCGTCTTCAATGGTGCGCGGACGTAAGAGCGTGAATGAGGGAAGGCTCATGGTTGAGATTTTGTAACTGGGTAATTTGGTAATTGTGTAATTGGGTGTCAGACCGAAGCATTTCAATTTACCCAATTGCTAAATTACTCATTTACCAAATTCTTCCGTGCCTCCGTGGTAGGTTTTTCATCATTCTTCCACTGTAACTTGCCTGCGCGAAGCATCCTCTTCATGCCGGTCCGGGCCTTTGCCTTTGTACCATAGCGCCCCGCCGTGCTCGCGGAATGTCTTTGGCGCAGACGGATCTGCCCCTCGCGTGATTTCCAGGGCTCGCGGTTCCTGATTCTTCTGCCGCAAGGCAGCCAGCACACGCTCCGGGGTAAACGGCGCTTCGCGTAACCGTACGCCGACGGCATCATATATGGCGTTGGCGATGGCAGGAATGGTCGCCGCCAGGGAGCCTTCACTGGCTTCCTTGGCGCCGAAAGGTCCTTCCGGATCGATGGACTCAACGATGATGGCTTCGATCTCAGGCGACTCAGTGGCCGATGGCGATTTGTACTCCAGCATGCCCGGATTCATCAGCAGTCCGTCTTTCCAGACCATCTCTTCCTGCAATGCCTGGCCGAGCCCCATCCAAACGGACCCGATGATCTGCCCTTCGACGGAAACAGGATTGAGCGCGCGTCCGCAATCATGCGCAGCCCAGATTTTGTGGACGGTCACCTCTCCCGTTTCGGTATCGACCGTAACTTCTGCAACCTGCGCTGAATAAGAATACGCGGGTGAGGGACCAACGCCTGCGCCTTTGAAAGCGCCGCCACGCGCGTCTTTGGGTGGAGCGTAGGAACCAGTTCCGCTGAGCGCGCCGGTAAAGTCGATTGCCGAGACTACGGCTTCTTCAAAACTCATCTGGTCTTTTGCGCCTTCATCCTGGCGCTTCTGCTGTAAAGACCCGCGCAGGGTCTGGCCGTCAACGCGTCCGCTTACTTCCTGAACCGTGGTTTGGGACGCTCCCGCACTCTCATTAGCCAGAGATTCATGAGTCGTACTGATACCTCCGCGCTTCCACACGCGATCATTACGCATCAACACATCATGAGGAGCGCAATTTAGTTTTTTGGCGGCGGAGGCGATGATCTTGTTCTTCACATCCTGCGCCGCCCGCAGGCTGGCGTTGCCGTTCATGAAGGTAACGCGGCTGGAGTAAGAACCAATATCGATGGGTGTGAGGTCGGTGTCAGCCGAGACAATCTTGATCCGCGCCAGGTTGATGCCGAGCACTTCAGCCACAATCTGCGCCACCATGGTGTCAGAGCCCTGGCCGATGTCCGATGCGCCCGTATAGACCACAACGCCGCCATCGCGATCAATTTTGATGTTCACCGTGGAGTGCGGCATGTCTGAACGGATAATGCTGTTGGCAGCGCCGCTGACGTAATGACTGCATGCGATCCCCAGTCCACGTTTGGCGGCGAGATGCCCTTTGCGCCGGCGCCAGTCAGAGCGTTCCACTACTTTCTCTATGCACTCCGGCAGTCCGTAGCTTTGCACGCGCAGGTTGTTTACCGTGACGCATGGCGGCCGCAGCAGATTACGACGACGAATCTCCGCCGCGTCGAGGCCGATCCTGGTGGCAATCTCATCGAGCGATGATTCAAAGGCAAAACGCACGTTCACTGTTCCATGTCCGCGCATGGCTCCGCAAGCGGGCTTGTTGGTGAGCACGCGATAGCCGTCATAACGGATGTTAGGAATGTCATACAGGGCGCCCAACAATGCACCTGAATAAAGGATAGTGACAACGCCGTAAGAGCAGTAAGCGCCGCCGTCCTGCACTACGCGCGCGGCGACGGAGGTGAGCCGGCCGTCTTTCTTGGCGCCGACCTTCATATCAATGATGGTGCGGGGACGTCCGCGATGGGCCCAGAAAACTTCCTCACGCGTGTAAGTAATCTTGACCGGAGCCTGTGCTTTGCGGGCCGCAACGGCCGCGATGATCTCGATGGGGATCACTTCACTTTTGCCGCCAAAGCCGCCGCCCACCAGTGGCTTGATCACTCTGATCTGTGACATGGGCATTTCCAGGACGATGGACAGCTTGTGCTGCAGGTAATACGGCACCTGCGTGGATGACCATACGGTGAGGCGTCCGGGCTGTCCGGTGCCAGAATCGATCTCGAAAGATGCGAGCGTACAGTGCGGCTCCATGGCCGCGTGCGTCACTTCGCTGGCAATGAAGCGGTGGTCAACCACAACTTCTGCTTCGGCAAACCCGCGATCGGGATCGCCAAAAACGTGATGGTAATCTTTTTCGATGTTGTGAGGACGCTGGGGATGGATCCAGTTATTCTCCGCCTTCATCGAGTCTTCCGGATCAAACCACGCCGGCAGCGGCTCATATTCGACGTCGATCAACTCAACCGCGCGCTCGGCGATGGCTTCTGAGGTGGCGACGACGCAGGCCACGTTATCGCCAACGTAACGCACTTTCTCCACGGCCAGCGCAGTCTCATCATGGCCGACGGGAAGAATGCCGTACTTGTTCGGCGCATCCGGACCGGTGATGACGCAGATCACGCCTTCCAGTTCCTCGGCACGAAAACTATCTATCTTTTTTATCTTTGCGTGCGGCAACGGCGAATGGAGAATCTTGCCGTATAGCATTCCAGGGAGTGAAAGATCGTCAGCGTATTTGCCCTGACCGGTGGTCTTACCCGCCGAGTCAACCAGGGCAACGCGTTTGCCGATGATGGAGAAGTCAGACATAGCTTTTTACATCCCGTTATTTCTGCAATCTCGAGCGGAGCGAGAGATCCCTACTCCCGCAGAAGCCATTGGCCTTTAGCACTTAGCCTTTAGCACTTAGTAAAAACCAGCTCAAAATAAAAATCATCGCGACTATAGGGATCCCTCGCTTCGCTCGGGATTAAAACCTAGTCGCTCAGCTCGGAATTAAAACAAAACAACAAGACCCTATCTTCCCTGCTCCGCCGCAATCGCCGCCTTGATTGCCTGGTACATCTGTGTGTAGCCGGTACAGCGACAAAGATTCCCGCTCAAGGCGTGACGGATATCATCTTCCGTGGGATCAGAATTTCGATCCAACAGCGCCTTTACGGTGATCATGAAACCCGGCGTACAGAAGCCGCATTGAGCCCCTCCCCAGTCGCCATAGGCTTTCTGGATGGCAGCCAGCGCGCCGTGATTGGCGATGCCTTCCACCGTAGTGATGTCCGGGGTAACCGGGCCGTTGGTTGAGACACTCGCCGCCAGCATGGTGCACGCCAGCGAGGGCACGCCATCGATGAGCACGGTACACGCGCCGCAAGAAGAATCATCGCAGCCGCGCTTAGAGCCTGTCAGTTGCAGGTCACGACGCAGCACGTCCAGCAGCAGTTCGCTGGGTTCCACGGCCAGCTCGTGACGGCGGCCGTTCACGCGGAGTTCGATGAGTTCCTTTTTCATTGTTAGCTACTAGCCGCTAGCGACTGGCTGCTAGCCTGGAACCGGTACCTCTGCCTTGCAGGGCAGGTATATCGTCTTATCTGTCTCTCTTGCGTTCGAATCAGGTCTTACGTTCGAATCAGGATAAATGTTCTTTTGGCCCTAATCCAACTTTTGAGTATGCGTTCGATGTTTCCCGGGTATCAAGCCTGAGGCCGGCGGCTAACAGCTAATATCCATAATCCGTTGGCGCCGCATACGCGTGCTTCTTTACTCCCAACCCTGCCAATCGCTGACGCCCAAGCTGATCGGCATAGGCTTCGCGATCTGACATCTGGCGGATCCATTTCTGCGCCCAACTGTTGAACTCAGTCTGCGTCTTGGTCTCCGCGTGGTACTGCTGGAAAAACGCATCGTCGCGTTTGTAATAACCCTGGACAGGAGACGGATGCGCACCGAATTTACTCTCAACCACGGCCGAGACGAGGAATCCTGGGATCACCGTGCGATTGGGATCGCTGGCAATGACATCTTCCTCCACAATCTCTTCCGCACAGACAATCACTTTCTTCGCTGCGCGCACTGCTTCAATCAGCAAACCAAAGTTGCCCCAGCAATGCGCGTTGCCATGTTTGTCCGCTCGCTGAACGTGGGCAATCGTCACGTCAGGCACCACGGCGCGCACCGCCAGCAACGTTTCCTTCGGTTCAAAGGGAGAAATGATCTGGTAGAAGAAATGGTTATTTTTGGGAATGTCTGACCCCATGGCCGTGCGCGTCGGCAGGAACGGAATGCCCATGGCTCCGGCCTGCAGGGCCAGCGCAATGGAATAGTTCGTCATATTAAAGACGCGGAGCTTTTCGCCGGGCGCACCGGGATTCTCAACTTCCGTAGCATGGCGGAAGTTGTAGGCAGAGCCCATCATCACGTTGCCAACCCACGCCGCCACCACGTCTTTCACGCAGCCTGCGCCAATGAGTTGGTCAAAAAGGATGTCAGAGATTGGGCCGATCAACCTCAGATCACGCTTCTTCTGCCGGATGATTTCATGCCCGGCCGCAAACGGGATCATCTGTTCCATCTGAAGACCGAGGGCGACGCTGCTTCCGTTCGGCAAAAGGTCGGCAATCGCCGCCTGCATGGTTAAAACTTTGGACATAGACAGGCACCCAGTATAGAAGATCAGGCATTTTGCTCGCTGGGGTTGGTTACTGGGATACTCACGCCAGGAGAACGTCTCATGGCCTTAAGATGGCACACCTTAAGAAACCGCAAATGACTTTGGTTATGGATGAGATTTTGTCTGCAAAAGCTACAATTTTGCCAAGATGATTAACCGGAGCGCTCTTCTAATTCTTGTGTTCTCATGCGTCACCGCAGGCCTTGCCCAAAACGCAATGCCAGCGACGGCGAACGTGCCATCCATGGATTCTGCGCCATCGCAACCAAAGTCTCTGGCTGACGTGGCGCGTGCCTCGAAGAAAGACAAGAAGGAAGCAACCGCCAAGATTGTTCTGACAGAAGATGCGGCTGATGCAGCGAAAGGTCCTATTCCTGATTCATTTGTGGATGGCTGCGATAACACAGACGACATCCTGAAAGCCCTTCAGGAATACAGCGCGTCGCATAAACCCAAAGAGGTGGAAGACGTGCTCCGCGCCTGGTATGAGAAGAACAACAACATTATGAGCAATGCCATCGCTGAGAACCAGCGCATTGCCCAGAGCCAGGGTGACCGGCAATACTCGTATTACACTACTGAAGGCCAGCCGCGTTCTCAGCAGGAATCCTACGACAAGGCGCACATCCAGAGTATTTCCGCACGCCAGGACCAGAAGCGTCTGCTTGAGAATAATGTGCTAACCTAGCACATTCAGCAGAGTTTTATACGTGTACGCTATCAGCTCTCAGTCAAGGGAACGAAGTACGATTGGTTCAAAATCCGTTGCTTGTGGGGCACGGGCTGTAGTTATTGATCGATCGCGTCCCTCGCGCCAAACTTAAGCTCAAAGTTTTGTTCATGACAAGCTTCCGGCCATGAAAATCCTCAGGCGGTTGCTGCTCGTCCTGGTTGCCCTTGTGGGAATCGCCCTTTTGGTTGTGCCCGGCATCGTCGAAAGCCGGATGAACAAAGTCCTCAATCCCCCGCCTTACAAGGCATCTTCCGCGGCCGAAGCACTGCATAAGCGCATGATCGTCGCCGATCTGCATGCGGACAGCCTGCTCTGGAACCGTAACCTGCTGGAACGTGGCAGCCGTGGACACGTGGATCTTCCTCGTCTTGCAGAAGGCAACGTAGCCCTACAGGCGTTTACGCTGGTCACCACCAGCCCGCGCGGATTGAACATCTACAAGAACTCTGACGACACGGACCAGATCACTCTTCTCTCCATGGCACAGCTATAGCCGCCGAGCACGTGGAATAGTCCGAGGCAGAGGGCGATGTATGAGGCAGCGCGACTGCACAAGTTTGCAGAGAAATCGCAAGGCAAGCTGGTGATCATCAAGTCACGGGCCGATCTCCGAACTTATCTTTCCACACGCAAACCGGGACAGGTTGCGGGATTTCTTGGCACCGAGGGCTCGCAGCCTCTGGAAGGCAAGCTGGAAAACCTGAACGACCTCTTCAACTCCGGCATACGCATGATGGCCCCAACACACTTTACTGATACGGCGATTGGCGGCGCGGCAGCCGGCATCAACAAAGGCGGACTCACCGATCTGGGCAGGCAATGGGTCCATGCGCTGGAAGCCAAGAGCATCATCATTGACCTTGCGCATGCGTCGCCGGCAACGTTGCGAGATGTTACAGCGATGGCTTCGAGGCCGGTGATTG
>Ga0209863_10000776_pt1 | contig 14039 bp, 11 predicted proteins | sample OrgsoiDNA2013046_FD_185796 | JGI IMG/M metagenome (GOLD analysis project Ga0209863, IMG submission 185796) | Permafrost soil microbial communities from the Arctic, to analyse light accelerated degradation of dissolved organic matter (DOM) -... | ecosystem: Environmental > Terrestrial > Soil >...
GCCCGGACCGCAGCCCGGCACGTTCGCCTATTACGATGGCCCTTCGACCAATGCCTGCCGGCAAAGTGCTGCGACCTATCTCGGCCAGGACCGCCGCCGACATCCCTGCTTCTGAGCGGTCGCGCCGCCGCCAGAGCCCCGCCCGGCGCCCTGGTCGACCCGGCAGCAGGCTGCTGGCCCTGTCCGGCCAAGTCTGGTAATCGACCCCACGCACGCGCTCGTAGCTCAGCTGGATAGAGCATCGGACTTCGAATCCGAGGGTCGGGAGTTCGAATCTCTCCGAGCGCACCACCCCCACCTTCGCGGCGCTTCACGCACCATCGCCAGCCGTCGTCACGACGTCAAGTAAATCCCTATAAAATAAGGCTTTCTTGCATTTCTGGCGGTCGCTGGCCGTCGCTCGTCGTCGCCGACCACCCCGCCGCCGGAGTGCCCCTTTAACTGTCCCTCGATCTGAGTTAGAATCTCCCTTGCGTAAACAGCGCAGTTTCCCACCGAGGGACAGGAGTTCGAATCTCCCATGGAGTTTCTAACTGAAAAGCCGGAGATCACCGCAAAGAACTACCTTTCCGTTGGTCCGGGCGAATACCCCTGCGGCAACAATCTCTATTTGATCGTCACGCCAAGTGGCGGCCGTCGCTGGGCGTTCCGCTACCAGCGCAACGGCATCGTGAAAAAGATGGGCTTCGGCTCGGCCAAGGCGGCGGGGCTGAAGCTCTCCGAGGCCAAGGACAAGGCGATTGATGCCTTGCGACTTCTCGCCAAGGGAACCGATCCGAGAGAGCACCGCGACGACGAGAAGCGCCGCACGCAAGGATCGCGCTTGTTCGGCGAATTCGCCGAGGAATGGCGGCAGACCTATGAGACCGGCTTGAAACACAAGGCCGCGCGCAACAAGCTCAGGCGCGTCGTGCAAGTCATCTGCAAACCGCTGCACAAACTGCGGCTCGACGAGATCGAAACTGAGCACGTCATTGCCGTTCTGCGGAAGGTCTGGCATCAGCGCGAGGTCTCGCGCGATGCGCGCCAGCGGATCAAGAAAATTTTGGACGCCGCCATAGCGCTGAACCTGCGGCCAAAACACAACCCGGCCGACTGGGACAGCCGACTGAGACCGATCATGCCGAAGCAACGGAAGCGTGGCACTGTACGCGGCAGCCACAAGGCCATGGACTACCATGATCTGCCCGCGTTCATGCAGAAGCTCGCCGCCAATTCCGATCAAAGCACGCGGGCGCTTGAGGTCGCCATCCTCACATTCGCGCGAACGATCGAGGTACAGAACATGCGCTGGTCGCAGCTCGATCTCGAAAGTGGTCTTTGGGATTTGGGCACCCTTGATACCAAGAACGAACGGCTCAAGCGTACCCCACTGCCCCGGCAAACGCTGGCCTATCTGCGCGAGGCGTATGAGAGCCGAGTGAACGACGCGTTCGTGTTCGCGGGTCGCAGTCTGGTCCAGCCGATCTCCAACATGACGATGCTCAAGCATTTGAAGCAGATCACGGGAGACGAAACCCTGACAGTGCACGGCTTCCGTACCACGTTCCGAACCTGGGCACAGGAGGAAACGGATTTCGAGGAGGAGATTGTCGAACATTGCCTGCACCACATCACAGGCGATGATGCTGAAAAGGCCTACAAGCGCGGCGAGGCTCTAAGGAAGCGGCGCATCGTAATGCAGGCGTTCGCCGACTTCGCGACGCGGCCACCGAAAAACAACGTGACGCCGATGAGGGCTGTCTGAGGGTTCGGACTGTCTATTTGGGTCGGCTGGCATATCACCGCTCGGGCGGTTCGGTCTCATCGGGCAAGTTTTCCAAGAAGGACGCCAGATCGGCGCGCGTTATGATGGTCCGCGTACCATACTTGCGAATTCGCAACCGCCCCTGCTTGATCGCCTTGTAGATGGACGTCTGGCCGAGTGAGGAAAGTGCCGCAGCCTCCGGGACAGTCAGGCCGAGCTTTTCCATCGTAGGTCGGAGCATCGACGATTCGCGTTTTGCCATCCTCATGGGTCTCGCTTCACTTGCGGAGTCGTAGTGCACTGCTCTCCCGATGCACCACGGTTTAATTGCTCGCGCCGCCAGATGACCTTCATTGAAGACATGCGAACTCGGTTGCTAGGGGCGAAGCGAGTGCTTGGCAACATCCGAAACTCGGTCGGCGCAATTTCGGACACGATTGCGTACAATTTGGACGATGGAATATGCAGGTGAGTGTGGTTCCGATCATCACTCGCCGACGCCAGCGGAAGCTCTGCGGGCCTACCAAGTTAGGCAGTGCTCAGTGGTTCTGCACATGATGACGGCACTTGTCGATCATCACATATAAGCAAGGGGGCCCTGCGTCCCGAACGTAAGTAGCGACCGAAAAGATCAACAAGAACAATGAAGTTTACTCGTGATTGACCGTTATCGCCGTTTGTTCACGGGGTTTCGGTGGTCAACCGGTGGTCGGCCGCACAACTCCGCGGGTTGAAGGTTCCAGTCCTGCTGGGACCACCAATAAAGATATGGATCCGAGCCTCGTCCGTGACGATCGACCTGACATCAGCACGGCTGCCCGGCGCGTAGGGCGGCGCAAATTTTCTCCCCGGTAATTAACAAGACGGATACCAGCGCTTCGGTTGCAGTAGATTTCTGCGCTCGGTGCAGCACAAGGATGACGACGCCAGCCCTGCCGGCTCTACAAGCCGAACGCGCTCAACAATGCCAGTTGCAGCGACGATCATTAGTTGCCGTGACGTTGCTTGATATTCGTCGGAGGCCTGTTTCGCGAATTAATCTACGCGATCATTCAGCCGTTCCGCGGCAGCTCGCATTTCCGAGCGCAATTTTGCTGCCAGTACCTGACTATTCATAGCCGAAGCACGCAAACGCTCTACCTGATCGGACAACTGGACATCTTTTGTTTCGCTGGCTACCGACCACGAGGCAAATCGGTTGGCGACGACGCAACAGATGTCGTTCACCAACATGTTTCGCGGCAGACGCGGCCTGAGCCAGCCACCGATCGATGACATCGAGACCTACTGGTCGCCCGCCAAGAAAGCGCAGGCGATGCAGATGTTGGCACGTTCCATTGTCGGAGGGACGGACACCGTTCGCGATGGGCTTGCGGCATTATTGTCCGAGACAGGGGCAGACGAGTTGATGGTCGTCTCGGATATTTACGATCACAGCGCGCGCTTGCACTCGTACGAGTTGATTGCCGCGGCTCATGCTGAGAACGGAGACGTATCGATGATGGGCGCCGTCGCGTAGCGTCTCCTCAGATCGCCAACGAGCATCTGTCAAATTTGCCTCCGCCTTGAGTCGCAGCCCTTATGCCCGCAGCCATGTTCGAGGCACTGTACGCATGGCGCGCGGCTCTGAATAATACTGCCAACTCGAACGCGATGCTCTAATGAGTGCTGCTTAGCGCCAAATGCAGCCATTCCATAACCACTCATTTCACGAATTGAGCCCTCAGCAGAATCACCAGTGTTTTCTCGCAAGAGCAAGGCAGATCAGATCCGTTACAACGTCAGACCGGGTAGATCGAGACCTTTGGCATGGGCACATGCAATTGCACTTTCATAGCCCGCGTCGGCATGACGCATGACCCCCGTCGCTGGATCGTTCCAAAGCACCCTCTCGATGCGGCGCGCAGCATCCGGAGTTCCGTCGGCTACAATCACCATGCCGGCGTGCTGCGAATAGCCGATTCCAACGCCTCCGCCGTGATGCAGCGAGACCCATGTGGCCCCGCTGGCACAGTTGAGCAGGGCGTTAAGCAGCGGCCAATCGGACACTGCATCCGAGCCATCGCGCATCGCTTCGGTTTCGCGGTTCGGGCTCGCAACCGAGCCGCTGTCGAGATGATCGCGGCCGATGACGATCGGCGCCTTCAATTCGCCACTCGCCACCATTTCATTGAACGCCATGCCCAGCCGGTGGCGATCGCCAAGACCGACCCAGCAGATCCGCGCCGGCAGCCCCTGGAACTTGATCCGCGCTCTCGCCATGTCGAGCCAGTTGTGAAGATGGTTGTCGTCCGGCATCAGTTCCTTAACCCTGGCATCGGTCCGGTAGATATCTTCGGGGTCCCCTGATAGAGCCGCCCACCGGAATGGCCCGATGCCGCGGCAGAACAGCGGACGGATATAGGCCGGGACGAAGCCCGGGAAATCGAACGCATTCTTCAGTCCCATGTCCTTCGCCATCTGGCGGATGTTGTTGCCATAGTCGAGGGTGGGAATGCCTTGGGCGTGGAAATCCAGCATGGCCTGAACGTGACCAACCATGGAGGTCTTGGCCGCCGCTTCAACCGCTTTTGGATCGGCGCTGCGTCGGGACTCCCACTCGGCGAGCGTCCATCCCTTCGGCAGGTAACCGTTGATCGGATCGTGCGCGCTGGTCTGGTCGGTGACAATGTCGGGCCTCACGCCACGCCGCACCAGTTCGGGGAAAATATCGGCGGCATTGCCGAGCAGCCCAACCGAGACCTGTTTCTTGCTCTGCGTTGCCTGCGCCATGATCGCGAGTGCCTCATCAAGTGTGCCTGCCTGCCGGTCGAGATAGCCCGTGCGCAACCGCATCTCGATACGGCTCGGTTGGCATTCGATCGCCAGCATCGACGCCCCGGCCATCGTCGCGGCAAGTGGCTGGGCGCCGCCCATACCGCCGAGCCCCGCCGTCAGGATCCACTTGCCTGCGAGGCTGCCGCCGTAATGACGCCGACCCACCTCTACAAACGTTTCATACGTCCCTTGCACGATACCCTGGCTGCCGATGTAGATCCACGACCCGGCGGTCATCTGCCCGAACATCATCAGCCCGAGCCTGTCCAGTTCATTGAAGTGATCGAGCGTCGCCCAGTGCGGCACCAGGTTCGAATTCGCGATCAGCACGCGCGGCGCATCGGGATGGGTACGGAAGATTCCGACCGGCTTGCCTGATTGCACGAGCAGCGTCTGATCGCTCTCGAGCTTGCGCAATGAGGCAACGATCCGATCGAAACTGTCCCAGTCGCGGGCGGCGCGGCCGATTCCGCCATAGACGACAAGCTCGCTCGGCCGTTCGGCGACGTCCGGATCGAGATTGTTCATCAGCATTCGGAGCGGCGCTTCCGTCAACCAGCTCTTGGCGCTGATCTCGGGCCCGCGCGGCGATCGGATCGTACGGTCGTTGTCCAGTCGACGGTTCATGATGAATAGCCTCTCTCGGCAAGTCTTGTTTCTGCAAGTATCGGAAACGGGTTGTTCTTGAGCACCGAAATCGCGGTGGCCGGCAATGCGCCGGCGGCGACCAGCGCCGTTGCCTTCTCAAGATCGCCGGCCATGTAGCGATCGGCACCAAGTGTCGGCACCTGCTCGCGCAACACGGCTACAACCGCCGCAAGCGCGGGACTAGTCGAATGCGGCACACGCAGCCCGATGCCTTGCGCCGCAACCAGCAGCTCGATACCGAGAATGGCGGCAAGATTATCCGCCATATCAGACAACCGGCGCGCAGCATGCGCGGCCATCGACACATGATCTTCCTGGTTAGCGCTGGTCGGCGTCGAATCGATCGAGCAGGCCGAGGCGCGCTGCTTGTTCTCGGCATAGAGCGCGGCCGCCGTCACTTCGGCAATCATGAAGCCGGAGTTGATGCCGGGCTCGGGGGTCAGGAACGGCGGCAGGCCAAAGTTCAGCGCGGGATCGACGAGGGTTGCAATGCGTCGTTCGCTTATCGCGCCGATCTCGGACATTGCCAGCGCAATCTGGTCAGCGGCAAAGGCAACCGGCTCGGCGTGGAAATTTCCACCCGAGACGATCTCTCCGGTCTCGACCAGGACCAGCGGGTTGTCGGTGACGGCGTTGGCTTCGATCGTCAACGTGCGGGCGGCCTGCATCAGCAGGTCAAGCACGGCGCCGGCCACCTGCGGCTGGCAACGCAGGCAATAAGGATCCTGCACGCGCTCGTCGCCTTCGAGATGCGAGTTGCGAATGTCGCTACCCGCCAGCAACGCCGTCAGCGCCGCCCCGGCCGCGATTTGCCCGGCGTGCCCCCGCAGTTCCTGAATCTCCGGGCGAAACGGGGCGGTCGAAGCCATCGCCGCATCGACCGACAAGGCACCTGTCACCAGCGTCGCGCAGGCGAGATCATGGGCGCGCAACAACCCGGAAATGGCATAAGCCGTCGAAAACTGCGTACCATTGATCAAGGCAAGGCCTTCCTTCGGCCCGAGCGTGAGCCGCGCGAGACCGGCCGCGGCGAGCGCCTCAAGGCCCGGCACAACCTTGCCGTCGACCAGCGCCTGGCCTTCACCGATCATGACGGCTGTCATATGCGCCAGCGGCGCCAGATCGCCGGATGCCCCTACCGATCCCTGCTGCGGCACCAGTGGACAAATGCCCCGCGCCAGCATGGCCTGGAGTTGCTCGATGACCTCGCGGCGCACCCCCGAAGCGCCGCGCCCCAGCGAGATAATTTTCAGCGCCACCATCAGACGAACGATCGCTTCCGGCGTAGGCGGCCCTACCCCGCAGCAATGCGACACAATGAGGTTACGCTGCAGCAGCGTCGTCTGGTCGGGAGGTATCCGCTTCGACGCCAGTTTTCCGAACCCGGTATTGATGCCGTAAACTGGCGCTTCCGCGCCCGCGGCTTGCGCAACAATGGCCGATGCTGCCTCGACGCGTGGCCAGAATGACGGATCGAGCACAACGGCCGCACCTGCGAGCACTTGCGCCAGATCGTTGAGGCTGACCCTTCCGGGCGAAACGACAATGGGTGCGCCGCGGTCACTCATCGTCCCATCCACACCCGGCTGTGCAACGGGTTGAAGCCCATCCGGTAGATGAGTTCGGCTGGCCGGTCGATATTCCAGATTGCGAGATCGCACTGTTTGCCGGCCTCGAGCGTACCGGTCTCATCGAGAATACCGAGCGCGCGCGCACCTTCCCGCGTCACACCGGCGAGACACTCGGCAACAGTCATCCGGAACAGCGTCGCGCCCATGTTCATGGCCAGCAGAAGCGACGTAAGCGGCGAACTGCCGGGGTTGCAGTCGGTCGCCAGCGCCATGTTCACGCCGTGGGCGCGGAACAGTTCGACCGGCGGCTTCTTGGTCTCGCGAATGAAATAGAACGCGCCCGGCAATAGCACTGCCACCGTATTTGCCCGCGCCATGGCCGTGACGCCGGCTTCATCCGTGTGCTCCAGGTGATCGGCGGACAAAGCGGAAAATTCCGAAGCAAGTGCCGCTCCGCCGAGGTTCGACAACTGATCCGCATGCAATTTGATCGGCAGTCCCAGGGCCCTTGCCGCACTGAACACCCGCGCTGTTTGATCGCCTGAGAAAGCGATGCCTTCCATGAAGGCATCGACTGCGTCGGCTAACCCGGCCTGCGCCACAGCCGGCAGCATCTCGCGGCAAACGAGATCGATGTATCGATCCTTGTCGCCACCAGCTTCCGGCGGCAGCGCGTGCGCGCCAAGAAACGTGGTTCGGACGCTGACCGGCCGGCTGCGGCCTACCGCACGTGCGGCCGAAAGCTGTCGCATTTCGGTTTCCGCGTTGAGCCCATAGCCGGACTTGATCTCAACCGTCGTCACCCCCTCGGCGATCAGTGCGTCAAGCCTCGGGAGCGCGCTCGCAACGAGCTCAGCCTCGCTGGAGGCCCGCGTCGCAGCGACCGTCGAGACAATTCCGCCGCCCGCACGCGCGATCTCTTCATAGCTCGCGCCCTGCAGCCGCAGTTCGAACTCGTGTGCGCGGTTTCCGCCGAAAACCAGATGGGTATGACAATCCACCAGTCCGGGGGTGATCCACCGCCCCGCGCAATCGATCCGTTCGGCCGCATCGGCGTCCGATGGAAAGTCGGAACGGCTGCCTGCAAAAACGATGCGGCCGTCCCGCGCCGCGATCACGCCGCGCTCGATCACGCCGAGGTCCGGCAGATCCCCCCGCAAGGTGGCCAGCCGGGCATTGTGCCAGAGTCGGTCAAAGCGTTCGGCCATGCCGCATTCCCTCACAGGCGGAAGCTTGACGGGCGTATATGTCTATACATATTATCGCGCGGGTATTCTGTCCAGCCGGTTTCGAAAACATGTCCACCCTGCATTTCGGATCAGCACTGCTTCCCTCCGGGTGGGCTGATGACGTGCAGGTTGCCGTGACCGATGGCATCATCACAAAGGTTACGGCCGGTACGGCCCCGACAGCCGACAATGAACGCCACCAGCTGGCCATCCCGGGAGCAGCGAGCCTGCATAGCCACGCGTTCCAGCGAGGTATGGCAGGCCTCGCCGAGACGCCCGGCAATACCGCGGATACGTTCTGGACGTGGCGCGAGACGATGTATCGCTTCGCGCTGGACATGACTCCCGAAGACACGGAAGCCGTCGCGACGTTGCTCTATGTCGAAATGCTCGAGCAAGGTTATACGCGCGTCGGGGAATTCCACTATCTCCATCACGATCACGACGGCAGGCCCTATGCCAACCCTGCGGAGATGGCAACGCGAATTGCGCGAGCCGCTGAGACCACCGGCATCGGACTCACATTGCTGCCGAGTTTTTACGCGCACAGTTCCTTCGGCGGCGCCGCGCCGCATGCCGGCCAGCGCCGGTTCATCTGCTCGATCGACCAGTTTGCCAGACTGACCGACGCCACGCGGAGCGCAATCCGCACGTTGCCGGGGGCCAATGTCGGTGTCGCCCCGCACAGCCTGCGGGCCGTGACGCCGGACGAATTGGCGGCAATCGCGCCGCTGGCCGAAGCAGGACCAGTTCATATCCATGCCGCCGAACAGACCAGGGAAGTCGAAGAATGCATCGCCTGGTCGGGCCGACGGCCGGTTGAGTGGCTGCTCGAACATGCGCCCATCGATCAGCGCTGGTGCCTCATCCATGCGACCCACACCACCGCGACCGAGATCGCCTCGCTCGCCGGGAGCGGCGCAATCGCCGGGCTCTGCCCTGTAACCGAGGCGAGCCTCGGCGATGGTATTTTTCCGACCCGCGAATTCCTCGATGCACGTGGCCAGTTCGGTGTCGGCACCGATTCCAATGTACTGGTCGGCGTCGCCGACGAACTGCGTCAGCTCGAATATGGTCAGCGGTTGAAGCATCGGGAGCGCAATGTGTTGTCCGGCGGTCCCGGCATCTCGACCGGTCGCGCGCTGTTCGACGCCGCGCTCGCCGGCGGCGCCCAGGCGCTCGCGCAGCCGACCGTCGGACTTCAGGCAGGCGCCCGCGCCGACATTGTCACCCTCGACACCACGCATCCCTCGCTCGCTGGACGCCGTAGGGATGCCGTCATCGACGGCTGGATTTTTGCAGCAAATGCGGGCGCCGTCGCCTGTGTCTGGGCAGGCGGCAACAAAGTCGTCGAGGGCGGACGTCACTGGCTCCGCCAGAAGGCGCGCGACACATTCAACGCAGCCGTGCGAAGGCTCGTGGCATGAACCTCGCCATGGATCGCGAGAAACCCCAGTCAACTGACAAGCCGACGTTGTACAAGCAGATCCGACTCGACATCGAGCGCCGAATCCTGACCGGTGAATGGCCGCCGGGTTACCGCATTCCGTTCGAGCACCAGCTCATGACGCGCTATGGCTGTTCGCGAATGACCGTGAGCAAAGCGCTATCGGAATTGACGCAAGCCGATCTCATCGAGCGGCGGCGGCGGGCTGGCACCTTTGTACGTCGTCCCAAATTCCTGTCAGCGGTCCTCAATATCCCCGATATCCGCGCGGAGATCACCGCTCTCGGCCGCAGCTACGCCTATCAGTTGGTCCAGTGCTCGCGCCGCGCCGCAAACGCCGCCGACCGCGCACGTCTTGGGGTGCGGAAAACCGGCAAAGTAATCGCGATTGCATGCCGCCACAGCGCCGATGACGTGCCATTCGCCATCGAGGACAGACTAATCGATCTAGACGCGGTGCCAGAAGCTGCCACGGCCGATTTTGCGATCGACCCCCCCGGCTCCTGGCTACTTCACCATGTCCCATGGACGGAAGCCGAGCATGCGATCAGCGCTATCGTGGCCGACGAGCAATGCGCGGCGGCACTGGACATTGCGATCGGCGCGCCTTGCCTCGTGATCGACCGGCACACCTGGCGCAGCGGACGGACGCTGACTGCTGTGCGCCTGCTCTATCCGGGCGAGTCCCACAAATTGGTCGCCCGCTTCAAAGGCGGCTGAGAGGAACATCAATGCGGACGAGATCCGGCACAATTTATGCGGCACAATTGTGCAAAGTCCCTCCGCGAGGATTTAAGCAGACGAACAGGACGCAATCCATAAACCGGCAGAAGGAAGACAATCATGCTTAGTTCTAGAATACTCGTAGCAACCGCCGCTCTTCTGGTGTCCGTACCGGCCATCGCAGATGACGTCAAGGTTGGTATCGGGATATCGGGGTGGACCGGGTTTGCGCCGCTCACGCTCGCAAACCAGGCGGGCATCTTCAAGAAGAACGGCCTCGATGTTACGATCAAGAAGATCCCGCAGAAGGACCGGCATCTGGCCATTGCGTCGGGGGACGTGCAGTGCGCGGCGACCACCGTCGAAACTTGGATTTCCTGGAATGCCAATGGTGTTGCGACCAAGCAGATCTTCCAGCTCGACAAGAGCTACGGCGCCGATGGCTTGGCAACCCGAAACGATATCGCTTCGATCAAGGATCTGAAGGGCAAGACGGTCGCCGCGTCGGTACCCGGCACCTCTCCCTATTTCGCCCTGGCCTGGATGCTCAAGAAGAACGGCCTCTCGGTCAAGGACGTGACCGTGGCGAATATGGAGCCAGCCGCGGCTGCGCAAGCATTCGTGGCTGGTCAGAACGATGCCGCCATGACATATGAACCTTACCTTTCCACGGTGCGCGCGGCGCCGGACAAGGGCAAGATCATCGCCACCACGCTCGACTACCCGATGGTCATGGACACGTTCGGTTGCACGCCCAAATTCCTGACGGAAAATCCGAAGGCCGCGCAAGCACTGGCCGACAGCTATTTCGAGGCCATCGCCATGATCGAAAAGGACCAGGCCAAGTCGTACGAGATCATGGGTGCCGATGTGAAGCAGTCCGGTGAACAATTCGGAAACTCGGCGAAATATCTACGCTGGCAGGACAAGGCTGCGAACCAGAAATTCTTCGTCGGCGAATTCCAGGCCTTTACCAAGGAGGCTGCAGACCTGTTGCTCGAGATCGGCATCATCAAATCGGTTCCGAAGATCGACGACCTCTATGATGCGAGCTTCATCAAATAGAACTGGTCGGCACGGCGTCGGTTCCTCTTACCAGACGTTAAGCGGGACCGGCCGCGATTTGAGGAATATTTCCCGTGATGCGTCCCCTCGATCCCGTGACACCGAAGCAGCGCGTGGCCTATGGCTTTGCGTTCTTCGTCCTGTTCGTTGCCCTATGGGCTTGGGCGACCTTCGGTGGTTACGTATCGAAAACGTTTCTAGCCAACCCGCTGACCATGCTGGAGGAAGGCTGGGAACTGCTCATAAAGCACGGCTTCCTGTTCGACATCGGCATGACGATATGGCGAGTCGTCGGCGGGTTTGTGCTGGCGGCCATCATCGCAGTGCCGCTCGGCGTTCTGATGGGCGCTTACAAGCCGATCGAGGCCTTCCTGGAGCCGTTCGTCTCGTTTGCCCGTTATCTGCCCGCTTCGGCCTTCATCCCGCTATTGATCTTGTGGGCGGGCATCGGCGAACTGCAGAAGCTGCTAGTCATTTTTATCGGCGCGGTGTTCCAGATTATCCTGATGATCGCCGTCAACGTCGGAAACACAAGAAGCGACCTTGTTGAAGCCGCCTACACGCTGGGCGCCAGCGACAATGGCATCATACGCCGCGTGCTGCTGCCTTCGTCTGCCCCCGAGATCGCGGAGATCCTTCGGCTCGTTCTGGGCTGGGCGTGGACCTACGTGATCGTCGCCGAACTCATCGGTTCATCGTCGGGCATCGGCCACATGATCACCGACAGCCAGGCGCTGCTCAACACCGGCCAGATCATCTTTGGCATCATTGTCATCGGGCTGATCGGTCTCGTGTCAGATTTCCTGTTCAAGGCCTTCAACGGCTGGCTGTTTCCATGGAAATTGGCATGACCAAGCTGAAGATCGATCAGGTCGCTCGCACCTTCCCTGCGCGGCAGGGCAATGCGCCGACGCGGGCCCTGGAACCGACCAATCTCAGCGTCGGCAACAATGACTTCGTCACCATCCTCGGCCCGTCGGGCTGCGGAAAATCCACGCTGCTCCGCATCGTCGCCGGGCTTGACCGGCCGACGAGCGGCCATGTCATTCTCGACGGGCAAGAGGTAGCGGGACCCGGCGCGGATCGCGGCATGGTGTTTCAGTCGTACACTCTATTTCCTTGGCTAACCGTGCGCGAAAACATCGCATTTGGCCTGCGCGAGCGCGGAATTTCCGAAGCGGATCGCGGCAAGATCGCCGACGGCTTCATCCATCGGGTGGGTTTATCGGGCTTTGAGAATCACTGGCCGAAGCAACTTTCCGGCGGCATGCAGCAACGCACGGCTATCGCCCGTGCCCTTGCCAACGATCCCAAGATCCTGTTGCTCGACGAGCCGTTCGGTGCGCTGGATAATCAGACCCGCGTGCTAATGCAGGAAATGCTGCTCGGCATCTGGGAGCGCGACCAGAAAACGGTGCTGTTCGTTACCCATGACATCGAAGAAGCCATCTTCCTCGGCAGTCGCGTCATCGTCATGAGCGCCCGCCCTGGCCGCATCAAGACCGAAATCGCGATCGATCTACCGCATCCACGGTCCTACAAGATCAAAACCGCTTCCGAATTTGTTAGGCTGAAAGAACGGCTCGTCGAGGAAATCCGCGCCGAGGCATTGAAGGTTGCGGTTGATGCGTGACTGCCACTCACGCGTCGATGGCGCTCGGATCTTAACGCACTCGGTGGAATCGGCGACTACAAGACGGACGTTCACAAGCCGATTTTCTCCGAGGGAAAGCCGGTGACTTGTCCAGTTCGACAACCACCCAAGTTCAATTTGATCCTCAACATGAAAGCCGCCAAGTTACTCGGACTGAAAAATCGTTCCGAATTTTCCTTTGCTTGCCGATTGCGTGATCAAACAGCGCCGGGTAGGTGTCTATTGCGAATAATCGTATGACGAGTCCGCTCCGGTGGTCATCGTCCGCTTTGCGCGCCAGAAGTGGCCGCTCGCGTCCGATGCGATCACGCACACCCAAGAGATGATGTCAGTCGGCCAGCTACCTCTGAGTGATCACAGTGGGAGTGTTCGCGCATATCGCTGCTGACGTGGATCCCAGGCGCGGCACGTAAAGCAAACATGCCACGGCCACGCAGAGGCCCTGGATGACGTAGGTTATCGTGCGCACGCGTTCGACGGGGATGCCGGAATAGCGTGCCACATCCTCGTTCGATCCCACGGCCAGAACGTGGCGGCCATAGCGGGTTCTGTGCAACACAAAGGCGCCGACGGCGGCTGTGACCACGATGATGATGATGATGGGCACCGGCACCCTCAGTAGCGCGCCGAAATAGGCTGGGCGGTAGAGGGAATGGATGTCCGGGGACCGCAGAGTGATGGCGCCGCCCTGCGACAGCCATGTCGTAAGGCCGCGATAGATACCCATGGTGCCGAGCGTGGCGATGAATGGCTCGATGCTGCCTGCTGTGGTGATCAGACCGTTGGCAACGCCGCAGGCAGCGCCAATGACAATGGCAAGCGCCATCGCGACGACGAGCATCGTCGCGGGATCGGCGATAACGCCGCTGTTCATGAACATGATCATCAGGCTGGCGACGAACGCGACCATGGAGCCGACGGACAGATCCAGACCGCCGGCCGATATCACGAAGGTGGCACCGACCGCGATGATGGCGATGAAGGCGCTGCGGGTGATGACGTTCAGAAGGTTGTCGATGCTCATGAAGTTCGGGTTTGCGATCGCCCCGAGCATCAGAAGAAGCGCCAGCGCCACGAAGGGCGCGACGGCCCGCAGGTCAATGTCTTTCCAAGACTTCTGTACTTTTCGGGTGTCTGC
>Ga0209863_10000777_pt1 | contig 14019 bp, 16 predicted proteins | sample OrgsoiDNA2013046_FD_185796 | JGI IMG/M metagenome (GOLD analysis project Ga0209863, IMG submission 185796) | Permafrost soil microbial communities from the Arctic, to analyse light accelerated degradation of dissolved organic matter (DOM) -... | ecosystem: Environmental > Terrestrial > Soil >...
GGGATTTTACGTCCGGACCTACGCGCACGATATCGGTGAGACGCTCGGCTGCGGCGCCCATTTGAAAGAATTGCGCCGGACTCGCTCGGGCCGTTTCGACCTCGCTCGGGCGGTCACTGTCGATGAAATCAAAACCGCTGATCCAGTGACGATCCGCGAGAAGATTCTGACTTTGCCGGAGGTTTCCCGCATGCGCGGTGCCTAACGAGAAGCTCGATGCGCATTCTGCGTTCGATTCCAGAGTTGGCGGAGATACCAGGACCAATCTTTCTCGCGATCGGGGTTTTTGATGGCGTTCATCTCGGCCACCAGGCGGTGATCTCCACCGCTGCGCGTCACGCTGCCGTCGACGGAACCGCTGTCGTCGTCACATTTGATCCACACCCGGCCAAAATCCTGCGACCGGAGGAAAGCCCGCGTCTTCTCACCGCGACGCAGCACAAGATCGCGCTCATTCGTGCGCTCGGCGTCTCGCATTTGCTCGTGCTCACCTTTGGCCGGCAACTCGCCTCGACGCCGCCAGCAGAATTCGTTAGGCAATTGGTCGCGGCGGCAAAGCCGTTGCGAGAAATTTGTGTCGGCCAGGAGTGGTCGTTCGGCAAGAACCGCGCGGGAAATCTAGAACTGTTGAAACAGCTCGGCGCGCAATGGGATTTCAATGTGGTCGGCGTCGAGCCAGTGACTTCCGATGATGTAATCGTCAGCAGCACCGCGATCCGACGAGCAGTTACAGATGGGGATTTTGCGACCGCGGCCAAAATGCTGGGACGGGACTACACGATTCTCGGTACGGTGGAAGCTGGGAATCATCTCGGCCGAACGCTTGGCTTTCCGACTGCAAATCTGAGCGCGCACAGCGAGCAATTTCCGCCCAACGGCGTTTACGCGGCCGAGGCGGAACTTGAGGGAAAGTCTTTGCGCGGAGTGATCAATCTCGGCGTTCGCCCAACGATCGACGGTGGTTCACCGCAGCGTCTGCTCGAGCTTCATCTTTTCGATTTCGACCGTGACATCTACGGCAAAGATATCGAAGTGCGATTTCTCTGTCGCCTCCGAGCCGAGCAGAAATTTGAAAATCTCGCTGCTTTAAGAGCCCAGATCGCACGCGACGTCGCGGAGGCGCAGCGGGTTTTTACCGAACAAGGCGCGTGAAAATGAGCTCAGCCCAACGACTCGCCGCGAGCTTTCGAGAATGCCGCGCCGGCCGCGATCGCCGTTATCAACGTCGTGCAACAAATGGCGACCAGGCAGATAAAGAGGAGCGGCATGGAAGCAAGACGGTTAACCGCAGCGACGAGGAAGTGGGCCCCATCCGAGACGGTGTAGGTGACCGCGCTCGCCAGCAGCGTCATGCAAAGCAGGATCGCCTCACGAAAAAAGCGAAAGCGTCGGGTCGGCAAATTTTGAATGACCCGCGCGGTGAAGCCTGCGTCGTCGATATAGGGCGCTTCGTCCCGCAGACGCGCGTCGAGCCAATCTTCCTGGAGATGTTCGTCCATTGTCAGGCAGGTCCCCACTCGGCGAGTGTCTTTTTCAATTTCTCCCGGCCCCGCAATACGTTGGTTTTTACGGTGCCAAGAGGAATATCGAGAACGCGCGCAGCTTCATCATGTGATAATCCGTTTTGGCAGCAAAGCAAAATCGCGGAGCGCTCGTGCAGCGGAAGAAGTTGAAGCGCATGCATGAGGTCGTGCTTTAGGGCGGGGTCGACAGTGTGTGGATCGGCCTGCGTTTCCAGTTGTGTCTCGTCGATGCCGACCAGTTCTTTTCGTTTGCGCGCTTCTTCGCGAAAGCAGTTGTAGGCGATTCGATAAAGCCAGGTTGAAAACTTCGCTTCGCCTCGAAAACTGCGGATGTTCTTATACGCGCGCAGGAACGTTTCCTGGGCGAGATCGTCGGCCAGCGTAACGTCGTGGCGCACGAGTTGCCGCAAAAGACCGCGGACCGTCGATTGATGATTGCGCACCAGTTCAGCAAAGGCGTGATGATCATCATCGACAAGAATCCGGGCGACAAGATCGGCATCATTCAGCGGCACGAACGGAGCTTACACCTTGGGGGAAGTGTCATCCGCCCTTCGTCACGTCCAATCTCCAAACCAACAGGTAACCGAGGCCGATCAGGAACGGGATGATGCCGAGGCTCCAGGCGCCACCTTCCCAATCATTGCATGCGCCAAAGAAAATCATCAGGCCGGCACCGACCATCAAGAGGACCACGCCGCGACGCAAATCGGAACGCTGCCGGGTCACAGGTGGGGGATTGAGCAAAGCTTCCGGCACCGGTTGGCCTTTCTCCACCATCATGCGGACGGTCTTATGCATCGCGCGGCTCCTCGAGAAGCTGAAATAGAGGATGGCGACGACGATCATCACCGGTGTGCCGAAAATGGCGAGAAAGACAATGAAGACGATGGGGATCGCGATCCAAGGCACGTCGGAATCGGACCCACCCCTGTCGTGATCGAACGTGAAGTTGAAGTGTTTGCGAATCTTCTTCTCGATGGCGTTATCGATATCTTCGTCGTCATCGGCGTCGCGGGGGGTGGACGGCGCAACTGAAGGCGCAACGGCGGCGACGACAGGAGCGACGGCCACCGGCACCGGCGTCATCGCTACCGGCGCGGCTGGCACGGTCATCGCGGCCGGAGATCCAAGCGCGGCTGCGGTCGCGTTGGGATCGGGAGGAGGCGTGGGAGTTTGTCCGTAGGCGCCCAAGGCAAACGCGAGGGAGCAGAAGAAACTAACGAGTGTGATTTTCATATTCATCCTTTGGCAGTGAGATGCAGGCACCATCGCTTTTGGATTCAAGTTCCAGTGCGGTTCTGCAGAAAATTGGAGCGGCGACCAAAGGTGCACGCGGTCGCCTTTGTTTTGGGCTGCGCTCCGAGCGGGTGACGAGACTCGAACTCGCGACGTCCTCCTTGGCAAGGAGGTGCTCTACCACTGAGCTACACCCGCAAACGAATTTGGCGGACTGCAATAATGTCCAGTGGTTCTGAGCGCGCAAGGCCTAAATGCCTCGTTCGTATTTCCTGCAATTATGCAACCTGCCGAGCACATGTTTGACGCGCCGTGTTACAATATTCACATGTCAATTTTCCATAGTTCGGTTGGCGCGACCTTCGTGCTTCAGGTATTCGTTTCGGCTTTTTTCGCAATCCTCTTCTTGCAATCCGGCATCGACAAGATAATCGACCGCCGCGGAAATCTGGAATGGCTCACCGGTCATTTCTCCAAGAGTCCGTTGGCTGGACTGGTTCCCGCGTTGCTCGGTGTCCTTACGATGATGGAACTCGGCGCTGGGACCCTCAGCGCGGTTGGCTGCGTAATGGTCCTGCTCCGGCACGATTCCACGATTGCATTCTACGGTGCGATTCTCTCTGGGGTAGCCCTGCTGGCGCTCTTCTTCGGTCAGCGCATGGCCAAGGAATATCCCGGCGCCGCCTCACTCGTTCCCTATTTTCTGGTCGTGATCACCGCGCTCTTTTGGCTCGGTCAATCCTAAGCCGAAACCGCGATGGACCAAGGTAACGTTTGATAGAATAGACAACATGTCGCGGATGGTTTGGCGGGTAGGCTTCCATCTCTTGCTGATGGAGCATCCGAAACACCCGCTTTATGGCTCACGACCAAGGATTAACGGGGCACGGCGACAGTCGTGCCGTATTTTCTGCTGACATTGGGTTGCGATCTATCTGCTCTCGCCTCGCTGAGTCAAAAGCGCAGGTGCTTCACCGTCAGCCCGTGGTTGATCAGTTCGCTGAGCGAATCAATCCCGATGCGGAGATGCAGTTCGGCAAATTTCGAGGTTACGACTTCGTCGCTGATCGCGGTCTTGACTCCTTCGGGCACCATCGGTTGATCGGAAACCAGCAGGAGCGCCCCGGTGGGAATCTCGTTGTGAAATCCGGTGATGAAAATCGTCGCCGTCTCCATATCGATCCCCATGCAGCGGATGCGCGCGAGATATTTCTTGAATGCTTCGTCGTGTTCCCAGACGCGCCGATTTGTCGTGTAAACGGTGCCGGTCCAGTAGTCGCAACCGTGATTGCGAATGGTTGTCGAGATGGCTTTTTGCAGTGAGAGCGCCGGAACTTCGGGCGGGAAATAATCGGTCGATGTGCCCTCGCCCCGGATGGCGGCGATGGGGAGAATCAGATCGCCAAGCTTGTTTTTGCGTTTGAGACCGCCGCATTTGCCGAGGAGAAGCACCGCTTTGGGCTCGATAGCGCTCAGAAAATCCATCACCGTTGCGGCGCTCGCGCTGCCCATGCCGAAGTTGAGAATGGTGATGCCGTTGGCGGTGGCGTTAGGCATCGGGCGATCCACTCCGCTCACCTCCACGCCATAGACCTCCGCGAAAGCGCTCACGTAATTCGTGAAGTTGACCAGTAATACGTATTTGGAGAAATCCTTTGCCGGCGTGCCGGTGTAGCGCGGCAGCCAGTTGGCGACGATGTCGGCTTTGGTTTTCATTGCGCAGTCGCTAAACGCGCCTTCAGTTCAAGCCGTTTCATCGATGAAGTCGAGGCGCTGAGGCAAGCGAATATTGATGCGGCTGGCGCGGAACGTCGGATAATCCCAACATGGTCAGCATCTCGATCGATTACACTGGCAATCTCCATTGCAACGCCGCGCACGGTCCATCAGGCGCGCAGCTCGCGACCGACGCGCCGCTGGATAATCAAGGCAAAGGAGAAGCGTTTTCGCCGACCGACCTCGTCGCGACCGCGCTCGGCACCTGCATGATGACAATCATGGCCATGGCCGCCGAGCGCCACGGCCTCGATCTCAAAGGAACGACCGTGCGGGTGAGCAAGGAAATGTCGAGCGACGGTCCACGCCGAATCGTTAGGCTACCGTCCGAGATTCGCCTTCCGCTGCCGGAGAATTGTCCGCAGCGCGAGCTACTCGAGCAGGCTGCGCTCAACTGTCCGGTGCAAAAGAGTTTGCCGGAATCGATCGAGCGCCCGGTGAAATTCTACTGGGAAGGCTGGTCCAGCACTTCCGTGTAGTTGCGGGCCGGCCGGTTCCTCCAGTTGCCTTTGTGGTAGGCATAGCCCGCGATGAGCGGCACGGCCAACGTCGCCTCCGCATAAACCATCTGCTCGGCGCCGAGATCGACTTTGCCCCAGGAGTTTGCCTCCTTGAGCGTAGAACCGGATAGCGCGCCGTCGCGGTCGTCCGCGACGGTAATCTGGATCGCGTATTTGTGCATGCCAACGTCGAAACCGAGGTAATCGCCCGCTACCACCGTGTCCTGCGCGAAGTTTTTCGGAACGCCGCCACCAATCATCAGCAAGCCGCTTTGTTTCGATGCGATCTTGACCTTGGTCAGCTCCAGAAAATCTTTCGCCGAATCGATGCTCAGATGCTTGTCCGGATTCTTGAACTGATGATGGATTAAACCAAAGCCCGCGCTGCAATCGCTAAACGCCGGGCAAAAAATCGGCACATTCTTTTCGAAAGCTGAGAGGACGACAGAGTTGGTCGTTTGGCCGCGCTGCTGAAGATAGCGCCCCATCTCGCGAATAAATTCCCGCGATGAATACGGCCGCGGTTCGAGCGAATCGGCGATCTCGCCGGTCGTCGCGTCGCAGATTCGCAATTGATCTTCGTCGATATAAGTATCGTAAATGCGATCGATCGCGAGACGGCGGAGCAGATCATCGCTCATGAAGACGTCGCCCCTGTAATGCTTGTAGCCGAGCGCTTCGAAGAAATCCTGATCAACAATAATCGCGCCCGTCGAAACGATCGCGTCGATCATATTATTTTCGATCAGATCGACGAACACTTGCTTCAGCCCAGCGGAGATGAGTGAGCCTGCGAGGCAGAGAATGATCGCGCAATTTTCTTCCTGGAGCATTTGGTCATAGATTTGCGCTGCGCGGCCGAGGTCTCGGGACGAAAACGCCATCTTGCTCATTGCCTCGACGAGCGGAACCACGTTGTGTTGCTTGATGTCGATGTGTTCGACAACATCGACGAGAAGGTCGGATTTTTTCGGCTTCATAATCGGTTCGTTAGGCAAATGTGTCACCCCGAGGAGCCGAGTGATCCCGCGGTGTTCCTTGACGCTCGCGCTACGGGATCCCTCGACTTCGCTCGGGATGACAATTTACCGAGCGGCGGGCGGATACAACCACTTCATGTAATCTGCCACGCCGGCTTCGAGCGAGAATTGCGGCGCGTAGCCTAACGACCTCTTGACATTCACGAGTTCGGCCTCGGTGTGGTTCTGATAATGGGGATAGGGATTATCGAAATAATCCGGTTCAAGATTGGTGCCCAATGAACGATTTAGGATTTCGATTAACTCGTTGAAAGAACGTGCCTGACCGGAACCCAAATTGTAAATCCCGCTCTCCTTCGCTTCGAGCGCTCGGACGGTCCCTTCCACGATGTCTTTTACGTAAACAAAGTCGCGTTCCTGTTCGCCGTACTTGAAGATGCGAGGACGCTGCCCGGCCGTCATCTGCTGCGAAAGGTGATAAACCATGCTGGCAGGAACGCCTTTGTGCGCCTCGTGCGGACCGTAAACGTTGAAATATCGCAAGCCGATAATTTTCCAGTCCGGCGATTCCGCGGCGGCCCGGCGCGCCAAGTTATCCATGATCGTCTTCGAGAAAGCGTAAACGTTGGCCGGCGCCGCGCTATCGCCCTCGGAGTTCACGCCGTTTGCAAATCCGTAGATCGCGGCGGATGAAGCGTAGATGATGCGCGCGCGATTCGGACGCGCGAAATTCAACAGCCGCCGGAAACTTTCGACATTATCGTGGACTTGCACGAATTGGTCGTGGTTTGTCGTGTCGGTGATCGAAGCGAGATGGAAAATCGCGTCGAACTTTTCCTCTCCGAACTGCGCCCGCCAATCGAGCGACGCGAGATTTGCAGTGACAAAGTCGCCACCGTAATTAGTCAGGTTCTTGAAATCTCCCGAGCGAAAATCATCGATTACCGTCAGCCGCGCGGCGGGATATCTCTCCTGAAGCGCGAGGACGAGATTCGAGCCAATGAAACCGGCGCCGCCGGTTATAAGCAGATTGGATGATGGGTCGTTTGAGTTCAAAGAGGAAAAGTTTGCAGGAGCCTGACAGATAAATCTTGAGCAGGGAAGCGCAAGGCGCTACTTCTGTCGGCAGTTCTTTGCGAGTTTGATCAGTGGATCGGCGCGAGAAATCCCGTGTGAATCGGGAGCAGTTGCGCTGCTGTAACTGGATACAACTTCCCATCAGCCAATCGTTAGGCGAGAGCCGGGCGGTGAAGGCGGGAAGGAGGTGTGCGGGAGTCGTTAGGCTCGCGCCGGAAGCCAGAAGCCAGAATATTTGCCCGCTCCACCTCATTCGCGCCGCCGTGTGTGCGGATTGGCGCGACAAAACTTCTTCGCAAGAAAGAAGAATGAGAGCCGTGGACGACGCCGCTTCGCAAGTGACCAGTCCGCCTCTCAACCAATGGAGGTAACTAGTCATGTTGAATCGTCGCCTGGGGCGGTTGTTGGTGTTTGGGCTATGGCTTCTGGCGAGGCCGTGGTTGAGTAATGGTCAGGATGCGGTTTCGGCGAGTCCTTCGCCCGCGCCTGAGACGGAGGAGTTGGTCATCACCGCGACTCGCATTCCCATTCCGGAAGATGAGACGCCGGCCAGCGTCACAGTCATCACGTCGGACGATTTGGCGAACAAACAAACGGAACGCGTGGCGGACGCCCTGCGCGAGGTGCCTGGTCTCTCGGTCGTCCAAACCGGTGCGGTGGGGCAGTTGACCTCGGTCTTCACGCGCGGGCTGCGCAGCGAACACACCCAGGTGCTGCTTGACGGCGTCCCGATTAATCAAGGCCTCGCTGGTCTGTTCGATTTCGCCGACCTCACTGTCGATGACATTGATCGCATCGAAGTCGTGCGTGGCCCACAGAGTACAATCTATGGCCCGCGTGCCCTCGCCGGAGTGATTCAAATCTTCACCAAACAGGGCACAGGAACGCCCGATGGACAGGTCAGCTTCGAGGGCGGCAGCTACGATACTTTTCGCGAAACGCTCAGCACCTCCGGCAAAGTGGGAACAGTTGACTATTCGTTAGGCGCAAGCCGGCTCGACACGGACAATGCTCGGCCTAACAATCAGTACCGGCTCTCCAGCGTCGTCAGCAATATCGGCTGGTCGCCTAACGAGCAACTTCGTCTGAGCGGCCTCTTCACCTATTCGCTGGCCGACACCGGCAACCCAAACAGCATTTTTGATCCCAAACCGCTTGATAATTTCCTGACCGAGCGCTGGCTGATTGCGCCCCATTTGGATTGGAAGCCCTCGGACGATTGGGAGCACAAATTGATCGTCGCCTACGACGAGGAGCGGCAGGTCAACGACCCGAACGAAGACGGCTTCGTCGGCCCAACCCGTGCGCTTTTCACTCGCCTAACGATCGATTATCAGAACGATTTTCGTCCCGCAAAGTGGCTCACGCTCACCTCGGGGTTTTTCTTCAGCCATGTCAACGCCGGTCAGGAGCGTCCGTTTATCTCACAAGCCTTCGGCCCGCAGCCGACATTCGTCAGCGATCACACCGAGGAGCGGGCCGTGTTTCTGCAGGCGAGCGCAACGCCGCTGCTTGGATTGAATCTCGTGGCGGGCGGGCGCTACGACGACTTCAATCAGTTTGGTGGAATCTTCACCTATCGGTTTGCGAGCAGCTATAAAATTGCCCCGACGGGCACGATCGTGCATGCAAGTGTGGCGACTGGCTTCAGTCCGCCGAGCAGTCAGGATAAAATTTTCGGCAACAACTTTGGGCTCGAACCAGAAAAGGATCTCGGCTGGGAGATCGGCGTCGAGCAGCTTGCTTGGGACGACCGGATCAAGCTCACGGCCACCTATTTTCACAACGACCTAACGAACCTGATCGGATTTAACGGTTTGTTCGACACGCTCAACCTGGGCGCTGCGCGAACCCAGGGCGTCGAGACGGAATTGCAATTTCGGCCGATGGGCGACCTGCTCTTTTCGGCGAGCTACACCTACCTCGACGCGGAGAATACCGGCAGCCGCGACATCACGCAGTTGCCTGGCGCGCGGTTGCCGCGTCGTCCGCGCAACGAAATTTACGTTTCCGGATCATACTTGTGGTTAGGGAGATTGCGCACGACAGCGGAAGCCAAATGGGTGAATGCGCGTGAAGAGCTGAACTTCGGCGGACCGAACTTCGACATCGAAGATTATTCGTTTGTGAATTTCGCGGCGGAATATGCCTTCAACTCGCATCTCACCGTCTTCGGGCGGGTCGATAACCTAACGAACGAGCACTATTCCGAAGTTTTCGGGTTTCCGGCTTTGGGAAGAGCGGTCTACGGAGGATTCCGGGTTTCATTTTAGGTCACCTCTCGAATGCGCTGCACTCCACCCAGGATGACGTTGCAGTGCTTGGCTTGGAAACCAGCTCGTGCTCCTGTTAATCGCTAAACGTGGATCCGCTCATTTACTTCATCGTCGGGCTGATCGTCGGCGCGGCGATTGCTGTCGGCGCGTATCTGCTTTCTCGGCGCAATCGTTCGAGGGATGACGAACTCTTCCAACGCTTTGAGTTACTCGATCGCGCGCAGGAACGCGAGGAGCGGATCCTTCGTGAAGAAGCGTCGCGGAGCCGCGAGGAAGCGTCCAAGGCGGCGAAGGCGCAACGCGAAGAATTGAGCGCCGCGCTGCAAAATCTGGGCGAGACTAATTTAAAATCCATTTCGGAGATTGGCGCGATGTTGAAAGGCCAGTTGGAGAATGTTTCCAGCCAAACCGGCAAGCTGACTGAATCGAACGAAGCGCGGTTGGAAAGTTTGCGGTCGGTTGTCGATCTCCGCTTGAAGGAATTGCAGGAGGATAACGCGAAGCAGATCGACAAGATGCGCGCAACCGTGGATGAGAAATTGCAGGGCACACTCGAGAAAAGGCTCGGCGAATCGTTCAACCAAGTGTCGCAACGGCTCGAACAAGTGCACAAAGGCCTCGGCGAAATGCAGACGCTCGCTATGGGCGTGGGCGATTTGAAGCGCGTGCTCTCGAACGTCACTACGCGCGGCAACTGGGGCGAGATTCAGCTTGAGACTTTGCTCGGTCAGATGCTCACGCCGGATCAATATCAGCGGCGCGTAAAGCTCGACGAAGCCACGGATGAAGCGGTCGATTTTGCGATTCGGTTGCCGGGAAAGGGGAACGGCGAGGGCGATGTCGTCTGGCTGCCGATCGACGCCAAATTCCCGACGGAAGATTATCAGCGGCTCGTCGCTGCCCAGGAAAAAGCCGATCCAGTCGCCGCCGACTCGGCGGCGAAAGCGCTCGCGAATCGCCTGCGCGATTCGGCGAAGGATATCTGCAAGAAGTACATTCGCCCGCCACGCACGACCGATTTTGGAATCATGTTTCTGCCGACGGAAGGGCTCTATGCGGAAATGGTCAGGCGCGCCGGGCTATTCGAAGAAATCCAGCGCGAGTGTCGCGTGATGATCGCCGGCCCGACCACCCTCGCCGCACTCTTGAACAGCCTGCAGATGGGCTTTCGTTCCCTGACGATTCAGAAACGCTCAAGCGAAGTCTGGCAACTGCTGAGCACGGTGAAAGCGGAGTTTGGGAAATTCGGCGACTTGCTCGACGGCGTGAAAAGGAAACTCGATCAAGCCGCAAACACGATGGAAGACGCCGCGCGGAAATCGCGGACCATTGAGCGGAAGCTGCGCAGGGTGGAGGATCTGCCGCCGGCGGATGCCGAGGTGTTGCTCAGAGACTTGCTGCCGGAACCGCCAGAGGAATTGTAGCCCTGCGCAATCAGTCGATCTGGCGCACCAATTGCCTGAGTGTGATTCCGCGGAGACGCTTCCTGACCGCGTCGTCCGCGCTCTCCGCGACCGAGATCATGATTCTTTTCATGTTGCAACTGACCCGGCAGGACTTCGACGCCTTGCGCTCATTGACGGCGATCACGGATCGTGGTTGCACGGCCTCGTAAATATCGAGGAGCGAGATACGAGCAGGGTCTTTGACCAACTTGGAGCCTCCGTGTCTCCCAGTGCTGGTCTCTACCAGTCGCGCGCGACGCAGGGCCTGAAGCAGCCGGCGGACGACCACCGGATTGGTGTTTACGCTTACCGCCAGCGTGTGCGAATCAAGAACGTCATCCGTAAAGGCGAGCGCAGTCATGATGTGTACGGCGAAAGTAAATTTTTGGTTGACCATTCCGCTTAAACTGTAATTGTATTAATTACAGATACGAGAGTTCAATACAATTCCAGCTCCATTCTAACCAACCATCTACTGAACAAATGAGCACCAAGAAAGTTGCATTAATTACCGGCGCAAACAAAGGGATCGGTCTCGAAACGGCACGTCAGCTTGCGCAGAAAAACGTGACCGTCCTGATTGGCGCGCGCGATCTGGCGAAAGGTGAACAGGCTGCTGCCGAGCTGCGGCAAGAGGGCCTCGAGGCTCGCGCAATCGCACTCGACGTCAGCAAATCGACGAGTATCGCCAAGGCAGCAGAAGAGGTGGAGAGCGAATTCGGACACCTCGACATTCTCGTCAACAACGCTGGCGTAATGCTGGACGACGAGAAGCAGAAGATCAGCGCGCAGTCGCTCGACACGTGGCGAAAAACATTTGAAACGAACGTCTTCGGTCTCATCGAGACGACGCAAACGTTCCTACCCTTACTCCACAAGAGCGACGCGGGACGGATCGTAAATCTCTCGAGCATTCTCGGCTCGATTACGCTGCACGCGACGCCGGGCTCGCCGATTTACGGGAGCAAAGTGCCAGCTTACAACGTCTCAAAAGCGGCTGTAAACGCGTACACCGTGCAGCTCGCGTACGAGTTGAAGGATTCGAAAATCAAAGTCAACGCGGCGCATCCGGGTTGGGTAAAAACCGATATGGGAGGCGAAGGCGCGACAATGGACATTCATGAGGGCGCGAAGACGAGCGTGGCTCTCGCCACGATCGGAGCAGACGGGCCGAATGGCGCATATCTGCACATGGGCGAGCCGCTCCCCTGGTAAGGAAAGCAGATGCTCTTGCATAACGAAATGCGATTAACGCGCGTATGGATGAGCAGTGACGAGCCGTCTGTGCGCGCGGTTGAGCCGATCGCTATGGACGATCAACTCCTCGATTCTTATTCCAAAACGATCGCCGCGGTCGTGAATCGCGTCGCGCCAAGTGTTGTGAATATTCGCGTTACGAGCGGAGATCGTGGTCAGGGCGGCGGCTCGGGATTCGTCATCGCACGGGACGGGTTTATCCTAACGAACAGCCATGTGGTTCATGGCGCGCGCGAGATCGAGGTCACTTTGCATGATGCCCGCGTCTATCCGGCGCGGCTTATCGGCGCCGATCCGGAAACCGATCTCGCGGTGATCCGAATCGATGCACCTGACGTGCAACATGCGCGGTTGGCGGATTCCAGGACGATTCGCGTCGGGCAGATCGCGGTCGCGGTCGGTTCGCCCTACGGCTTTCAGCAAACGGTCACGGCCGGAATCGTTAGCGCGCTTGGCCGCTCGATGCGCGCGGAGTCAGGGCGGCTAATGGACGACATCATCCAGACCGACGCCGCCCTCAATCCAGGCAACTCGGGTGGCCCGCTGCTGAACAGCGCGGGCGAAGTGATTGGCGTCAACACCGCCGTCATTCTGCCAGCGCAGGGGATATGTTTCGCGATCGCGAGCAATACGGCGCACCTGGTCGCAGGGTGGCTGATCAAAGACGGCCGCATTCGCCGCAGCTCGATCGGCGTCGCTGGGCAAAATGTGCCGTTGCATCCGAGGGTAGTGCGCTTTCATAAATTACTCTCGGATCGCGGTGTACTCGTCGCGGAAGTTGAGCCGGGCAGCCCATCGGCGCTTGCCGGTCTGAAACAGGGAGACACAATTGTCGGATTCAAAGGCCACGCGATCGCGACGATTGACGATTTGCACAAACAACTGGTCGCTTCCGAAATCGGTATGCCCTCGCCGATCATGTTCTTGCGCGGAACGGAAAAGCGCTTTGCGATGGTCGTGCCGCGGGAACTTCCACCGCTACAATTTCGAAACAAGAAATGAACCAGAGAGAAACCATGAACGAACCTATCAACATTAACGAAGCCAGCTTCGAAAAAGCCGTCATCAAGTCGCCCATTCCGGTGTTGGTGGACTTTTGGGCGTCATGGTGCGGGCCGTGCAGAATGATCACGCCCCTACTCGACGAAATCGCGAAGGAAAGCGCAGGCCGGTTCCGCGTCGCGAAGGTGGACGTCGACGATAATCCGGGGCTGATGCAGCGATTCCAGATTCGCGGCGTCCCGGCATTGCTCTTTTTCAATGGCGGCGAACTCCGCGATCAGATTGTCGGCCTCGCACCGAAGAAAGCCATCATCGATAAACTGGAAGCTTTAGCCGGAAACTCAGCCGCGACTTAGTCGATCACTCACACAAAACCAAAACCAAAACAAACAAACGCATCAAAATAATGAACGATATCTCCGCTCCCGATCTCACGCAGCGTCCACCACGCAGTCCGCGTTGCCGCCTGGGCGGCTACGTGTTGTTGCCGCGCATGCTCGATAAGGGCCGGGCCACGATCGCCGGCAAGAACGGCGAGTACAATTACAATTGCCCGCTCGACCAGCACCTCACGAACTTTCTCGGCATTGAGGCCACGGCCTTGTGCGAACAACTCGTGGCTGGCAAAGGCGACGGCGAAATTCTCGAATGGATCAACGCCAACGCGCAGCACAAACACACGGCTTGGGAGATCGAACAGTGGAGTGAGTTTCAACAGCGTCGCGGCCCGGATAGTGATTCCGAGACGCTTGGCATGTTTACCGAACGTGTCGGGAGTCTTTCCAAAACGCGCGAAGACATCAAGACGTGGGGTGATCTTCTGGATCTGGATGACTTCGTGACGTTTGGCGGAAAACCCTAACGACGGCGACGGGTCGTCATCCTGTGCGAATGCGAAGGAACTTACGATCTCAGATTGGATATCGTTAGGCCAGCACTCTTCG
>Ga0209863_10000780_pt1 | contig 14002 bp, 11 predicted proteins | sample OrgsoiDNA2013046_FD_185796 | JGI IMG/M metagenome (GOLD analysis project Ga0209863, IMG submission 185796) | Permafrost soil microbial communities from the Arctic, to analyse light accelerated degradation of dissolved organic matter (DOM) -... | ecosystem: Environmental > Terrestrial > Soil >...
TCTTGGCAAGCATGTGAAGCAGGCGGGGTCGCTGGTGGCGCCGGATCATTTGCGGTTTGATTTTTCGCACTTCACGGCGGTCGAAGACGAAGAGTTGCAGGATATTGAAGACCTGATCAATAAGGAATTGCTGCGCAATTTGAAGGTCGAGACGCTCACCGACGTGCCCATCGACGAGGCCATCAGCAAGTATCACGCGATGGCTTTGTTTGGGGAGAAGTATGGGGACAAGGTGCGGGTGGTGCGCATTGGCGATTTTTCGACCGAGCTTTGTGGCGGGACGCATACTGCCGCGACCGGAGAAATTGGGTTGATCAAAATTTTGAAGGAAGGTAGTGTCTCTTCGGGTGTGCGGCGTGTGGAGGCGGTGACGGGGGAGGGATCGCTGGCGCACTTCCGCGCGGATCATGAACTCGAGAAAGTTGTGTCGACATTCGCCTCTCCCACCCTTTCGCACAAAACGCGAAAGGATGGGGCCCCCTCTTCTGAGGATGTGCCCGCATCTCCGGCTGAGGCGTTGAAGCTTGAGCTCGAAAAGAAAGATAACGAGATCAAGCGCCTCACGCGCGAACTCGATCAAGTGCGGATGAAGTCGGCTTCGTCTTCGACCGCGAACATTTCCGAGAAGGTGAAGGACGTGAAGGGCGTGAAGGTGCTGGCGCACCGCGTGGATAATTTGGAGCGGGCGCAGTTGCGGACATTGGTCGATCAGTTGCGCGACAAGATCGGGTCGGGCGTGGTAATTTTGGGCTCGGCGTCGGATGGGAATGTCTCGTTGATCGTGGGTGTGACTAAGGATCTGACTGCGCGCGTGCAGGCGGGCAAGGTGATTGGTCCGGTGGCGCAGAAAGTTGGCGGCAAAGGTGGCGGGCGGCCGGACCTGGCGGAGGCTGGTGGAAAGGATGCTTCTGCTCTGGATACCGCGCTGGACGGGGCTTATGGCGTGGTGGAGGGATTGCTCGCGTGAAACCGACGGATCCCACGGCTACGAATCCGCTGCCTGAGGAGCGGTTGCACTTCGTCAAGCATAAGGGGCACGTTATCTACGTGATTGATTTCAGTAACTGCGAGGCGAAGGAGATCTTGCTGCTGCTGGAGCAGGTGAGGGCCGATGTGGCGCGGCATGCACCGGGGTCGTTGCTGACGCTTGCCGATTTTTCGGGCGCGCATATCGACAAGGCGGTGGCGACGCGGGCGAAGGAAGTGCTGGTGCTGGATCGTCCTTATGTGAAGCGGGCGGCGTGGGTGGGGACCGAGAGCCTGCCGCATGTGTATTACGAAAATTTCAAGAGCTTCTCGCAGCGGGATCTGCCGGCATTCAAGACGCGGGAAGAGGCAATGGATTGGCTGGTTGCGGGGTAACCGATTCTCATTTTGCGCTCGCGACCGCGCGGGCGGGGGCGCCCGCGGCACAATTGCGCCTTCTTGACATAGCTATATGAGATAGCTACCATAGGGCCATGCAAGTGAGCGTGGCCGATGCCAAAAACAAGCTGCCGGAACTGATCAAGGCCGTCGAAGATGGCGAGGCGGTCACGATTTGCCGCCGTGGCGTTCCGGTCGTCGATATTGTGCGTACCAACAAGCCGCTTCGCAAGAAGCGAATGCTCGGCGTCCTGCGCGGGCAGATCAAGATTCTCGATCCGGACTGGTGGAAGCCCATGACCGACAAGGAAGTGGAAGACTTTCTTGCGGGCCGCTACTAGAGGGACTCAATGCGACTCCTGCTGGACACGGCGGTTGTTATCTATGCGGTCGAGGCTCCTGAGAGGTTGAGCCGGCGCGCGGCGACGGCGTTGCGAAACTTGGACAATGCACTGGAGTTGAGCGCTGTATCCGTTACCGAGATAGCAATCAAGGCCGCGTCCGGCAAGTTGGAGTTTTCCGCAGTGGTACTGCGAAGGGCCATCGAGGACCTGGGAATCCGCATCCTGCCATACACGGCCGATCATGCGTTCCGTATGTTCGATCTTCCCCGCCATCATAGCGATCCGTTTGACCGCCAAATCATCGCTCAGGCATTGTGCGAGAAGATTTCGGTCGTGACGCCAGACGATCAATTCAAGAAATATGAAGGCATCACCGTTATCTGGTGAGGAGTGAATTTCAGCTTCTCCACCTCAGCGTTACTGGGCCTTGCATGGGATGCTTCATCTCGCTCCCGGTGCGCTTGGCTTCCAGATGCGCGGCTTTTAGCTGGAAGTACCATTTGGCGGGGCGGTCGGCGTCGTCGATCAGCATCAAGTGCGGGTTGTGCTTCAGGCCTTCGGCTTGAAGTTCCATAGTGCGGCGGTCTTGTTCCACGAATTTTGCGAAGACGAATTTAAGAACATCGGGGACGAAGGGAACCCACCGGAACAGATTCCAGGCCGCGACAACGTCGATGCGGCAATGGCTGCGCGTGATGGGCGTCACGGTTGTCAGAGAAGAGAACCAGTATTTTCCGGCGCGGATCGTTTCGGTGCGAATGTTCGGTAGAACAAAATCGATCGTCGTGGTGATGGAATCGGCGTCGGCATAAAGGCGCAATAGTTTATAGGGGGCGGAGTTGGAACTGGGCGTGTGCGCGGCCATACGGAATCCGTTGGGGATGGGTTCGAAGTTCTTTTTCTTTTCGTGAATGCTGTGCTGGGTGCGCCACCACCATGCCTGATGAACGAACGGACCGTGCGCCGGGTCCATCAGGCCGATGATGCCGTGGTCGATGCTGACCGGCATCTCGGCTTGCAGATAGGCCAGCTTGTATTTCGATGTGAACTTTTCAACTTGCGGCGCCGGATCGGGAGCATCGGTGGGCGGGGCAAACCCCGCGCCGGGCGCGCCGGGATCGTGGATGTAGACCCAGATGAAACCGTCCTGGTCTTCGCAGGGATAACTGCCGGCGTAGATGCGATCGACTTTCAGATTCTGATCGGACGTGAGTGACGGGATCAGTTGGCACTGGCCGTTGTGAACGTCGAACTGCCAGCCGTGGTATCCGCACTCGAGATTTTCGCCCTCGAATTTTCCGCAGTTGAGCGGCATGCCGCGATGCGGACAAGAGTCGCGCAGCGCGAAAGGCTGGCCTACGCGGTCACGACCGATGACGAGAGGAATCTCCGGCAGCGTTGCCTTGTGAAGTTGATTGCGATGGACGCGGTCGGCGGGCAGGGCGCGATACCAGAAGCCGGTGAGCATCAGTGCGTCGGTGGCCTGGCGTTGGGGTGGGTCGAGGTCGGGCATGAGGAAAGTGCCGATTGCCGATTCTTTGATTGCTGATTGAAAAGCCTATGCTAGCATCCGCGGGACTGCAGAGAACCTAGGATTACCACGAGGACGCGGAGTACGCCGAGGATCTCGGGCTAGAGACTGCTGGTGCAGAAAGAAAACTAACCACAGGGGACACTGAGGACACGGACCGAACTCGCGGTCTATACGACAACTATGGAATTCATCGGGCATTTTCGCAGATTGACATCCGTTCAGCGGAATACTTTTATCGCCTGCTTTTTGGGGTGGTCGCTGGATGCGTTTGATTTTTTCATTCTGACTTTCTGCGTAAGCGCGATTGCGACGGAATTTCACACCAAAGTTTCCGCGGTGGCGGCGGCCATCTTTATTACGCTGGCATTCCGACCGGTGGGCGCGTTTCTTTTCGGAATGATGGCGGACCGGTTCGGGCGGCGCCCTACATTGATGGTCGATATCATCGCGTACTCGGTGTTTGAGCTTTCGTCGGCGTTCGCGCCGTCGCTGAAAGTATTTCTGATCACGCGGGCGCTGTTTGGAATTGCCATGGGTGGGGAGTGGGGAGTGGGCGCGGCGCTGGCGTTTGAAACACTGCCGACCGAGGGGCGTGGATTTTTCTCGGGACTACTGCAGGAAGGTTATGCGGTCGGGTATCTAATGGCAGCGCTGGTTTATGGGACAGTGTTTCATTTCGTGGGCTGGCGCGGGATGTTTGTGATCGGCGCGCTGCCGGCGTTTCTGGTGATTTATATCCGCACGAAAGTGGACGAGTCACCGGCATGGAAAGAGGGCCGCGCCGCCGCTAGGACGAGCGATCGTAGCGCAGGCAAGGGAATCCTCACGTATCTGGGAACGTTCGCCTTCCTGGTGGTGCTGATGTTTGCGTTCAACTCATTCAGCCACGGTAGTCAGGATTTGTATCCTACCTTTTTGCAAAAAGACCAGAAGTTTGCGCCGCAGACAGTCGGGTTGATTGCCATTGTCGCCAACATTGGTGCGCTGCTGGGAGGAGTCTGCTTTGGAACCTGGTCGGAACGGGTCGGCCGGCGACGCGCGATTATTGTCGCCGCTCTGCTTTCGATTCCGATCATCCCGCTGTGGGCGTACTCGCGGACGGTGCCGATGCTGGCGCTGGGAGGATTTCTGATGCAGTTTATGGTGCAGGGCGCGTGGGGAGTGATTCCGGCGCATTTGAACGAATTGTCACCGCCGGCGTTGCGGGGAACGTTTCCGGGGCTGGCTTACCAGCTGGGGAATTTTTTCTCTTCGTGGAACGGAGTAAAGCAGGCCAGGCTCGCCGAGCAGCGCTATGGAGGCGCCTTCGCGCCGGTGCTGGCGTGGACGGTGATGATCGTCGCGAGCCTTGTGGCAGTCGTCACGTGGAGTGGAGGAGAACGGCGCGGGGCGGATCTCTCGAACACGAAATAAGACGACTCGGCATTGCGTGACATGCAAGATTCGTCACACTACCAAGACCTGTCACGAAGGAAGGATTGTCACCGGGAGATTCCTGTGGTACGGTAGGTAAAATTTCACGCCTTCGTTCACTACAATCAAAGGGTTCCCAAGGTCTGGTGGTTTGCGCGAACGCGTGTACCTGAGGTAGCGCCGCTATGAAGGAAATTATGGATCCTGCGCTGGCCGCTGAATCCGCCGACAAAGAGAATTTTGCCAACCGGAAGTTGATTCGTCCCACCCTGCCCCGAGCGGAAAACCACGGCAATCACACGGCCGCGCCAGCCGCGATGGCCGAGAGGCGTGACCGCCCGGAGCGCCATGATCGCGGAGAACGCATGGAGCGTGGCGACCGCGGAGACCGTGCGATTGGGGGTGGCAGCGGTGGCAAGAAGGTGTCGCCGCCGGAGCAGACGAATGCCGAGAATTTTTACTATCAGAAGCAGATGCAGTCGCGCACTCCGATGGTGATTGTGCTGCGCGATGGCGAAGAAGTGCGCGGGATCATCGAGTGGTATGACCGGACCTGCATCAAGGTGAACCGGGAAGGAGGCGAGCCGAACCTGATGATTTACAAGCCCGCGATCAAGTACATGTATAAGGAAGGGGAGAATCAGCGGTAGATTCTTCCTCCGCTTGGCCTTTACGCTGATGCAAGTCCCCACTTCTCGCACAAAAAACGTGCGAGAAATGGGGCACCCGGGATTTGATGAGCTCCTCGCGTCGATTATCTCGCAGGAAGTTTTTTCGGTCGGCCGCGCTGTTTGCGGGCGCGAGCGTGGTTCCCGGATTTGCGAAATCAACACACGCCCTGAATTTCTCTTCGGCGGATCCCGACCCAAAGACAACCGATCCACTCGACGAATTTGGATACGGCGAGGTCGCGCTCGACAGTCCTCTCCACGAGGAACAGTTGCGGCAGACTCACGCCGTGCTGATGGGGCTGAGCGACGACAGCCTCCTCAAGCCGTTTCGGATGATGACGGGGAAGCCCGCGCCGGGCGAGGATCTGGGAGGATGGTACCGGTACGATCCGAACTATGACTGGCACACGTTTGATGCGGGTTTCGCGCCGTCGGCGACTTTTGGCCAGTGGATGTCAGCGCTGGCGCGGGTGCACGCGATCACGGGCTCGCCGGCCGCGCGGGAAAAAGTGCTGCGCCTGAACCGGCTGTACGCGCAGACGATTGACGGGCAGTTCTACGAGAACAACCGCTTTCCCGCTTACTGTTTTGACAAGCTGGTGTGCGGGCTGATCGATTCGCACAAGTTTACAAATGATCCCGATGCTTTTGCGATTCTTCAGAAGACGACCGACGCCGCGCTGCCGCATTTGCCCAAGAAAGCGATTGAGCACGGACAGAGTTGGCGGCCGGGAAAAGATGAGTCGTGGACATGGGATGAGTCCTACACCATGCCGGAAAATCTTTTCCTGGCATATCAGCGCGGAGCGGGACACCGATATCGGGACCTCGCGGTGCAGTATCTGCATGAGCCGTTCTACGACAAGCTGGCGGACGGGCAGAACGATCTGGCGGGGCGGCATGCTTACAGCCACGTCAATTGCCTCTCTTCCGCGATGCAGGCTTATCTCACATTAGGCAGCGAGAAGCACCTGCGCGCGGCCAAGAACGGCTTCGATATGGTGGCGGCGCAAAGTTTTGCCACGGGAGGCTGGGGGCCGGATGAGATGCTGCGGGCCACGGGCAGCTCCGACATTTATGACAGCCTGACCAAAACGCATAGCAGTTTTGAGACTCCCTGTGGATCGTACGCGCACTTCAAGTTGACGCGCTATTTGCTGCGGGTGACGCGCGATCCACGCTACGGCGACAGCATGGAGCGGATGATGTACAACACCATTCTTGGCGCGATGCCGCTCCAGGCCGACGGGCGCACGTTCTATTATGCGGACTTGAATTTCAAGGGGCGCAAGGTGTACTCGCCGCACGGCTGGCCCTGCTGTTCGGGGACGCATCCGCAGGTAGCGGCGGATTACCGCATCAACACTTATTTCCGCGATGTCCGCGGAGTGTATGTGAATCTCTACATTCCGTCTACGGCGCGCTGGACGCAGGGCGGATCCCAGATCGCCCTTACACAGACGAGCGACTATCCGAATGATGCGCACGTGGAGTTTGAAGTGAAAGCCTCAAGCCCGCAAGAGTTCGCGCTGACTCTGCGAATTCCGGCGTGGGCGGAACGCGCTTCGATTGCAATTAACGGCAAACGCGAAACGGCGCAGCCGGGAACCTTCGCGCAACTGCAGCGACAATGGAGGAATGGAGATCGCATCGAGCTTGAACTGCCGATGACGCCGCAGCTTGAGGCGGTCGACCCGCAGCATGCGGACACCGTGGCGCTGGTGGATGGTCCGTTGGTGCTCTTTGCACTTACAGATGCAGAACCCAAAGTGACGCGTGCTCAATTACTCGCAGCGAAGAAAAACGGCTCGCAGAGCTGGCAGGTCGACACTGCCAGCGGTCCAATGAAGATGATGCCGTTTACCGCGATCGGCGAAGAACCCTACTCTACGTACGTGCGCCTCAGCTAGGGCGCGTCTGAAATCACAAAGCCGCGGAAGATTCCGCCGTGCGAATTGTCGTTTCCCACTACATCGTGCGCGCCGTTGATGCCGAAAACGCCCGTCTGGGTTGAACCGGGGGGATCGAAGCTGACGATGGTGCCATCGGCGTGGCGCAGAAACCCGTGCTGCTGGGATCCGCCGCCGGTCTGGTAATAGCCTACCGCCACGCCATCCGGCGAGATCGCCGTCACACTGGTTGAAGTTGCGCCGGCGGGATCGATGGCCTCAAAACTTCCGTCCGCATTCCGCAGAAATCCGTGCTGCACTTGGCTGGAGTCGAGGTAGAAGCCGACGATCTGGCCGGAACGATTGATGGCGGTGGGAATGGTTTGCGCTGAGCCTGGCGGATCGAAGGCGCGATAGGCGCCCAAGGGGCCGCGCACGAAGCCGTGTTCCGTTTCTTTGGCGTCGGTAAAGTCGCCGGTGATTTGGCCGGCATCGCTGATCGCCGTCGCGACCGTGTCGAGCGCCCGCGGCATATCGAGCGGAGCGATGGCTCCGTTGGGAGCGCGAAGGAAGCCGTGTTCGTTCCCGTCGGTGTCGAGGAAGAGACCGACGATGTTACCGGTGGAATTCATGCCCAGCGTGACGGTCAGGGTTGTGTCGCTGGAAGCGTCGAAGGGAAGATAGTCGCCTCCGCTGCGGCGAACGAAGCCGCGGAAGGAACCGTTCTTGTCTCCGTAGTAGCCGGAAATATCTCCGCGTCCGTCGATTCCGGTGGCGATGGTTCCCTGCGACTCGGGCGGGTCGACGGAAAAAATGGAGCCACCGGCGGAGCGATAAAATCCGTGCTGAACCGATTTCAAGTCGTAATAGATGCCGACGACGTCTCCACGCGCGTTGATGGACGCCAGCACAGTTTGCGTCGAACCGGCGGGGACGAACTCTTCGTATTTGAAGTTCTGTCCGTGGGCAACACCGGCAGACCCGATCAGAAACAGAGCGGACGCCACCCACGGATTGAAACCGGCTCGAACGGAGATCTTCATGGTTGTCCCCAGAAACGAATATTGGCGCCGAGAATCAAGGGGAGGGTAGGATGTTCAGGCCCCGACAGAATTGCTTGGCGTCGATGCCGCCGGCCTGCGGGAGTTGTCCTGTCACAGGCGGCGAGAATGATTATACGACGAAACCACCTGTCACGCAGGCCTTTTGGGGGGCAAGCAGTCGCTTTTCGGTATGGAACTCCTTGGGATTAATTTCGTAATTGAGTAATTGAAAAACCCTTCGTGGGGATGGCTGGTGCTTGCGGATGCGTTTCAATTTCGCTCAACTACCCGATTACTCAATGCGTTTGGCTGGCCCCTGCCGGTTTACGGTACTGATGCTCCCGTTGACAATCTCACTTATCTCCCTTAGCATCAATCACTTGAAGCATCATCTTTGCCCTGCACCCGGGAGCCTTCAGTGATCAAGCTCGACATTATCAACGAAGTGGTGGCCAAGACCGGTATCACCAAGACCAAGGCCGAGCTGGCAGTGGAGACCGTCTTCGAGAGCATGAAGAAGGCGCTGGCCGGCGGCAATCGCATTGAGCTGCGGGGATTTGGCGTGTTCAACGTGCGTCCGCGCAAGACCGGGATCGGGCGCAATCCGCGCACGGGTGCGGAAGTTTCGATTCCGCCGGGACGGGCCGTGCGGTTTAAGCCGGGGAAAGAATTGCAGTCGATTGATTAGTAGCTTTGAGCAATGAGCTATGAGATGTGAGTTTGTGGCGTTGTCGTTGCACATCCGCTCCACCTGCCGTGTAGTAGCATCAAGACCAGGGTTCTGAATTTCTTTCAGGGTCCGAGCCGCATGTCGGAACCTAATTCCCCGATTTCCACGTCTACTCTCGAGTACTATCACTCGCTGCCCGAGCCTGGGGGGCCGGTGCCGCGCGAGCATTATTGGGCTCACACCCTGCTGCTGCTTGCAACTGTGTTCACCACACTCGTGGTGGGGGCGCGCATGCAGTTTGCCTTCCTGCACAATCTCGCTCCATTTTCGGCGGGTGAGGAGTACATTCCGTTCTTCCAGATTCGATGGGCGCTGTCGCAGCCTTCGCGGTTGCTGCTGGGCATTCCGTTCTCGGCCACGCTGTTGGGGATACTGCTAGCGCACGAGATGGGGCACTATCTCGCCTGCCGCTACTACCGAGTTCACGCCACGCTGCCCTTTTTTATTCCGGCGCCGACGATGATTGGGACGCTGGGAGCGGTCATTCGCATCAAGTCGCCGATCCCGACGCGCAAGGCGCTGTTCGATATTGGCATAGCCGGACCCATTGCCGGATTTGTCGTGGCCGTGATCACGCTGGCTGCGGCTCTGAGCGCGTCGAAACCGCTTGCAGCGGGACTGGGGCCGTCTGATTTGCGGTTGGGATTTCCAGCGATATTTTTCGTAATGCATGACGTGCTGCGCAGTCTGGCGCCGGGCCATGCGATTGCGGCGTTGCCGCTGACGCGCATTTATCTTCATCCGACTGCGATTGCCGCGTGGGTAGGAATGTTTGCCACGGCGTTGAACCTGCTGCCCAGCGGTCAACTCGATGGCGGGCACATTGTGTATGCGCTGGCGCCGCGCGCGCACCGCGTGATTTCGTGGCTTACGGTGATTGCCCTCGGCGTGATGGGGCGGTCGAGCTATACATGGTGGTTCTGGGCGGCATTGATCACGGTGATGAACATTCTGACTTATCGTCAGGAGCAGGCGCCCGAGTATCCTATGCTGCCGGCGAGCCGATGGGTTCTGGGCGGCGTGGCTCTGATCATGCTGGCATTGACGATAACGATTGCACCCTTCCAGGTGAACTGGAAATAAGCGTCGCGGCCTGGTTATGCTGGCTAACTATTTCAATTCGCGTTCGCGTCGCGGTGACGTTTGGCCAGAGCATAGGCCAGAGTCAGAGCGGCGAAAAATGCCAAGGCGCTCCACAGGTTCACGAGGGGATGGAGCCAGGTCTGGACGAGGGCGCCGGTCATCATCACCAAGCCGAGGATCGATCCCCACATTCCAAGCGGAGAGCGCAAGGCGAGAGCGCCGAGTTCTGCGGGCGATCGGCGGCGGCAGAAGCTGATGTGGGCTGCGAGAGAAATCAGAGCCGAGACAATCAGTCCAGTGAAGGCTGCGCCCAGCAGGTGGCGGAATGCGTTTTTCGGAATCCAGGCGGCGAGCGCCAGGGCAATCACAATTCCGAACGACGATGCGAGCACCGCAGCCTGTGGCGAACCGGAACGGCTCAAGCGGCCGAGGCGGGAGGGAGCCCAGCCGGTGCGGGAAAGCGAGAAGAGAAGGCGCGAACCCACGTACAGCGCGGCGTTGGCCCCGGAGAGCGCGGCCGTCAGCACGACAAAATTCATGACCGAGGGAGCACGCGGAATGTTGGCCATGCGGAAGACGCTGACGAAAGGGCTCTCAGTGACTCCGGCACGATTCCACGGCATGACGCCGAGGAGGATGGTGATGGCCCCGATATAAACGGCGGTCAGGGTGAGGAAGGCGATCCAGGTTGCGCGAGAAATTTCCTTGGCGGAGCGTGACTCGCCGCTGGTGACCGCGACCATCTCCATGCCACCGAAGCTGTAGACCGCAATGGTCATTGCGATGATGGGTGAAAGCCAGCCGTTGGGAAGCAGTCCGCCATGCACGCTATATTGCGCCTGCACGCGTTGGCCGAGCAATAAGGCCGCGCCGATTACGATGAAGGCCACAATCGTCGCCAGCTTGATCATCGAAAACCAGAATTCAAATCTTCCGTACGAAGCGACGCTCCCCAGATTTATCGCCAACAGCATCACAGACAAAATCGCGATCCAGGCATACGACGGCACACCGGGAAACCAGTATGCCATATAGGTAGCGGCAGCGATCATTTCGACCCCGATGTTCAGCGCGATCCCGACCCAATAGCCGGCGCGGGCAATGAATCCGGCGTATTCGTTGAGGTAGAGTTCGCCATAGATTCCGAACGATCCGGCGGCGGGATGAGCGCACGCGAGTTCGCCGAGAGCCATGGCGACGGTCCAACTGATGAGGGCGGCGGCGATGAAGCTGAGGATGGCGGCGGGGCCGGCGATCTCCATGGCCGCACCGGAGCCGAGGAGCAGGCCGGTGCCGATGGAGCCTCCGACGGCGACCATGGCCATTTGTCCGGCAGTGAGCTGGTGGCGGAGACCGGACTCGTTCGTGGGCAGCGGGGGAGTGGGGGCGTTGATAGGCAAGCGAGCAACGATACCAAAGAAATGCGGGGCGGCCCAAACGCGGGGCTTGATGGCGGCGATGAAGACGACCACAGGGGCTGGAAGCCCGCTCTGATTCTGCCGGCTGACGCGGCACTGAACAGGCCGTTACGAAACTCGTGCCGTCCGCTAAAGCGGACTCGGTTTGCCGTGCCGGCTTTCATATGCCGTCCCTTCGGGGCTGGAATGAATTCTTGTTCCAGCGGCAGTGCGGGGCATTGAGTTTCGTAACCGCCTGTGAAGCGTCCCTCTTCCACGGTTGTGTAGGCATCTCTTTCGTGTCCCACGGGTTGTCGCGCGCCGGGCGCGGGCAGCGCTCTCATGTGTAACACCAGAGCTAGTTACAGAAATCAAATAACAATAAGTCAATAGACAATATGTCTTATTATTCCCGGCGACAACAGTTCCTGTTAGAAGGCCGCATGTTTCTGTATCTAAAATATTTTCTTTTATTCTTGCCATCGGCAATTCACTAAGAGTAGAGTTCCGCGCAAATTGATTCGCGATTTTTCTGAACGCCTTGCGGGCAGCGCGGTTTCAGGTGGGTCAGAGGATGATCGCGTTTCACCGATCCGAGTCGTGCGGAGATCGGATTCAACCCAGGGGGCCAACTATGGTAGCTGCTTGGACGAGGGCAGTTATACAAGTAACTAATATATCTGGTGTCTGCGAGATACCTTCCAGAGATAAGATTCATTATCAGCTTATAGTTCGTGCAATGCATTAGAGTGTTCTGCCCGGCTTCTATCATTTTCACGGCAAGAGTAGTTCGCCGCTTCCCGATTTGTTCAAGACTAACTTCTGTAGCTCCCAGCCTATCTAAAGAAAGGGCTCTATGACGCACAGGCAACTATCAGGTCTGAAGTCGGTGGTGATGTTCACGCTGTTCCTCACGTTCTTCTCAACGGCCGTATTTTCGCAAGTGCAACCGGCCGTCCGTATTACGCAGGCGGTGGATGACAGCGCCGTCTTCCGCGTTCCCAACAGCACGCATCCATTGACGGCGGGGGCCAGCGATATCGGGCGGGTCGATGGCAATCAACGGATGGATCGCATGGTGTTGGTGCTGAAGCCGAGCGAAGCCCAGGAAGCAGAACTCGACCGATTGATTGACCGGCAGCACGACAAGGAATCGGCGGATTACAAGAAATGGCTTACACCGGAGCAGTATGGCAAACAGTTCGGAGTAAGTGAAAGTGATTTGAGTCAGGTCAAAGCCTGGCTGCAACAGAAGCGTTTTCGCATCGACACCGTGGCTCACGGAAGGCAGTGGATTGAATTCTCAGGAAACGCCGCGCAAGTGGAGCAGGCTTTTCACACCGAGATGCACCACTACATAGTGAAGGGCGAGAAGCATGTTGCCAACTCACAAGACATCGCGTTGCCGCAGGCGCTGGCGCCGGTGGTGAGCGGAATCCTGTCGCTCCACGACTTTGTTAAGAGGTCAGGCTCGGCGAAGAGCATGCACGTTCGCCGTGACAAGACGACGGGAAAGCTGGTGCCTGATCTAACACTGACCAACAGCAACGGAACCTTCCACTTTCTTACGCCCGGAGATTACAAGAAGATTTACAACACTGAGCCGCTGCTGAACTCAGGCATCAGCGGCGAAGGCGTTTCGATTGCGATCGTCGGGAGAACCGATATTTTCCCGTCGGACATGCACACGTTTCGTCAGATCTTCGGGCTTCCGGCCAACGATCCGGTCATCATCACCAACGGCGTGGACCCAGGTCTGAACCAGGACTTTGTCGAATCCAGCCTGGATCTGGAATGGTCGGGAGCGGTGGCGCCTGGCGCCACCATTAAGTTTGTTACTTCGGGAATGACGTTCACGACCGACGGCGTCGATCTTTCGACGTCCTATGTAATCGACAATGCGGTGGCACCCATCATGAGTACCAGCTACAGCGCCTGCGAGCCGTTTCTTGGAACGGCGGGCAACGCGCATTTCAGGGGTTTGTACCGTCAGGCTGCGGCGGAAGGAATCACGGCCTTTGTGTCCACGGGCGACGATGGTTCGGCGACCTGCGACCCGGCCGGCGTTTTTGCCGGACCGGCGGTGGAGGGTCCCGCGGTGAGCGGCCTGGCCTCGACGCCTTACACCGTCTCGGTTGGTGGCACGCAGTTCAACGAGAACGGCCTGGACGGGAACTACTGGCTGGCCAACAATCGTCCTGACCTGTCGTCCGCCGTGGGATACATTCCGGAGCAGGTTTGGAATGAGAGCTGCGATCCTACGGTCGATCCCAATCAATGCCTGGGATCGGGACTCTACTTCATGTTCGCGACCGGCGGCGGTCCTAGTAACTGCAGCACCTCGACCTTGTCAGGGGATTTAATAACCTGCATCAGTGGCACTCCGAAACCAGCGTGGCAGGCCGGAGTGGGCGTGCCGGATGACGGAGTTCGAGATGTTCCGGATCTGGCTCTGTCCGCGGCCAACCATGACGGCTACATTGTCTGCGATGGGGGATTCTGCGAGACCACGACCGGACCGGACGGGCAGACG